>Ga0335076_10005818_pt1 | contig 12436 bp, 13 predicted proteins | sample Lox_Sample_25_FD_206717 | JGI IMG/M metagenome (GOLD analysis project Ga0335076, IMG submission 206717) | Soil microbial communities from Loxahatchee National Wildlife Refuge, Florida, United States - Lox_Sample_2.5 | ecosystem: Environmental > Terrestrial > Soil > Wetlands | place: USA...
GCATCGAAGCAAGTAGTTCGCGAGCGTGAACGGGTTCGAGCCCTCGTCGAGCGGCTCGCCCGGAAGCCCCGGCTCGGGCGGAAACAGGGCGGACCAGGCGGCCCATTTGCCGTCGAAATTGGGATGACCTACCCCGACGTTGGCTTCGGCAATGAACGCGTCCTCAAAGCGGCCGTGCGCGAGTTTCTTTTTCGGCGCGTCCGCGTTCGGTCCCCACTCCTCGGCCGCAACCACCTCGTAGCAGTCTCGCATCATCCGGAAGGCGTTCTCGTAAAAACCCAGCCAGACGTGCAGCCCGTGCTCGAGGATGCGGCCGTCCGCGGCGCGCCCGGAAGCAGCCTTGCCGCCTAGCCGCCAACTTTTCTCGTAGACATGGATCTCGTAGCCGGGCTGCTTTGACAGTTGCCAAGCAGCCGCCATCCCCGCAGAGCCGCCGCCGATAATCGCCACACGGACCGGATGTTTGACCATCCCGTGCGACCCCCGGGAAAAAGATAAGAAGGGCGGAAAACCCGCGCCTTAATAACCAGTCAATCTAGAAGCAAAAATGCATGATTGCAATGGATTCTAAAACGTTGGCTGATGGAGCAGCTCTCCGGAACGCCACCCACTTTCGACCCATGCAGTTGTCAGCAATGCGAAGCTCGCGGGTGGCGCAAAGGCGCCGCCTGGCCCGCGGGCGGCGGACGCAAGTCTTGTTGCCTCGGCGGGCGCATCGTGGGTAGATATAGAACACCAAAATCTCTGCGGAGAATGGCGTCCCGGAGAGGACTTGAACCTGTGACCCCAGGTTTAGGAAGCGCGAGTTCAAGGTGTTCAACGGCTGCGCCGCCGTTCAGAGGCGTTCACGCTGGTTCACCGGAATGCACGAAATGGGGTCGGAGGGATTTGTAAATCGGATCGCACAGGCTTGAAGAGGCGTGCGTCGAAGCGAATTTGCGAAACTGTAACCGGCGAGTAACCGCGAGCGGATTCGCACGGCGGGTGGCCTCGATTGAACTGACGGTATCGACCCTCAGCGGAAGTCGGCTGTCTTCCGTTTGAAGTCGGCTTTGCAATCCAAAGCAGTCGTCGCGCCTGCCGACCCACGCATGTGCTGTTGTGGACGCCGCCAAAATAGGCTCGGTGTCGCTGTTCACACATCAGGGGCGCGCAGTGGAGCGCTACTTAGGGGCCACGCTCGAGGCGATCGATGCGATAACCTCCAATGCCATCTCGAACTGCGCGTCGCGATCCTCGATGCGGTGCCGGCGGGCTATCCATGCAAAATCGGTGTACATCACAGACACTTGCCCTTTCGCCGACTCCGTCACCAGCAGCCGGACAGGCCAATCGAGGCCCGCGGCGGGATTGGAGGTTAGAAACTGAACGCCAAGGGGCGGATTGCCGAAGACGATCAGCGTCGACGGCGGGAGTTCAATGCCAGCGCCGGAAGCAAGTTTGGCCTGATCGATGACATCGAAAAGCTTGATCTTCTTTCGCACGATATCGGCCTTGAGGCGCTCAACGGTCTCGTCGAAACCGTAGGCGCTCCTTACCGAAACGACGCCGTCGCCTTCGGGCGACGCTGGCCGGGCGAGGCCGGCCAACGCGCTGGAACCAGCGATAGACGCGGCGATTGCTTGGACTGCGCTGCGGCGATTCATGGCGTCCTCTCTTCTCGGCGATTCGCCCGGGAAGTTCCGGGCTTGCGCGGCAAGGATGACGATTCACCGCTTTGTTTTGAAATATCGTTTGCGTTTTGACGCGATAGCCGCGAGCCATGCGCGGGCCGAAATCCTGGGATCGTCTGTGTGCGCTGCGGGGTTGCACAACAAAGTATCGGTAAGCCGGAGACAGGTCTGAGCCGCGAGAGGATTGCAGCGGCTGCGTGGAGCACCCGATTAACCGATCATCCCGCGCGACGACTCGCCTCGAGTTCGCCGAGGGAGACGCGGAGGCTCTTGATGGCTCGGTGGACTGAGACCCGGAGCGCGCCTGGGGTTGTCCCCATGACCGTCGCGGCCTCTTGCGAAGTGAGTTCGCGTAATTTCACCAGTTCGATCGCTGCTCGCTGGCCAGCCGAAAGGCGGCTGATTGCCTGCCTAAGGGCCTCCGGGTCGCCACGGCTCTCAATGCCGAGAGCGGATGGTGCGGCCGCGCTGGTCTCGGCCAAGTCGTCGACAATGACCTCGTGCGCTGTCGATCGCGCGAACCGCCGCGCCCGATCGGCCATCTTGTTCCGCGCGATCGCCATCAGCCAGGGAACAAACTCACGTTTGGAATCGTAACTCGCCATCGCCCGATGCATCGACAACAACACCTCCTGCACGAGGTCGTCGCGATCGGCCGCCTGCAGGAAGCCGTGCCGGGTGTGCAACACACGCTGCAGCAGGGGTATGATCTTGCGAACGAGCCTCGTGTACGCGGCGCGGTCGCCGCTCTGGGCGGAGCGCATCAATGTTGAGAGTTCTTGCTCCTCGATCTTGCGTCCGGCGCACGGTTGCGGTCGTGGAGCCGGCGCCGCGCAGCGCAACAGCGGGCCATTGAAGTCAACGGGTGAAGGTAAAGCGCTCATCGGCGGGCCTCACAATCGCGCGCGGATTTTCGGAATCGAACGACCGAATGCTTTGTGATGGCGCGCATCTGTTATCGCCAAGACACTAGACCGCCGCTCCAATTCGGGAACTATCAGTTGCCTATCGAAGCGATGTCGCGGCGCTATGCGCGTCGGGCCGCATCCGGGTCGCCCTCAACCAATCCCCAGCATTGCGCCGCGGGCGCGGCGGTTCCTCGCGCCCACGCCGACTTGACTAAGCGCAAAGTCTGGGTTCTCGCTTGGCCTCAATGTCATTTCGCGATCCAAGAGGGGACGCGGCCAACGACCCAGCTCCAGGCCGAAGTTTTGCCTGAGGAATTGACCCCGTGGAGATGTCCCAAATCCGATACTTCCTGTCCGTCGCGCGAGCGCTGAATTTCACTCGCGCCGCGGAAGAGTGCGGGGTCGCCCAGCCCTCGCTCTCGCGAGCGATCAAGCAGCTTGAGTTCGAACTTGGCGGCGAACTGTTCCGGCGCGAGCGGCCGCAGGCGATCTTGACCGAGCTTGGGCATCGAATGTTGCCCACCCTGACCCGATGCTTCGAGAGCGCGGCCGCGGCTCAGGCGCTCGCGGCGGAAAGAGGAAAAGGCGGAATCGGCGCGCTCCGGGTCGCGCTATCGCCGACGATTGGGATTGAGTTGCTGCTCGTCGGGCTACAAGAAGTGACGAGGCTCTTCGATGGACTCGAGCTAGTAGTGCGGCGCGAAAGCGTCGCCGCGACGCTTGACCTCCTCAAGACGGGAGAGGTCGAGGTCGCCATCACCGGGGAAAACAATTTCGAGTCACAGCCGTGGCTCGAACGCTTTCCTCTTTTCGATGAGGGGTTCCTGCTCATTTCTGCCAGTGAGCATCGACTGCCGGACGGCGCAAGATTCAGCCTTGGCGACCTTCGTGAGGCGCGCATTGTGTTGCCGCGCCACGCGGAACACATCGACGCGCTCGCCGCCTCGGCGCAAAACAAGCGACGCCACGACGTCTGGTCGGACAGCGACATGGCGGCGCTGGTCGCTGCGGGCCTGGGCGTCGCAATCGCACCCCGAAGCTTCCTCCGGCCGGAAGCCCTTGCAGCGGCGCCTGTCGAAGGTCTCGACTTGAAGCGGACGGTCAGCGCGTTCGGCGCCGCGGGCCGGCCGCGTTCCGCTCCGGCCACGATGCTAATCAACCTTCTTCGCGCAGCCGATTGGGATGGCGCAAAGGCGTAATCAGGCGCGGAAGGCGGCCAGCATTGTCTCGACGGTCATGCGTTTGCGGTAGTCCGGATCGACAAAACGCTCCTTTATCACGCCGTCTCCTCCCACCACGAAAGTCGCCGGGATGGGAACCATCCACGATTCGTTTCCCTGATATTCGGCAAGGTTCACGCCGGCTTCGCTCATGAATCTTCGCATCTCGTCGCCGACCCAGAAGACGAGATTGAGCGACATCGCGTAGCCATTGTCCATGTCGATCAGGATCGGGAAGTGTCCTTCGGCCTCCTCCCGGAGCTGGTCGGCGTATCGTCGCCGGTCGGGAACGATCGCCGCCACTTGTCCGCCCGCGCGCTTGATCTCCGGCTGCGCCTCGGCAAGGGATCGCGTGTTAATGCGGCAATAGGGACACCAGTGTCCGCGGTGGACGACGACGGCGAGCGGACCCTTCGCGATCATCTCCGGCAAGGCGACAACGCGTCCCCTTTCATTCGGGAGATAGAAGGGCGGCAGCAGGTCGCCGACTTTCGGCGCACCCGCGCCGACCTCCGCCCGCTGCAGGCGTTCCACGAGCCGGTCGACGGCGCCCGCGAAAGCCGGATCAATCCTTCTCAGAGAGTCGGCGAAAGCGCCCAGTCTGCCGCCGAGCGAGGCGTCCATCTCGCGGCATTCAAGGAACGCGTCACGAACAGCGTTGGCGAGCGAGGACATTTCCGATCCGCTCAGTGAATCCGTACTCACACTACAATGCTTCGAGGGCGAAGGTCCATCATCGGGACGCGAACTGGTCGCTTCCTGAAAAGGGACGCGGCTCCGAAGCGATCGGCCTATCCAGCCGCGAGACAGCGTGCGCACGGGCGTTCGCAGAATAGAGGGCCCATTTCCAGAGGGAGAAGGGGCCCTCGCCTCTATTCGGCGGCCGCTTCCAGCGCTGACTCCATCGCCTCTGTCTCGACCATCGCGCCGCGACGCATCTCGTGCAGATAGAATCCCTCGATCGGGTCAACGTTTCCTTCCCAGGGCGCGGCGTCCAGCGCCATGCGAGCGTCAGCGAGTCCTGCTTCCCAGCGTTTCCGGATGCCAGCGCGGCTGAAGTCGATGTCCTTGGTTTGGTCTTCGCCATTGAGCCGCGGCGCAAGAAGCCGCACGACGTGCATTCGGGTGAGGCAGCCATATCGGGCCAGTTCCTGCATCCTCTCGCTTTGACGCTCCGCCTCGGGGAGGCGGTTTGCGAGCTCGGCGATGATGTGGCGCAACCGGTGGATCTGCTTCTGGCGCGCAATGTGAGAGATGGCCCGGCTCGAATACTGGATCTCCTTCTGCCGGTGCATCACCTGCCAGATGCTTCCCGGCTCCTCGCCCTCCGAGTTCCAGATGTGGACGGCGAAGATGAGCGAGTTGCGGCGCGGAAGGTCATCGAAAATGGCCTCGACCGGCGTGTTCGAGAGGATCCCGCCGTCCCAGTAGAGATCGCCGTCAATACGCACCGGCGGGAAGGCGGGCGGCAAGGCGCCGGACGCCATCACATGACGAACGGTGAGGGCCATGTCGCTGCTGTCGAAATAGCGCATTTCGCTCGTACGGACCTTGGCCGCCCCAACCGTCAGCCTGGGTGCGCATTTGGCGATGAGCGAGAAGTCGACGAGCTCGCAGAGGGTCTCCTGCAGAGGAGTGGTCGAGTAGTATCCGGCTCCGTCAGGCGCGAGCGGCACATGCCAGCCGAGAAAGGCGACAGGATTCGGCCGGAAGAACCCGGCGACGCCCGCGGCGAGCGTATTCCAGTTTGGCAGGCTCGACCCGATCCAGGGCAGCATCGAAAGCGACTCGAGCGCCGGCGCGTGCTCGACGCGGCGCCAGAACTCACGCAGCTTTGTCAGCCGGTCAGCCGGCCTGTTCCCGGCGATGATCGAGGCGTTGATCGCCCCGATCGAGGTCCCGATCAGCCAGTCCGGCTCGACCCCCCTTTCGTGCAGCGCCTCGTAGACGCCGGCTTGATAGGCGCCGAGCGCCCCGCCGCCCTGAAGGACAAGAACAATTCGGCCGAAGCTCGACCTTAGCTTTTCGCTCGAAAACCGTGAGCCTTCCATGACCTCCCTCTCCTCTCGACTCCCGCGCCGCCGCATCCCTTCAGTGAGCTGTCCATCCGCCATCGACGGGCAGCGCGGCCCCGGTGATCGAAGCGGCCGCGTCGGTGGCGAGGAACGCCGTGAGCGCGCCTATCTCCTCCACCGAGGCAAAGCGCTTGTTCGGCTGTTGCGCGAGGAGGACATCGCGAATCACCTGATCGCGCGGAATTCCATGCTCTCTTGCCTGGGCTTCGATCTGAGCTTCGACCAGCGGCGTGTAGACATAGCCGGGACAGATGGCGTTACAGGTGATTCCGTCTTCCGCAGCCTCGAGCGCGGTCACCTTGGTCAGCCCGAGGAGGCCGTGTTTCGCTGCAACATAGGCTGACTTGAAGGGCGAGCCGACCAGCGCATGCGCGGAAGCGATGTTGATGATGCGCCCGTAACCGTTCAGCCGCATGATCGGCAGCGCGAGGCGCGTTGTATGAAAAGCGGAGGACAGGTTGATCGCCAGGATCGCGTCCCATTTCTCGACCGGGAATGCGTCGATTTTGGCGACGTGCTGGATCCCCGCGTTGTTCACGAGAATGTCGAGGCCGCCGAATGCGCTGAGCGCCTTCTCGATCAGGGCGGCGATCTCGCCAGGCTTTGCCATGTCCGCGCTGAGGTGCATCGCGCTGACGCCGAAATCGTTCTCAATGCTCGCAACCAGATGAGAGACTGCGTCGCTCGTGCCGAAACCGTTGAGCACGATGCGCGCGCCCGATTCCGCGAGCGCGCGGGCGACGCCAAGGCCTATTCCGCTCGTGGAGCCGGTGACGAGCGCGACCTTGCCGTCGAGAGCGCGAGCGGATGGAGCGTGCCGCTCCATAACTTCGATGTTCATGGCGAATTTCTCCTCGAGCCCGTTCAGTCGCTTTCGACTTGCGACGCAGACAGAATGAGATCTCGCAGCTCGCTGCGGAAATATCGGCTGGCTACCGTGTCCATGCTGGTCCGCTATGGCAGGGTCGCCCCAGACTCACGCGGCGCCCCGGAGACCTGCGCAATGGCCGCGACCGCTGCCGAGGGCTAAAGCCGACAATTCCAGCGCGTTCGCGGCGCTGGAGCCGACGATCGCCTTCTCTCTTGGCAGAGATCAAGCGCCAGGACTGCGCAGGATTTGAATGTCCCTATCGGCTGGAAACGCCGATGGGCTAGGGATCGGCGGCGCTCTCGCTTCGCGCCGACGCGGCTGTGGTCTTTCCGCCCGACCAGTTGTTGCGCATCGCCTCGCGTGCGAGCGCGCCGACCGCCGGTGAGTGCTGCCGTCCGCGGACGGTGACAATATTGACCTCGCGCCAGAACTCCGGATCGACGACGGGCCGGGACACTACGCCTGGGTGGTTGATGCAGAATTCGGGGAGAAAGCCGAAACCCTTTTCCGCCGCGCACATCGCAAGGATCCAGTCGTCACGCTCGCTGCGAAAGACCGCCGGCCAGGTGACTCCGTATTGCTCCCACGCCAACCCTTCATTGAACTCGCAATTGATCCGGTTGAGATAGCGTTGATTGTGCAGATCCTGGAAGCGAACCGGATTGTGGGCGGCGAGCGGATGCGTCGGAGCGACCACGATCATCATCCGCTCACGAAAAAGCTGGTGATAGTGCAGGCGGTCGTCCGAATGATTGGGCCTGCAGTATATTGCGACCTCGAGTTCGTCGCGCTTAAGCCTCTCTTCCAGGTCCCGCGCGGTGGCGTCGACCACCTCCAGATCGAGATCCGGATGGCGGCGCCCGAGACCGTCCATCAAGGCAAGCAGGGGCGCAGGCGCGATTGTGCACATGACTCCAAGCTTCAGCGTCAGTCGCTTCGCGGTCTTGAGCTTGCGCGCTTCGCTGCGGGCGAGCTGCGCCTGCGCATACACATCCGCCAGGTGCGGCCTCATCATCCGTCCGAGCTCGGTCAAGTGCGTGTTTGCCCGTTCGCGATTGACAAGAGCGCCGCCGAACTCCTCCTCCAGGAGCCTTACCGCGCGGGTGAGCGAAGGCTGTGCGACGTTGCACCGCTCGGCCGCCTTGGTGAAATTCAGCTCCTCGCAGAGGGCCAGGAAATAGCGGATCTGATGCATTTCCATGACGGGCGACCATCGTTGTCGTTTCGCGCCGCATACGACTGCCGCCGGCCGCCGCGTCTTGAGGCGACGGTTCGCCCGCAACGCTGAGATTGTCGGCGTTTCTTCTTGCTCCGAACTCAAAGACCGCGACAAGGGTGGATGATAGACGGAGTCCGGTCATGAAGAAAGCGGCCGGGGCGAAACGCCAGCGGACGCGTGGACGTGGTCGACTCGACAAGGGCGCGACCTCCCTGCGCCGGGCGGCTGTCGCCCGGCCGTAAGGCCGCCCGCCGCCTTCGAATAGCGTGACGCTATCGAGTGGAGAGCCACTCGATATTTCCTTCTCGGGTCGCCGTCCGCGATGTTGCCGCGCATCGCCCGGGAGCGGCGCCAACCAAGGAGGCGGCAATGGCCAAGCCTTATTCAATCCTCGCCGCGGCGCTTGTCGCCAGCGGCCACAGCCTGTCGACCGTCGGCGTCGCTGCGCCCATCGATCGCCCGACCCTCAGGCGGACCCGGGATAGCAGGGACTGGATCGGCGATTTGGGCGGACTAGGCGCCTTCAACTTCGAATCGCCCTTGGCGATGGATCCGTTGGCGGAACGCGGTCTGGCGAACGCCGCGACGCTGTCCGAATAGCCCGCGGCTATGAACTCGGGAGCGAGCGGATATTTCCGCAGACGCTCATTCCCTGTGATGCTCACGCCCGTCGAAACCGGCGCCCAATGATGCGCTCAAAACCGTGGAGAGAGTGAAATGCGAAACGTTCTGATCGCGGCTGTGGCAGGCTTTGCCTCGTTCGCCGCCGCCCCGGCGCTGGCCGGCCAGTGCCCGCCCGACAAAGTGATGGCCGACGCAACCAAGCCCAATGCGACACCCGCGAGCGGGGTCACCGACACCGTGCTCGCGGCCATCGACCTGGCGCAGGAGCCCGCGAAGATCGAGAACCGCACGTTGCGGCTGCGCCGGTTGACCATTGCGCCCGGCGGAGTCGTGCCCTGGCACAGCCACGGCGATCGGCCAGCCATCATCTATGTGGTCACCGGCGAAGTCACCGAATACGCGAGCAACTGCGCCGTTCCGATCGTTCACAAAGCCGGCGAGGTCGCGCGCGAGACCCATGTCACCGCGCATTGGTGGAAGAACACCGGCAAAGGGACGGCCGTGCTGCTCTCGGCCGATCTGCTGCACGACGCAAACGATCACAACATGTGAGCGCCGCATTCGCGGCCCAGCGGCTCTCCCTGGAGGAGAGCCGCCCTGGCCGCGGCGCTTCATCGCCGGCTCGCCTCCACTCTGCATGAGCTGGCCCGCGCTGTGATCCCCAGGTTTGGCGAGGGCAGCGGGTCGTCGCTGCGAAGCATCGTGGTATCGGGGCCGGTGTCAGGGGTGGGCGGCCCGCAGACGCCTGCCCCAAGGAGTGTGTTCCTATGACGCCGCAGCTGCAGGAAATCGGCGCTGCCGCCTTTTCCGAGACCTCCGCCTCGATTGGGTTTGTGAGCGGACAACTCGTGCGAGACTTGGGTCGCGCGGCGGTGAGCGTCACCATGGCGGTTGTTCGGCGGAGCGAAGGAGCGAGTCCTACGGCGCGGAAGTCGGCAGAACCTAGCGGAGGCGAAATTGAGATCCGTTTCGACGGGGCCCTCTTGTCCCAAGTCAGCGGCATGATAGCGGCGCTCTGGGCGTCGCGACAGCGCAACACGATCTTCCTGTTGGTCGTTGCACTAATTGCGGTCGTTGGCGCGACCGCTTTCGCACAAGTCCGACTCAACGCGTGGAACGAGCCATTCTATGACTCGCTGGGGCACAAGAACTTCCCTGAATTCGTTCAGCAGGGTCTCGTCGAGGATCTCCTGGCCCAATGGCTGTCGCCCCTCCGCCCATTTCGTCTGTCGCGCGCGGGCGAGATCGGCGCGAATCAGCGCATTCAGGAGGATGCGAAGCACCTCACCGAACTAACAACCGACCTCTCGATCGGCCTTCTTCAATCCACCCTTCTTCTTCTGAGTTTCATCGGGGTGCTCTGGATTTTGTCAGACAAAATGGTCCTCGCGATGGCCGCTCTTCGCTTTGTTCCGCGGGGCTCCATGGTCTGGTGCGCGCTCATCTACTCAGGCTTAGCCTCGCTCGTTAGCTGGCGCGTTGGCCGGCCCCTGATCGGGCTCAACGCCGACCGGTATGCGCGCGAGGCCGATTTCCGCTTCGCTCTCGTCCGCGCCAACGAAGAGGTCACCGGGACGCGCTTTGCGGCGGCCAAGCGGATGAAAGGGCTCGGCTGCAGAATTTTTTCAGCGCCGTCGTCGCGGTCTCCGAGCGGCTCGTTCGTGCGGCGACCGGGTTGACTTGGGTGACGGCCGGCTACGGGTGGTTCACAATCGCCGCGCCGATCCTCGTCGCCGCGCCGGCCTATTTCCGGAGCGGGATGACCTTTGGCGAACTAATGATGCTCGTCGGCGCCTTCAATCAGGTGCAGCAGGCGCTTCGATGGTTCGTCGACAATTTCTCGAGCATTGCCGACTGGCGCGCCACACTCCTGCGGGTGGCGAGCTTCCGCAACACCCTGTTGGCGATGGACGAGCTCAGCCGGAACGCAAGCCAGGTCGAATTGGCGAAAATCGAGGAGCGTCCATCTGGATTGATGACCTCGCGATCACTGCTTCGTCTCGCTGAGTCATCGAGGGCGGGAGACGTGGAGATGAATCCCAGCGAGATGTTGCTGGCCCTAGGCGACAAAGCCCAAGGGGCCCTGCCACTCCGGGCTGTGAGCGAGCTTTGGCCTTCGGGCGTTCGAGACGCCGATGCGGCAAGGACTAAGAATGCGACGGCTCAAGGCCGCGAACGTCAGGGCGCAGACAGGCTCCGTCCCCTCGAGCGAATTGCGCCAAGCCCAGTCCTATTCAAGGAGTTTGTCCCATGACGCCGCAATTTCGGCAGAACCCCGCCCTCACGCTCCACGAGGGATCCACTCCAGCTGACGTCGCGAGCGATATATTCGCGCGAGAGCGAGGCCCCGCGGCGGTGATCGCCGTGCTGGCCTTTCTGACCCTCGTCGACCTGTTCGCGACGCAGGCGATCCTGCCGTCGCTGGCGCGCGCCTATCGTGTCACGCCGGCGGCGATGGGACTTGCGGTCAACGCGACGACCGTCGGCATGGCTGTGTCGAGTCTCGCCGTCGCCCTCCTCAGTCAGAGGATTGACCGGCGTCTTGGCATCATCGTCTGCCTTGCTTGCCTCGCCATCCCCACGTCGCTGCTGGCAATTGCGCCCGACCTCACGACCTTCACGGGTCTCCGGGTCGCCCAAGGACTCTGCATGGCCGGAGCTTTCACACTGACCCTCGCCTATCTCGGCGAGCACTTCATGGGAGAGCAAGCGGCGGCCGTCTTCGCCGCCTATATCACCGGAAATGTCGCCTCGAATTTCCTTGGCAGGCTCATGTCTGCCGCCCTTGCCGATCATTTTGGGATCGCGACGAATTTCCTCGTGTTCGCCACCTTGAATCTGAGCGGGGCGCTGGTGGTCTATCTGGCGCTCGACCGGGCGCCGCTGTCGCTGACGGCGCCGCCGCGCCCTTCCGAAATGATTCGGGCGCTTGCCGACCATCTGCGCAACCCGCCGCTTGTTTCCGGCTTTGCGATCGGCTTCTGCATCCTCTTCGCATTCATCGGAACTTTCAGCTACGTCAATTTTGTCCTGGCGCGGCCTCCGATCGGGCTCGGCATGATGGCGATCGGTTTCGTCTACTTTGTCTTCCTGCCCTCGATGTTCACGACGCCGGCAGCGGGCAATCTCGTTCGGCGCTTCGGTTCGCGGACGTCGGTCTGGGGCGGACTTGCAGTCGCTCTCGCGGGATTGCCTTTGCTCATCGCGCCCAGTCTCCCGCCGGTGGCGGCGGGGCTGATGCTGGTCGGAGTCGGAACTTTCTTGGCCCAGGCCGTGGCGACCAGCTTTGTCGGGCGGGTTGCGATGACGAACCGAGGCGCCGCGAGCGGCCTCTATCTCGCCAGCTACTTCAGCGGCGGCCTGGCCGGAAGCACAGTGCTCGGCCAGATCTTCGATCGTTTCGGCTGGCCTGCCTGTGTCTTTGGCGTCGGTCTGGCGCTTGCTGTCGCGATGGTTCTTGCGGCAAGGATCGACTCTCCAGCCCCGGAGAGAGAAAGTTCCCTTTCGCGCGGTGAAGCCTATTTTGCACTCACAATGGGACGACGGCTATCGCGCGGACTCCGGTGCTTCCCGAAGCAACTCCTGTAGGGGCGCTATCCGCCCCAGGCGCCCCTTGCGCTCGCCAGCCGAGTTTTTGAAACCTCATCGGAGGCGGACGTAGCAGGCGCGGTCGCGCCCGCCGTCCGCTCCCCGCTCCCCAGCGACGTCCACAATGTCCGCTTCACGTCGAGACGGCAATGGGAGCCTGAGTGCGCCTACTCCGCGAAGACTTGCCTTAGCCGCGGCGCCGCAAAATCGAGGAAAGCGCGCACTTTGATCGGCAGAAATCGGTTGGCGGTGTACACG
>Ga0335076_10005819_pt1 | contig 12435 bp, 12 predicted proteins | sample Lox_Sample_25_FD_206717 | JGI IMG/M metagenome (GOLD analysis project Ga0335076, IMG submission 206717) | Soil microbial communities from Loxahatchee National Wildlife Refuge, Florida, United States - Lox_Sample_2.5 | ecosystem: Environmental > Terrestrial > Soil > Wetlands | place: USA...
TGCTCAGCCAGCCGGCGCTGTCCCGCCTGGTGGACCGGCTGGCCGACCGCGGCCTGGTGCAGCGCCAGGCCGACCCGGCCGACGGGCGCGGGGTCCATCTGGCGCTGACCGAGGCCGGCCGGGCGGTGCAGCGCCGGGTCGGCCGGCAGCACGCGCGCAGCGTGGCCCGGGCCATGACCGCCGGGCTGACCCCGGCCGAGCTCCGGCAGTTCGAGGCGCTCAGCCGCAAACTGGCCGGCGTCGCCACTATCAATGAGGACCCAAGTTCATGAGCACCCCAGCCCAGCCGGAGCCGTTCCGCCTCGTGGTGGTCAGCGCGGGCACCAGCGACCCGTCGTCGACCCGGCTGCTGGCCGACCGCACCGCGCAGCGCGCCACCGAACTGGCCGCCCCGCGCCCGGTGACGGTCCGCGTCATCGAGTTGCGCGAGATCGCCGCGGACATCACCACGGCGCTGGTCTCCCAGCTGATCACGCCCAAGCTGCAGCAGGCCATCACCGCGCTCGGCGAAGCCGACGGCATCATCGCCGCCGCACCGGTCTACCAGGCCGCCCCGAGCGGCCTGTTCACTTCGTTCCTCCACATCCTGGACAACGACCTGCTGATCGCCAAGCCGGTCGTGCTGGCCGCCACGGCCGGCACCGCCCGGCACGCCCTGGTCACCGACGACCAGATGCGCCCGATGTTCGCCTACCTGCGCGCGCTGACCGTGCCGACCTCGCTGTTCGCCGCGCCCGAGGACTGGGCCGACCCGGCGCTGAACACCCGCATCGACCGGGCCGCGCGCGAACTGGTGCTGCTCATGGAGAGCGGCTTCGCGGCCAGGGTGCGGGACGAGTCGTGGCACAGCTACCAGCACGAGCTGGGCAGCGCGGGTGGCACCGAGACCGCTATCGACCTGGACACTGACCTCATGCGCCTCGCCACCGGCGGCTCCGCCAGCTGACCTTTCCTATCGAACGCCAGTGCCCTCCACGGCCGTCACCAGCGCGCAGCCGGTGTCGGCGGTCTGCTCGTCGGGTTTGAGTCACAGACCAGCCTGAAGCTGGTCTGTGTACGAAAGGGGGAGCAGGGTAGCTGACCGCCAGACGTCCCCGGCCGGGTGCACTTTCGTCCGGTGCACCCGGCCGGGGGACCTAGTTCTTCGCGCTGGCCAGGTCGTAGACCGTCATCCCGCCGATGGTCCGGGCCGTGAAGTGCTGCTTCACCCACGCGGTGATCTGCGACCCGTACCCGGAGCCACCGCCCGGCCCGCCGGCCCCGCCCGCGCCGCCGCTGGCCACGAAGTAGTGGATCTCGTGTGCGGCGACCATGGCCTTGAACTCGGCCAGGGTGGGCGCCGGGTCGCTGCCGCTGAAGCCGCCGATGGCCATCACCGGGACACCGTCGCTGCCCAGCTCCAGCGAGGCCGCGCTGGTCGAGCCGATGGTGGCGGCGGCCCACCGGTAGCCGGAGGCGCCCGACTCCAGCAGCTTGGCCAGCGCGCTGCTGACACTGCCGCCCCCGCCCGGCCCGCCGCCGAGGGCACTAGCTCCGTCCGGCCCACCTTCGCGCGAACTAGTTCCGGGAGCACTAGTTCCGGACTCACTGCCGGCCGGCCGGCCGGATCCGCTCGGGACACCGGATCCGCTGGGACGGCGTGCGCCGGCCTGGCCGCCGGGTAGTTCGCCGCGGCCGGCCCGCGCCGACTCGCTCGGGAAGCCCGATCCGCCGGGGAATCCTCCACCGGAGGCGCTGGTCACGGTGGGGCCGGCCGTCGGGATCGACCCGCCATGCGCGGTGGCTGCGGTGTCGATGCTGTAGGCCAGCGGCCCGGCCAGCCCGGCCACCAGGGCCAGCGAGATGGGCGCGATGGCGAACGCCGCGCGCCGGGTGCGGTTGGCCAGGATCAGCCCGGCCGCAGCCGCGCCGGCCAGCGCGATGACCACCCGCAGCCAGGGCATCCAGTCCGGGCTGCGGCCGAGCAGCACCCAGGCCCACCCCGCGGTGACCAGCAGCGTGCCGGCCAGCACGACCCGGGTGGGCCAGCGGTCCCGGATCCGCCACAGCCCGACCGCGCCGATGCCGACCAGCGCACCGATGGCCGGGGCCAGCGCGACCGTGTAGTACGGGTGGATGATGCCGGACATGTAGCTGAACACCAGCCCGGTCAGCACCAGCCAGCCGCCCCACAGCAGGGCCGCGGCGCGGGTCCGGTCGGTCCGTGGAGCCCGCCAGGACAGCCAGACCAGGGCGGCCAGCATGATCAGCGCGGCGGGCAGCAGCCAGCTGATCTGGCTGCCCATGTCGGACTGGAACAGCCGGGTGATCCCGGTGGCCCCGCCGAACAGCGAGTTGCCGCCGCCCCCGCCGCCGGATGGTGCGCCGCCTGCCCGGGCGGCGGTATCACCCAGCCGCGCCGCGCTGTCGCCCAGCCGGGCCAGGCCCGCACCGGCCCGGCCCGGGGTCCCGCCGCCCCCGAACGAGTTCTCGCTGCCGTCGAGCCGGCCAAGCCCGTTGTAGCCGAACGTGAGCTGCAGGATGTTGTTGTCCGTCGAGCCGCCGACATACGGCCGCCCGGCGGCCGGGGTAAGCAGATCGATCACGACCCACCAGCCGGCCGCCACGACCAGCGCGCCCACCCCGGCCAGCAACTGCCAGATGCGCTTGCCCAGCGCTGGCTGGCCCGCCCACAGGTAGGCCAGGCCGAAGGCGGGCAGCACCAGGAAGGCCTGCAGCATCTTGGTCAGGTAGCCGAGACCGAGCAGGGCCCCGGTGAGCAGGATCCAGCGGGTCCGGCCGGACTCGATGGCCCGGGTGATGGTGTACCCGGCCAGCGTCATGACCAGGACCAGCAGCGCATCCGGGTTGTCGAAGCGGAACATCAGCGCGGCCACCGGGGTGAGCGCCAGCACTGCTCCGGCGATCAGCGCCGCGGCGGGACCGAACCAGCGGCGGACCGCGGCGTACAGCACGCCGACCGCGGCCACGCCTTCCAGCGCCTGCGGCACCAGCAGGCTCCACGAGCTGAAGCCGAAGATCCGGCCGGACAGCTCCATCACCCACAGCGACGCCGGGGTCTTGTCCACCGTGATGAAGTTGCTCGAATCCAGCGAGCCGAACAGGAACGCCTTCCAGCTCTTCGTGCCGGCCTGCACGGCGGCGGCGTAGAACTCGTTGGCGTAGCCGCTGCGGCTCAGCCCGGCCAGGTAGAGCACGGCCGTGGCCAGCAGCAGGGCGAGCAGCGCGGGCCGGGCCCAGCGTGGATCCGCCGTCCGCCCGGCGCGGGCATGCCGCCGGGCCGGCCCGGACTGGGTGGATAGCACGTTCACCGGGCACCTCCGCGCCGCCCGTGCCCGAAGACCCAGCCCCGGTACAGGATGAACCGGACCAGCGTGGCGGTCAGGTTGGCCGCGATCAGCACGGTGAGCTCGGCCGCCCGGCCCGGCTGGGCCACGCTGGCGTGCAGTGCGGCCAGCGCGGCCGAGGTGAGCGCGAGGCCGGTGCCGAACGCGATCAGGCCGCGCAGCTGATGCCGGGCCGCGTGCTGCCGGCCCCGGATGCCGAACGTGACCCGGCGGTTCACCGCGGTGTTGGCCACCGCAGTGAGCAGCAGGCTGATCGCGTTGGCCGCCTGGGCCGGCAGCACGCCGCGGAGCAGCAGATAGAGCAGCACATAGACCGCCGTGCTGGCCACCCCGACCAGGACGAACCGGGCCAGCTGCCCGCCCAGCCGGGATTGCGCCGGGCCGGCCGCGGCGGAGCGCAGCTCCGGGCTGCGCAGCGCCGGGACCCGGATCACGCCGCGGGCCAGCCCGGTGCCGAGCCGCGCGATGCCGCGCAGGTCGGCCACCGCGGTGCCGACCACGTTGACCCGGGAGTCCGGGTCGTCGATCCAGTCCACCGGGACTTCATGGATGCGCAGCCCGGCCCGCTCGGCCAGTACCAGCAGTTCGGTGTCGAAGAACCAGCCGGTGTCCTTGGTGAGCGGCAGCAGTGCACGGGCCGCGTCCGCGCGGATCGCCTTGAACCCGCACTGCGCATCGGAAAACCGGGTGCCCAGCGTGGCGTGCAGCAGCAGGTTGTAGCAGCGGGAGATGATTTCGCGCTTGGGGCCGCGGATCACCCGTGCGCCGCGGGCCAGCCGGGTGCCGATCGCGACGTCGCTGTGCCCGGACAGCAACGGCGCGACCAGCGGCAGCAGCGCATTCAGGTCGGTGGACAGGTCCACGTCCATGTAGGCGAACACGTCGGCCTCGCTGGCCGACCAGACCGAGCGCAGCGCCCCGCCCCGGCCCGGCCGGTCGAGCTGGACGGCGCGCACCCCGTCCAGGTCAGCGGCGAGCGCCTGGGCCAGCGGCCAGGTGCCGTCGGTGCTCCCGTTGTCCGCGATGGTGATCCGGGTGCGGCACGGAAAGGCGTGGTCCAGATACCCGCGCAGCCGCCGGACGCTCGGCCCGAGGCCCCGCTCTTCGTTGCGTACCGGGACCACGATCTCGACCCGGGCGGTGCCGGGTGCCGGGCCGCCCAGGCTGGCCAACCGGGTCCCCGGTATGGAGTCAGTAGTAGGCATGCTGCGAATCTTCGGCAACCAGGGTTGCCCGTGGCTTAACTGTTTTTCTGCACTGGCCATGAAAGGCTGCTGAGAGATTCCGTTCAGGCAGTTTCAAGCATTCTGCGGCGGCCGAACTCCCGAGACTTCTGCAGACGGCTGAGAGATCTTTGAGAAATGGGCGCCATAGCTTCACTCTCGTCAGCGGCACGGAGTTGGCGAACATCGAAGGTGAGGAGTTTTTAAATGCCGCTCAAGCTGCCTATCCCGACCCCGCCGCCGGCCGCGAAGAAGCGCCGCCCGGTGTCACCGCCCGCACACCGGCGGCACCGCAAACCGTGCAAGCCGGCCGCGCCCGCCCCGGCCGCCGTCAGCGCGGCCGGTCAGCTGCCCAGGTAGGCCAGGACGGCCAGGACGCGGCGGTGGTCGGTGTCCGACCGCGGCAGGCCGAGCTTGCTGAAGATGTTGCCGATGTGCTTCTCGACGGCGCGGTCGGAAACCCGCAGCCGGGCGGCGATGGCGCTGTTCGACCGGCCCTCGGCCATCAGGGCGAGGATGTCGTGCTCCCGGGCGGTCAGCGTGCCGAGCGCGCTGGGGTGGCGGCTCGCGTTCAGCAGGCCGGCCACGACCTCGGGGTCCAGCGCGGTGCCGCCGGCCGCGACTCGCTCGATCGCGTCGGTGAACTCGGCGACGTTCGCCACCCGGTCCTTGAGCAGGTAGCCGACCCCGCCCGAGCCCGCGGCGAGCAGGTCGGCGGCGTACCGGGTCTCGACGTACTGGGAGAACACCAGGATGCCGGTCTTGGGGTGGTCGCGGCGGATGGCGATCGCGGCGCGCAGTCCTTCGTCGGTGTAGCCGGGCGGCATCCGCACGTCGATCACCGCGGCGTCGGGCTGGTGGGCGGCCACCGCGGCCTGCAGGGCGCCGGCGTCGCCGACCGCGGCCACCACCTGGTGCCCGCGGTCGGCCAGGACCTCGGCCAGGCCGGCCCGGATCACGGCCGCGTCCTCGGCGATCACGATGCGCATGGGGCCAGTGTTCCGTAACCCAGTCGGCCGGTTATCAGGCGTGCGAGGGCAGTTCGACGGTGACGACCGTGGGGCCGCCCGGGGGACTGCTGATGATCAGGCGGCCGTCCACGGTGCGGACCCGGCCGGCCAGCCCGGCCAGGCCGCCGCGCGGGGCCAGCCGGGCGCCGCCGCGGCCGTCGTCGCTGACCCGGATCCGGAGCAGGCCGGGGACGTGCACGGCTTCCAGCGTCACGTGCCGGGCGCCGCTGTGCTTGGCCACGTTGGTGAGCAGTTCAGCGGCAGAGAAGTAGGCGATGGTCTCGATCGCGGGCGATGGCCGGTCCGGGATGTCGGTGACCAGCTCGACCGGAACGGCGCTGCGCGCGGCCAGCGTGGCCAGTGCGTCGGTGAGCCCGTTGTCCAGCACCGGCGGGTGGATGCCGCGGGCCAGCACCCGCAGGTCGCCGATGGCCTCGATCGCGCCGCGGTGCGCGTCGTCCACGAGCTGGGTGACCCGGGCCAGGTCGTCCGGGGTGGCGGTGCTGAGCTTCTCCTTGGCCAGGCCCAGCTTCATGGCCAGCGCCACCAGCTGTGCCTGGGTGCCGTCGTGCAGATCGCGCTCGATGCCGCGCAGCCGCGCGGCGGAGTCGTCCACGGCGTGCGCCCTGGTTTCCTGCAGGGCACGGACCCGGTCGGCCAGCGAGGCCGGGCCGAGCAGCCGGAGCATGAGCGACTGGTCGGCCCGGGTGACGGCGCGGGTCAGCCACGGCGCCGTGAGCAGCAGCACCGCGCCGAACAGCGCGACCTCGAATGGGTAGTGGGCGAGATTCACGCTACCGAGGCCGCTGGCCGAGACCAGGAACTGGAAGTTGTGCGTGGGGACGGGGCTGCCGACCGGGACGGTGGTGCACACGCCGTGGCGGCACGTGTGCAGTTCTTCTTGGCCCGTGGGCAGGGCATGCGTCAGCAGCGTCCACCAGGCCGGGAACGTCAGGAGGAACAGCCCGAGCAGCCAGCAGACCCCGGCAACGGCCAGGCCGGCCACTGCGAGCGGCAGTTTGAGTACTAGGTAGCCGCGCTCCCGCCAGGAGGCCTTACCGGGGGGTGGCGGAAGATCCGGCTCATCCTCGCCGAGCAGTTCGCGGGCCAGCCCGCGGTTGGCATCGCCGAATGCCCGCACCCCCGGCGCGGAAACGGCCAGCAGCGGCGGGATCGCCGTGATCACGGCGAAGACGAACCCGGCGACGGCCAGCGGCACGTTGACCAGCAGATATCCCGCCGCTTTCCAGCTGCGCCGGGAGAACGGCGCGGTGAGCACCCGTGCGATCCGTCTGTTCATGTCTCGAGACTGCCGCACCCGCGCCACCTGGTCGACCGTGCCAGCCGCGGCGGACAGGTACGGCTAGCACGAGGGCGCCTGCACACGTGCTGATCAGCGCTCGGCCACCGGCTGCCCAGCTGGGACCCGGGCGAAGCCGTGCACGTCCGGGAACGGCGGCTCGACCGCGCCGTGCAGGCCGGGCCCGGCTAGCCTGCAACCCATGACGGTGATCAAGGCAGCCGCGGTGACCCGGCTGGGCCGCGGCGGTGGGGTGGAGACGATTCCGCTGATCACCCGGCAGAGCGCGGCCGAGGACAACAAGATCACGACTGGCATCAGCATCTACCCGGCCGGTACCGGCGCGCCGCTGCACCTGCACAACTGCGACGAGCACGTGACGCTGCTGGAAGGCTCGGCCGAGGTGGAGATCGCCGGCACGGTCACCCCGCTGCAGCCGCTGGACAGCACCTACGTCGAAGCCGGCGCCGAGCACGCGTTCCGCAACACCGGGGGCACCCCGATGAAGATCCTCTGGGTGTACAGCTCGGCCTATGTCACCCGCACGTTCGCGGCCACCGGCATAACGGTGGAGCATCTCTCGCCAGCCGACCAGATGGTCCCGGACTGAGCTCTTTACCGAACGCCAGTACCCGCCCGGTCGGGCCGGCCCTGCCGCGGCCGCCGCTGCTAACCAGCATTGCGCTTGACCGCCGGGCCGGCCGCGCCTAACGTAGCCCGCGTCTTCACTACAAAATTGTCGCCAAAATGGGCTGACTCTCTGTCATCGCCGCCGGAGGCTTGCGTGCAGGCATCCCACCCGTGCGGGCCGCCATGCTGACGGCCACGGCGCCCACCGAGTGGGCCCGCCGCCTGGTGCGGGGGGCTTATGACCTGCATGTGCACGTCGAGCCGGACGTGATGCGCCGCCGGGTCACCGACCTGCAGCTGGCCCGGCGCTGCTGGGATGTCGGGCTGGCCGGCTTCGCGCTCAAGTCGCACTACGTGCCGACCGCCGAGCGCGCCGCCGTGCTGAATGACGCGCTGAACGGGGCAGTCCAGGTGCTCGGCACGCTGACCCTTAACGCGGCGGTGGGCGGGATGAACCCGCTGGCGGTCGAGATCGCCGCCCGGGAGGGCGCCCGGATCGTCTGGATGCCGACCCTGGACGCGGCCAACCACCGGGACAAGTCCGCCGACCTGCCGCCCGGCGCGACCCCGCCGGTGTGGCTGGCGCTGCAGCGCGAACTGGACGAGCAGGGCATCACGGTGCAGCCGGTACCGGTGCTGGACGCGGCCGGCCGGCCGCTGCCCGCGACGCTGGAAGTGCTCCGGCTGGCCGCCCGGCACCAGCTGGTCGTAGCCACCGGACACCTGTCCGCCCGGGAGGCCCGCGTCGTCGCCGAGGCGGCGTTCGAGGCCGGGGTGCGGCACGTCATCATCACCCACCCGGAGTTCCCGCAGCAGGACATGGGCCTGGCCGACCAGGTGGCGCTGGCCCAGCAGGGGGCGTTCCTGGAACGCTGCTTCACCACCCCGTTCACCGGAAAGTACGACTGGGCCAGGATGGTGGCCAACATCCGGGCCACCGGCCCGAAGCAGACCATCGTGACCACAGATCTCGGCCAGCCAGCCAACCCGCCAGTCGAGGGCGGGCTGGCCCTGATGGCCGACGCGTTGCAGAAGTCCGGATTCACCGACGAGGAGATCACCATCATGATCGTCGCCAACAGCAGGGTGCTGGCCGGCCCCGGGGCGCAGGACGGGACGCGGTGACCGCCGCGGCGGACACACCAGGGGCGGGGCGGCGGCTGCTCGTGGTCAGCGCGCACGCAGCCGACTTCGTCTGGCGGGCGGCCGGCTACATCGCGCTCACTACCGAGGCCGGCGCCGAGGCGCACGTAGTGTGCTTGTCGTTCGGCGAGCGGGGCGAGTCGCCAGGGGCCTGGAAGCAGCCGGGCATGACGCTGGACAAGGTGAAGGAGATCCGCCGGGCCGAAGCCCAGGCGGCCGGCGATGCGCTCGGCGCGGTCATGCATTTCCTGGACAAGGGTGACTACCCGCTGCCGGACAACGAGGAGATGCTGCTGGAGCTGGCCGGGCTGATGCGCGCGACCGCCCCGGACGTGATCCTCACCCACGCCAAGGCCGACCCGTACAACTACGACCACCCGGTGGCCGCCGACCTGACCATCCGGGCCCGCGCGGTCGCCCAGGCGCTCGGCCGGGAATCCGAGTATCCGCCGCTGGGTGCGCCGCCGGTGTTCCGGTTCGAGCCGCACCAGCCGGAGATGTGCGAGTTCAAGCCAGACGTGCTGGTGGACATCACCCCGGTGTTCAGCCGCAAGACCGCGGCCATGGCCGCGATGGGCTCCCAGGAGCATCTGGTCCGCTACTACAGCGCGCTGGCTGAGCGGCGCGCGGTGCAGGCGGTGCGCAACGGTGGCGCGCCGGGCATCCGCTACGCCGAGGCCTATCAGCGGGTCTTCCCGCAGGTAAGCACGGTGCTGGCATGAAGCCGGTGATCGTGGTCAACCCGCCGCGGGCCGACGCCGCGGTGGTCGCCGAACTGGGCGAGCTCGGCGTGGCCACCGTGCACGAAGCGGCCGGCCAGGCCGGGCTGCTCGGCACCACGCTGCGGCCGGCCTGGGCCGGCGCCCGGGCCGCGGGCACCGCGGTCACCGTGCTGTGCGGGCCGGGTGACAACCTCATGGTGCACGCGGCCGTGGAGCAGGCCCGCCCGGGCGACCTGCTCGTCGTAACCACCACCTCGCCGTCCAGCGACGGGTTCGTCGGCGAGCTGATCGTCACCTCGCTGGCGTCCCGGGGGGTGACCGGCCTGGTCACCACGACCGGGGTGCGGGACGTGGCGGAGATCACCGAAGCCGCGTTCCCGGTCTGGTCCGGGCACGTGAGCGCGCAGGGCACGCTGAAGGCCACCGCGGGCTGCGTGAACGTGCCGATCGTCGTCGGCGGGGTGGTGGTGCACCCGGGCGATGCAGTGGTCGCCGACGACGACGGGGTGGTCTGCATCCCGCGGGCGCGGGCCGCCGAGGTGGCCGTGGCGGGCCGGCTCCGGGTGCAGCGCGAGACCGACGCCCGGGCGGCGTTCGCTGCGGGAGAGCTCGGCCTGGACCGGTACGATCTGCGCGCGGTGCTGGACCGGCTCGGTGTCCAGTACGTGCCGGCCGACCCGGAAGAGGAGGCCACGTGACCGATGACGTGGCGGTCCTGGACGCGCTGCGGGACGCCATCCTGGACGGCGAGTTCGCGGCCGGCCAGCGGCTGGTCGAGGTGGACCTGTGCGAGCGGTTCGGCTGCAGCCGGTTCGCGGTGCGCGCCGCGATCCCGGTGCTGGCCAGTGAGGGCCTGGTCGAGCTGCAGCGGCACCGCGGCGCCCGGGTCCGGGTCATCCCGGTCGAGGAAGCAATCGAGATCACCGAGGTACGGCAGCTGCTGGAGGGCCTGACCGCGGCCCGCGCCGCCGAGCGGATCACCCCGCCGCAGGCTGCCGAGCTGGCGGAGATCATCCAGGAGATGCGCGACGCGGTGGCCGCCGCCGAACTGCTCCGGTACAGCGATGCCAACGCCCGGCTGCACGGCCTGATCCGGGTCATCGCCGCGCACGACACCGCCACCGCCATCATCGAGCGGCTGCGCGCCCAGCTGGTCCGGCACCAGTTCGCGCTGTCCCTGGTGCCGGGCCGGCCCGCGGTGTCGCTCGGCCAGCACGAGCGCATCGCGGCCGCGATCATCGCGCGCGATCCGGTCGCGGCCGAGGTGGCCATGCGGGACCACGTCACCAGCGTCATCGAGGCACTGAGGAACCTGCCACCCGATCAAGCCAGCCGGACGTGGGCCGGAACGGAAGGCGCCGGGCGTGCCGCCGGCGCCAGGAGGTGAGCATGCCATGACCGGTGATCAGCAGGCCCCGCCCGCCGAGCGGTGCCGCGACATCGCCCATGTGTCCGCGGTCGAGTTGCGCTCCGCGGTGCCCGAGCAGACCGTCGACTTCTTCGTCCGGCTGCTCGGCATGTCCGAGGTCGCCCGCGAGGGGCCGCGCACCTACGTGCACGCCTGGGACGACTACGAGCGGTTCACCGTGTGCGTGACCGGGAGCGAGACGTCCGGCATCGGCCGGACCTGGCTGCGCGCGGCCAGCCCGGCGGCGCTGCAGCGCCGGGTACAGGCCATCGAGGCCAGTGGGCACGGCATCGGCTGGACCGATCCGCAGCAGGGCATCGGGCCGGCCTACCAGTTCACCGACTCCGACGGCCACGAGATGGCGCTGTACTGGGAGACCGAGTGGTACGTGGCGCCGGAGGGGCAGCGCCCGGCGCTGAAGAACCAGGCCGCGCCGTTCCCCGGCCGGGGCGCCAACGTGCGCCGGATCGACCACGTCAACTACCTGGCCGCGGACATCCCGGCCGTTACCCGGTTCCTGCCGGACGTGCTCGGCGCCCAGCTCACCGAGCAGATCGTGCTGGACGACGGGGTCCCGTCGGCGGTCTGGTACCACGTGGCCGACAAGAGCTACGACCTGGTGTACACCAGCGACTGGACCGGCTCGACGGGCCGCCTGCACCACGTCGCGTTCGCCACCGACCAGCGCGAGGACATCCTGCGCGCGGCCGACGTGATGCTGGAGGCCGGCATCCACATCGAGACCGGCCCGCACAAGCACGCCATCCAGCAGACGTTCTTCCTCTACGTCTGGGAGCCTGGCGGCAACCGGATCGAGCTGTGTAACGCCGGCGCCCGGCTGGTGCTGGCCCCCGACTGGCGGCCCATCTCGTGGAGCCGGGCCGAGCGGGCCAAGGGCCAGGCGTGGGGGCTGCAGACCATCGAGACGTTCCACACCCACGGCACGCCGCCGGTGGACGCGGCCGCCGGGCAGCCTGGATGACGGGGCCGGCGCCGGTCACCGTGGCCGTGCTCGGCCTGGGCGAGGCGGGTGGGCACATCGCCCGGGACCTGGCCGCCGCCGGGGCGCGGGTGCGCGGCTTCGACCCGGCCGTGCCCGCCCCACCCGGCGTCGAGCCCGCGGCCGATGACGCCGATGCCTGCCGGGATGCCGACCTGGTACTCAGCCTGACCACGGCGGGCGAAGCCGAGGACGCGCTGCGCCAGGCGCTGGCGGGCCTGTCTGCCAGCACGGTGTACGCCGACCTCAACACGGCGGCGGCCGGGCTGAAGCAGCGGCTGGCCGGGCTGGCTGAGCAGGCCGGGGTGCCGTTCGCCGACGTGGCCATCATGGCGCCGGTGCCGGCCCGCGGTGTTGGCACCCCGATGCTGGCCTCCGGGCCGGCCGCGGCCGAGGTGGCCCGCCTGCTCGGCGGCTGCGGCGGCACGATCAGTGTGCTGCCCGGGCCGCCCGGCGCCGCCGCCACCCGCAAGCTGCTGCGCAGCGTGTTCTACAAGGGCATGGCCGCCGCCGTGCTCGAGGCGCTGCGTGCCGCCGAGGCGGCCGGCCAGGCGGACTGGCTCCGCGAGCACATCGCGGCCGAATTGGCCGCCGCCGATGCACACACCGCCAAACGGCTGGAGCAGGGCAGTTACCAGCACGCCCGCCGCCG
>Ga0335076_10005820_pt1 | contig 12435 bp, 10 predicted proteins | sample Lox_Sample_25_FD_206717 | JGI IMG/M metagenome (GOLD analysis project Ga0335076, IMG submission 206717) | Soil microbial communities from Loxahatchee National Wildlife Refuge, Florida, United States - Lox_Sample_2.5 | ecosystem: Environmental > Terrestrial > Soil > Wetlands | place: USA...
ACGAAGCCCATGAGCACCCAGGCGATGGTCTCCGGTGTGCGCACCGGGGCGAGGAACACCTGGTAGGCGTGCGGCCCGAAGACGCGGAAGCGCGGCTGGTCGCGCTCCCCCGCGCCGGCATCGATGAGCGCCGGCAGCGGCCCCTGCGTCGACCCGGCATCCGGGGCGGTGGAGGCGAGCACCGCGCCGCGCGTGTCCAGCACCAGCACCAGGTCGGCGCCGATGCGCTGCGCATTGTTGCGCGCCGCGGAGAGGATGGTCGGGACGTGGCCGCTCGCCACGGCCTCACGGAAGCCGAAGTCCGCCGCCAGCACCGCGACGGCGTTGGCGAGCTGCCCGGAGCGGAAGCGCACCAGCTGTTCGGCCAGGCCGGCGCCGGCGCGCAGCTGCTCGAAGGAGCGCGCCTCCACGGTGCGGCGGGTGCTCGCGAGCACTGCGGCCAGCGTCACAGTTTGCGTGACGATCACCAGGCCGATGATCAGCACGAGAAGCCGTTTGCGGAAACTGCGCATCGGGACCGCCGAATATGTCGCGCCATCCTAAGAGCCACGACCCGATGACCGTGAGCATCCGAGTGCGGGAATGAGACCTCCGGCACGTCCGCGCCGGCGCCTCGGGCGCCGCGGCGCCGGCGCGGGCCTCGCGGTGCTCCTGTGCGCCCTCGCCGCGCGGGCGCCCGCCGCCACGCTCGTGATCCACGTGCTCACCGACGAGGGGCGGGCGCTCCCCGGGGCGGTGGTGACGGCGCGGCCCGTGGAGGGCCCGGCCCGCCACGCCCCCGCCGTGCACGCGGTGATGGACCAGGTGAACCGCGCCTTCGAGCCTGACCTCCTGGTCGTGCCGGTGGGCTCGAGTGTCTCCTTCCCCAACAGCGACTCGGTAAGCCACCAGATCTACTCGTTCTCCGCCGCCAAGCGCTTCCAGCTGCCGCTGTACCGCGGCAAGCCCTACCCGCCGGTGCTGTTCGATCAGCCGGGGATCGTGACCCTCGGCTGCAACATCCACGACCAGATGCTCGCCTACGTGCTGGTGACGGATGCGCCCTACTTCGGCCGCACCGACGAGGCCGGCTCCTGGTCGGCCGAAGTCGCGCACGGCCGCTACAGGGTCACCATCTGGCACCCGCGGCTGCGCGATGAGGCCGCCGATCTCGAGCGTGACCTCACCGTCGGCGATGCCGACCGCGCCGAGCTGACGCTGCGCCTGGCGAAGCCGCTGCGGCCGGCGCCGCTCTCCGATCGCCCGCACTCCTGGGAGTACTAGCAGGCATGAGCACGCTGCGCCGCCTGCCGATCATCGCCCGCCTGGCGCGCTGCGGCGCGCTGTTCCTCGGCGCGGCCTGCGCCGCGATGGCCCACGCCACCGACTGGGAGGCGAGCCTGGACCTGCGCCTGGTGGATGCGGACGCCGAGCGCTCCTACGTGAAGGGCGGACTCGGGCTGACGCGCTTTGACAATGACGACGCCCCGCTGCAGCTCGGGCGCGCGCGCTTCGCCGTCACGCAGCCCTTCGGCGACACCTTCGGGGCGCACCTCGACGCCTCGATCTGGGACGACCACGATGCGCACCTCATCGGGGTCACGGAAGCCTTCCTGCAGTACCGGCCCTACCCCGTGGACGGCTACCGCCTGCGGGTGAAGGCCGGGGCGTTCTATCCGCCCATCTCGCTCGAGAACCGCGAGAGCGGCTGGGAGTCGCCCTATACGATCAGCTACTCGGCGATCAACAGCTGGCTCGCCACCGAGGTGCGCACCATCGGCGCGGAGGCGCAGCTCGAGTGGCTCGGCACGCGCCTCGGGCACAGCATCGACCTCGCGCTCACCGGCGCGGTGTACGGCTGGAACGACCGCGTCGGGGTGGTGCTGGCCACCGACGGCTTCGTGTTCACCGACCGGCAGACCCCGCTCGGCGGGCGGGTCGGGCAGCCGGGCAGCCCGCCGCTGAATGGCGCCAAGCCCTTCGTCGAGGTCGACGGCCGCCCGGGCCTGTATGCGGGGGCCGAGCTGCGCTGGCTCGACCGCCTCACCGTCCGGGTGCTGCGCTACGACAACCGCGCCGACCCGACCGAGGTCAACTCGGTCTCCAAGGTGGTCGCCTGGGACACGCGCTTCACCAGTGCCGGTGCACGCTTCGAGAGCGCCGGCGGCTGGACCTACATCGCCCAGTGGCTCGACGGCGATACCACCATCGAGCCGCACGGCTTCTACGCCTCCTGGCCGTTCCGCTCGGTCTACGGCCTGATCGCCCGGCGCTTCGGGCGCCATACGCTCGCGGCCCGCTACGATTACTTCTGCGTGGATGCGCACAGCATCGTGGAGGACGGCACGCAGAGCGGGCACGCCGTGACGCTGGCTTATGCCTTCCAGATGGACGCGCACTGGCGCGTGAGCCTCGAGTGGCTGCGGGTCTCGAGTGATTCCTACGACCGCGCCGACCTCAGCGGCGCTTCCCCCTACGCCACCGAGAACCAGCTGCAGCTGTCGCTGCGCTACGCGCTCGGCTCGACCGTGCGCTGAGCTTCAGCGGTAGCGCGCGAGCAGCTTCTCGAGCCCCTTCGCTCCCGGGGACAGCGTCGCGTAGTCCAGGCTGTTGAGGGCCTGGTCAGGGGTGGCGTTGAGCGCGTGGAAGTCGCTCTGCGAAGGCTCGACGTACAGCAGTCCCGTCAGGTACTCGCCCTCGCGCATGCGCTCCTGGATGTGGGCCGAGGCGCTGGCGCGGTTGGTCGGGTCGTAAGCGGCGTCGAGCTTGCGCAGCACGATGCGGCTGCCGTCGTGCATCACCACCGGCAGCGTCTCGCCCGCGCGGTAATCGGCGGTGATCTCGCGCTCGAGCGGCACGAAGTCGGCGTGCACCGCCGGCTCGTAGTGCTCGCGCGTGTAGGCGTAGCTCTTGGTCGAGCCCTCGTGATCGTTGAAGGTGACGCACGGGGAGAGCACGTCGATGAGCGCGAAGCCCTGGTGGTTGAGCCCCGCCTGGATCAGCGGCACCAGCTGCTGCTTGTCGCCCGAGAAGCTGCGCGCCACGAAGGAGGCGCCGAGCGTCATCGCCAGGAGCACCGGGTCGATCGGCGGCTGGAAGTTGGTCTCGCCCTTCTTCGCCTTGGTGCCGACGTCGGCGGAGGCGGAGAACTGCCCCTTGGTGAGCCCGTACACGCCGTTGTTCTCGATGATGTACAGCATGTTGAGGTTGCGGCGGATGGCGTGGCAGAACTGCCCGAGGCCGATCGAGAGCGTGTCGCCGTCGCCAGAGACCCCGATGTAGTAGAGGTTGCGGTTGGCGGCGTTGGCGCCCATGGCGATCGAGGGCATGCGGCCGTGCACGGAGTTGAAGCCGTGGCCGCCGCTCACGAAGTAGGCGGTGGTCTTGGAGGAGCAGCCGATGCCGGAGAGCTTCACCAGGTTCTGCGGCTCGAGCGACAGTCCCCAGATCGCTTCCGTGATCGCCGCGGTGATCGAGTCGTGGCCGCAGCCGGCGCACAGCGTCGACAGCGCTCCCTCGTAGTCGCGGCGCGTGAGCCCAAGGGTGTTCTTCGGCAGCGACGGGTGCGCCACCTTCGGCTTTGCCAGAAAAGTCATGCCGGCCTCCGGCGCGCGTGGCTCACGGGATTGCTCTCAACCATGGGCGGCTCCCTTCGGCTGCGCCGCCGCGCGCGGCTGCAGCTCCGCGAGCACGCCCTCGACGATGAACGCAGACGAGATCGGCAGCCCGTCGTAGTAGAGGAGCGAGCGCAGCTTGCCCTTCTCGACCGCGGTCTCGAGCGTCAGCAGCGCGCGGAACTGCGCGTCGCGGTTCTGCTCGACCACGAACAGCAGCTCGTGCGCGGCGAGGAACTTCTCCACGTCCTCGCTGAAGGGGAAGGCGCGCACGCGCATGTAGTCGAGCGCCACGCCGCGGCCCTTGAGGATGTCGATCGCCTCGTGGATCGCCCCGTCGCAGCTGCCGAGGGAGACGATGCCGATGCTGGAGCCCGCGGTGGCGTCGATGAGGGCGCGCGGCACCAGCCTCTTGGCGGTGGCCCACTTCTTCAGCAGCCGATCGAGCACCTGCTGATACTCGGCCGCGTCCTCGGTGTAGGCGCCGAACTGGTTGTGGCCGGAGCCGCGGGTGAAGTAGGCGGCCTTCGGATGCACCCCGGGGAGCGTGCGGTAGGTGATGCCATCGCCGTCCCTGTCGACGAAGCGGTAGAACTTCTCGAGCTGCAGCACTTCCTCCTTGCTCAGCATCTTGCCGCGGTCGGGGCGGTAGCTGTCGTCCCACTTGAGCTCCCGGCACATCCAGTCGTTCATGCCGATGTCGATGTCGGACAGCACCAGCACCGGGGTCTGCAGGCGCTCGGCGAGGTCGAAGGCCTGCACCGCCATGTAGAAGCACTCCTCCGGGTTGGCCGGGTACAGGCACACGTGGCGCGTGTCGCCGTGGGAGGCGTAGGCGGCGGCCATGAGGTCGCACTGCTGGGTGCGGGTCGGCATGCCGGTCGAGGGGCCGACGCGCTGGATGTCGAACACCACCGCCGGCACCTCGGCGTAGTAGGCGAGCCCCAGGAACTCGTTCATGAGCGAGATGCCGGGACCTGAGGTGGCGGTGAAGGCGCGCGCGCCGTTCCACATCGCCCCGATCACCATGCCGATGGAGGCCAGCTCGTCCTCGGCCTGGATGAAGGCGAAGTTCCTGCGGCCCGTGTCCTTATCCACGCGCACGCGGTCGCAGAACATCTTGAAGGCGTCCATGAGCGAGGTGGAGGGCGTGATGGGGTACCAGGCGGCCACGGTCGCGCCCGCGTACACGCAGCCGAGCGCCGCGGCGGTGTTGCCGTCGATCATCAGGTGCCCGGCGGTCCTGTCGAGCCGCTCGACGTGCAGCGGCAGCGGGCAGCTGAAAGTCGCGCGCGCGTAGTCGTAGCCGAGCTGGATGGCCTTCATGTTGCTCTCGACCAGTGCCGGCTTCTTGGCGTAGGTCTCCGCCAGCAGCTCGCGGATGCGCTCGAGCTCCAGATCGAGCAGCGCGGCGAGCACGCCCGCGTAGCAGATGTTCTTCATCAGGATGCGGGTGCGCACGCCGTTGAAGTTTTCGTTGCACAGGCGCGCCAGCGGCACGCCGAGCACCGTGATGTCCTCGCGCTTCAGCAGCGCCGGGCGCGGCCAGGTGGAGTCGTACACCAGGTACCCCCCCGGGGCGACTTCCTTGACGTCGCGCGCGTAGGTCTCGGCGTTCATCGCCACCATGAGATCGGTGCGCCCGGAGCGCGCCACGTATCCCTCGCGGGTGACGCGAATCTCGTACCAGGTCGGCAGCCCCTGGATGTTCGAGGGGAAGTAGTTCTTGCCCATCACCGGGATGCCGCTGCGGAAGATCGACTTCATCAGCAGCGTGTTGGCGCTGGCGGAGCCGGTGCCGTTGACGGTGGCGATCTTGATGGTGAAGTCGTTGACGCGCTCTTGCTGGGGTGCGGGCATAGGTGTTCTGTCGGTTCCTTGTGCGCTGGCCGCCCCGTGCGGGCGCGGCGCCGTTCCTTCAGGCGATCTTGGGCTTCTGCGCCTCGAGCTGTGCGGCCTCATCGCCCGCGTGCGGCCAGTGCAGCTCGGACTTCTGCATGTCCCAGGCGGCCGTCGGGCAGCGCTCGGCACACAGCCCGCAGTGCACGCACAGGTCCTCGTCCTTCACCATGACGCGCCCGGTCTGCGGCAGCCCCGCGGACACGTACAGCGGCTGGGTGAGGTTCTTGGCGGGCGCCTTGAGGCGGCCGCGCAGCTCCGCCTCGGTGCCGTTGTGGGTGATGCTCAGGCAGTCGACCGGGCAGATGTCGAGACAGGCGTCGCACTCGATGCACAGCTTGGCGGTGAACACCGTCTGCATGTCGCAGTTGAGGCAGCGCTGCACTTCCTGCTCGACCTGCTGGGCGGTGAAGCCGAGCTCGACCTCGATGTCGAGCTTCTTGAAGCGCTCCTTGAGCGAGACGTGCGGCATCAGCCGCCGTTCGACAGGCGAGTAGTCGTTGGCGTAGCTCCACTCGTGCATGCCCATCTTGCGGCTGGCGAGGTTCATGCCCGGCGGCAGGCGCTCGCTCACCGGCTCGCCCTGGCAGTGGCGGTGGATGGAGATCGCCGCCTGGTGGCCGTGCTCGACCGCCCAGATGATGTTCTTCGGCCCGAAGGCCGCATCGCCGCCGAAGAACACCCCGGGGCGCGTCGACTGGAAGGTGACCTTGTCGACGACGGGCACGTCCCACTTGTCGAACTCGATGCCGAGGTCGCGCTCGACCCACGGGAAGGCGTTCTCCTGGCCGATGGCGAGGATGACATCGTCCGCCGGCAGGAACTCCTCCCCGGTGACGCGCTCGGCGGTGATGCGCCCGGAGGCGTCCACCTCGTACGCCATGACGTCGAAGCGCATGCCGGTGAGGCGGCCGTTCTCCAGGACGAAGGCCTTGGGCGCGCGGTTGACGATGATCTGCACGCTCTCCTCCTCGGCGTCCTCGAGCTCCCACTCGGAGGCCTTGAAGAAGCCGCGCGGCTTGCGTGCCATGACCTTCACGCTCTGCGCCCCGAGGCGCAGGCTGGTGCGGCAGCAGTCCATGGCGGTGTTACCGACGCCGATGATGAGCACCCGCTTGCCGATCTGCGCGATGTGCCCGAAGGCCACCGACTCGAGCCAGGCGATGCCGATGTGGATGTTGGCCGCGGCCTCCTCGCGTCCCGGGAGCTTGAGCTCCTTGCCCTTCGGCGCCCCGGAGCCGACGAACACCGCATCGTAGCCGCCGCTGGCGAGCAGCTGGCGCAGGCTGTGCACCGGGGTGTTCAGGCGCAGGTCGACGCCCATGCCGGTGATCATGCCGATCTCCTCGTTCAGCACCTGGTGCGGCAGGCGGAACGAGGGGATGTTGGTGCGCATCAGGCCGCCGGGCTCGCCGAACTGCTCGAAGATCGTCACCTCGTAGCCGAGCGGCATCAGGTCATTGGCGACCGTGAGCGAGGCGCAGCCGGCGCCGATCAGCGCCACGCGCTTGCCGTTCTTGAGCTTGGGGATCTTCGGCAGCCGCGCGCTCACGTCCTCGCGGTGATCGGCGGCCACGCGCTTCAGGCGGCAGATCGCCACCGGCTTCTGCTCGATGCGCCCGCGCCGGCAGGCCGGCTCGCAGGGGCGGTCGCAGACGCGCCCGAGGATGCCGGGAAACACGTTCGAGTGCCGGTTCACCAAGTAGGCGTCGGTGAAACGCCCCTGGGCGATCAGGCGGATGTATTCCGGTACGTCGGTGTGGGCCGGGCAGGCCCACTGGCAGTCCACAACTCGATGATAGTAGTCGGGGTTCGAGGTGTCGGTCGGTTCCATTCAACGCTCGGGCGGCACGCGCGCCCCCAAGCCCTCGGGCTGTAAAAAGGGACCGTGAGTATAGAGGCGCGCCGTGGATTGTCATCGTGTCCGCCGACACAAAGACGGCGGCCGCACCGCCTGTGACATATATTGCGCTGCAGCAAAGCCCCCGTCCAGCCTCCGCGCCCGCCCCGCGCCCCTATACTGCGCGCGCCATGAGCGAACCCATCCCCACCGAGATCCGCCTGCGGCGCGCCTCGCGCCTGCTCGCGGTCACCTTCAGCGACGGCAGCTCCTTCGAGCTGCCCTTCGAGTACCTGCGCGTGCACTCGCCCTCCGCCGAGGTGAAGGGCCACGGGCCGGGGCAGGAAGTGCTGGTGCTCGGCAAGGAGTCCGTCGGCATCAGCGCGGTGGAGCAGGTCGGGCAGTACGCGGTGAAGCTGGTGTTCGATGACGGCCACGACACCGGGCTCTACACCTGGAAGTACCTGCTCGAGCTCGGGCGCGAGCAGCCGGCGAAGTGGGCGCGCTACCTCGAGCGGCGTGCTCAGGCACTCGCCGCGCGCACGGCCGGTGCAAAGTGAAGCGGGCCGGACATCGCTGTCCGGCCCGCCTCGTTTCAAGACCCCCTTAACGGCGGCGATTCTGCGCGTCGGGCGCGCGCAAATGCAACCACGATCGCTCCTGCGAACGCGCCGCGCGCGCCCCATGAGTAGAATGCGTCTGAACTCCCGCGCCCAAACCCACGCATGACCGACGACCGCTCCACCGATTTCGGCTTCCAGCGCGTGCCCCGCGAGGACAAGGCGCGCCGCGTGCGCGGCGTGTTCGACTCGGTGGCCGGCAACTACGACCTGATGAACGACCTCATGTCCGGCGGCGCCCACCGGCTGTGGAAGCGCTTCACGCTGGCGCTGGCGAACCTGCGCCCGGGGCAGCGTGCGCTCGATGTCGCCGGCGGCACCGGCGATCTGGCCGCGGGACTCGCGCGCCAGGTGGGGGCGCGGGGCCTGGTGGTGCTGAGCGACATCAACGCCGCGATGCTCGCGCGCGGCCGCGACCGGCTGATCAACGCCGGCCTCATCGGCAACGTCGGCTACGTGCAGGCCAACGCCGAGCAGCTGCCCTTCGCCGACGGCAGCTTCGACTGCGTCACCATCGGCTTCGGGCTGCGCAACGTCACCGATAAGCCCCGCGCGCTCGCGGCCATGCGCCGCGTGCTGCGCCCGGGCGGACAGCTCCTGGTGCTCGAGTTCTCGCAGCCGCGCCTGCCGGGGCTCAAGCCCCTCTACGACGCCTATTCCTTCAAGGTCCTGCCGCTGCTCGGCCGCATGGTCGCCGGCGATGAGGCGAGCTACCGCTACCTCGCCGAGTCGATCCGCATGCACCCGGACCAGGAGACCCTGCTCGGCATGATGCAGGCGGCGGGCCTGGAGGGCTGCCGCTACCACAACCTGAGCGGCGGCATCGTCGCCGTGCACCGCGGCTACCGTTATTAGGGGAGATGCGATGCAGCCGGCCTCGACGCTCGCGCACCTGCTGAACCGCGGCCTGCCGCGCTCGCCGCGCGCCCGGCAGCTGTGTGCCGAACTCGCCGGGCGCAGCCTCGCCATCGAGGCGCGCGGGCTCACGCGGCTGCGCTTCGCGAGCGCGGGTGCGACGCTCTCCTGCGAGGCCTCCGATGAGGCGGCGGACGCGACCGTCAGCGGCGGCCCGCTGAGCCTCATCGCGCTCCTCGGGGCGGGGCCGCAGGCGCAGCTGCAAAGCGGCGCGGTCACCCTGAGCGGGGACACCGAGCTCGCGCAGCGCTTCCACGAACTGCTCGGGCTGCTCAGGCCCGACGCCGAGGAGGAGCTCGCGCTCGTCCTCGGCGACGTGCCCGCCCATCAGCTCGCGCGCGCCGCACGCCAGGGACTGCAATGGCTCGGGCGCCTCGGGCGCACCGGGCTCGCCAACGCCGCCGAGTACCTCGGCCACGAGCGCGCCCACCTGGTGCCGCGCGCGGAAGGGGAGCAGTTCCTCAGGGGCGTGGATGCCGTGCGCGAGGGCGTGGAGCGCGCCGCGGCACGCCTCGACCTGCTTGACCGGCGGCACGAGCGCGCGTGAAGCCCCGGGTAGTGCTGCGCCTGCTGGAGATCCAGCGCGTGCTGCTGCGGCACGCCCTGGACGACTACGTGCGCGCCACGCACCTGTACCGGCCGCTGCGCTTCCTGTTCTTCCTCTCCCCCGCCGTGTGGTTCGAGCGCCGCCGCCGCGCGAGCCGCGGCGAGCGGCTGCGCCTCGCCCTCGAGGAGCTCGGGCCGGTGTTCGTGAAGTTCGGCCAGGCGCTCTCCACGCGCCGCGACCTGCTGCCGCCGGACATCGCCGAGGAGCTCGCCAAGCTGCAGGACCGCGTGCCGCCCTTCCCCGGCGCGGAGGCGCGCGCGCTCATCGAGCACGCCTACGGGCGCAGCGTCACCGAGGTGTTCGCCAGCTTCGATGAGACCCCGCTCGCGGCCGCCTCCATCGCCCAGGTGCACGCCGCGAGCCTGCCGGGCGGGGCCGAGGTGGTCGTCAAGGTGCTGCGGCCGGGGATGCGGGCGGTCATCGAGCGCGACCTCGAGGTGCTCGAGGCGCTCGCGCAGCTGGCGCAGCGCTACTGGGCGGAGGGCCGGCGGCTGCGGCCGCGGGAGCTGGTGGCCGAGTACCGCAAGACCATCCTCGATGAGCTCGACCTGATGCGCGAGGCGGCCAATGCCTCGCAGCTGAAACGCAACTTCGCCGGCTCGGACCTCCTGTACGTGCCGGAGGTGCACTGGGATTACTGCCGCACCGAGGTCATGGTGCTCGAGCGCATCCACGGGGTGCCGATCAGCGAGCGCGCGCGATTGCAGAGCGCCGGCACCGACATCGCGCGCCTCGCCGCGAACGGCGTGCGCATCTTCTTCACCCAGGTGTTCCGCCACAACTTTTTCCACGCCGACATGCACCCGGGCAACATCTTCGTGCTGATCGACGACCCGGCGCACCCGCGCTACGCGGCCGTGGACTTCGGCATCATGGGCACGCTCGATGCGCGCGACCAGAGCTACCTCGCCGAGAACTTCCTCGCGGTCTTCGACCGCGACTACCGCCGCGTCGCGCAGCTGCACCTCGACTCCGGCTGGGTGCCCGCGGGCACGCGCATCGAGGAGATGGAGTCGGCGGTGCGCACGGTGTGCGAGCCGATCTTCGATCGGCCGCTCAAGGACATCTCCTTCGGGCGCATCCTGCTGCGGCTGTTCGAGATCTCGCGCCGCTTCAACATGCAGATTCAGCCGCAGCTGCTGCTGCTGCAGAAGACGCTGTTCAACATCGAGGGCCTGGGACGGGACCTCTACCCCGAGCTCGACATCTGGAGCACCGCCACCCCGATCCTGCGCGAATGGATGCGCGAGCGCACCAGCGTGCGCGCGCTGCTCAGGAGCCTGCGCCGCGAGGCCCCGCAGATGCTGGCGGCGGCGCGCGAGCTGCCGCGCCTCCTCGAGCGCCTGGCGCGCCCCGAGAACCCCGCCTCCCCGGCGGCGGCCGCCGAGCTCGAGGCGCTGCGCGAGCAGCTGCGCGGCAGCGAGCGGCGCACGCGCGCCCTCACCCTCGGTGCGCTGCTGCTGCTCGCCGGCGGTGGCTGGCTGGCGCTCGCGCGCCCGCCGGCCTGGCCCGCGTGGCTCGCGCTCGGGGGCGGGCTCGTCATGCTCGTGTGGGGCCTGCGGAGAGCCTAGGGGGTGCAGCGCTCGCTCGTGCACGGCTCGATCCCGGTGGTGCTGTTCAGGTTCTCGCTGCCGATCCTGTTCGCCAACGTCCTGCAGTCGCTGAACGGCTCGGTGAACTCGATCTGGGTCGGCCGCTACCTGGGGGAGGCGGCCCTCACCGCCACTTCCAACGCCAACACGGTGATGTTCCTCCTGATCGGGGCGGCCTTCGGGGTGGCGATGGCGGCCACCATCCTCATCGGCCAGTCGATCGGCGCCAACAAGCCGCGCGACACCAAGCGCGTCGTGGGCACCAGCGCCACCTTCTTCGCCGGCATCTCCGTCGCCATGGCGATCGCCGGGCTCACCCTCAGCCGCCCGCTGCTGCTCGCCATGGGCACGCCGCCCGACTCCCTCGCCCTCGCCGTGGCCTACATGCGCGTCATCTTCCTGGCGCTGCCCTTCCTTTATATGTACGCCTTCGTCATGGCGGTGCTGCGCGGCGCCGGGGACTCGAAGACTCCCTTCTACTTCATGCTGCTCTCGGTCGGCATCGACATCGCGCTCAACCCGGTGTTCATCTTCGGGCTCGGCCCGATCCCGCGCCTCGGCATCGCCGGCTCCGCGCTCGCCACCTTCGTGGCGCAGGCGGTGAGCCTCACCGCCCTCATCCGCCACCTCTACCGGCGGCGCCACATCCTGTGCCTGCGCCAGGACGAGCTCGCCTACCTCAGGCTCGACTGGGCCATCGTGCGCACCCTGGTGCGCAAGGGCATCCCCATGAGCGCGCAGATGCTGGTGGTGTCCTTGAGCGGCGTGCTCATGATCACGCTCGTCAACCGCTTCGGGGTCGATACCACCGCCGCCTTCGGCGCCGCGCTGCAGATCTGGAACTACATCCAGATGCCGGCGTTCGCCGTCGGCATGGGGATCTCGGCCATGAGCGCGCAGAACGTCGGCGCCGGGCGCTGGGACCGCGTGACCCGCATCGCCGGCGTCGGGGTGCTCTACAGCGTGCTGCTCACCGGCTCGGTGGTGCTCGCCATCGAGCTGCTCGACACGCACATCTTCGGGCTGTTCCTGCCGGCGGGCTCGAACGCGCTGCACATCGCCTCGCACCTGAACCGCATCGTCACGCCCTCGTTCATCTTCTTCGGCATCTCGGTGGCCTTCTTCGGCGTGGTGCGCGCCACCGGCTCGGTGATCGCCCCGCTCGTAGTGCTGACGGTGGCGCTGCTGCTGGTGCGCTTCCCGCTCGCCGAGCTGTTCATGGGCCGCTACCAGGCCGATGCGGTGTGGTGGAGCTTCCCCATCTCCTCGGCCCTCTCGGCGTTCATGGCTTTTCTCTACTACCGCTTCGGCAACTGGAAGAGCGCGCACCTGCGGCCGGTCGCGGCCGCGGCGGGCGGCTGAGGCAAAA
>Ga0335076_10005821_pt1 | contig 12435 bp, 12 predicted proteins | sample Lox_Sample_25_FD_206717 | JGI IMG/M metagenome (GOLD analysis project Ga0335076, IMG submission 206717) | Soil microbial communities from Loxahatchee National Wildlife Refuge, Florida, United States - Lox_Sample_2.5 | ecosystem: Environmental > Terrestrial > Soil > Wetlands | place: USA...
GCGGCGCTGTGCCAGGACGAAGGCATCGTGCCGATCGTCGAGCCGGAAGTCCTGATGGACGGCGATCACGACATCGATCGCTGCTACGAGATCACCGAGTGGACGCTCAAGACCGTTTTCGAGCAGTTGTACTACGCGCGCGTCGCGCTCGAAGGCATGGTGCTCAAGCCGAACATGGCGGTGCCCGGCAAGAAGTCGGCAAAGCGCGCTTCGGTCGAGGAGGTCGCGGAAAAGACGCTGCGTGTGCTCAAGGCCTGCGTGCCGGCGTCCGTTCCCGGCATCGCATTCCTCTCCGGCGGCCAGTCCGACGAAGAAGCGACCGCGCACCTCGACGCCATGAACAAGATGGGGCCCACGCCGTGGCGGGTGTCGTTTTCCTACGGCCGCGCCCTGCAGGCCGCGCCGCAGAAAGCCTGGTCGGGCAAATCGGAAAACGTCGCGGCGGCGCAACGCGCCTTCGGCCATCGCGCCATGATGAACGGGCTTGCCACGCTCGGTCAGTGGAAAGCCGACCTCGAACGCAAAGCGGCCTGATGCCGTCGTCCTCCCCTCCTCCGCATGCGGGGGAGGCAAAAGCCGGGATACGGCGCCAGCGTCATCGGCTCTATCTCGTAACACCTCGGCTTGAAGACACCACCGCCTTCGCGCGCGACATCGGCGCGACGCTGCAAGCAGCCGATGTGGCGGCAGTGCTGTTGCGATTGGCGGAAACCGACGAGCGCACCCTGATCAACCGCGCCAAGGCGGTCGTCGCGGCGGTGCAAAGTTATGACATTGCGCTTTTGCTCGACGGCCGTCCGGACATCGTCGGCCGCGTCGGCGCCGACGGGGCTCATCTGACCGGAATCGAAGCCTTCATGGCCGCGCTCGCAACGCTTAAACCCGATCGCATCGCCGGGGCCGGCGGCATCCGCAGCCGTCATGATGCCATGCTCGCGGGCGAAGCTGGCGCCGACTACGTCATGTTCGGCGAACCCGACCGGCGGGGCGTGCTGCCGCCATTCGCGGCAGTCGAGGAAAGGATCGCGTGGTGGGCGGAGCTACTCGAACTGCCCTGCATCGGCTATGCCGCAACAGCGGACGACGTGCGGCCGCTGGCGCAGGCCGGCGCCGACTTCGTCGCGCTAGGTGATTGGATATGGACGCAACCCGAAGGCGCGACTGCGGCGGTTGCGGCGGCCGGCGCGGCTCTCGCCGAGCCGGTGCCGTGAGCAGAGCGGCGATCGCTACTGCGGCGACTTTGGCGATTGCGGCCTCGCTCACGGTCATTCCGCCGCACGCGGCGCAGTCTCAGGCACCCGCTCCGGCGACGGCGAAATCCTCAACCGCAAAGCCGAAGCCGGCCCAGCTTCCTGCAAAGCCAGCCGCCGGCGAAAACGCGCCGCCCGACGCCAATGCAGGCGCGGCGGCGAACGGCCCGCCGCTCGATCTTGCCTACGGCGCGTTTCAGCGCGGCTATTATCTGACGGCGTTCGCGGAAGCGACCAAGCGGGCGGCAGACGGCAACGACCCCAAGGCCATGACGCTGCTCGGTGAACTCTACGCCAACGGTCTCGGCGTGCCTAAAAATGACGACAAAGCCGCCGACTGGTACAAGCTCGCCGCCGACCGCGGCGACCGCGAAGCCATGTTCGCGCTGGCGATGTTCCGCCTCGCCGGACGCGCCGGTCCGCGCGACCGACAGGCGAGCGCCAAGTGGCTCGCCGCCGCAGCCAAACTCGGTCAGCCTTTGGCCGCTTACGATCTCGCCCTCCTCTACATGGAAGGCCAGTTGTTTCCGCAGGATTTCGGCCGCGCCGCCGAATTGATGCGCGTCGCCGCACAAGCCGGCAATCCGGAGGCGCAATACGCACTCGGCACATTTTACAAGGAGGGCCGAGGCGTTCCCAAGGATATGCATGAAGCCGTGCGCCTGTTCGGCCTCGCCGCGCTGGCCGACGACGCCGAGGCGCAGGTCGAATATGCGATCGCGCTCTATAATGGGGACGGCGTGGCCCGCAACGAGCAGGCCGCGGCCGTGCTGTTCCGCAGGGCCGCGCTCAAGAACAATCCGGTGGCGCAGGACCGCCTCGCCCACATTCTCGCCTCCGGCCGCGGCGCACCGGCGAACCCGGTCGAGGCGACCAAGTGGCACCTCATCTCCAAGGCGCGCGGCGAGACCGATCTCATGCTCGACGATTACGTCAACAGCCTCGATGCCGACACGCGCGCCGCCGGCGAGAAAGCGGCCAAACCCTGGATCGACGCGATCAAAAAACCGCCGTCGTGATTTTCGGGGCGGCCTTGACGCCGCCGCACATTGCACCGTACGGCAGGCCGCCATGCCGCACTCTGCAATCCTCAATGTGATGATCAAAGCCGCGCGCCGCGCCGGACGCGGCCTCAAGCGCGACCTCGGCGAGATCGAACATTTGCAGGTGTCGCTGAAAGGGCCGCGCAATTTTGTCACCGCCGCCGACCGGCGCGCCGAGGAGGTCGTCTACGAGGAACTCGCCAAGGCGCGGCCGGGCTACGGCTTTCTTGGCGAGGAAGGCGGCGCGCGCGAGGGCGCCGACAAATCGCACCGCTGGATCGTCGATCCGCTCGACGGCACCACCAATTTCCTGCACGGCATTCCGCATTTTGCCGTCTCGATCGCGCTCGAGCGTGACGGCACGATCGTAGCCGGCCTGGTCTACAATCCTGCCAACGAGGACATGTTCATCGCCGAGCGCGGCAAGGGCGCCTTCCTCAATGATCAGCGCATCCGCGTCGCGTCGCGGCAGAGACTCGCCGACGCCGTGGTCGCCTGCGGCCTGCCCCATTATGGGCGCGGCGATCTTGCGCTGGCGCGCAACGAAATCTTCGCCGCGCAGCAGCACTTTGCCGGGCTTCGCCGCTATGGCGCCGCGACCCTCGATCTCGCCTGGGTTGCCGCCGGTCGGCTCGACGCCTATTGGGAGCGCGACCTGTCGCCCTGGGACCTCGCTGCCGGCATCTTGCTGGTGCGCGAAGCCGGCGGCTTCGTCAGCGACCTCGACGGCGGCGATGCCATTTTCGCCAAGGCGCAGATCGTCGCCGGCAACGAGGCCATGCACCGCGAACTGGTCCGCCTGCTCAAGGCGGCGGCCAAGGAGCCGGTAGCGCCGTAAAACGCCCGCTCGTCATCACCCCGCCGCAAACGCCCCGGCAGGTTCGTCGACGCTAAGGCTGTGACGGTCGGCCGCTTGCCGCCGGTCAGGCCCGCATTTCGCTTCTACAGCCGCTATGCCATATTGGGGCAATTCGCGGCATTAAGCTTGAGCCGATGGCGAGCGACCTCGATCACGCCAAACTTGCATCGCCCCGCATCTTCCTGATCCGGATGCTGGTGTTCCTCATCCTTTGCGGGCTGATCGCCTTCGTGCTGCAGCGGCAGATCCTCAACGCCTTCATGGCCAATCCGTGGCTCAACGGCCTCATCGTCGGCGTGCTGCTGATCGGCATCATCCTGTCGTTCCATCACGTCATCCGGCTGTTTCCGGAAGTGTCCTGGGTCAACGGCTACCGCCGCGCCGATCCCAAGCTCGCGACTGCGCGGACGCCGAAACTGCTCGGTCCGATGGCGGCCATTCTCGGCAGCGAACGTGTGGACCGGGTCGCCATCTCGGCGCCGACCATGCGGGCTTTCCTGGATTCGCTGGCGACGCGGCTCGACGAGGCGCGCGATATTTCACGCTACCTGACCGGCCTTCTGGTCTTCCTCGGCCTGCTCGGCACGTTCTGGGGCTTGATCGAGACGGTCGGCTCGGTCGGCACCATCATCAACGGCTTGAAGATCGGCGGCGATGCCGATTCGGTCTTTGATGCGCTCAAGGAGGGGCTGGCGGCGCCGCTCGGCGGCATGGGCATTTCGTTTTCGTCATCGCTGTTCGGTCTTGCCGGCTCATTGATCCTTGGCTTTCTCGATCTACAGACGAGCCAGGCGCAGAACCGCTTCTACACCAACATTGAGGATTGGCTCGCCACCACCGTGCAGGATCTCGGCGTCGGCGGTGCGCTGACGGGCGCGGCGCTTCCGGTCGGAATTCTCGACGCCGTCGAGCGGCTGCGCTCGTCCATCGGCGAAACCGGAACCAACAAGGCGACGACCGCTGCCATGGCGAACCTCGCCGAAGCGATTCAGGGCCTCGTCCATCACATGCGCGCGGAGCAGCAGATGATCCGCGATTGGGCGGAGGAACAGGCCAAGCTCAACAACGATCTGCGGCGATTCATGGAACGCGCGGCGCGCGAATCCGTCGAGCGATAACGAACAGGTACCGAGCAGGCTCTCATGGCGCTCACCCGCAGCCGTCGCGAAGGCATGAATTACTGGCCGGGATTCGTCGATGCGCTGTCGACGCTGATCCTGTCGGTCATCTTCCTGCTTACGGTATTCATGGTCGCGCAGTTCGTCCTGTCGCAGCAGGTGGCGGGCAAGGACACTGCGCTGTCCCGGCTCAACGCCCAGATTTCGCGCCTGAGTCAGCTCTTGTCCCTGGAGCAGACCGGCAAAGCGAGCCTCCAGGACGAAGTCGCGCAATTGCGCGCCTCGCTCTCCGCCGCCGAGGGCGAGCGCGACAAGCTGCGCGGCGAAGCCGCGACCGCGAGCCAGAATACCGGTCCCGGCCCGGGCGCCGCTGATAAGCTCAACTCGCAGCTCGATCTGGAGAAGGAAGCGACGGCGCGCGCCGTGGCGCAGATCGAAAACCTCAACCAGCAGATCGGCGCGTTGCGCAAGCAGATGGCCGCGCTCGAGGATGCGCTGGGCGCCTCCGAGCAAAAAGACAAGGATGCCCAGCTTCGCATCGCCGATCTCGGCCAGCGCTTGAATGTCGCGCTTGCCCAACGGGTGCAGGAACTATCGCGCTATCGCTCGGATTTTTTCGGCAAGCTGCGTGAAATCCTCGGCAACCGTCCCGACATCCGCGTGGTCGGCGACCGCTTCGTGTTCCAGTCCGAGGTCTTCTTCGACAGCGGCCAGGCGACGCTGCGGCCGGAAGGCCGCGCCGAACTCGATCAGCTTGCCAGCGCCTTGCTCGATCTCGAAAAGCAGATTCCCTCGGAGATCAACTGGGTGCTGCGCGTGGATGGCCACACCGATACGCGGCCGGTCTCGCCGACCTCACCGTTCAAATCCAACTGGGAGCTGTCCGCCGCGCGCGCGATTTCGGTCGTGCAGTATCTGATCAGCAAGGGCGTATCGCCGCAGCGTCTTGTTGCGGCCGGCTTCGGCGAATTCCAGCCGATCGATCCCGGCACCACCGAGGAGGCCTTCAGCCGGAATCGCCGCATCGAGCTCAAGCTGACGGAGCGGTGATGAGCCGTAGCCCGGACGCAGCGAAGCGAAATCCGGGAGAAAATTCCTCCACTCCATCCGCGCATTCCGCCTCGCTTCAGGCGGGCTATGGTTTACGCCCCTACGAAACAAGCGACGAGGACGCCTCGATCGCCCTCTGGCTGAGGACTTGGCAGGCGACTTACCCTGAGCTCGATTTTGCCGTGCGGCTCGACTGGTGGCGCCGGCGCTGGCGCAGCGAACTTTTGCCCGCAGCCGCGGTGGTGGTCGCGGAATCAGGCGGCGCTATGGTCGGCTTCGTCACCGTCGATCCGCGCACGCTCTACCTCGATCAGATCGTGGTGGCGCCGGAGCATTGGGGCGCGGGCGTCGGCGTGGCTTTGATCGCCGAAGCCAAGCGCATTTCGCCGCGGGGCCTCGACCTCGACGTCAATACCGACAACGCGCGCGCGCTCGGCTTCTACGCCAAGCAGGGCTTTGTCGTCACCGGCGCCGGCAGCAATCCGATCTCCGGCAAGCCGGTTCATCGCCTGAGCTGGCGGCCGCAAAAGGCGTGACGGCGTCGTCAGCCCGTCACCGACCGGATGGTCCAGAAGTCGCTCGCCAGATGCGCGTTGAGCAGATACTCGAACGGCATCATGCAATAGCCTCTCAGGCCCCAACTGGTTCCCCATGAGTTACGGATGATGAAGAATCGTTTCGTGGTGTCGTAGCCGACGGTGACGACGCAGTGGCCGCCTACGACCTTCTCTCCGGATTTCGGCATCGGCACGATTCCGGTGTCGGCAACCGCCTGGCTTTCGAAGCTCTCGTAGACGGTGAAGCCGAACACGAACGGATAGCCGTCGGCGAGGCAGCCTTGCATCTGCGTGAGGTCCTGCGTGACGCGGGAATAAGTCGACACCAGATCAAGCTTGGCGTCGCTATAGGCTTTGGCCGGCGGCTTTTGCGTGAACTTTTTGATGTTGTAGGGCCAATCCGTTTCCGGCGGCGCGCCGATGGTCGCCACCGATTTGATGCCGTCGCGGATCTGGGCGCCGCTGTCCTGGTTGACCGTGCCCTCCATCACGCGTTCGTTGTAGTAGATGAAGAGGCGGGACGGAACGAACGCCTTCTTGCCGAGCTTGCGCTGGTCGAATTCGATGGCGCCGGCAATGCCGTTCCCAGTGCAGGAGCCGAGTTGTCCTTGATCGTAGATCGGCGGGCACTCCGGCCGCAGATCGACCGACGGCGGCAGCCCTTGGGGAAAGCGATTGAGCGGCGCGCCGTAAACGAAGTCGCGCGCATCCGGCAAATCGCGCACCCAGCCATAGCCGCCGTGCTCCGAGGCCCGTCGAACCCTGAGCTTCGCCAGCGGCTCGGCGGCAGCCGCCGGACGCGGCGATCTTTTCGTCGGCACGCTGTGTCTCCTGCCCTTCTTCGCCATGGCTTGCGCTCCTGCGTTGATGCTTGCATCGATGACGGCCCACGTCGCGATGACGCTCGCGGCCGTGGTGAAGGCGCCGTATTTCGCATAAATCTCGCCCGCTTGTTTTTTCGCCGCCTCGATGTCGTTCGAGGGATTTGGGATTTGCGGATCGGAGGCGTTCCGGATCGCGTACCACTTGATCCCGGGGATATCGCCCATGACTTCGCCGACCATGGCGTCGCCGACCATTGCGTCGCCCATGTCGCAGGCGCAGGCGCCGGAGCCCTGAAGATGATAGTGGTCGGTCGAATCGTCGAAGCCGAAAAAGTCGGTCGTGACGATCGTGTCGTCGGCCGCCGACCAGATCTTCGGCACCGCACGGGCGCCCTCGATCCGCGCGGCATTCACCTTGGTCAAATCCGGCGTGATCGCAGCGAGCGCGCCGCTCGGCAGCTGCGACGTCGCGTAGGAATTATTGCGCCATGGTTCGTTCTTGAACTGCGTCACGCAATCGAATCGCGCCCGGCTCGCGATGATGACGTCGCCGAGCGCGACATCGCTGCCGATGCCGCCGCCGGTGCCCGTGGTGATGAAGAGCTTCGGCTTGATGGTCGTCGCAAGCTCGACCATCAGCTTTCGCACCGGCACCGCCGGGCCGTCGTAATCGAGATGCAATCCCGACTTGAACAGCAGCACTCGCGCGCTGCCGATGCGGCAAGGAAAATAAAGGCCAAGGCTGTGATAATAGCGCGCCATCTCCTTCGATTTGTCGTTGAACGGCGCGCGGCTACCCGTCACCAGCGGAATGTAGCTCGCGATGCCGTGCCGATAGTCGTACCAGCGCGACGGCAGATAATTGGGCGTCAGCAACGCCGCGAGCGCCGCGGCTTCGGCGGCGGTCCAAGTCACGACAACGGCGTCATAGCCGCGAAACCTGGTCAGGGAATCGGTTTCGGAAGGCGCGGGCGACAACGGCACGGCGACCGGCCGCGCGTGCTCCGGCCATGGAACTGCACTCGGGAGCCGTCCCGTCGAACTGTAGAACGCCGCTTCGAGGCCGGCAGCCATGAACCGCGGCTGCGGATGCTCAGGGTCGTAGTTGAGGATAATGTCCTCAACGTCCACGCGTCTGGCCATGAACGCCCCCACGCGACAAAAGGCGCGAGCACACCGAACGCAACCCACTCTATTCCACTCTACCTCAGATTGCAACTGGCTATCGATACCCGCTCAAGGGCAATAGCCCTATTGCAATCAGACCGACAGGATGACAAGCGCGCGACGGCATCCGTGAACGCCGGCCGTGCATTCATTTTTCAGGCGCCTTGGAATTGCAGCTTGGCCAAGCGCGCGTAGAGGCCGTCGCGGGCAATGAGGGACTGATGGGTGCCTTCCTCGACGATGCGCCCCTCCTCGATCACCAAAATCCGGTCACATGAAAGGACCGTCGACAGCCGGTGGGCGATGACGATCGTCGTGCGTGTGCGCATCAGGTCGGCCAGCGCCGCCGCGACCTGAGTTTCGCTCTCGGCGTCGAGCGAGGATGTCGCTTCATCGAGCAGAAGTAGCGCTGCGTCGCGCAGGATGGCGCGCGCAATGGCGATGCGCTGACGCTGGCCGCCCGACAGCGTCACGCCACGCTCGCCGACCTGGGTATCGAAGCCTTGCGGCATCGCCGCTATGAAAACGCCCGCATGCGCGAGTTCGGCAGCACGCGCCACATCGGCATCGCTCGCCTGCGGCCTGCCGAAGCGAATGTTTTCGCGCACCGTAGTCGCGAACATCACGCTGTCCTGCGGCACCAACGCGATACGCCCGCGCAACGCTGCCGGATCCAAATCTGGGAGCCGCACCCCGTCGAACGTGATGCTTCCGGCCCCCGGATCGTAAAAGCGCAGCAACAAATGGAAAATCGTGCTCTTGCCGGCGCCCGACGGGCCGACGATCGCCACTCTCTCGCCTTGCCGTACGCGAAGCGAAACGCCGTTGAGCGCCGAGATGCTGGGTCGTGTCGGATAGGAAAAGCGCACATCGTCAAAGGCGACCTCGCCGCGCGCCGGCGACGGCAGCGTCGCAGGCCGCGGCGGGGATTCAATTGCCGGCCTGATGGCGAGTAGCTCGAACAGCCGTTCCGCCGCGCCCGAGGCCGCCGCAATCTCGCCGCCGATCTCCGAAAGTGAGCCGAGCGCTCCCGCGGCGAACACCGCGTAGAGAATGAATTGCCCGAGCCGGCCCGGCGTGATCTTTGACGCGAGCACGTCTTGCGCACCGATCCACAGAACAACGACCACGCTCGCAGAAACGAGAAATATCGCGAAGGCGGTGAGGATCGCGCGGGCGCGAATTGAATCGCGCGCTGCCTCGAAGGCGCGTTCGACGGCAGCGCGGAACCGCGCGATGCCGAGGCGCTCGTTGGTGAAGGCCTGGAGAACGCGGATCGCCCCGATCAGTTCGGCCGCGTAAGCCGAGGCATCGGCCAGCGTGTCCTGCGCGAAGCGCGAGCGGCGGCGCACCGCCCGGCCGAACGCATAGAGCGGCAGCACGATCACCGGGATCGCCAAAAGCACGAAGGCGGAGAGCCGCGGACTGGTCACCACCATCATCGCGGTGGCGCCGACGAACAGCACCAGATTGCGCAACGCGACCGAAACCGACGCGCCAACCGCGGCCTTGATCTGCGTGGTGTCGGCAGTGAGCCGCGAGATCACTTCGCCGGTCTTGGCCTCGTCGAAAAATACGGCCGAAAGTTGCGTCACGTGCGCGAATACATCGCCGCGCAGGTCGGCCACGATGCGCTCGCCGAGCGTGGTCACTAGGTAGTAGCGCGCCGCGCTCGCGAACGCCAAAACAGCCGCAACGCCGATCATCACCAGAAAGTAGCTGTCGATGAGCGCCAGGCCGCGCGCCGTGAAGCCGAAATCGATCATGCGCCGCACCGCGACGGGCACGATCAGCGTCGTCAGCGCGGCAAGGATCAGCGCGCCGAAGGCGGCGAGCGCCCGCCAGCGGTAGCGTTTGACGTAAGGAATAAGCGAAGCGAGCGGCCGCAGATTGACCTTGCGCTTTGCAGCCGCAGGTTCAGGCCCGCTTGATGGCGCGGGCGGTTCCGGGACTGCAGCCGGCGGCGGTATTACTGGCGCGCGCGTGGCTTCCTTATCGGTCGTGAAGTTCATACGCCACAATGCCTTTTTGCCCGGTTCGGGCGCCGCGGTGGCCGGACAATGCCCCGCGCGCGGGCGACTGGCAACGTGGGACCGAGCCACAGCCGCGGCTTGTTTCCTGGGGGCCGGCGCGGTATAGAGCCGCCCAATTTCCCGATAAACGCAAGCGCCAAACCGACGCGGCAGAGCCCGGAATTCAAGCCATGAAGCCCGACACACATCCCGACTACCACACCATCAAAGTCGTCATGACCGACGGCACCGAGTTCACCACCCGCACCACCTGGGGCAAGCCGGGCGATACGTTGCATCTCGATATCGATCCCAAATCGCACCCGGCCTGGACCGGCGGCCAGCAGCAATTGGTCGATCGCGGCGGCCGTCTGTCGCGCTTCAATAAGAAGTTCGAGGGCTTCCTCAAGAAGTAGCCGCCGGCGGCGGTAACCGCGACAACAGGCGACATGAGCAATCCCGATGACAGTCTTCAAGGTCGGGAAAGCCACCGTGACGCGCATCGAGGAAACCTACCTCGCGATCTATCCGCCGGGTGATATTTTTCCCGAATTGACCGATGCCCGGCTCGCCGAACACAGCCATTGGCTGGCGCCGCATCACTACGATCCCGAGACGCGAAAGCTCAAGCTCAGCGTCCATAGCTGGCTGCTGCAGATCGACGGCCGCAAGATCCTGATCGATGCCTGCTGCGGCAATCAAAAGTCGCGCCCGCAGCGGCCGTTCTGGAACATGCTCGACACGCCGTGGCTCGACCGGCTCGCAGCCGCCGGCGCCCGCCCCGACGAAATCGACATGGTGATGTGCACTCATCTGCATCACGATCACCTGGGCTGGAACACGCAATTGAAGGACGGCCGTTGGCAGCCGACCTTCCCCAACGCGCGCTACGTGTTCTCGAAGCTCGATTTCGATTACTTCCGGAAGATCGACGTCGATCCGGCGACGGCGCCCGCCGAGTTCGGCACTTTTCGCGAATGCGTGCTGCCGGTCGTCGAGGCCGGCCGCGCCGATCTCGTCACCGGACCGCATCGTCTCAACGAGTTTATCGAGATCGTGGCGGCGCCCGGCCACTCACCGGGCCATTTCGTTTTCAAGCTCGAGAGCGGCGGCGATCGCGCGATGCTGACCGGCGATGTTTTTCACCACCTGCTGCAGGTGTTTTATCCGGACTGGAACTTTCCGAAGAACTCCAATGCCGACGACGCGCGGGCGAGCCGCCGCCGCTTGTTCGAGGATTGCGCTTCGAGCGACACACTGATTTTTCCCGGGCACGTCGGCGCGCCGTTTGCCGGCCGCATCGAGAAAGTCGGGTCGTCGTTCCGTCCGCGCTTTTAGATCAGCCCAGATCGGATTCGAACGCGGCCTTGAGCAGGCCCCATTGCCGCTCGACCGGATTGCCGATGGCCATCTTGAGGGGCACAGCGGCATGCATCGTCGCATCGAGACGGCGCACCTCGGCCTGAAGCTTGGTCGAGCGCGCGATCAGCTCCTGAAGCTTTGCCGGCAAAAGCAGCAGCGATTTGGCATCGCCCGGTTCGCAAGAGGCGAGCCTCACCTTGCTTTTTTCCTTGCTGGCCTGGGCGAGCGTCATCTCGCCTTCCTTGACGGCCCGGTGCAGCAGCAGCCAGGAGGCAAGCTGCATCAGCCGCGTCGTCAGCCGCATGCTTTCGGTCGCGTAAACCAGCGCGGCGCTGCGCTCGAGTTTTTTGGATTCCTGCCGGCCCGCACCGTCGAGATAGCTCGCCGTTTCTTCTACGAGCGCCATGCCGTCGCGGAAAAGCGTCGCGAACACTTGGGAACTCGCCAGCCGCTCGCTGAAAGATACAGCGACGGTTTCGATCGAACGCTTCTCGGACATTTACGCCTCACACCGGCGGCAGCATCGCTCGCCACGGGCCGTGAGTCCAGCGCCAGAAGCGGCAAAGCCGCGTCATAGTTGCCGGCCGAATGTCTTAACGCGCCGAGCGGAGAACAAGGCCGCAATCAGGGATGGAGACAAAAAAGAGCCGCCGTTGCCGGCGGCTCAAGGTGATAACAGGGAGGCGTCAAACAGAGTGGACAGGAGCCACTCAATGTCCAAAAAGATGGACAATGCTGTAATGAAGGAGAAAGCTTAACAAAAGGTTAACAATTCGCAGAAAGTCGCCGGATTTTTCAACGGCATTTCTTGACGTTTCGAGCAGCCGCAGCGTCGGATCGGGACCGACCGAACTACTACTTTTTGAAAAAAACGTCGGCCGCCGATTTGGAGGCGCGCTTTCTGGCTGCTTCGGCTTCGAGCCGCGCGATTTCCTCTTTGAGGAGCGCAATGCGCTCGGCGAGTTCTCCGATCGATAGCAGCGACAGCTCTTGCCCCATCTCGTGGGTGATCTTCTTTTTTGGCAGTTCGTCCGGATCGATCGCAGGCATCTCTTGCTCCCATGATGGCGGACTCTCTCGGCGGCCGACCGTCACGCTGCGACAGAACCGCTATCAACCAAAGTATCATTGACAATCAATGTCTTGAAACCGGCTACTGGCGGAACGTGAGGTCCGCTCGTCTGCTTGCCCAT
>Ga0335076_10005822_pt1 | contig 12433 bp, 12 predicted proteins | sample Lox_Sample_25_FD_206717 | JGI IMG/M metagenome (GOLD analysis project Ga0335076, IMG submission 206717) | Soil microbial communities from Loxahatchee National Wildlife Refuge, Florida, United States - Lox_Sample_2.5 | ecosystem: Environmental > Terrestrial > Soil > Wetlands | place: USA...
CCAGCCCGGCGCCCGCGCCCCGCGCGAGCACCGCCCCGAGCGGCGGGCACAGCGCGGAGACCAGGAGCGCGAGCATCGTGCCCGGAACGGCGACCGCCGCGAGCGGAATGGCGACCAGGTTGGAGATCACGCCCACCGGGGCCACGGTGCCGAACGCGTACGCCGTGATGGGGGCCGTGGCGAGCGTCGCGGCGGTCCCCGGCGCGAGGAGGCGCGCGGGCCAGGGGAAGGCGGCGGTGGCCCGCGTGGCGGCGAAGATGGCCGCCACCGCGGCGAGCGAGAGCCAGGCGCCCACGGAGACGGCGGCCTGGGGATCGAACACCAGGAGGACCCAGGCGGTCAGCGCGAGGACGGCGGCCGGCGGCACGACCCGCTGGCGCAGCCGCGCGAACCCGCCGATGGCGAGACCCACGCCGGCCCGGGTGGCGGGCGCCGGGAACCCCAGCAGCCACACGTAGAGCAGCACCAGCGCCGCCCCGGCGCCGAAGCGGACCCCCGGTGTGAGCGGGAGCCGGCGGAGGAGCAACCCCAGCCAACCGGCCAGGAAGCCCACGTGCAGGCCCGCCACGCACAGGAGATGCGCGAGGCCCGCCTGCGCGAAGCGCTCCCGGACCGCCGGCTCGAGGGCGCTCCGGCGCGCGAGCACCAGGGCGTCCACCAACGCCGCCCGCGACCCGAAGAGCTGGCGGATCCTCGCGCTGACCGCGTCGCGGATGCCTCCCCGGCCCCGCGGGGTGGGATCCAGGACGCGCGCCCGCCGCACCACCAGGACGCCGCTCTCCCCCTCCCCGAGCCAGCGCCCGGCGACCAGCCACGTGGTGCCCCCGGAGGCGGCGCTGTCCGCGGGCCAGCGGAGCGGGACCTCCCCGCCGCACTGACCGTCCCGCGCGTCGCCGCTCACCAGGCCGCCGCCCGCTTCGCCGGGAGAGACCGGATCGATGAGCCGCACGACCGCCGCGTGCGTGCCGCCCCCGGCCGGAGCCGCGGCGCTCCAGCGCCCCACGCAGGTACGGAGCCGTTGCCGCGCGGCTCCGCCGCCCCACAGTGCGCCCGCCGCGCCCGCGACGACGAGAAGCGCCGCCCGCGACGCGTGGCGCTCGAGCCACCAGCCCCCCGCCGCCGCCGCGGCGAAGAGGACGGCCGGCGCGGCGCCCGCGAGGCCCGGAAACACGACGAGGCCGGCCCAGAGGCCGGCCCCGAACGCCGCGGCGAACCGCACGATGGGCGACCGCACGGCCGCCCCTCAACGCCCTAGGGGAGCTGGACCGGCGCCGCTCCGCAGCGCGGCGCGAGCGCCACTTTGCGGAAGCCTTCCATCAGGACCACGTCCGTCTTGGCCCGCGCCTGATCGGTGGACAGCGACAGTCCGGTGAGCACCTCGCCCTGCCGGGTGGAGACGTAGTGCGGATCGAGCCGGTTGAGCGCGAATACCAGCACGTCGCCGCGGCAGGTCTCGCAGCCGCAGAAGCCGGGCAGCTGCGGTCGCAGCAGCTCGTACTCCCGCTGCGCCATCTCCCACATCACGTTCGTTACCCCACGACGGCAAACTCCCGTTCCACCGGCCATCCGGTGAACGTCGAGCCAGTGGTCCCGGTGAGACGCACCCTGGTGTAGGTCCCGATCCACGACTCGGGGCCCTCGACGAGCACGACCTTGTTGGTCCGGGTGCGGGCCTGCAGCAGCCCGCCCCGCTTGGCCACTCCCTCGACCAGCACCTCGTGCGTGGTGCCGACGAGCGCGATGTTGCGGCGCCGGGCCTGCGCCCGAACCGCCCCGACCAGGCGCTCCAGCCGCTCGCCCGCGACGTCGTCGGGGACGGCATCGCGGATCCGGACCGCGGGCGTCCCTTCCCGCGGCGAATACTTGAAGGTGTAGGCGTCGTCGAAGCCGGCGGCGTCGACGAGGTCGAGCGTCTGCTGGAAGTCCGCTTCGGTTTCCGCCGGAAACCCCACGATGATGTCCGTGGTGAAGGTGATGCCGGGCACCCCCTCCCGCAGCTCGCGCACCACCTCGAGGTACCGTTCGCGGGTGTACCGCCGCAGCATCCGCTTGAGCACGGCGTTCGAGCCGCTCTGCACCGGCAGGTGCACGTGCTCGCACACCGCCGGCGTCTCGGCCATCGCCCGGACCACCGGCTCGGTGAAGTCGGTGGGGTACGGCGAGGTGAAGCGCACCCGGCGGATCCCCGGTACGGCGCCCACGGCCCGCAGCAGGGCCGCGAAGTCGTGGGTGCCGTCGTGATAGCTGTTGACGGTCTGGCCAAGCAGCGTGACCTCCGAGGTGCCGGCGGCGGCCAGTGCCGCCACCTCCCGCACCACGTCGGCCAACATACGGCTGCGCTCCGGCCCGCGCGTCATCGGAACGATGCAGAACGTGCACCGATAATCGCAGCCGCGCTGCACGGTCACGAACGCCGACGTCCGGTCCCCGCGCGCCGGCGGCACGTCCTCATAGTGCTCCCAGCCGCGGAACTCGACGTCGGCGGCCCGCGCGCCGGCGGCGGCGCGCGCGATCAGCTCCGGCAGATTCCGGTAGCCGTCGGGCCCCACCACCAGGTCCACCTGGGGCACGCGCTCGAGCAGCCGCGGCCCGAGCCGCTGCGCCATGCAGCCGACCACGCCGAGCACACCGCCGGGACGCTTGAACGTCTTCAGCTCCCCCATCCGGGACAGGACCCGCTGCTCGGCGTGATCCCGCACCGCGCAGGTATTCACGAGCAGGACGTCCGCCGCCGCCGGGGAATCCACCTGGGCGTACCCCTCCCGCGCCAGGAGCCCGAGCATCAGCTCGGAGTCCGACACGTTCATCTGGCAGCCGTACGTCTCGATGTAGATGCCGCGGGGGGTCATGCCGGAAAGATAGCAGCCCCGGCTCAGGGCCGGACGGAGATGCCCACGAGGAAGGTCCAGTCCGTCTCGTTGAGGCCGCCGCCGCTGCGCCGCAGGCGCTCGATGCCGAGGTCCACGATGCCCCGGCCCTGCGAGAAGATGAACCCGGTGCCCGCCGACACCCCGAACTCGGTCGGCGCGGTCGGCCCGGGGCCGAAGGGCAGCTGGCCGCCCCGCACGCCCAGGCGGAACGGGAGGCCGGCGCGTCCGAACTCTCCCCCGAGGGCCCAGTCGGTGGTGTTGTAGGCCCCGCCCCCGGCCACGGCCCAGTCCGCATGGCTCAGGGTCCCGGCCAGCTTCACTTCGGGGGTCACGCTCCACATCACACCGCCGCCCACGGTGGTCGGCAGGTCGTTCTGGGCGTTCTGGAAACCCGCGATTTCCGCGCGCAGCCGGGTATCCGACCGCAGGAACCCGGATATCCGCAGACTCGGCACCGGCGTGGCGAGTACGCTCAGCGACATCCCGATCCCGTCGTAGCTCTCCTGATCGGTCTGCGTGGCGTTGTGATACTCGGCGGAGTCCGAGAACAGCCGGATCGCGTTGAGCGTGCTCGATCCGGTCAGGACGTGGAAGCCCGCCCCCACGGTCAGCCGGGAGCTGAAGCGCCACGCGGCGGCGAGCCGCAGGTCGGTGACCGCCCCATTGCTCGCGATGTGATCCACGATCGCCTGCGAGTCTCCGCGGATGACGACCGTGCCCGGCACCTCGACGTCGTAGGACCGGAAGAGGTACGTCGCGAACCCGCCGCCGATCACCAGTCCGCCGAACACGGGACCCGCGACGGTCAGCATCGGAAACCGGGCGCTGCGCAGGGTGCTCGCGCTCGTGCCGTCGTCGACGCTGCGGTACGACGCGAACTCCGTCGCCGCCGCGGTGAGGCGGGTGATGTCCCCCAGCGCGGCGTCGGTGAGCGGCGAGTTCCCGTCGAAGGGCGCGAGGGCCCCGCCGGTGGTCCACGCCCGGACGCTCGAGAAGTTGCCCGGCGTGCCCAGGCCGCGGATGCCGAACTGCGAATCCTGGCCCGAGGCCGTCGACCCCCAGCCTGCCAGCAGGCCGCAGCAGGCGGCCACCACCACACGGCGCATCACGGGTTTCCGAACGCGAAGCGGGGAACGTAGGTGACGTGCAGGGCCGGCCGGTACGCCGGCGAGCGCGTCGAATACAGGCGCACCGATACGAGGTTCCCCCCTTCGGGCGCCTGCCGGATCATCACCGATTGCGGCACCAGCGTGTCCGCCTGCCAGAAGCGGACCATCTCCGTGATATCCGTCGCGATCGTGTCCGCGTGGCCGATGGGAACGCCCGCCACCACGAGCAGGGACGAATCGGCGATGGTCGCGATGGCGATCGGCGACTTGGCGCCGACGTCGGTCCCGAGGCGGTATATCACCAAGAGCAGCGAATCGGACGGAACGCCCACGGGAGCGGCCACCGGAATCATCGTCAACGTGGCGCGCACGATCTGCGACGAATCGCGGATGTTGCGCGGCAGCGTGAACCGGAGGATCGAGCGCGCCGAGGGCACGCCCCCGACGATCAGGTTGGAGTCGAGGGTCGGCGCACTGACGTTCGAGACGTACGAATTGAACAGGTTGACGGCGGTACCGAACAGCCGGGAGACCGCGGTGCCCGACGAGTCATAGGTGCCCCACCAGCTGAAGATCGGCCCGCTGCCGCCGGTCACGGTGTTGAACGCCACGCTGGCCAGGGAATCAGCCGAAATGCGGATCCCGAACGCCGAGCGGCCCGAGTCGGCCGCCAGATAGTTCGCCTGGGCGGCGCTGAGCTTCATCACCACGCGCACGCCGATGCGGGTGGTGTCGGTGTACACGGCCGAGTCCCCCGACGCCGAGTCGACGCCGCCCGGCAGCGCCAGCAGGCTGTCCACGTTGACGGTGCGGAGGAGCGAATCGGTGAACGGGCCCGAGAGGTCGGCCAGGGTCGTGGTCGGATCGATGGAGAGCGGCATTCGGTACAGGTTGATCCGGAGATTCGTCGCCAGCGTATCGCGGCGCGCGATGGTCAGCGTCAGGAGGGCCGAGTCGACGGACTGCGCGGTATCGGTGGTGGTGTCGGCGGTGTTCACCGCGATGCGGGTCGACACGCCCCCCAGCGAGAAGATGGGCCGCGCGTCCACGCCCCCGAAGTTCACCGCCATCATCACGCCGGCGCTCTCCGGCACGACGTAGCCGACGTAGCTCGAGTCCCGGGAGATGATGTTCAGCACCGTGTCCACGACGGAGAGCTGACCGCCGGGACAGAAGGCGGGGCACTTCCCGGGCGCGGTGGCGTCCTCGGTGCACCCCACCAGGAGGCCGGTGAGCCCGAGCGCGAGCAGGGTCCGGCGGCCGAACGTCACAGAGTCATCGCTCCAGCGTCTCCCGGGTGAAGGCGTCGGGGAGCAGCTCCCCGAGGGTCCAGCGCCGCTCCGTCGTGGGACCCACGGCGCGGATCTCCATGGTCAGTCCGAACTCCGCGAGCAGCTGGCGGCAGGCGCCGCACGGGGCCGCCGGTGGATCCACGTCGGTGGCCACCAGCACGCGGGCGATCCGCTTCACGCCCGCCGCCACCGCCGCGCCCAGCGCCATCCGCTCGGCGCAGATGGTCAGGCCGTACGACGCGCTCTCGACGTTACACCCGACATGCACGGAGCCGTCCGACCCTTCGATGGCGGCGCCCACGTGAAACCGCGAATACGGCGCATGGGCGTTCCGCATCACCTCGCGGGCCCGGCGGACCAGGTCGTCGGTCACGACCAGACCAGGCCGTGAAAGGAGGTCCCCGCCGCCAGCGCCCCGGCCCCGAGATGCTCCGCGACCGTCGCCCCCAGGTCGGCGAAGGTCCGGCGCTCTCCCAGCGCCACCGCGCGAACCCGCGGCCCGCACACCAGCACGGGCACCGCCTCCCGGGAGTGATCGGTCGACGGCGTGGTCGGATCGTTCCCGTGATCCGCCGTCAGCATCACCAGGTCCTGATCCCGCAGGCGCTCGAGCAGCCGCGGAATCCACGCGTCGAGCGCCTTGAGCCCTTGATGAAACCCCGCCACGTCGTTTCGGTGCCCCCAGCTCTGGTCGAACTCGATGACGTTCACGAACAGGAATCCGGAGTCCATCGTCTCCAGCGCCCGCTCCACCAACCGGTACGCATCCGGATTCGTGGGGGTGTGCGTGCTGGTGATCCCCCGCCCCGCGAACAGATCGTCCACCTTGCCGACCCCCACGCGGGGGATCCCGCGCTCCGCCAGGCGGTCAAGCAAGGTCGCCTGGGGAGGCTCGATGGAGAAGTCCCGGCGGTTGGCCGTCCGCTGGAAATCGGGCGCCGCACCCGCAAAGGGCCGCGCGATCACCCGGGAAACCGCCTCGTCTCCCACCAGGAGCTCCCGGGCGATGCGGCAGGCCCCGTACAGCTCCTCCAGGGGGACCGTGCCCTCGTGAGCCGCTATCTGAAACACCGAGTCGGCCGACGTATAGATGATCCACCGGCCGGTCCGCTGGTGCTCCGCCCCCAGCTCCGCGATGATCGCAGTGCCGGAGGCGGCCTTGTTTCCGAGACACCCCCGGCCGGTCCGCCGGCTGAACTCGGCCAGCAGCGCCTCGGGGAATCCCCGGGGGTAGGTCCGGAAGGGCCGTTCGAGGAGGACGCCGCAAAGCTCCCAGTGGCCGGTGGTGCTGTCCTTGCCCGCCGAGGCCGGCAGCGCGACGCCGTAGGCCGCCCCGGGCGCCGCCGGCCGCCCCAGCCCCGCAATGGGCCGGCACCACCCGAGTCCCAGCCTTTCCAGGTTGGGGAGGGACAACCCGCCGACCGCCCTCGCCACGTTCCCCAGGGTATCGCTGCCCGCATCGCCGTACGCCGCGGTCGACGGCGCGGCCCCGATGCCCAGACCGTCCAGGACGACGATGGCCGCGCGCCGGGCGGCGATGCTCACACCGGCACCCGGGCCAGCCGCGGGCCGAGCCCCGTCAGGATGACGTACTGGCTCTCCTGACTCCAGGCGGCGACCTGCGCCAGCGTGATGACCTCTCCCGCGGCGGCGCCGAGCACGGTGGCGACGTCCCCGCGCTCGACCGGCGCCTCGCCGACGTCGATCATGGTCAGGTCCATCGTGACCGTGCCGGCATAGGGAGCCCGGGCCCCGTTCAGGAGCACGTGGGCTTCTCCGGCCCGCACGATGGACCGGCGCACGCCGTCGGCGTACCCGATGCCCAGCGTCGCGATGGTCGTCGCGCGGGGGGCGTGCCAGGTCGCGCCGTAGCTCACGCTGTCCCCCGCCGCGATCCGGCGTACGCTCAGCACGCGCGCTTGCACCCGGGCGACAGGCTTCCCCTCCGGCAGCCCGGCCCCCGGGGCGCCTCCATAGAGAAAGAGACCGGGTCGGACGGCATCCCCGGCGAAGCTCGTGCCGCGGAGGGCTCCCGCGCTGTTGGCGGCGTGAACCACCAGCGGCCGTCGCGCGAAGCTCCGGACCGCCTCCGCCAGCCGCTCCCACTGGGTCGCCGTGGCGCCCAGGTCCTTGTGGGCCGAATGAAACTGCGTGAAGCACCCTTCGAACGACGGGGTGTCGAGCAGGGCCCGCCAGGCGCCCAGCTCTTCCGGCCGCACCCCGGTCCGCGACATCCCGGTGTCGACCTCCAGATGAAACGCGCCGTCCCCCCGGGCCCGCCACTCGCGAAGCGCCGGCAGGTGATCGAAGACCGGCGTGAGCCGGTGGCGCTCGAATTCCGGGAAGGACGCGATCTGGGCGGGCGCGAACACCAGCAGCCGCCGGCGGATGCCGGCCGCGCGCAACTCGGCACCCTCTTCCACGGTCGCGACCGCATAGCCCCACGGATCGAGGGACTCGAGTGCCTTCGCGGCTCCCACGGCCCCCAGCCCGTACGCATCCGCCTTGATGACCGGCAAGAGCGGCGCCCCGGACACCCGGGCGACGGTGCGGGCATTCTCCACCAGCGCGCCGAAGTCCACTTCCACCCACGCACGGTGTTGACGGTTTCGATCGGCGGACTGGGGTTGGGCGCTCACGGGCGGGCGAATGATAGAGCCCGGCTCACGCCAATTCAAGGAGAGAACAGGGCGAAACGGGGTCTCAGTGCACCGCGCAGGATGAGATCGTCGCGCTCCCGCTGGCGTGGAGCGTGTCCCAGGCTAAAACCCAGGCGACTCCGCCGGCGAGACCGGGGAAGGTCAACGACACGGCGGCCGTGCCGGTCGTCGTGGCGAGGTACGTCGAGGGCGGGACCCCGGACGGCGAGAACGTGACGTTGTACGTGTACGAGCGCCCGTTGTCGTTGACCTGCGTCTGCCAGGACACGTCGCAGTACGCGGAGTTGGCCGCGTCGACGTGCGCCGCGACCAGGCCGTGCACGGCGAACGTGTCCCCGATCATGATCGTGTCGCCGCCGCAGGCGGCCACCAGCAGGCCCACCAGCGCCCTTTCCATCGCTGCCGCGCGCGTCGTCCGCTCCTCCGAGGGGGGCGCGTCGATTCTGCCGCCGCCCGCCACGGTCGTCAAGGCGGGATGCTAGCTTCCCCGGTGACCTCTGAGACCGGAGACGCTCGGTGACGATCGGCGACGCAGCGCTGGGGCGGGCCCTGGCCCTGGTGAGGGACCTGCGCACCCGCTGCCCGTGGGACGGCGCGCAGACGCCGGAGACGCTCCGGCCCTATCTCGTGGAAGAAGCCCACGAGCTCGATCACGCGATCGGCTCGGGCGACGCGGCCCAGGTACGGGCGGAGCTGGGGGATCTCCTCCTCAACCTCGCCTTCCAGATCGTCATCGGCGAGGAGCGCGGCGCCTTCGACGCCGAGGCGGTCGTGCGCGGGCTCGAGGAGAAGATGTGGCGGCGCCATCCGCATTTATTCGGGCTCGGCGAGAAGCCGAAGACGTGGGAAGCCGGAAAGCGGGAGGCCCAGAAGGCCGAGTCGGGAAACGTGAAACGGGGCACGCTCTCCGGACTCCCGCCCACCCTGCCCCGCCTGCTGATGGCCTACCGGCTTCAAGAGCGCGCGGCCGGCGTCGGCTTCGACTGGCCCGATGCCACGGGCCCCGTGGAGAAGGTGCGGGAGGAGCTCGACGAAGTGGTTCGGGAAGCGGGCAGCGGGAGGCGGGAGGCGTTAGAAGCGGAAGTCGGCGATTTGCTGTTCGCCGTCGTGAACCTCTCCCGCAAACTGGGCGTCGATCCGCGCGCCGCTCTCGAGAGGGCCAACGCGAAGTTCACGCATCGCTTCGAGCGCGTCGAACGGATGGCCGAGGAGCGCGGACTCGACCTCGGGACGATGGGATTGGCGGAGCTGGACCGGCTCTGGGACGAAGTGAAGGCTCAGGGCCAGAGCTTGTAGAGGGTCCGCGGGAACGCGATGGCTTCCCGGATGTGCGGGATGCCGCAGATCCATGCGACGGTGCGCTCCACGCCCAGGCCGAACCCCGCGTGCACGAAGGTGCCGTATTTCCGGAGATCCAGATACCACCCGTACGCCTCCTCGGGCAGTCCTTCCGCGCGGATCCGGGCCAACAGCTTGTCGTAGTCGTCCTCGCGCTGGCTCCCGCCGATGATCTCCCCGTACCCCTCGGGCGCCAGGCAATCGTTGTTCAGGACCGTGCGGGGGTCCGCGGGGTTCTCCTTCATATAGAAGGCCTTCACCTCGCGGGGGTAGTTGAAGACCATCACCGGCCGGTCGAACTGCTTGGCCAGGAGGGTCTCGGCGTCGCCCCCCAGGTCCCGTCCCCACTCCATGTCCGCGCCCAGGCCCTTGAGCTTTTCCACGGCCTCGGTGTACGAAATCCGGGGAAACGGCGGGCGGACCGCTTCCAGCGGCGCCAGATCGCGCTCCAGCTCCGTAAGCTCCGCGCGGCGCCGCTCGAGACAGCGGCGCACGATGTAGCAGACGAAGTCTTCCTGGAGCTGCATATTGTCGTTCGAATCGTTCCAGGCGACCTCGGGCTCCACCATCCAGAACTCGGTGAGATGCCGGCGCGTCTTGGACTTTTCGGCGCGGAAGGTGGGGCCGAAGCAGTAGACCTTGCCGAGCGCGGCGGCGGCGGCTTCGACGTACAGCTGGCCGGTCTGTGCCAGGTAGGCCCGCCCCAGATCGAAGTACTCGGTGGCGAACAGCGTGCCCGCGTGCTCGCCGATGGAGCCGGTGAGGATCGGGGTGTCGACCAGCGTGAACCCGCGCTCGTAGAAGAAGTCGCGGATCGCCTGGATGACTTCGGTGCGCACCCGCGCGATGGCCACCTGGCGCCGCGAGCGCAGCCAGAGATGCCGGTGCTCGAACAGAAACGCGGTGCCGTGTTCCTTGGGCGTAATGGGGAAATCCGGCGAGGGACCCAGTACCGAGAGGTCCTGGACCGTCAGCTCCACGCCCCCGGGCGCCCGCGCGTCGGCGCGCACCGAGCCGGTGACCGCGATCGACGTCTCGTGGGTCAGGCGCCCGAACGCCTCCCAGGCCGCTTCGGGCACGTCCTTCTTGGAGAGCACCGCTTGCAGGTATCCCGTGCCGTCCCGCAGGGTGATGAACGCGATCTTGCCGCTCGAGCGGGTGGTCATCACCCACCCGCGCACGGTCACGCTCTGGCCCGTCCGGGCGGCCAGGTCCTCGATTCGCGTGTGTTGCGGCATAGCGGCGGCATACTAGTGGCGGTGCTGGGGACTGTCAACGCGATGGCGTGCGCGCCGGTGATCCGGCACGGCCCGGCGCAGCAGAACGTACTCTGGCCCGTGTATCTCGGCTCTCCGGCCCACGACATGTCCGCCACCGAGCGCATGGACTCGCTGCCCCGCCTCGCCTGGCGCCGGCACGCCGGGCGCGAAGTGCGCGGCGCGCCCGCCGTGGGCCAGAACGTGGTGGCCATCGGCACCACCGAGCGGATGGTCGTGCTGCTGGGCGCCGACTCGGGCCAGGTGCTGTGGGATCACCGGCTCTCGGGCACCATCCACGGCGGCCCCCTCCTCTCCGCCACCCGCGTGTACGTCGCCACCGAGGAGAGCCCGCAAGGCCGGGTCTATGCCCTCGCGCTCGCCTCCGGGAAAACCGTGTGGAGCGTCAAGGCCGGGGACGTCGCGGCGTCGCTGGCCCTCAAGGACGGGCAGCTGTTCGCCGGAACCGAGACCGGCCAGGTGCTGGCGATCGACGCGGACAGCGGCACGATCCGCTGGCGGCGCCGGTTGTCGGGCTCCGTGCGGGCCGCGCCCGTCCCCACCGCCGCGGGGGTCTTCGTCGCCACCACCGACGACACGATGTACCTGCTCGACCCCGCGACCGGCGACGTGCGCCACCGCGCCCCGGCGCCGGGCCCGGTGCTGGGCACGCCGGCCACCGACGGCAACCGGATCTACTTCGCAACCCTGAGCGGCGTGATCGCCGCCCTCACGCCGGGGACGCTGGACACGGCGTGGACCCTCGACCTCGGCGTCGGCGTCTACGGCTCCCCGGCCCTCGCCCGGGACACACTCTTCGTGCTGACCCGGACCGGCCGCCTCGTGATGGTGCCGGTGGAGGCCCCGGCGCAATCGCGGAGCGTGGAGCTCGGGATCATCGCGGTCGCCGGCCCCACCCCCCTGGCGCGCGACGTGCTCGTCGCGGATGTCGCCGGCACGATCCGGTGCGTGGATGCCCGGAGCGGCGCCGAGCGGTGGCGGGTGTCGGTGGAGGGACCGGTGGAGCAGCCGCCCGTGATCCGGGACGGCCGCCTGATCATCATCGGCGATCGCGGGGAAGTCGTGGCGTACCAATGAGGCGGGCCACCCTGCTCCTGATCCTCGGGCTGACGGGATCCGCGGTCCGGGCTCAGTCGGCCGTGGACTCGACGCCCCGTTCGGTCTGGAAGCACGCCGCGGTGCACTACGGGAAGTGGGTCGCGGTGGCCGGGGCGGTCACGTTCACCGCGCTCGCCATCGACCAACATCAGCACTCCAACACTGCCTGGAACGCCCTGCTCGGCATTTGTCTGAACAACAGCCAGAACTGCGCCATCGGGTCCGACGGCCGGTACCGCTACTATCCCGCCGAGTACGACTACCAGCTCGCCCTGTACTACGACCACCGCGCCCGCTGGCGCCTGGTCGCCGGACAGGTGAGCCTCCTCGCGGCGGTGGGCCTCTTCGTGACGGAGATCCGGGGCCGCTCCCACACGCCCCGCAACATTCCGGTCCATCCCCTGAGCGTCTCGGTCGCGCCCACGCCGGACGGGGCCGCCGTCGCTCTCCGGCTCGCCTTCTAGCCCACGCGAAAGAGCTCGAAGCCCCGTTCGTAGCGCTGGAGGATGCGGGCCCGGTACGCCGCGTGCTCGGGCCGGGTCAGCGCCGGATCCGCGCCGATGATCGCGCCCGCCGCCGTGCGCGCCGCCTCGAGCAGGGGCAGGTCGGTGTCCCAGTGCACGAACCGCAGGGCCGCGCCACCCGACTGCCGGGCTCCCGCCAGCTCTCCCATACCGCGCTCCCGGAGATCCAGCTCGGCGATGGCGAAGCCGTCGGTGGTTTCGGTGAACGCGCGCAGCCGCTCCGCCGCCTCGGGCACGTCGGACAACAGGATGCAGTGACTGGCGT
>Ga0335076_10005823_pt1 | contig 12433 bp, 13 predicted proteins | sample Lox_Sample_25_FD_206717 | JGI IMG/M metagenome (GOLD analysis project Ga0335076, IMG submission 206717) | Soil microbial communities from Loxahatchee National Wildlife Refuge, Florida, United States - Lox_Sample_2.5 | ecosystem: Environmental > Terrestrial > Soil > Wetlands | place: USA...
GACGGCGAGCCGCCCCTGCGGGGCGAGGCGCGCGGTCGCCTGGGGCAGCATCAGCGCGATCTCCTCAAGCTCCCGATTGACGAGAATCCGTAGAGCCTGAAAGGTGCGCGTCGCCGGATCCTTGCCGCCCTCCCGTGTGCCGACCGCCGCAGCCACGACAGCGGCAAGTTGCTCTGTGCGGCGGAGCGGCTCGCGAGCCCGAGCAGCAACAATCGCCTTTGCAACCTGTTTAGCAAACCGTTCTTCGCCATAGCCGCCGATCGCCTCCCGCAGTTGTTGTTCTGTCGCCGTGGCCAGCACCTCCGCGGCAGAGGCGCCGCGGGTCGTATCCATGCGCATGTCGAGCGGTCCGTCGCGCCGGAATGAGAATCCGCGCGACGCGTCCTCCAGTTGAGGCAAGGACACGCCCAGGTCCGCGAGCACGCCCTGCACCGGCCCGACGGCCTGAGCGTCGAGCACCTTGGCAAGCTCGCTGAAGGGGGCGTGCGTGATGGAGAAGCGCGGGTCCGCGATGACGCGCGCCGCTTCGACCGCCGCCGTATCGCGATCCAGGGCGATCAGCCTTCCCGCGGGTCCGAGGCGCGCGAGGATCGCGCGGCTGTGCCCGCCGCGCCCGAAGGTCAAGTCCACATAGGTGCCGTCGCGCCGTTCTCCTGGCGTGACATTCAGCGCGGCTACGGCTTCTTCGAGAAGGACCGCGCGATGAGCTGGGGAGGTTTCGCTCATCGGTGGCGCCCGCCGTCACAGCGAGAACCCCTCCATGCCGGGGGGCGGCGTGCCGGACGCGGACAGCGCGGCGGCGAGCTTCGCGTTCCAGACGCCGGCGTCCCAGAGCTCGAAATAGTGCCCTTGCCCGACCAGCATCGCATCGCGCTCGAGCTTGGCGTGCTGGCGCAGGGCGCTCGAGACCAGCAGGCGGCCGGCGTTGTCCGGCGCGACATGCTCCTCGAAGCCGAGCAGCAGGCGCTTCCACCAGCTCGCCTGCGGATGGAAGCTCGGGAATTTCTCGACCTGCGAGCGCACGCGCTCCCAGGCGGACTCGGGATAGAGCAGCGCGCAACCGTCCGGATGCGCCGTCAGCACGAGCGTCTTCCCTGCCGCCAGCAGCGCCTCGCGATGGCGCGTGGGAATGGCGATGCGTCCCTTCGCATCGAGCGTGATGACCGCCGCTCCGTGAAACGCTCCGCCCATCCCTGTCCCTCATCTCCACGTGGATCCGCCGCTCGCGGGGGTCGTAGCATTTTTTACCCACTTTTTTCTACGTTTTCCCACTTTATGCGATTCCCTCAGGCTGGTCAAGCGGGCGGAGGGGAATTTCTTCCGATGGGACAACCACTTAGGCGAACATTTGCACTTTAAATCTTGGATTTAATTGTTTAATCAATTCAATATGTTACAAAAACTACCGGAAGTGAATTCTTAGAATGCTTCGAATGTGAGTGGAGGCTCACAAAAGGCCGGGAAGCGGGGCGCGATAATGCCTGCCTCCATGATCAACAAATTCTTCCCGACCCCCGAGGAAGCGCTGGCCGACGTGCCCGACGGCGCGACGGTGATGATCGGCGGCTTCGGCAACGCCGGCATGCCGGCACAGCTCATCGACTGCCTGATCGCGCAGGGCGCCAAGGACCTCACGGTCGTCAACAACAACGCGGGCAACGCGGACGCCGGCCTCGCGGCGCTGATCGGCGCGGGCCGCGTGCGCAAGATCCTGTGCTCCTTCCCGCGCCAGGCCGACTCCTGGCATTTCGATCGCCTGTACCGTGCCGGCAAGATCGAGCTCGAACTCGTGCCGCAAGGCACGCTGGCCGAGCGCATCCGCGCGGCGGGTGCGGGCATCGGCGCGTTCTACACGCCGACCGCGTTCGGCACCCGGCTTGCCGAGGGAAAGGAGACGCGTCGCATCGGCGACTGCGACTACGTGCTCGAATACCCGATCCACGCGGACTACGCGCTCATCAAGGCGGACCGCGCCGACCGCTGGGGCAACCTCACCTACCGCATGACCGCGCGCAACTTCGGCCCGATCATGGCGGCGGCGGCGAAGTGCACCGTCGCGCAGGTGCGCGAGACCGTGGAGCTCGGCCAGCTCGACCCGGAGGTGGTCGTCACGCCGGGAATCTTCGTCAAGCGCGTCGTGAAGCTCGCTTCCCTGAGGAAAGTCGCATGAAGAAGCTCGATCGCAAGCAGATGGCGGCGCGCGTGGCGCGCGACATCCCGGACGGCGCCTACGTGAACCTCGGCATCGGCCTGCCGACGCTGGTCGCCGACTTCATGCCGAAGGACCGCGAGATCGTCCTGCACAGCGAGAACGGCGTGCTCGGCATCGGCCCCAAGCCGCCCGCCGGCCAGGAGGACGAGGACATGATCAACGCGGGCAAGGAGCCCGTGACGCTGCTGGCCGGCGCCTCGTTCTTCCACCACGCCGACTCGTTCGGGATGATCCGCGGCCGGCACCTCGACTACTGCGTGCTCGGCGCATTCCAGGTTTCCGCGCAGGGCGACATCGCCAACTGGCACACCGGCGCGGCAGACGCGATCCCCGCGGTCGGCGGCGCCATGGACCTCGCCGCAGGCGCGAAGAACGTGCTGGTGATGATGGAGCACCTCACCAAGGATGGAAAGAGCAAGGTGGTCGAGCGCTGCAGCTACCCGCTCACGGGCGCGCGCTGCGTGACGCGCATCTACACCGACCTCGCGGTCATCGACGTGAAGGCCGACGGCCTGCACCTCGTGGAAATCGTCGCCGAGGGGCTCTCGTTCGACGAGCTGCAGCGCCTAAACGGCGTTGCCCTGAAATACAGGGCCGCTGCCTAGCCGCCGCATGGCCTGGATCCGGAGCGCTTCGTGGGATGCGCTGTGGATCCAATCCGCACTCTGGCTTGCCCCGCTCGCGTTCCTGCTTGCGCGCGGCTACGAGAATCCGACCGAGAGCCCGCTCGACGGGCTGTTCTTCGGCCTGACCGCGCTGTTCTGGATCGGCCACCGCCTGGGCTCCGCGTGGCTCGCCTACGCAACGACGGCCTACCGGCCTCTGCTCGCGGCGCAGCCGGTGCGCTTCGTGGTCGCGCCGCTCGGCATCGCGCTCGCCTGCTTCACGCTCCTGCTCCCCGGCGACGAGGCCTTTCCGCTGACGCGCGCCGAGCGCGTGGTTGCGCTCGTGCTGGTGGACTACCTTTTCCTAACCTGGCACTTCGCCGCACAGCATTTCGGCGTGCTGTCGCTGTATCGCGTGCGGAGCGGGCGCGCGGCGTCCGCCTGGACGCGGCGCATCGACCGCTTGTTCGCGCTGGGCGTGGGCGGCGCGCTCATCCTGCTGGCCGAGGCGGTCGGCGAGATGAACGTGTTCCAGGGCGAGTGGCTGGCCTGGCTCGACCGATCCTGGCTGGAAGCCTTTGCCGGCCCGCTGCGCGCCGGTGCGGCCGTCCTGATCGCGGCGGCGACGCTTGCCATCGTCGTGCAGGAGGCACGCGCGCCGCGCCCCTCCCTGCCGCGGCTGCTCTATGCCGGGAGCGTCGCCGCGATGAGCGGCTGCGCGCTCTACACCGAACGGCCGTTCCTCTTCGTCGTCATGTGGACCGCGCAGCACTGGCTCGTGGCCACCGCGCTCGCCACGCGCGTGGCGAGCGCCGAGCCCGCACCGAGGCGCTCGGGACTGCGAAGGGCACTGCACGCGATCAACCGACGGCCCTGGGTGCTCTTGCTCGTGCTGGCGCTGCTGTCGGCGCTGCTCATGCCGGTCATGGAAATCGAAGCGGCCGGCGCCGAGGGCGTCTCCTACGGCGAGCGCCTGTTCGGTGCGTTCGCCGTCGCGCTGCGCGAGTCCGTCTGGGTACCGGCCCTGCTCGCGCTGGGCTTCGCGAGCGGCTTCCTGCACTACTGGCTGGACCGCGCCGTCTACCGGTTCTCGGACCCGGACGTGCGCGTCGCCGCGCGCGGGTTGCTGCAGCTCGCCTGATCAGCCGCCGCGCACGAGCGCGATGCGCCGCCGGATGGCCTCCAGCGCGGCCGCGTTGCCGGCTGCCTCGGCGCGCTTTTCCTGCACGCCCAGCCACGCGAGCAGCGGTCGGCGCCAGCCTTGCGAGGATGCGATCCCGACCGCGCCATCGATGACTTCCGGCGTGGCCTTGTCCGCGCGGAACTGCACGCCCGCGTACACCAGCCGCGAGACTGGATCATCCGACGGAGGGCGCTGCGCCCTGCCCTGCAGGTAGTCGGCGTAGGCGGCCTCCTCGGCGCCCGCATCGGCGCGCAGCTTCTCGAACCCCGGGCAATCATCGAATTCCAGGCTCGCCGCGCGCACCGCGCAGCGGATGAGCTCGGCGCGAGCGACGAGCGCCGGGCTGCCCGTGCTCGCGAGTTCCGCGCGCGCTCGCTCGAACTCGGCGTCGGCTACGCGGGCCTCCCCGCGCAAGTAGGCCTGCTGGAAGGCATTCAGCGAGCCGTAGGAATTCAACTGCCAGTCGGGCGGTACGGTCCCGCCGCCGCAGGCTGCGAGCAGGGCCGCAAGCAGGAGGGCCAGGCGCCTCACGGCAGCTTCACCTTCGTGTCGCGCTCGAACGGCCACTTGCGGTTGATCTCGTCGATCAGCGCGGAGACCTTGCGCAGGCTCGCTTCCACCTCCGCGCGCAGCGCACCGAGGTCCGCGGTCGCCGTCTTGACGTTGCCCGCGACCGCCTGCGCGTCGGCGAGGATGCCGTCCACGCGCTTGAGGCTCTCGCGCACGCCCGCGAGGATGGCGTTGGCCTGCACGATCGCCTTCTTGGCCTCGTCCGCGAGGCCCTCCTTGCCGAAGACCTGCTGGTCGGCTTTCGCCACCACCCCGTCCAGCCGCGTGAGCAGCGCGTTCGCCTGGTCGATCGTGGCGATCAGCTTGCGCGCGTTGTCCTCGCTGCCGAGCACGCCGCCGAGCACGCCGTACTTGCCCGCCATCCTGTCGGTGATCGCGCGGGCATTGCCCAGGCTCTGCTGCAGGCTCGAGCCCGAGGAGGTGATCTGCTCCAGGTTCTCCAGCGCGCTGCGCAGGGTCGCGACCATTTTCGGGATCTCCTGCGCGGTGTCCCCCCGCAGCACCGGCCGCTCGGAGCGATCAGGCAGCGGCGGGTCCTGCAGGTTGGAGGTGTAGGCGCGCAGCTTGGCCGCGCCCACGATCGGCACATCGATCACGAACACGCTGGTCTCGCGCAGCCATTTCGCGTCGTCCACCGGCACGCGCACGCTGATGCGCACCTTGCCGTCGTCGCGCAGCGTGATGCGGCGCACGCGCCCGATCGCGAAGCCGGCGAAGGTCAGGTCGGACCCGACGCCGACGCCTTCCGCGTTGTCCGTGATCAGGTACAGGCGTTGCGTCTGCTCGAATACGCCGCGCGCGTAGAGCACGTAGACGATGAAGCCCAGCGCGACGATGAACGAGAGGCCGAGCAGAATGCCGACCTTGAAGGCCAGGCCGCGCGGCGCCGGGGCGAGCCCGCCGCCGTCTCCCGCCCGCTTTTCCGGCTGCCCGGCCATCAGACGTATTTCACCACCAAAGACAGTACCGCGACGGCGCCGATCACGAAGAACAGCTTGACCAGGCCAGCCAGCACCGTGAACGGCACCGAGCGCAGCTGGCCCCGCTCCGCCTCGAGGCCCGTGGCAAGCGGGATCAGCGCGACCGCGCCGCCGAACAGCATGCACTTGAGCACGAAGCCTGCCAGCACCTGCTCGGTGAACACGACCGCCACCACGCGCGTGAAGTTCTCGAAGCCCGCGTCCGAGAAGCCGAAGAACACCGTGTAGGTCAGCACCACCGAGAGAGCGCAGGCCAGCGTAGTCAGCGTGAACACCGACAGCGCCGCCGCTGTCACGCGCGGCATGAGCTCCTGGTAGAGCGGGCTGGTGCCGATGTCCTCGATGTCCTCCAGCTCGCCGGCGACACGCATGAGCGCGATCTCGGCGCCGATCTCCGAGCCCGAGCGCAGCGCGACGAACAGCGCTGTCATGAACGGCATCACTTCGAGCACCAGCACGCGCAGCACGAGCTCGAGCGCGTACTGCGAAACGCCGTAGGTCGAGGCCGCGTTGCTGACGACCTCGATCAGCACCAGGCTGAGTATCAAGGTGAAAGCGAGGTAGCCGGCCAATACCTTCCAGGCCATGAGGTAGATGTGCTGCACCGCCATCTCGCGCGCGGCCGGGTTGTAGGCCGCGGGCGTGAGCGCGGCGACGGTCGCGTAGCTCGCGAAGCGCGCCAGGCGCCGCCAGCTGCGCGCGCGCAGGATGAACTCGCCGCCGTAGGGCATGAGCAGAGTTTACAATCCCCGCTTCGCCAAGGAGACCCCGTGAAGAGAAAAAAGCCCGAGGAGCTGCGCTCGCACCGCTGGTTCGGCGTGAAGGACCTGCGCTCCTTCGGCCACCGCTCGCGCGTCGCGCAGATGGGCTTCGACCGAACCGACTATGCGGGCAAGCCCGTCATCGCCATCGTCAATACGTGGTCGGACATCAACCACTGCCACACGCACTTTCGCCAGCGCGCCGAGGAGGTGAAGCGCGGGATCTGGCAGGCGGGCGGCTTCCCGCTGGAAATGCCGGCCATGGCGCTCGCCGAGACCATGCAGAAGCCGACCACGATGATGTATCGCAACTTCCTCGCCATGGAGACCGAGGAGCTGCTGCGCGGCTATCCGGCGGACGGCTGCGTGCTCATGGGCGGCTGCGACAAGACCACGCCCGCGCTCATCATGGGCGCGATCAGCATGGGCCTGCCCGCGATCTACCTGCCGGCAGGCCCGATGCTGAACAGCCACTGGCGCGACCAGACGCTGGGCTCGGGCTCCGACACCTGGAAATACTGGGACGAGCTGCGCGCGGGGCGCATCACCGAGCGCGAGTGGCAGGACATCGAAGACACCATCGCGCGCTCGCCCGGTACCTGCATGACCATGGGGACTGCCGCGACCATGATGTCGCTTGCGGAGGCGCTCGGCTTCACGCTGCCAGGCTACTCGTCGATCCCGGCGCCGGATTCCAACCACGCGCGCATGGCCACGCTCACCGGCAAGCGCATCGTCGAGATGGTCTGGGAGGACTACAAGCCGAAAGACTTCCTTTCGCGCGGCTCGTTCGACAACGCCATCACCACGCTCATGGCGATGGGCGGCTCGACCAACGCAGTGGTGCACCTCATCGCCATGGCGGGCCGCGCCGGCCTGCCTTTCACCATCGAGCGCTACAACGAGATCGGCGCGAAGGTGCCCGTGATCGCAAACGTGCGGCCGTCCGGCAGCAAGTACCTCATGGAGGACTTCTTCTATGCGGGCGGGTTGAGAGCGCTCCTGTATTCATTGAAGGATCTCCTCGACCTGAATGCCAAGACCGTCAACGGCAAGACGCTCGGGGAAAACATCGAAGGCGCGAAGGTCTGGAATCCCGACGTGATCCTTCCGCGCGACAAGGCGCTGAAGAAGAGCGGCGGCCTGGTCATGCTGCGCGGATCGCTGGCGCCGGACGGTGCGGTACTGAAGACCAGCGCGGCTGATCCCAGGTTGCTGCAGCACACCGGCAAGGCGGTGGTGTTCGAGGACTACAACGACATGGCTGCGCGCATCGACCGCGACGACCTGGAAGTGGACGCGAACAGCGTGCTCGTGCTCAAGAACGCGGGCCCCCTCGGCGGCCCGGGCTTCCCGGAATGGGGCATGCTGCCCATGCCGAAGAAGCTCATCAAGCAGGGCGTGAAGGACATGGTGAGAATCTCCGATGGGCGCATGAGCGGCACCAGCTACGGCACCTGCATCCTGCACGTGGCGCCCGAGGCCTACATCGGCGGCCCGCTTGCGCTGGTGAAGACGGGCGACATGATCGAGCTCAACGTCGAGAAGAAGGAGATCAATCTCAAGATCTCCGCCGACGAAATGGCGAAGAGGAAGGCCGCCTGGAAGCGCCCGCCGCCCAAGTACGAGCGCTCCTACGGCGCCATCTTCTCGCGCCATGTGAAGCAGGCGAACGAGGGCTGCGACTTCGACTTCCTCGAGGGCACCGCGCCCACGCCGGATCCCGAGATCCACTAGCTTGGCGGCGGCGACCTCGATCCGGCAGGTGCCGGGCGCCGCGGGCGGCGAGTTCGTGCTGGAGCTGGACGGCAGGCGCGTGGGCGAGCTCGCCTACACCATCGACGGCCGGCGCCTCGCGATCCGCCATACCGGCGTGGACCCGTCGCTGCGCGGCCACGGCGAGGCGCGCGAGCTACTGGACGCAGCCATCGCCTTCGCGCGCGCGCAGGGCTACAAGGTCGTGCCGCGCTGCTCCTATGCCAGCATGGTGTTCGCGCGCTCGCCCGCCGAGTTCGCGGACGTGCAGGACGTCTAGGCAAAAAACAAGGGCAGCGTCCTTTCGGAGGCTGCCCTTCCGCTCGGATCCAGGAGGAGGGGGAGGAGTCGCGAGCGCGAGGCCAGTATCGAGGATCGCGGTAATCAGCCGATGTCGACCGCGTATCCCTTGTGTAACAGCGGCCGCTATTCCGGGAGGACGGCGCCCGAGCCGCCCATTTCCTTCGGCAAGTCCTTCATCTTCGGCAAGCCGTCGTGGAGACGCAGCTTCGTTTCCTGGTAGTTCACGTGCACGCCCGGCCGGTAGGGGAAATCCTGGATCACGGCCGCGTAGACGTCGATTAGGCCCCAGTGCGGGTGCTCCGTGAACAGGTGCCCGCCGCAGTTCTTGCACCACTTGCGGTAGCTGCGGTCGGTCTTGTTGTAGCTGCCGATGCGGTCGGCGCCCTTGGTGACGCGCACCGCGTCCCGCTGCCACAGCGTGAAGGCATTGACCGGTCCCGCCGACCAGTGGCGGCAGGAATCGCAGTGGCAATACCCCATGCCGGCCGGCTCGCCGCTGACCGACAGCTGCACCACCCCGCAAAAACAGCTGCCTGAATAGGTGTTCATACGTTATCTCCAGGGAAAGCTCCACTCTGGGCTCCCCTGGTGACCAACGCATTTCTAGCGCGTGGCGACTTTGTATCCGCCGCGCGGCGGCCTCACCAGGTGTGGCGCAGGCCGAGCGAGAAGCTCTTCGGATCGCCGCCCACCGCGGTATTGCCGCTCGACACCGTGTAGTGGTCGTAGCGCGCGAGCGCGTCGTTCTTGAGAATCACGTAGCCGACGCTCACGTTGGTGCGCGTGGACAAGTTGTACATGTAACCGATCGAGAACATGCTCGCGCCCGTGTTGGATCCGAAGGTCATGCCGGCCAGGCAGGCCGCGTTGCAGCCGCCGATCGCGACCAGCCCCAGCGTGGCCGGCGTGGCGGTGCCTGCGTCGACACCTGCGACCTGCCCGCGCCAATCGTTGGCCTTGCCATAGGTCGCCATGAGGTGATGGTTGCCTGTGTCCCAGGTGACCGGCAGCGCCCAGGCGGTGCGCTTGACGCTGATGGTGTTGATCGCGGCCGCCGCGTTGTTCGAGTACTTGCTGTCGTCCCAGATCACGCCGATCCCCAGGCCGTTATCGAACTTGTAGCGCGCGCCCAGGCGGTTGCCGGTGATCTTCCAGGCCGCCGGGAACGCCGCGCCGAGCGCCTGGCCGGCGAAGGTCGGCGCCGCGTTGGTCACGGCGTTCTTATCCTGGATGTAGGAGTACTGCAGCGTGAGTCCGCCCCAGGTATAACGCGGCGCGAAGCTCCAGACGCGGTCGATCTTGCCGTCGATCGGCGTGCCGGAAAGGTTGGGCGGCACGCCGTCGGTCGGCCGCGCGTATTCGGCCACCATGGAGAAGCCGCTCCACACCGGCGAATCCCAGCGGATCACGTTGGAGAAGCGCGCGCCGATCAGGGGGTTGATGTTGAAGCCCGAGCCGAAGTTCTGCATGATCGACAGCGCCGACCAGGCCTGGTTGCCGAGGTTGTAACCCGGCTCTATCACGTTGTGCTCGGTGTAGTGCACTTCCCAGACGCCGATGATGAAGCGGCCCGCGGTGTTGCTGCGAATGCCGATGCCGGTGTTCCGGTTGCCCCAGACCGCCGTGCTGTTGCCCGCCGTCGTCACGCCCTGGGCGTTGCCGACCGCATCGGTGCGCGTGTCCGAGTTCTGGATGACTGCGGACTCGACCTGCACGAACGCCGCGTTGCCGCCACCCAGGTCCTCGACCACAGTGAAGCGGATGTTCGAGATGCCGCCATCGCGCACCCGGTCAGCGCCCTTCAGGCTGTTCTGGGCCGCGGGCCCCGTCGTCGAGTCGCCGCCGGTGTTGCCGCTCGCGCGCACGTAGTCGTAGAGGATATTGACCGTGCCGCCGATCGTCACCGAGCTCTGGGCAAGCGCCGCGGGTGCCCCCAGCACCGCCGCGATCGCGAGCGCAATCCTCGTCCTGTTCATCGTCGTCTCCTCAGGCGTCCACGCGCCATGGTGGGCAATCTAGAAAGAAAAGTCTATTGCAAATCCGTGTCAACCGAATACACGGTGCCGCCCCAGCTCGCCTGCACCGCCATGCCCGATTCCGGGATCTGGACGATGTCGACGGAGGGGTTGAACGAGAAGGCCGTCCCGCCCGAGCCCGTGCTGTAGGACCCGCTGATATCGCCGCCCAGGCCGCCGCTCAGCGAAAACTGCTTCATGGCGTCCTTGGTCTTGAAGATGAAGATCTGGTAGACGCGCTGCTTGCCGACGCCGGGGCCGGTGCCCGCGCGCTGGCTCGTCATGAAAGTGGGCTTCTTGGTGGCGTTGTCGAACAGCACGCCCGTGCCCTTCTGGCCGACGAACAGGATCGCGTACAGCGAGGTGATATCGAACACCGCGTAGCCGACCGACTTCTCGATCTTTGCGTGCGCGTCCGGGTAGAGCTTGTAGAGCTTCTCGAGGCCTTCGGCGGCCATCTTGAGCCGCGCCTCCTGCCCGGCCTTCTTCTCCGCGGGAGTCAGCTTCGAGCCCTCTTTCTTCTGCGCGGCCGCGGGGATGGCCAGCGCCAGCGCGGCAACGCCGGCCAGCAGGATGTGGAGCATTTTTTTCATGTCGGGGCTCACTGGGCGAGGGGCACTTCGCCCGCGAGCTCGTACTTCACGAGCGCGCGGACCTTGTTCTCGAGCTGGATGTAGCGCGCGACCTTCACCCCGGGCAGCACCTTGGCCAGGCGCGGCACGAAGGAGCGCCGCATCTTGAGCTCGGCATCCTCGATCGCGAGGTACTGGTCGAGCAGCTCGCGCGCCTTGGCGTCGCTGAGCTTGCCTGCGTTGAATTGCCTCGCGTAGTCGACGAGCGTCATGGCGATCCGGTCGTTCAGCTTGTAGAGCTCCTTCTGGTAGTCCTCGTAGATCGGCCAGAAGGCCTTTGCTTCCGCTTCCGTAAGATCCATGTTGGCGGCCACGAGCAGCTTCTTGTCCGCCTTGAGCTTCTCGCGCAGGATCTGCATGTTGTCCGCGGGCGCGGCGCCTGCCTTGTCCTGCGCGGCGGCCGGCAGCGCGAGCAGCGCGGCGAACAGCAGGGGCAGGACACGTCTCATCGTCATCGGGCTTCTCCTAGGAATTGCGTTCAGCCTGCTTGCAGCAGGCGCGTTTCACTTCTTCGCGGGCTCCTGCACCTTCTTCCAGGTCTTGTCCGGGTTGAAGCGCTTGATCTTCTGCACCTCCACCGCCGTGGCAGGCCCGAGGTCCTTCTCATAGACTACGCCGTCCTGGTTCACGATGAAGGTCATGATGCCGGAGTTGCCGTAGGTCGTCGGCCAGGCCACCAACGCGAAGCCGCCGATCATCGCGCCCTGCGCCACGTAGTCATAGGCGCCGCCGGGCGCGTCCGGCCCCTGTGCCTTCAGTATCCGGTACTTGTAGCCGTGGTAGGTGCCCGGGCCGCCATCCTCGGACTTGGTGTAGCCCTCCTTGACAGCCGCGTCATAGCGCGGACCGAGCGGGCTCGGCGGCTCGCCCGCCTTGGTCGGGTAGTACAGCCCGTCACGCTTGCCCGGCGAGCTGCCGATCCTCTGCGCATACTGGGCAAGCTTCGCCTTCTGCGGGTTCATCTGGTAGTAGTCGCGCTGCGCATCCACGTAGGCGAGCACTGCCTGGATGGTGAAGAGCTCGTTGCGCCCGATGCGCCGGTTGAGGATTTCTTCCTTGCCGGCTTCGGCGTCAAAATGCCAGCCGGCCGCGTCCTTGACCGCCGGGATCGGGAACGGCCAATTGTCCTTGCCGACGCTGAGCACCGCCTTCGCCTCATCCGGCTTCTCGACCTTGCTGCCCTCGTCGTAGGCCTTGAGGAAGCGCTCGCGCCCCTCGCGGTCCGCGACCTTGTCGCCGGAAGCGATGAGCGGCATTGCCGCCGGTCCCAGGGCGGCAAGCACGGCCTCGGGCTTTCCGCTCTTCAGCGCAGCGACCAGGTCGGCAAAGGCCTCCTCAGGCGAGGCGTAGTTCTTCTGCTTCGGAGTCGCGCCCTGCGCGAGGCCGACCGACAGCGCGAGGCCCAGGATGACGAACA
>Ga0335076_10005826_pt1 | contig 12430 bp, 6 predicted proteins | sample Lox_Sample_25_FD_206717 | JGI IMG/M metagenome (GOLD analysis project Ga0335076, IMG submission 206717) | Soil microbial communities from Loxahatchee National Wildlife Refuge, Florida, United States - Lox_Sample_2.5 | ecosystem: Environmental > Terrestrial > Soil > Wetlands | place: USA: Florida...
TGCATGGGCCCTAGTACGGGCGCTTTAAACCTAACATTTGGAGTGAGTTAGATCTCTTTGCCGGAACTTCGGTTCTTGGGTGACTTCCGGTTCAGATAGGAGATGAACTGCTGAGCCGAAGGTGGAACGGGAACCGCGCCTTTGAAGATAATCTCTTGGGCGGTCAGGGATTTTCCGTAGAGGTTTTCGTTGGCGCGGTTATCGGGCCGCACGGTGGAACCGGCGAGGGAGATTCCGGCAAAGAGGCCGCGGGCGCGCGAGTACGAAAGAATTTCGGCTCGCATAGTGACGTCGGTGGAAGCTTCAGCGTTGCGACCTTTGGGGCCGGCGGCGGCGGAAGCGTCTCCGCCGAGTTTCACTTTGCTGCTGAGGATGGCGCGGGCACCGCGTTCGTTCATAACGAGCAGCACGAAATCGGTGGCCTGGCCACCGATCTGAAAGCCGAAACTGCCGCCCTCGAGGGCCATCATGGTGGGGGCGCTCCAGGGTCCGTTGAAACGCTCGCCGGTGCGGCAGGTCATGGCGCCGCGGCCGTAACTACCGCCGAAGATGAACGCGCCTTTGAGGACGGAAGGGTAGACGATGATGCAGTCGGCCTTATCGATGAGGTCCTGCGGAATGTCGTCGGGAATGTCCATAATTTCCTGAAGCACGAGGCCGCAATTTTCGAGTCGTTCTTTTTCTTTGGTGCCGGCGGCGAAGACCGGTGCGGCGAGAGACAGAGCCAAAAGGTATGCGAACCACTTTTTCATCCGGTTTATCCTCTCAGAGAATGCAAAGACTCCAGCTACTACTACGATGCGATTAGGGGCGACGAGAGCCGCGGGTCAGGTGGCCTGCGACGGCGGCAATCCGGTGTCCAAGGAACGGGCAGATCGGATAGTCCCACAGGCTTTCGAATATACTTTCAGACCGAGGATTTTGCCAATAGAGGAAATATGGGTGGGATGAAAAGAGCGGGGCTGGCCGGAATAGTTGCAGTCTTTGCGGTGATAGGGGCGGGCGCACAGTTGCCGCCGGCAGCGGCCAGCGTTGGTGCGGAAAGTGCGCGGGCGGAGACGGCGACAGGGCGGTTTGCGGAGCGCGCGGAACGCCTGGTGCAGATGGCTCCCGTGGATAAAGGCGAGTGGGGATTGCTGGTGGCGGATGCGACGACGGGGGAGGTGTTGTACGAGAAGAATGCGGATAAGTATTTCGTTCCGGCTTCGAATATGAAGCTGCTTACGACGGCGCTGGCGCTGGACACGTTGGGGGCGGATTACCGGTTCCGCACGACGATTGAAACGAACGGGACGCTTTCGGATGGAAAAGTGATTGGGAACCTGATTCTGGTGGGCCGAGGGGATCCCAATTTGTCGAACCGGAAATTTCCGTTCGATAAGAAGGAAGAATTTGAGGGACTGCCGGAAAAGACATTGGCAGAGCTGGCGGACCTGGTGGTGGCGCGCGGGGTGAAGGAAGTGACGGGGAATGTTGTCGGGGACGACAGCTACTTTCCACGGGAGCGGTATCCGGACGGGTGGGAGATCGACGACATGGTGTGGGAGTATGGCGCGGCAATATCGGCGATTGTGGTGGACGACAACACGGTGACGCTGACGTTGACGCCGGGGGAGAAGGCGGGAGATTTGGTGCAGGCGGTGGTCGAGCCGATGACCGAGGAGTTCCAGGTCAAGAATGAAGTGGCGACGATCGCCGCGAAAGAGAAGGGGGATTTGAGGCTAACGCGGGAGCCGGGTTCGAACACGGTGGTGGTGAGTGGCACGCTGGCGGCGAAGAGTTCGCCGAGGAAGCTGGTGTTGGCAATCCAGGAGCCGGCACTGCATGCGGCGGGACTATTGACGCGACTGCTGCGGAGCCGCGGGATACAGGTCGATGGAAAAGTGATGGCACAGCACGACCCGAGTCCTGCGGAAGAGGTGCGGACGGTGTTGGCGACACACGATTCGATACGTTTGGGAGACGCGGTAAAGCTGGTGAACAAGATCAGCCAGAATCTGCATGCGGAAGTGTTGCTACGGACAGCGGCGCGGCAGAGCGGGATGTGGAGCGAGCCGGAGGAGTTGCTGGATTTTCCGAAGGCGTTTTATGCGAAGGTGGGGATTCGGGAGGAGGACGTGGTGCAGTCAGATGGATCGGGATTGTCGCGGCACGATCTGGTGACGCCTAGGGCGTTTGTGGCGCTGCTGGCGTATGCGGAAAAGCAGAGCTGGTTTGGGGACTACTACGCGTCGCTGCCGGTGGCGGGAGTGGACGGGACGCTGAACGAACGGATGAAGGAGTCGGCGATCGCGGGACGAATTCATGCCAAGACGGGTTCGGTGTCGCACGTGAGGACGCTGACGGGATTTGCGGAGACGCCGGGCGGACGGCGGCTGACGTTCTCGTTCATGAGCAACAATGCGTCCGTGAAGAATCACGAAGTGCACGATGCACTGGACGGATTGTGCCTGGCGATGATCGAAGAGTTCGATGGGAAGACAGCAGCGACGGCGGTGAAGTGATGGACGAAAAGATTGTGACGGTGTTTGGAAGTTCACGGCCGCAAGAGGGCGACGCGGAGTATGAGGGGGCGCGGGAGTTAGGGAAGGCGCTGGCGGGACGCGAATTTGCGGTGTGCACGGGCGGGTATGGCGGCGTGATGGAGGCGGTGTCACGTGGAGCGAAAGAAGGCGGAGGGAAAACGTATGGCGTGACCGCGGAATTTTTCCGCCGCAAAGCGAATGGGTGGGTGGATGTGGAAGTGCGGAAGAAGACGTGGCAAGAACGTTTGTTCAGTTTGGTGGAAATGGGAGATGGATTTGTGGCGTGCAAGGGAGGGACGGGCACGCTGGTGGAGTTAGCGGTAGTTTGGGAGATGCTGAACAAGAAAGTGATGAAGACGAAACCATGCGTGGTATTTGGGGATTTTTGGCAACCGATTCTGGAGCGGGTACGCGAGGTGGAATTGGGGCCGAGGGTATCCGGCGGTAAAGTATGGGGAGAATCGAACGGGAGGTTGGTGCACAACGCGAAGGATGTGAAGGGGGCAGTGGCTTTTTTGGCGAAACAGTTGGGATGATGAGGCGGGAGAGGTGATGGCACGGGCGCGGCGAGCGGAAGAGATTCTGGAGTTTGATCGGCTGCGAGAATTATTGCGGCTGAGGACGACGTGCGCGCCGGGGCGGCGTTCGATTGATAGCTTGGAGCCGAACGGAACCCGAGATGCGTTGGAAGGTGCGTTCGCGTTGATCCGTGAAGCGCGGGAGTGGTTGCGATTGGGGAGGGAATTGGGATTTGGGGCGCTGGCGGACCCGGAAGCGTGGATGAGGAGGTTGGAAGCGCCTGGGGGAGTGCTGGAGGCTGGAGATTTTCTGGATGCCGGGTCGCTGTTGGAAACGACAGCGTGGCTTAGGGTGCAGTTCAAGGAAGATGGGGCGAAGTTTCCCTTGCTGGCTGCGCGTGGGGCTTCACTGGCGGACTTCAAGGATGTGCAAGGGGCGATCCGGCGATGCATTTTGCCGAATGGCGAAATTAGTGATGATGCATCGAGCGCGTTGCGACGGATTCGCGCGAGTATTCAGCGGACACGGGATTCCATCCAGAAAACACTGAAGCAGATTCTGCGAACGCGACAGGCGGAGTCCGGCGAGGACTACGTGACGCTGCGGAACGATCGCTTTGTGATTCCAGTGCGGGCGGAACACCGGCGCAATGTGCAGGGCGTTGTGCACGGGGCGAGCGGGACGGGACAGACGGTGTTCGTAGAGCCGTTCGAAACCGTGGAGATCAACAACCAACTGGTGCAACTGGCGGAAGATGAAGCGGCGGAAATTTTTCGGATCCTGAGCGAGCTAACCGAGCGGTTGCGAGGGACGCTGGGGCCGCTGCAGAGGGCGGCGGAGACGATAGCGGAGCTGGACGGGATTTTCGCGCGCGGGCGATTTGCGCAGGAGTTTGACGCGTGTATGCCGGAATTTTCTGACGAACCGGTTCTGAAGCTGGAAGCGGCGCGGCATCCGGTGCTGGAAGACAAGTTGAAGAAGCAGAATCGCGCGGTGGTGCCGATATCGCTGGAATTGGGTGGCGAGGAACGGGTGCTGGTGATCAGCGGCCCAAACACGGGCGGGAAAACGGTAACGCTGAAAACGACGGGGCTGGTGGTGCTGGCGGCACAGGCGGGAATCCCCGTGGCGGCGCAGCGGGTGGTGCTTTCGTTGTTTGATCGTGTGCTGGTGGACATTGGTGATGAACAGTCGATTGCGGCGGACCTGTCGACGTTTTCGTCGCACATGCTGAACCTGAAGAGCATGTTGGAGGAGGCGACGCCGGAATCGCTGGTACTGGCGGACGAAATGGGGACGGGGACGGCTCCGGAAGAAGGAGCGGCACTGGCGGTAGCGCTGCTGGAAGCGTTTCGCAAGAAGCAGTGCTTCGTGCTGGCGACGACGCATCATGACCGGTTGAAGACGTATGCCTCGACGACCGCGGGGGTGGTCAACGGAGCTGTGGAGTTTGATGATGTGAATCTGCGGCCGACGTATCGGTTGCTGGTGGGGGTGCCGGGCGGATCGAGCGGCATTGCGATTGCGAAGCGGCTGGAGTTGCCGGACGAAATCATCGAGCAGGCGCGGTCATTGATGGCGCCGGAATCGCAGGAAGCGGCGGACCTGATTGCGTATTTGCACCGCAGCCGGGATGAGCTGGATCGCTTGCGGGCGCAGATGACGGAAGAACGGCAAGAGTTGGATCGGGAGCGAGCCAAGCTACGGGTGGAGTGGGTGGAACGGCAGAAGCGACGGATTGCGGAGCTGGAACAGCAGTTTGCGGAGATGCAGAAGCGGTTCGAAGAGAATGTGGCGGGCGTGGTGGCAGCGGTTAAGGAGCGCGAGGTTCGCGCGCAGGCGGAGAAGTCCGCGCGACGGAAATTGCAGGACGCGCGAGTGGGAGCGAAGGAAGAGTTGAACGCGGCGGTGGTGCAGACGATTTCGGAGTCGCAGCAGGACTTAGGAGTTAAGCCGGAGAACTTCGAGAAGGTAGATGCGGCGTTACTGCAAACTGGTGCGCGGGTGCGCGTGCGGGGGTTCAACAAGCCGGTGATATTGCGACGAGTGGATGGATCGTCGGCGGAGATTGAAGCGGGACCGTTGCGGATGAAAGTGGCGGTGGGGGAGATTACGGGAGTGGAGGGAGCGGCGGAGCAGAAGGTGCGGCCGGGGAAGCGCGAACATATTACGGTGAGGTCGTCGGCGCAGTTCAGTGAGGAAGGGACCGCGGGAGAGTTGAACGTGATCGGGTTGACGGTGGAGGAAGCGAGCGCGCGGGTGGATAAGTTTTTGGATGATGCGGCGTTGGCGAATGTGCGACAGGTGCGGATTATTACCGGGCATGGTACGGGAGCGTTGCGAAAGGGATTGGGTGAGTTTCTGGCGAGTCATCCGCTGGTGGAGCATCACGAATTTGAGACGGAGGAGCGCGGGGGAAAGGCGATTACGGTGGTGGAGTTGCGGGAATGAGCGAGGAAGAACGAAATTGGGGAAAATAGAATAGCGGTGTTTCATCGGTGAGCGGGAAGTGGCAGTTGACGTTGAGATCCTTCGTCGCAGAAGGCGCTCCTCAGGATGACAACGTTTCTATCGCTGCGAAGTCAGGATCGTTGAGCGGCGAGTGATTCGCCGGAGTATTAGGGATGGCGGAAGCGGGATCATTTGCGGATCGGGTGAAGCAGCAGGCGGACATTGTCCGGGTCATCGGGGAGTATGTGCGCCTGAAGAAGAGCGGGCAGAATTACACAGGATTGTGCCCGTTTCATGGGGAAAAGACGCCGTCGTTTGCGGTGCATCCGGTGAAACAGATTTTCCATTGCTTCGGGTGCGGCAAAGGCGGGGACGTGTTCACGTTTGTGATGGAGATGGACAAGTGCCCGTTTCCGGAGGCGGTGCGAACGGTGGCGGAGAAGAGCGGGATTGCGATCCCGACGCCGAAGGAGCGTTCACCGGAGGAGCGGAAAGAGAACCAGCAGCGGGCGGCGTTGATTGAAATGCACCGCGAGGCGCAAGCGTTTTTTGTGCGGCAGCTGGAGACGACGGGGGAGGGGCGGGCGGCGCGAGCGTATCTGGAAGACCGCGGCCTGGACAAGGATGTGATAGCGCGATTCGGAATTGGGTACGCACCGAGCGGCGGGGACACGCTGCTGAGGTTGTTCAAGGGGAAGTATGCGGAGAAATTGCTGGCGGAGTCGGGGCTGGTGTCGAAGGATCAGAATGGGCGACTGTTCGACCGCTTCCGGCGACGAATTACGTTTCCGATTGCGAATGAGTCCGGGAAGATTGTGGCATTTGGGTGCCGGGCGCTGGGAGATGACCAGCCGAAATATTTGAATTCGCCAGAAACGCCGATTTATTCGAAGAGCAACGTGCTGTACCACCTGGACCGCGCGAAGGATGCGCTGCGTCGGCAGGATTTTGCGGTGCTGGTGGAAGGGTACATGGACGCGATTGCGGTGGCACGCGCGGGAATCAGTAACGTAGTGGCGAGTTGCGGGACAAGTTTGGCGGAGCCACAGATCCGGCTGCTGGGTCGGTTTACGAAACGGGTGATCGTGAACTACGACCCGGATAGCGCAGGACTGGCAGCGGCGGAGCGGTCGATTTCGTTGTTATTGGAACAGGATTTTGAGGTGAAGGTGCTGGCACTGCCAGCGGTTGAGAACTCCCCTACGGGGGCAAGTAAGAAAGCCGACCCGGATTTGTACATTCGGGAAAAAGGGGCGGAGGCGTACATCAAGGCGCTGAAGGAAGCGCCACCGTATGTGGATTATTTGATTGGGCGAGCGCGGCAAATGGACATGACGACGGGGGAAGGAAAACTGCGGGCGTTGAATTTCCTGATGCCGTACGTGCAGAAGATTCCGAATGGGTTGCTGCGATCCGAATGGGCGACGCGCATCGCGCAGCAACTGCGGATTGATGAACCGGTGTTGCGGGCGGCGCTCAACAAAGCGGCCACGGAGCGGCGCAGTGAAGTGAAAACGAGGCCGGAGTTGGTGGGCAAGACTGGGAAACCGGCGGAGCGGCGTCTGATTCGCATGCTGGTGGAAGCGGAAGAGTTTAAACGGGAACTGGCACAGCGGTTGAAGCAAGACCATTTGTACCAAGGCTTGGAGACGGAAAGGATTTTTGCGGCGTTGATTGTGGCGGCGATGTCGCAGGAGGTGATGCCGGCGACGGAAATCGGGGCGATGCTGGAAGAGAAGGACCGGCGGGTGTATTTCGAGATTCTGTTCGAAGACGCGCAGGAAGGGACGTGGGAAGAGGCGGAAAGCTGCCTGGAAGCACTACGGTCGCGGCAGATTGAGAAAGAATTGGCACAAGTGCAGCGGGAGATTGAAGGAAACCCGTCGGGTGCGGTACTAAGGGACCTATTGGGTCGGAAGCAGGAATTGCTGAAGCGGCGCGGGGCGGGTTAAGAGGTTGCGGCAAAAGGCGAAAACAGTTCCTCAGGGGCTGAAGCCCATTAAGAACAAGCAATTTATGTCGGAGCTAAAGCTCCGACCCACAATGCCAGGGACTTTTTCAGCAAACTGTTAAGCCAAGAAGTTTGCGAAAATTTAACAAAGCGAAGAGTGGATTCAGGGATCCAAGAGTAGATTTTAGAGGGCTGAGGAAAGTTGAGGATTTCAAAGGAAGCCATTGACATAGATGGACTTAGACAGGTAACGTAGAAGGGTTGTCCGGGTAACGGTTTCGCTCCGTTTAGCATCTATCTATAAGTGTATATAGAGGCTTAGACCGTCGTTCGGATGGAATTGGCGCAGAGATTGGCAGGCGTGGGGCAGCGGTACGAAATCGGCGCGGCAAGAAGGAATTCAGAACGACAATCAGAGGGCGATGGAGGAGTGTTTCTCCAGATGCCGAAAGTAAGCTGTCTGCATCACACGTGGTGTGAGCAGAGCGGGATTCGGCGCGAATCGAGAGATGCGGCGGCACGAAAGAAAGCGGGAGGCGTTTTGTGGCAGCGACAACGGGCTTAGAAGAAAAATATGATGCGGTACGACAGCTCATTGCCATCGGCAAGGAGCGCGGGTACCTGCTCTATGATGAAGTGAACGATTCACTCCCCGCGGAAGTGCACTCGTCGGAAGAAATCGACGACTTGCTGACGACGTTTGAGCGGAACGGAATCGAGATTTACGAGGATGCGGCGTCAGCGAAGGCGGCGCGCGCGGTGGAAGTGTCTTCGGAGCATGGCGAACACGACGCGATCAGCAAAGACGACGGGCATGGGGAAGAAGGAGGCGCGGGAAGCGATCTGGACCTGACGCCGGGCTCCCTGGAAAAGACCAACGATCCTGTGAGGATGTACCTGCGGGAAATGGGGACGGTACCGCTGCTGACGCGCGAAGGTGAAGTGACCATCGCCAAGCGGATTGAGCGCGGGCAGCTGGTGGTGATGAAAGCGATCACGCGATCGCCGATCGTGATCAAAGAGCTGATTGCCGTTGGGGATGACCTGCGGAAAGGTGCGCGGTCGATCAAAGAGATCGTGCAGTTTGACGATGAGGAACTGACCGAAGAGAAGATCGCCAACAAGACGAAGGCAACGCTGAAGCACATTGACAAGATTGCGAAGCTGTACGACCAGGCGCTGAAAGAAGCAGTACGGTTGGACAAGACACCGAAGGCGAAGAAAAAGTCGTATGTTCGCGCAAAGTGGAGCGTGGCGCGGACGCGTGTGGCGATTTCGCTAGAGATTCGCGGGATCGATTTCAACCCGTTCGAGAAGAAGCGGTTGATCGACAAGATGCGCGGTACGGTGGAGCGCCTGCAGTCGCTGGAGCGCGAGGCCGGGCGGCTGGAGCGTCGCGCGGATGTTTCGAAAGGCGAGAACGCGGCGGAGGCCCGGCGAGAACTGCGCACGCGGCGGTCTGAGCTGAAGGACATTGAGGAAGCCAGCGAAGTCGGGCTGACGGAGCTGAAGCGCACGCTGACGATCATTCAGCGCGGCGAGGCGGAAGCGGAGCAGGCCAAGAAGGAATTGATTGAGGCGAACTTGCGGTTAGTGGTGTCGATCGCGAAGAAGTACACAAACCGCGGGTTGCAGTTCCTGGATTTGATTCAGGAAGGGAACATCGGCTTGATGAAGGCGGTGGACAAGTTCGAATGGCGCCGCGGATATAAGTTTTCGACGTATGCGACGTGGTGGATCCGGCAGGCGATCACGCGCGCGATTGCGGACCAGGCGCGCACGATTCGTATTCCGGTGCACATGATCGAAACAATCAACAAGCTGGTGCGGACGAGCCGGCAACTGGTGCAGGAACTGGGGCGGGAGCCGACCAGCGAGGAAATTGCCAAGCGCATGGATATTCCGGTGTCGAAGGTACGGAAGATCCTGAAGATCGCGCAGGAACCGATTTCTTTGGAGACGCCGATTGGCGAGGAAGAAGATTCGCACCTGGGGGATTTCATCGAGGACAAGGCGGTGGTGTCGCCTTCGGACGCGGTGATCAATCTGAACTTGAAGGAACAAACCTCGTCGGTGCTGAAGACGCTGACGCCGCGCGAAGAGAAAGTAATCAAGATGCGGTTTGGGTTGGACGACGGCAGCGAGCACACGCTGGAGGAAGTGGGCCAGTCGTTTGCGGTGACGCGGGAACGCATCCGGCAGATCGAGGCGAAGGCGTTACGGAAGTTGCGGCACCCGTCGCGGTCGCGAAAGCTGCGGGCGTTTTTGGAAGGGCCCTCGCGGGATTACCTATAGAAAGAGCGCAAGCGTAATTTGGGAATGGAAATTTGGAGAAACGCCCGGTGCGAGCCGGGCGTTTTTATTTTACGTAGAACTGACTTGCCCAATCGAGCGGAGGGCGGGTTGTCGCTGATCCTTCGCTGCGCTCAGGATGACAAGATCACTTTTCCGTTCATTGAGGGACCTGGCAGCGTCCTTACTTGGAGTTTGAGATCTTTCGTCGCGCAAAAGGGCGCGCCCCTCAGGATGACAGCGGGTCATTTTGCGGGGTAAAGAGCAGCGGTGCGCAATTGGTCGTAGCGGCCCTGGCAGTGATTAGCGCGCGGCGGCGTTATCCGGCGGTGGCGCTGAGCTGTTGCGCCTTGAAAAATGCCAGCATGTCGGCATTGATCTGGTCGGCGTTCGTCGTAGGCATGCCGTGAGGAAAGCCTGGATACACTTTGAGCGTAGCGTTCTTGACGATTTTTGCGGACATCAGACCAGCTGCGCCGATGGGCACAATCTGGTCATCATCGCCGTGGAGGATTAGGGTCGGCACATCGATCTTCTTTAGATCCTCGGTAAAGTCGGTTTCCGAGAAGGCCTTGATGCAGTCGTGGTGGGCTTTCATCCCTCCCAACATGCCTTGCAACCACCAGTGCTCGCGAATACCTTCGGATATTTTGGCGCCGGGGCGGTTATATCCGTAGAACGGGAGGGTAATGTCTTTGTAGAACTGGGGACGATTCTTGGTGTATGCCTCACGGAGGCCGTCGAAAACCGAGAGGGGCAGGCCACCCGGATTTTTTTCGGTCTTGAGCATGAGGGGCGGAACCGCGCTGATGAGCACGGCCATGGCCACGCGCTTTGAGCCGTGGCGGCCGATGTAGCGGGCGACTTCACCACCGCCGGTGGAGTGGCCCACATGAATGGCATTTTTCAGATCGAGTTTTTCGGTGAGGGCCGCAAGATCGTCGGCATAGGTATCCATTTCGTTGCCGTCCCACGTCTGATCGGACCGGCCGTGGCCGCGACGATCGTGGGCGATGACGCGATAGCCCTGATGACCGAAAAACAGCATCTGGCCGTCCCAGTCGTCAGCGCTCAGGGGCCAGCCGTGGCTGAACACAATCGGTTGTCCGGTCCCCCAGTCTTTGTAATAGATAGTCGTGCCGTCTTTGGTGGTAATCGTGGCCATGTCGTCCTCCTTCGGAGCGATAGAGGTTGGGGCGGCATTGTGTCGCAAACCGGAAAAGAAGTCACGATGACATCGAACAAGCCGCCGTCAACCGTGGGATGTAGCCTTCGATGCGAGGAGAAGAGGAAAGGCTATAGCAAAAAACGCATCACGCGGAGCCGGAACGTTGACAGACGAGGCAAGGTGAGAGGCGCTTCCGTTAGTTGTCGTTCGTAGGCGCGAGTGCCATAATTTCAGTTTCAGAGTAAGCGTGCGCTAGTTACTCTTCCCCATTTTGGAAAGCGTGATTGCGTGGGCAACTTTGTGAGGGGGCTTCATGGCGTTGCGTGACAGCTGGATCGAGAAGCGAGAGAAGGAACAAGCCGGAGCGAATGGCAGCCGGAACATGTCGCAGATGCATTTGGCCAGGCAGGGCGTCATCACGGAAGAGATGCGGTATGTGGCGACGCGCGAAAAGCTGGACGCGGAGCATGTGAGGAGCGAAGTGGCACGCGGGCGGGCAATTATTCCCGCGAACGTGAATCACCGGAATCTGGAGCCGATGGGAATTGGAGTGGCGTTCCATTGCAAGATCAACGCGAATATCGGGAATTCGGCGACGACTTCGGAAATCAAAGAGGAGTTGAAGAAGTTGCACCATTCGGTGCATTACGGTGCAGACACGGTGATGGACCTTTCGACCGGAGGGAACATTCCGGAAATTCGAAAGGCGATCATTAATGCGTCGCCGGTGCCAATTGGTACGGTACCGGTGTACGAGGCGATTTCGCGAGTGCGGCGGCCGGAAGATTTGTCGATCGATCTGATGCTCGAGGTGATCGAGGAGCAAGCGGAGCAGGGCGTGGATTATATGACGATCCATGCCGGCGTGCTGCGGGAGCAGGTGCCGCTGGTGCGGAAGCGGATTACGGGAATTGTGTCGCGTGGCGGGTCGCTGATGGCGCACTGGATGGAGCACCACAAGAAACAGAATTTTCTGTACGAGCGGTTCGAGGACATCTGCAAGATTTTCAAGAAGCACGATGTGAGCTTCTCGCTAGGCGACGGGATGCGGCCGGGCTGTTTGGCGGATGCGAGCGACGAAGCGCAGTTCGCGGAGTTGCGGGTGCTGGGCGAACTGACCAAGCGAGCGTGGGAGCAGGATGTGCAGGTGATGATCGAGGGCCCGGGTCACGTGCCGATGGATAAGATCAAAGAGCAGGTGGATAAGGAGATGGAGTGGTGCTATGAAGCGCCGTTCTATACCTTGGGTCCACTGGTGACGGATATTGCTCCCGGATACGATCACATCACGAGCGCGATCGGGGCGGCGATGATTGGATGGTATGGAGCGTCGATGCTGTGCTATGTGACGCCTAAGGAGCATCTGGGACTGCCGAATCCGGAAGATGTGAAGCAGGGCGTGATCGCGTACAAGATTGCGGCGCATGCCGCGGATGTGGCGCGGCACAGGCCGGGAGCGCGGGATCGCGACGATGCGCTGAGCTATGCGCGGTTTCTGTTCGATTGGAACAAGCAGTTTGAGCT
>Ga0335076_10005828_pt1 | contig 12429 bp, 10 predicted proteins | sample Lox_Sample_25_FD_206717 | JGI IMG/M metagenome (GOLD analysis project Ga0335076, IMG submission 206717) | Soil microbial communities from Loxahatchee National Wildlife Refuge, Florida, United States - Lox_Sample_2.5 | ecosystem: Environmental > Terrestrial > Soil > Wetlands | place: USA...
CGTGACCTTCGTTCTGAGCGTGTCCTTGCTGGGCGGCTACGCGTTCGCCAAGTTCTCGTTCCCGGGCAAGAACATAGTCTTCCTGGCGACGCTGGCAATCCTGATGGTCCCGTACGCGACGCTCCTGATCCCGCTCTACATCCTCCACAACTATCTGCGGGACTGGCCGGTCATCGGCTGGGATCTCGTCTGGCTGGCGCTCGTGCTGGGCATGTTCCAGCTGCCGTTCGCGACCTACATGATGCGGATCTCGTTCGAATCCGTTCCGCGCGAGCTCGAGGAAGCCGCACTCGTGGATGGCTCGGGGACCTTCGCGGCCTTCCGCCACGTCCTCATGCCCCTGGTGCGGCCGGGCATCGTGACGGTCGGGTTGTTCGCCTTCCTGGCCGCCTGGAACGACTTCTTCGCCGCGCTCATCCTGATCAACCCGCCGTCGGAGCAGCCGTTGCCGCTCGCCCTGGTGAACCTGCGACAGCAGACCATGGGCGCTGTCGACTTCGGGTCGACCGAGGCGGGCGTCGTCATAATGGCCCTGCCATGCTTGATCTTGTTCCTGCTGCTCCAGCGGTACTACGTCCAGGGCTTCATGTCGGGCGCGGTCAAGGGTTGATCGAGCCTCGCCGCCGGTTGCCAACCTTGACCACAGGGAGCTAGGAGAACTCAGTTGAAGGCACTGGGAGAGTTCGAGGTCTGGTTCCTGACCGGTAGCCAGGATCTCTACGGCGAGGCGACCCTGCGGCAGGTCGCGGAGAACTCAGGCAGTATCGCGGCCGCGCTCGACGCCGCCGAATCGATCCCGGTTCGCGTAGTCTGGAAGCCGGTGGTCAAGAACGCTGAGGCGATCCTGGCCACGTTGGTCGAGGCGGGGGCGACCGAAGAGTGCGTCGGGGTCATCGCCTGGATGCATACCTTCTCGCCCGCGAGAATGTGGATCGCCGGACTCCAGGCGCTCACCAAGCCGCTCCTGCATCTCCACACCCAGTTCAATCGCGATCTCCCCTGGGCCGAGATCGACATGGACTTCATGAACCTCAACCAGGCCGCTCATGGTGATCGGGAGTTCGGCCACGTGGAGGCGAGGTTGGGCCTGCGCCGCAAGACCGTCGCCGGCCACTGGCAGGAGAAGTCCGTCCAGGAGCGAATCGGGGCCTGGGCCCGAGCCGCGTGCGGGCTTTCCGAGGCTCGCCACCTCAAGGTGGCTCGCTTCGGCGACAACATGCGCAACGTCGCCGTCACCGACGGCGACAAGGTCTCGGCCCAGATACAGTTCGGTATCAGCGTCAACGGCTTCGGAGTCTCGGATCTCAGCGACGCCGTTCGGGCCACCGTCGACACGGACGTCGACGCGCTCGTCGGCGAGTACGAGGCCGCCTACGTCGTCGCGCCGGCCCTTCGCCGGGGCGGGTCAGACCACGAGGCCCTGCGCGAGGCGGCTCGCATCGAGCTGGCGCTTCGCGAGTTCATGTCGGCCGGCGGCTACGGGGCCATCACCGACACCTTCGAGAACCTGGACGGCCTCCGCCAGCTGCCGGGGATCGCGGCCCAGAGGCTGATGGCCGACGGCTACGGCTTCGGCGCGGAAGGCGACTGGAAGACCGCGGTCATGGTCCGGCTGGTCAAGGTCATGGGCCGGGGATTGTCGGGCGGGACGTCGTTCATGGAGGACTACACGTATCACCTGGATCCGGCCGGCCCGATGGTTCTGGGCGCTCACATGCTCGAGGTCTGCCCCTCGATAGCCGAGGGCAAGCCCAGCTGCGAGATCCACCCGCTCTCAATCGGCGGTCGCTCCGACCCGGTCCGGCTCGTCTTCGACGCGGCGCCCGGTCCGGCCCTCGTCGCCGCCCTGATGGACATGGGCGACCGATTCCGAATCCTTGTGAACGAGGTCGACCTGGTCCGCCCGCTCGAGCCGATGCCTCGCCTGCCGGTCGGACGCGCCGTCTGGAAACCCCGCCCGAACTTCGCCACGGCCACCGAGGCCTGGCTCGAGGCCGGCGGCTCGCACCACACGGTCCTGAGCCAGGCTGTCGGCGCCGAAGTCCTGGCCGACTTCGCCGAGATGGCCGGCGTTGAGTTTCTGCGGATCGACGGCGGCACCAGCGTCCCCGCCTTCAAGAGCGAGCTCCGCTGGAACGCCGCGTACTACCACCTGGTCCGAGGGTCTTAGCGATCGCGGTCGAGGAGGACTGAGCAGTGCCAACGCCGCCGCTGTCCGAGCTCAGGGAGCAGGTCTGGAGAGCCAACCAGGGGCTGGTTCGCGCCGGTCTGGTGACCCTCTCGTTCGGCAACGCCAGCGGCGTGCACCGGTCGGCGGGCGTTCTGCTGATCAAGCCCAGCGGCGTCCCGTACGACCAGCTGAGCCCCGCCGATCTCGTGGCCGTCTCGCTCGCCGACGGCTCGGTCGTCGAGGGCGACCTGCGGCCGTCCTCCGACACGCCCACGCACCTGCTCCTCTACCGGCGGTTCGCGTCGATCGGCGGCGTCGTCCATACCCACTCGACGGCAGCGTCATCGTGGGCCCAGGCCGGCCGCCCGATCCCGCCCCTGGGCACGACCCACGCCGACCACTTCCACGGCCCGGTGCCGGTGACCAGGCCACTCACCGCCGCCGAGGTGGAGGGCGACTACGAGCGCGAGACCGGCGAGGTGATCGCGGCCACGCTCGAACAGCTGGGCCTGGACCCCCTGGAGATGCCGGCCGTCCTGGTCGCCGGCCACGGCCCGTTCACCTGGGGTCATGACGCCGAGGACGCCGTCGCGAACGCGGTCGCGCTCGAGGCCGTCGCCAACATGGCTCGCCAGACATTCGCGCTCAACCCGGACGCCCGGCCGATCCCGGAATACCTCGGGGAGAAGCATTACAGGCGCAAGCACGGCCCGAACGCCTACTACGGTCAGAAGAACCGCTGAGCCCGCCGGCCCAGGCTTGCGGACACGATCGAGGAGGACCCGGTGAACCAGCAACCAGGCAACGAGGCGGAGGTGATCCGATCGGGCGGCGCGATCCTCGGGATCGAGTTCGGGTCGACCCGCATCAAGGCGTCGCTGATCGCGCCCGACACCACGCCCCTGGCGTCGGGCGCGCACGGCTGGGAGAACCAGCTCAAGGACGGCGTCTGGACCTACGACGTGGACGCGATCTGGAAGGGCCTGGCCGCCTGCTACTCGTCGCTCGCCGACGACGTCCGCGCCCGCTACTCGCTCGAGCTCGAGACCGTCGCGGCGTTGGGCTTCTCGGGAATGATGCACGGCTACGTCGCCCTGGACGCCCGGGGTGAGCTGCTGGTGCCGTTCCGGACGTGGCGAAACAACATCACGGGTCCGGCCTGCGCCGAGCTGACCCGGCTTCTCGACTTCGCCGTGCCGCAGCGCTGGAGCATCGCTCACCTGTACCAGTCGATCCTCGAGGACCAGCCCCACGTCGGCCGGATCGCCCACCTCACGACCCTGGCCGGCTACGTCCACTGGAAGCTCACCGGCGAACACACCGTGGGCGTCGGTGAGGCTTCGGGCATATTCCCCATCGACCCGCGCAGCCGCGACTGGGACGCGGCTCGAATGGCCAGCTTCGACGCCCTGATCGCGCCGCGCCGTCTTGGCTGGCGGCTCCGTGACATCCTGCCTGCCGTCCTGCCGGCCGGCCGCGCCGCGGGCACGCTCACGGCCGAGGGTGCCAGGCTGCTCGACCCGTCGGGAAGACTTTCCGCCGGAATCCAGCTCTGCCCGCCCGAGGGCGACGCCGGCACGGGCATGGTCGCCACCAATGCGGTGCGACCTCGGTCGGGGAACGTCTCGGCGGGTACGTCGGTGTTCGCCATGATCGTCCTGGAGAAGAGCCTGGCCCGCGTCCATGAGGAAATAGACATCGTCGTCACGCCCGACGGGAACCCCGTGGCCATGGCCCATGCCAACAACGGCTCATCAGACCTCGACGCCTGGATCGCGCTCTTCGGTCAGGTCGCCGGAGCTCTCGGCACGGAGGCCCGCTTCGACGACCTGTACGGCAAGATCCTGCCGCTCGCGCTGCGAGGCGATCCGGACGCCGGCGGGCTGCTCGCCGTCAACTATGTCTCCGGGGAGCACATCACCGGTTTCACGGAGGGCCGGCCCCTCTTCGCCAGATCCCCGGACAGCAAATTCACCCTGGCGAACTTCGTGCGGGCGATGGTCTACGCCTCGCTGTGCGCCATCCGGACCGGCTTGAACATCCTGACCGACGAGGAAGGCGTGGTCATCGAGGAGATCCGCGGCCACGGCGGGTTCTTCAAGGGTGGCGATACGGGTCAGCGGCTGATGGCCGCGGCGCTCGACGTCCCGGTCAGCATCCCCGCCACCGCAGGCGAGGGGGGCGCCTGGGGGATGGCCGTCCTGGCCGCCTATATGCTCGACGCCGGCTCCGGAAGGTCGCTCCCGGACTACCTGGACGAGCGGATCGCGGCCAGCGTCGGCGAGGCCGTCGCGCCCGATCCTCGAGACGTCAAGGGCTTCACCGATTACTTCGCCCGACACGAGAAGGGGCTCGCCATCGAGCGCGAGGCGGTCAAGGCCCTCAGCTGAGCCGACGGCGCGGGAGGCGTCGCTCGGTCGTCATCTGACCGGCAGGGGGGCCGCACCAGGCGCCGGCCGGAGCGAGCGACGGCGGCTATTCTTGGCGGATGGACCGCTGGAAAACGATCATCGAGCCGTTCCGCATCCACTCCATCGAGCCCATCCGGATGTCCACCGTCGAAGAGCGCGACAGCGCCCTGCAGGCGGCCGGCTGGAACCTCTTCAACGTCCACGCCGACGACGTCCTCATCGACCTGCTGACCGATTCGGGCACGGGGGCGATGAGCCGCGATCAGTGGGCCGCCGTCCAGCACGGCGACGAGAGCTACGCCGGATCGCCCTCGTTCTACGAGTTCGTGGAGTCGGTCCGGGCGCTCTTCCCGTACCGTCACGTCATCCCCACTCATCAGGGCCGGGCGGCCGAGAAGATCCTCTTCTCCGTGATCGGCGGGCCCGGCAAGGTCATCCCCAACAACACCCACTTCGACACCACCCGGGCCAACGTCGAGTTCACCGGCGCGGAGGGTGTAGACCTGGTGATCCCCGAGGGCCGGATCCCTTCGGCGATCCATCCGTTCAAGGGCAACATGGACCTCGAGGCGCTGGAGGCGTGCATCGACTCGGCCGGGGCCGGCAACGTCCCGGCGGTCTTCGTCACGATCACCAACAACTCGGGCGGCGGTCAGCCGGTCTCGCTCGAGAACCTCCGCGGGGTTCGGGCCGTCTGCGATCGCCACGGCATCCCGCTCTTCCTGGACGCGTGCCGCTTCGCCGAGAACGCTTGGTTCATCAAGACCCGCGAGCCGGGCAATGCCGATCGGTCGATCCCCGAGATCGTGCGCGAGATCGCGTCGCTGGCCGACGGCATGACCATGAGCGCCAAGAAGGACGGTCTGGCCAACATCGGGGGCTGGCTGGCCATGAACGACGACCGGCTGGCCGAGCAATGCCGCAACCTGCTGATCCTGACCGAGGGCTTCGTCACCTATGGCGGATTGGCCGGTCGCGACCTCGAGGCGATCGCCCAGGGGTTGCGCGAGGTCGTGGACGAGGACTACCTGCGCTACCGCATCGGTTCGACCGCCTATCTCGGCGATTCCCTCGCCCGGTCGGGCATCCCGGTTGTCCAGCCGATCGGCGGCCACGCCGTCTACATTGACGCCAGGGCGATGCTGCCCCACATCCCGGCGCTCGAGTACCCGGGCCAGTCGCTGGCCGTGGCCCTGTATCGCGAAGGCGGGATCCGGAGCTGCGAGATCGGGACCGTCATGTTCGGCCGCCACCCCGACGGGACCGAGACGCCGGCCGACATGGACCTGGTCCGGCTGGCCATCCCGCGCCGGACCTACACCCAGAGCCACATCGATTATGTGATCGAGGTGACCCGCTGGGTCGCCGAGCGCAAGGATCGGCTGCGGGGCCTGCGGATCGTCTCCCAGCCGGCCGCTCTGCGCCATTTCAGCGCCCGGTTCGAGCCGCTCTGACGAAACGGCCGGCGCGGATCGGCCCGGGCGGGCCGCAGGTAAGAAGCGGCGTGGGGGGCGCGCCGCTTCCGGATCCGGACGGGCCGCCTGGCCGAGGCTAGACTGAGCGGCGATGCGCCAGCTGTACCCCCCGATCGAGCCCTTCGAGGTCGAGCGCCTGCGCGTCTCCGACGTCCACGAGCTCCATGTCGAGCAGAGCGGCCGGCCCGACGGCCAACCGGCGGTCTTCCTCCACGGTGGACCCGGAACGGGGACGACGCCCGATCAGCGCCGCTTCTTCGATCCCGAGACGTACCGGATCGTGCTCTTCGACCAGCGCGGCAGTGGGGCCAGCACGCCTCGGGCGAGCCTCGAGGACAACACCACCTGGGACCTGGTGGCGGACATCGAGAAGATCCGGGTTCACCTCGGGATCGATCGGTGGCTCGTCTTCGGCGGCTCGTGGGGCAGCACTCTGGCCCTGGCCTACGCCGAGTCCCATCCCGAGCGGGTCAGCGCGATCGTGCTGCGCGGCATCTTCCTGCTCCGCCCGCACGAGATCCACTGGTTCTACCAGCAGGGCGCCAGCTTCGTCTTCCCCGAGTCCTGGGAGCGCTTCCTGGCCCCCATACCCGAAAGTGAGCGGGGCGACCTGCTGGCCGCGTACCGGCGCCGCCTCACCGGTGACGATCCTGTCGAGCGGGCCCGGGCTGCCGAAGCCTGGGCTACCTGGGAGGCCTCGACGATCCGGCTCATCCCCGATCCGGAGCTGATCGCCCACATGAGCGGTCCCGACGCCGCCGACAATCTGGCTCGGATCGAGAGCCATTACTTCGTCAATCACGGCTTCTTCGATCATCCCGACCAGCTGCTCGACGGCGTGACCGCAATTCGCGACATTCCCGCCGCCATCGTGCACGGCCGCTACGACATGTGCTGCCCGGTCTCCAACGCCATCGACCTCCATCGCCGCTGGCCGGAAGCCAGCCTCGAGATCGTGCCCGACGCGGGGCACGCGGCTCTGGAACCCGGCATCGTCGACCGGCTGGTCTCGGCCACGGATCGGTTCCGCGACCGCGCCTGACCTTGGGCTGGCGGGGCTTCCACCCCGTACCGGGGAGTGGCGGCGCGGGGTCAGGCGGCGTGCAGGCGCCGGCGCGGGGGAGCCGCGAGATCGGCGGCCGCGAACTCAGACGGGAGATTGCCCGCCGCGGCGTCCGCGTCGATCTTGAACGACCCGACTAGCTCGTCGAGCCGCCGGGCCATCTGGGAGAGGCTGGCAGCCGAGGCGACCACTTCCTCGGCCTGGGCGGACATTTCCTGGGTGGCGGCGCTGACCTGCTGTGAGGCCGCCGAGTTCTCCTGGCTGACGGCCGCCATCGACTCGACCGACGTCATGACCTTGTCCGCCGCGCGACCCATCAGAACGGCCGCGCCGTCCATCTCGGTGGCGATGTCGCCGATCTCGTCGGAGGCCTGCGAAACCCGACCCGTGGCGCCGCCGATCTGGTTGAGCGCACCGAAGACCAGGGCCAGGGCGGCGTCGCGCTCGGACTCGGCAGTCCTGACCTCGGCGAGCGCGGCGGCGGACTTCTCGGCCAGCTCGGACCCGACCTTCACCTCGGCGGCACCGGCGCTCATCGCCTCGACCGCACGATCGGTGTCGCGCCTGACCTCGCCGATGAGCTCGGCGATCTCCTTGGTGGCGCGGCTGGAACGTTCGGCGAGCTTGCGGACTTCATCGGCCACGACGGCGAAGCCCTTGCCCTGCTCGCCCGCCCGGGCCGCCTCGATGGCGGCGTTGAGCGCCAGCAGGTTGGTCTGCTCGGCTATGTCACTGATGGTCTCGACGATCTCGCCGATCTGTCCGGATTTGGCGCCGAGTGCGGAAACCCGTTGAGCTGTCATCTCGACGGCCTCGCGGATTCTGCGCATTCCGGTCGCCGTTTCGCCGACCGCCACCAGGCCGTTCTCCAGAGACGACCGGACGTGGGCCTCGTGATCGCGCATCTCTTCGCCCGACCGACCTGCCCGGCGGACCGCCGCGGCCGCGACCTCGATGGCCGAGCCGGCCTGTTCGGCCCGATCCTGGGTCTCGTTGGCGGCCGCCGCCACGCGAGCGATGACCACCGACAGCTCGTGCGCGCTGGCCGAAGTGTCGGCCGCGAGCCGGGCCTGCTCGGACGCGCCGCCAGCCACGTGGGACATCGTGCCGGCGATCTGCTGGGTGGCCGATCCCGTCTGGCTCGCGGCCTCGTCCAGCTCCACGCTGGTCCGGGCCAGCTCGGCCACGGAGGCTTGCGTCAGACCGATGACCCCGGCCAGATTGCCCCGGGCCGCCTCGTAGGCTGTGGCCATCTTCTTCAGACCGGCGACCGTGGCGTCCAGGGCGAGGCCGGCCGGGCCCAGACTGGCGCCCTCGTCGACCTCGATGGTCGCGATTCGCGAACTCGAGTTGCGGGTCAGGTCGCTCTGGGCCAGGCCGTCCAGATCGACGGTAAGGTCATCTACCGCCTGCCCGACCGTCCGGATGCGCTCGAGCGTTCGTGCCGTGGCTCGATCCGTGCCGCGGGCGGTGAGATATCCCGCCACGAACCCGCCCGCCAGCCCTAGACAGGCCAGCGAGGCGGCCATAGTGGTACCGCCCGTTTCGAACCAGATCACAGCCACCAGGAGCGCGGCCCCGGCCGCAACTACGAGTGGCTCGAGTTGGCGCATCCTAACCCCCTGCGTCTTCGGAGCATCGATCTTCGCGAGCTCGGCGGCGGCCTGCGCTATGAAGGGCCGCCACCGGTCGTTCGGTCGGCCGACCTCGAGGGCCGGCCGGCCCTACCACTCGACGATGTAGGTGCAGGAATCTCCGCCCTTGGAGCGGCACGGCTGGGTGTCGTCGTGGGTGGTCGTGACTACGGCAACGTCGGCCGGCTTGAAGCGCTTGGCGACGCTGACGATGATGCCCTTGTCGAACTCGCACGGATACGGGTTGCGGCAGACCATCCGGGCGCTACGGTCGCCGGTCTTCTGATAGCCGTACGAGCCGATGTCGCCGCCGCGGTGGTTCATGTGATAGGCCATGTCGATGCTCGGCAAGGCCGTTTCGATGCTGGTCACCTGGGGCGGCCACTGGGCGTTCTCAGGGATCGCCTTGCCGATGTTCTGCAGAGTTCGAGGGCCAACCTCGTCGGCGAGCTTCTTGAAGGCGTCGAGCCAGGCTTGCTGGGGGTACCACTTGCCGGGCTTGGGATCGACGATCCCACAGCTGGCCAGGATTTCCTTGGCCATCGTCTCGGATCCGGGCACACCGGCGACAACGGAGAGGACGGTCTCGCCGTTGACCTCGACGCCCGATGCGAATGCCTTGAACTGAGCCATGGGTTACCTCTCGGATGAGGCGTACCTGCAAGTTCCGCCGTCATTCCGCGGAGCCTGGGCTGCGCCGGCCGCGATTTCGCCGCGACAGTCCAGGTATCGGCACCCACGGCTCCCACTGGACCGTGATTAACAGGAATGCAACCCGCCGGACCACACTACGGCACCTCGGGGTCCAGAGCCCTATGGCCAGCCTTCCAAGTCAGTTGGATGGTGGCTTTCAGGACAGACCGCCGGCGTCGAGCCGGTAGGCGCGTTTGGCCAGCCCGTAGGCCATCTCGGAGGCCATGTCGCGGCCGTCGACCGCGTCCACTATGCCGCGCACGACCAGGCCGGCAATCCAGCTCGCGCTGGCCCGCCGCCAGACGTCGTGCCGTATCGGGATCGAGCAGAACGCCCGGGTGTCGTCGTTGAAGCCGGCCGTGTTGTAGATGCCGGCGGTCTCGACGACCTGGTCGAGGTAGCGGCGGATGCCGTTCAGGCTGTCGTGGAACCACCACGGCGGCCCCAGGCGCAGGGCCGGGTAGTGGCCGGCGAGAGGCGCGAGCTCGCGGGCGTAGGTCGTCTCGTCGAGGGTGAACAGGATGAGCCTGAACCTCGGATCGTCGCCAAAGCGGTCGAGCAGAGGACGCAGGTTGCGAGTGAATTCCGAGACGAGCGGGATGTCGGCGCCAATGTCCGGCCCGAATCTCTCGAACAGCGACCGATCGTGATTTCGCAGCGAGCCGACGTGGAGTTGCATGACCAGCCCGTCCTCGACGCTCATGCGGGCCATTTCGATCAGCATGTGGCCGCTGAACCGGGTGGCATCCTCTTCGGTCGCCTTCCCGCGCAGGGCTCGGCTGAAGATCGCGTCGGCCTCCGCCTCGGTCAGGGTGGCCGTATAGGCCGTCTCGACCCCGTGGTCGGTCGCGGTCGCGCCCATGGCCCGGAAGTAGCCTCGCCTCTCCTCGAGGGCGGCGACCAGGGTGGCGGTGGCGCTGATCTCACGCCCGACGGATTCCGACAGCGCCCGGAGGTTGTCGAGCCAGCCCGGGGTGGTCAGGTTGATCACGCCGTCGGGCCGGAAGGTCGGCCGGACGTCGCCCGGCCAGCCCGAATCCCGGATTGCCCGGTGCGAGTCGAGAGTGTCGGCGGCGTCGTCCGTGGTGCACAGCGTCTCGATGCGGGCTCGCTCGAAGAGCGCCCGTGGCCGGTATTCGGGCCGAGCCAGCCTGGCCGCCAGCTCGTCGTAGACGGCTCCGGCGTTCCGGGCCGTGAGGGGCTCGTCGATGCCGAAGACCTGCCGCAGCTCGTCGGCCAGCCAGATACCCGACGGCGTGGCCCGCAAGAGGTGGATGTTGTCGGCGAACAGCTGCCAGGCGCGCCGGTAGTCGGTCTCTGTCCCGGGACTCCCGGCGGTTGGGTCCCGCACCGGGACCCCCAGCGCCTCGAGCCTTATGCCCTGGGAGTGGAGCATCCTCAGAACGTAGTGGTCGGGGATGACGAACAGCTCGGTTGGGCTACCGAAGGTGGCGTCCGGGTCGGCCAGCAGGCGCGGATCGACGTGCCCGTGGGGGCTGATGATGGGAAGAGCCGCGACGCCCTCGTAGAGTTCGCGGGCCACCTTTCGCTGCGCCGGATCGGGCGCGAAGTATCGATCGGCCGGCAGAACCGGGTCCTGGGTCATCGGGCACCATCGACGAATTGGTTGCCCGTAGTTTAGCCGCCGATCTTCGGCCGGATGCCTGGGGCCTCGGTCTTCGGCCGAATGACCAAAGTCACTCACGAGTGCCGCTTCTGTCGCAGACCCAAGCCCATGCCCGCGGCACCCTATTGCCATGGAGAAACAGCGGCGAGACCGAGTGGATCGGTAGGCCGCAAAAGCGAAAGGAGGCCGGACGATGGACGGCCGAAACGGACAGACCTACCGGGAGTGGTCAGGCCGGCAGTGGGCCGGCGAGGATCCGGCAGAAGACCACGACACTACACCGCACTGGACCAAGGACGAGTGGGTCGGCGATCGGGGCGCGGGGGTCACCACGCCGCATCGCGATGCCGCCGACATGCAGGAAGGCGAGGGTGGCCTGAGCGGTTATCGTCACACGGTCCCAGCGTCGCACTGGGTGCCGTAGGCCTGCGAGACGACCCCAACGGACGGTCCGGCCGCCGCGAGCAGAGTCACTCCTGAGAGTGGCTCGTCCCGGCGGCTTCGGCCGTTTCCAGGCTCAGTGCGATCGGGTCGAGGAGAACGACCCCTTCGCGGGACGTCGCCACGAGCCCCGCCTCGCGCAATTCGTGAAGTGACCGGGCCACGACTTCGCGCGCCGAGGCGATCGCGTCGCCCAGCTCCTGCTGGCTGACTCGGGCGATCAGAGTGCCGTCGTCGGCCGGGACGGCGAGATTGAGAAGCTGCCGGGCCAGACGCTGCCGGACGCTCTCGAAGGCCTGTTCGGCGATCTCGTCGAAGGCCCGGAACAACTGACGGGCGAGCTCCTCGGCACAGGCTCGGGCGACAGCCGCGTCGGTCATCAGAAGGGCCCGCAGCTCGTCGATCCGGAGGGCGACGACGGAGGCGTCGGTGAGCGCGTCGATGGTGATCGGGCCCGGGCCTCCCAGGACGAGGGCCAGGCCGAGAACCTCACCGGCTCTGGCATAGCGGATGGTGACCTGCCTTCCGTCGGCTGAGCGCAGATAGAGCCTCAGCAGGCCGCTCCGGACCACGATCGCCTGGGGTTCGTCCTCGTCGCGGTAGATCGTGGCACCGGCAGGGACGTCGATCTGGAGGGCTCCCTCGAGGAGCTTCACGGCGGCCGGCGCCGGCAGTGTGGTCATGAATCCCGACGGGATCGCTTCCGGCCTCTTCTCTGGACCTTGTACAGATCGTTGTTTCACCGCGATCATGCCTCGAAGCGTATCCAGGGTAGCGCGCCGGGCGGCTGGCAGTCGAGCGTGCCGGGAGCGTACCGGCGGGTGACTTCCCCTCCGGAGAGTCCGCCGCCAGGTCGCGACGGCGGTCTCGGTCGGCCCACCTCACGCCACCCGGTCGAGCGCCGCAGTCCAGCCT
>Ga0335076_10005829_pt1 | contig 12429 bp, 17 predicted proteins | sample Lox_Sample_25_FD_206717 | JGI IMG/M metagenome (GOLD analysis project Ga0335076, IMG submission 206717) | Soil microbial communities from Loxahatchee National Wildlife Refuge, Florida, United States - Lox_Sample_2.5 | ecosystem: Environmental > Terrestrial > Soil > Wetlands | place: USA...
ACGAGGAAACCCAGTTTTCTTTCTTTCTTTCTTTCTCTCTCTTTTTTGGCTTCCGGTGCCACTCTTTCACCCCTCCCATTTGGCCTGGAATTCTGACCGTCTTTTTGGCATGTCGCCATAGGTATTTAAGAGTCTTATTTCGTTTCCCTCCTGCGTCACGGTGCCTCCTTCACTTCAAGGCAGATCGTCGTCGCCGTCACTTTTCCCGCCCTCCGAGATTATCGCTTGCTGGGATGACATTCAGCATCACCGCGGCGGACCGGTTGACAAATCGGAACGCGGTTCCGAATTCCGTTGTTAGAGTCCGCCGATCCTCTGTTCGTTTCAGCGTCGCCCCGCCGACCCAACCTTGCACCAAAACCAAGAATGCCAGACCTACCAAAAGGAAACTTGGCAGTTTTTACCAACCCCTCCCACGACCTCAAAGTCGTTGAAACCGAGATCCCAACCCCTAAAGAAGGCGAGGTCATCGTCCACCTCAAGACGACACGGATCTGCGGGAGGTCCGCCCTAGGCCCTCGAGCGCAAAAAGCTGATTAGAGTGACATACACCTCTGGAAACATGGGCGGATTGGGGAGACAATGGTGGTTCGTGGAGAACATGGGCTGGGCCATGAAACCGCCGGTGTTGTCGTGAAAATTGGCCCTGGCGTCACACAATTCAAAGAAGGTTCGAATTGCCGGGGAACGTGATCGATTCGGATAGGCGATCGAGTGGCCATCGAACCCGGCGTTCCATGTTGCAAGCCAACCTGCTATTCCTGTCGGACAGGACGCTACAACGCTTGTCCCGAAGTGAAATTTTTTCCACGCCCCCGTACTCAGGAACGCTAATCCGGTACCACGCTCATCCTGCAGCTTGGCTCCACCCCCTCCCTGATAATATCTCCTTCGAGGAAGGCGCACTACTGGAGCCGTTGAGTGTCGCGCTGGCAGCTGTGACCCGCGCAGAATTATCCCTCGGAATGTCCACGTTGATTTGTGGTGCCGGACCCATTGGTCTTGTGACACTTCTTTGTGCTGCGGCTGCTGGATGCGAACCACTTATTATTACGGATTTGGATGCGGGGAGATTGGAGTGGGCAAAGAAACTCGTTCCCAGGGTCCATGCAGTGCAGGTTTTCAGGAAAGAGCAGCCAAAGGAAATAGCGGAGAAGATTAAGCCGCTCGGCGGTTCGGAGGGAATTCAAAGTGCGATGGAATGCACCGGCGTCGAAAGTAGCGTATCCGCTGCTATCTATGTACCGCCACTTGTTCCGCACTACTGAGCCTTTCAAAGTCGGTTCGATTCGGGGGACTGTTGTTCGTTATTGGGGTGGGCACTGAATTCCAACAATTCCCGTTTATGCATCTTTCCGTCAAGGAGATCGATCTCAAATTCCAATATCGTTATCATGAAACGTGGCCTAAAGCGATTCGTCTGGTTTCGGCGGGATTGATTGATTTGAAGCCTTTGGTGATGCATCGGTTTCAATTGGAGGATGCGGTGGAGGCGTTTCAGGTGGCAAGTGATATCTCACGGGGAAGCACTCAAGTTCAGATATTTGGGTGAGTTAAAGTTGATTCTCATCTTTGTTCCAACATCGCGAAGCATGTATTTCCATATGATTTATGTACTTTCCCTCTCTTGATACAGGAGGGCATATATGGCCTGGACCAGAAAGAGGGGCGGTTCGTAGGTAACCTTGCATCGGTATGCAATGGTCGGTTGATCCCCGGTTTGCCCGAATGACAAACACAAACCAACATCCACATGGCGTCTAACATTCTTGTTCTGGCAACAACTGGAATTCGAAAAAAAAAAAAAAGGCTGCACAACGATGCCATTGCCAAAAATATTGCTGCGTAAGAAAGGAGCAAAATGCGTTGAGAGGGAGTCGAACCCCCACCGACTGGATGGAAACCAGTCATTCTACCGCTAAACTATCAACGCGAGCCAGTCCATTTTAAAATTCGTTGGTTCCATATTTGAATGGCTATTACATGCCGCAGCAGCGCAATTTTTCAAAATTTGACCCCGGGGGCAACTCCTGTTGTGCCCATGAATGGATGATCGGATACCACGCGCTCCGACACGCCCGTCGGTCCAGGCTCAGTCTGCGTCCCTCGGTTCTATCTCGTCCAGTCCCAATCCGCTCCATCTCCTCCGTCGATGACTTTTCCCCTCGTCGCAGTTTCCCGGTGCCCGCTCGTAACCCGTTCACCTGGTTCCCAGGACATATGCTCGCTGGCCTGCGAGCCCTTGCGCAGACAATTACGGACATCGACCTCATTGTGGAAACTCGCGACGCAAGGATTCCGCTGAGTAGTCGGAATCCATATCTCGAGGATGTGTGCGCTAATAAGCGGAGACTTGTCTTGTATAATAAACGGGATTTAGCGGGATTGACAAAGGTTCAGGAGGACGTAGGAAACCCCCTCTCAGGCCCGGAAAGTTGACGGGGCTTCGGTTGCCAAGGGGCTAACGTGGGACTAGAGGATTATGGGATGGCATACGAGGCCGGAGGATGATGTGATGTTTACAAACATACGAGAGCCGAAGGATATTCAACGTGTCATTACCAGAATGAAGGAGATTGCTCAGCGGATTTGCAGGAGAGACGGGATGAGGAGTATCGTTATTGGCATGCCGAATACAGGCAAGTCAAGTATGTTGAATGTGATACGGCGACATGCCACAGATAGGAAATGGATATCGCCCGCCACCTTTAAACATCTAATTGTAGGGAAAGCTGTTCAGACGTCAAGTCAGGCGGGTCTAACAAGGACCATTTCTCAAATCATCAAAGTCGTCGATGACCCACCAATCTACATGAGCGACAGTCCAGGTAACCCCCGCCCCCAATGCTCCAATCTCCGTCAGCCTGTCTCATTTTCGTCTGCTGGGCCTAACTCGCAGGCGTAATGATGCCCTTCATTCCAACCCCCCAAACCTTCCTCTCCCTCGCCCTCTGCGGTTCAATCCGCGATAATATCGTCCCGCCACCAATATTAGCGGATTATCTCCTCTACCACCTCAACCTCCACAACCCCGGCCTCTACATCGAACACTACGATCTGGAAGCCCCGACAAACGATGTCTTCGAGTTCCTTGCTGCCGTCGCACGAAAAACGGGCAAGTTGTTAAGAGGAGGGTACGTTGATGAGGGTGCTGCGGCGATGGATGCCGTGACGAGATTTCGGAGGGGCGCGTTGGGGGAGTGGAGTGTGGATCGGGTTACGCCTGATGCGTTCGATTTGAGGATTAAGGAGGAGGTTAGGGCGAGGCAGAGGGAGTATCAGGGGAGTGTACTGGACTCTAGAGGCGAGTCGAGGAAGGGTAAACGACGTTCTTTCAAGAATCATGCTTATTTAGGGAAATCAGGGACAATGTCGCGGGCGATTTCAGAGGGTCGTGAAGCGGCGCGTCCCAAGAAGAAAGGTAGAGGCCGGAAACCCGTGAAGAAAGCGGCCACTGTCAAGCGTGGAAAATCCGGAGGTGTGCGGAAAGCAATCAATCGGAATAAAGGTGCAAAATCCAAGAAACGGAGAAAGTAATCCGGTCTCGGAAGGAGGAGTAAAGACAGTCGTGTGAAATCGAATATTAAAAGTTGAGGGGGCATATTTAATAAATAAAGTTTGGCGGTTAGGCGCCTCTCCCGCACCTACCCTCAACCCACGGTCCGGCAATTTGTATGCACAATTCGGTCTAGATCCGATAACGGATTGCGTGTTTTCACCACACCGCAGTCCATCTATGCTCTCCGAAAAATGGTACCCATTTCTCTCCAGAACAGTGATCACTAACCCCAGCATTCCGAAGTAGTACAGCGCTTACAATCCCGAGCACCAGAATGCCAACCGTCGACTAACGTGGGACTCCAAGTAGCTACTTTCTTTATCCTCTCGATATTCTGTCATGCAGCGACGCTCCATCCCGCTCCCGGACTCCGACGCCGACTTGTTCTTGCAAGAGCAATCGCTATGATTTTCAGTCCTGTGACCGCTGGATTGTATTCTCTTATGGCCCTCGGACGCATGTGGGTCGCATTTATCAGTCTTCTAACTAGAACCCTCGAAGTCCTCGCAAAAATCCTCGCTCGACAAAACCCGTCCCAATCCGACCCATCAAGTCCTCCAGCCAGCGAAAAATCCTATCTCCCGGAAGGACCTCTTTCTGCCACCTCGCCCGCCGCATCCACATCTGCCTCCCCTGTCGATCCCCCGCAATCGCCTGTCGAACAATTCCAAAAGTCCCCCTTTCAATCTACGTGGAGCATAGCAACCCAAGCGATAAACCCAAAAAAACTGCGCGAAAGTCACCGCACCACATCTGTAGACATCAGCCAAGAACTCCCGCACAGAATGCATACGCGTGCGATCATCGCGGGAGCCGTGGCCATCCACGTGCCCAAACGCTTCACCCGCCTCCTCCGCCTGCGAAACTGGGAACGTCTCTCCGAAGATGTGCGCGAGATTACGACCGAACATTCACGTTTGCCATCGTCCGACCCCCTTTTCGAGGAGTTGGCGCAATTCATTCTTCCGCCTACCACACTGCTTTTGGATAGCAGTCTGCGGTTATACCCCGAGAGTCTGTTCCGTGAGGCCCTGGCAGGATTACTACAATTGGGATTCGGATTGTATCAATTGATTTCCAGTGATGCCCGGTATAGCGTTGCTCGAGATGGGCTTGCGAGTCCGTTTATGATCGTGTTGCCATATTTGGGGATGGCGGCTGTGAATACGGTGATCAATGTTTTGGATCCGCCGTATTCGGTCGTTACGGTGTTAGACATTCCATGTGCCGCACGAAATGCTGTGTTGTCAAGAGCGAATCGACAGCAGTCGTTGGATTCATCCAAAGGGGAATGGTCGACCGGATTCTTTTCGAGGGGATCGACTTTCACGGATTTGTTCCCACTGAAACTACCGTCGAAGAAGCGACAGGATTCCAAGGACAAGGAACCGGAAATGAAACCCAAAACAAGATCAACATTCTCAACAGTCACAGAAAAACTATGGGTTTCATCCCCCACGATCCGCGCATCCCACATAATTGAGGGAGCAGAACGAGCTACATGGCCCGAATTCGTCGAATGGATGACCGTCGCCTATAACAAACGAATCGACATTTCCCCCGTCGACAGACTTTACCGAACACCGTGGGTCTCCCACTCCATCATCATAGGCGAATGTATTTGTAGCGCTGTAAACGGCCTCCTCATTCCACTCGTCATTCTCGCCGTCGTTGGCGGCTGGACCAGATTTCAAACATCGAATAACGGCCTCTCACTCACCTTCAACCTCTTGGCGATATTTGCGCTACCGTTCTTGCAGTTTCTTTTGTTTTCGCATTACTTGTTTGTCCGGGTGAAGAGGGAGATGCGCGGAAGACGGGAGCATGGGGCGGATTATTGGGAGGCGGAGATTCCTGGGGAGGATGAAAGGAGGCAGCCAAAGCGAAAGGAGAGGCATTTGTGGTGGGATACGATTGCGCAGAGTATTGGTATCTATTTTCCCATTCATAAGGGGATGATGATGGCGTATGTGATCTTTATTGTCGGCGTTGCGATCTGCGAATTTGTCTTCGTTGCAATCAACCTCATTCGAACGTATGGATGCCAAGGAGTCATATGATATTCCCCGTGGTAGCATAGAATATACTGATACTTCAATAACTCGAAAATTATGACTATATGCTGACCAAAAATGCCTATTTTCTACCCGCGACCCCTTCGTGACCTGCCAATCGACACTCGAAATATGCGGAAATCATCATGGTGAATGCTGTTATTTACCAGTCACATTCCCAGAAGCGCGAGCCCGTAGTGTTCCGTGTGATCGGAGGTGTGAAAGGGGACGGAGCTGAGGGAAGATCCACCGGTTTCTCGTGGAATGGTGATGCGAGTGGAAGACTATCCGGACGCATGCCCGTCAACGACGCGCCAACATGATGTGACGGCCTGCTGTATGGATGTAAGCGCGTCCGTGTCATGCTTCACATTAACTTGAGCGATGAAATAGGAAAAGTACCTTGACAAAGCACAGGAGGACTCAACATCCCGTTCCATCCGCTCCCCCGAATCACCCATGTACTTCTCCTTGGCGAGTTTCAAAAGCCGCCGTCGAGTGGAGGCAATAGATCGACGTCCTTTCCAACCATTATTCCGTATTGCGGTCCTCGATATTTGAGATGCGAAGCTGGGTGGCGGTCTCGACGCCTCGAATGGGGCCCTTGGAACGGTCGTCTGGTCCAGGTATTCCGAATATATCTTCCATCAGGACGAAATACGAAGTTGGGATACGCTCAACAGAGCCTGGTCTTGGTCTTGAGTCCAGGGCGCAGCATCACTTCTCAGCAAAACTTCATCTTCGTCATCCAATTCGCAATCCGACTCGGATTGCGACGCGTTTGTCGACAGGGACGACGATCGCGAAAGCGCGGGCGTCACCACTGGAGGCGGGGCAGAAACGACGTAACACGGCGGCGTCATTAAATCTGTACCAGACAATGTTTCGCATTCCAGCACGTTGGGAACTGTCAAAAAGAGGTCAGGTTTCGTTCGAACCATGCTGAACTGAAGGAAAGCAACGAGAAGTAGCAGAATTCGGGAGTTAAGGATTACGCGACCAAGTCGCGGTTATAAATGCACCGAGATAATTGGGTCGATCGAGTAATCATCTGGGCGCAATTTCAGAGGAGATTGCAGGGCCTGAGCTCCGCGATCAACAGTTGCGTTTTGCTTTAATTAGCGCAAGGGCCTTGTGGGACGGCACGGTGTGGGACGCGATTGATGTGGAATATTAGAGTTCAATTGCTGCCCCTTCCGGAAATTAGGGCTGAATTCTGCGGCGGTTTCAGTGATCGTGGGAAATTAAAGCATTGTCCCCGACGTTAATATATTGGCTGCGAGATCAGTTTTCATCTCCGGTTAATATCAGCGGTGTTGATCGTTACAATCCATGTCCGTTCGAGAATTACGTGCATTAAACAACTGTGGACTCAATCTCGCCAGACTTCACGCAACCGAACGACCCCATTCCGGTACTTGTGAGGCGGGCACCTCCATTCTTGGCCCCCCACGGACGAATGAGCCATAATTTAAGAGTAAATATCAAAAAACAAACTTCATAGCAGGTAAAACGAGTGAGATTGAATAACCGAAGCAATGGCGTTAATCTAGTACTGTAGAACACCCCAAACTAACATTTCTCGATAGCAACTAATATTAGAAAAAGAAACAATTCTCGCGTTCATCCTACAAGACGACTTCGGCGGCCCTAAAGACATTCTCGATGGGACAAACCGGCGAAGACCGCCCTCTTTTCTATACCACAACGTCAGCCCCATCTTCCGCCGGACATTCCGCTTCCTCGAGCGTCTTACACCAACTTCAACTTTCGATTCATAAAGTCGAAGAAGGCAAACTGACTGGCTCCAATCCCATACAAGTAAATAAACCGGCTCGCCAAATAACTGCCGAAAATAGCCTTCAAATATGGCACGGGCACCCGCTCTAAAATAGTATCAAGGCCCAGTTTTTCCAGCAGTGTTTCGGGCAAAGCCTCATGCATGATATTCTTGCGTAGGGAAATATTGTCCCAAAGGCCCGTTTTCTGGAGTTCTTCATCGAGTTTGATGATTTCAAGGGAGATTTCATCGGAGAGGGTTGAGCGAGGTTTCTTTGTGCGTTTGTGTTCGCTCCAGATGGCTTCGAATTCGAGGCGGGCGTTTGTTTCGATGATTTTCTGGACGTTTTCGACGTAACGCTTGTAAAAATCGGGGATGACATCGTCTTTGACGCACATGTGCTCTAGGTACTCGGTGTCGTTGAAAGACAATGATGCAAGGACTGCCCATTAGCCAAGCCATCTTGGAGGAAGAGGGTACCTTCGAGGGAGGAGGAAGTAACGCCACCCTTGTTAGCGGATGCATCTTTGTAGATGATGGCTCCAGCCTTTTCCAATCGCAATTTCGCTTCTTGAGTAATGAAACTATCCTTAGTCTTGAACATTCCGGGGGCGGTACAGGTTGGCTCCTTCAATGATGTAAGAGAACTTGCTCTTCCCATCGATGATAAGACTGTTGACATTGGAAAGGTCAACGGCCTCCGGACGTCCACCACAAGGGACAAAACACACGGATTGGCCTCGCAAATGATAGGTGTTTCTGAAATTCATGCCATTGGGAACGATCTCGCCACTCGGCAATTTGACATCGGTTTCATCAATGAGAACGCGGTAGCCATCTTTCGACAGTTTCGAAATGTCGAAATGCGAAATCATTTGCCGAGCATGCGCGAGATGAACGAGTTCAGCACGATCAATACCGTTCGGGTCAACGAGGACACCCGAGCCATCAATAATCGTCACGTACTTCTCCTTCCCTTGCAGAATCTCGTCTATTCCCCGATTAGCCAAAAGACGGGACGGGAGATGGTGATTTACTTGAACCGAGATCGCCATCGGGACCACCAGTCTGCATCTTGGTAACTTCCTCCTCCTTCAACCCAAATTTCTTATAGATACCTTCGACAAACGCACGAACAGATTTGGTTGTCATCCCAAATTTATCATGAGGGATGCCGCCGAGGGACATACTCTTCCCGGTAAAGAAAGACTTCCACCACTTTGCACCGCGGATCCTGGCGTGTTCGGTTGCCCAGTCAACTAGGTGTGCGGTGTTTTCATCGGGACCCATGAAGAGAATTTCCTCTTGTCCGTGCAAGTCGACGATTTCGTCTTTGATCCCGGGAGAGTGGCCCGGGAGGAGGAGATCGAGGATTGCGTCGATATACTTTTCAAACGCGATCGTGGGTTGGTCTTGTTGATCAAAGTCGAGGAGGATTACTCCTTTTGCGCCTCCTTCGGGGATATCCTTGTTCTTCCTTTGTTGAGTACTGGCAAGATTGTAATTCTCATCAAATAAGGTGCCTGACTCCGTCAACTTCCAATCCAAAGAAAACGGCCATGGACGACTTACGAGCATTCAAAGCATACGCTTCCTTGGATCGAGACTTGACAATACGAATCCCCCCGCGAGCGACATCCCTGAACCTTAAATGAAAGCCCCTAAACTCGCTTCCAATAACCAAAAACATCCCGTACAAACTAATCGGATACTCCCACTTACTCAAGAAACTCGGGTTCAATCGAAACGAAACGGCAACCTTTGTCGGCTGATAAAAGTTCGTCTTCAATACCGACTGATTAAACACCATGATCGACGACATGACAAGGACATGGTCGGCCGCGTGACACTGTCGTTGAATCTCATTGTAAATATCCTTTTCTGAGGCACGTGTTTCCGTTTGCAAACGCTGGAAGGAGAGGGTGGGACCCACGTCCTGCGGGGAGGAAGTGGCGGTGGGGATATAGTGTGTCCAAGCGAAATTAAGGTAGAGGAGTTTGAGGAGGGACGGGTAGGTTGACATGATTTCAAAGATGAGTTGGCGGGTGAAGGTTTCGTCCCTGAGGCGTTTTTTGAGTTTTGACAGGATTTCCTGTTGGGCAGAATTCTCGGGATCCAACACCGAGAGAAGGGATTGATATTCGCTGCCTGCAAGAATTGTCAATACATTGGGCTTTGTGGAGCAAGGGGCTTACCGAGGCGGTTGAGGAAGTGGCCTACAAAAACCCAGGCGCAGTGCGCATAAACGCATTCTTGGATACTGAGTTCCATGACAGCAAAGTGTTCTTGGAATTGCGATCGTGGCATGCAATACAATAGCGAGGCCTCTTTGATGATCTACCATGAGGACAGTTACAAGGACTCAGGGCCACCTGATAGATCGAACTTTCAATCGGCGGAAATTTGACGGAATTCCGAGCAGGGAGCAAATACATACTAATGACGGTGACGCCATTAGAGAATTGTTCGACGTACTTCCTCGAACTCGTCAATCCGTAAAAGTGATACAAATCCGAAAGGGAACTGAAAAAGGAAGTGGACGTCAATTGTCTGTAGCCAATGACCAAACGATGTTCCCTCGTCCCCTCAAGCTCAAACACTTCAATGACTGGGCCTATCCCATCTCGTCAGCACCATCCCACCCAAGAAACGAATCGGAGAAATGTCGAATGAAATAGAAGGTGGGAAATGCGGGGAAAGTGTTTCGTACCACTTCGCTGCAAAACCGCGTCGACGACGGCCTGGTAAATGGCCAATGTGTGTTCCGTGACTTTTTCAAGGAAGGTTTTATCGCTACAAATGCGAATATCACGCATCTCCTCGAGCGAGGGATTGGGATTCACAAAGTCGCATTTACTGACAAAGTATGCGCGGATCTGCTTCTTGCTCGTGACGGTCACCGAGCCCATTGATCGGAACGTCTCGACGCGGTACGCTCGAGCGGGTGTCGATCCATTGAGATACCGCGCATCAATACTACACAATAAAAAAATCAGTCAGGTCCGCCGGAAAAACGGCAATCCACCAAATAAGGTTAGAAGGCGAAAAAAATTCAAAACTTCCCCACTTCCGACGTTCCCGCTGCCCTGACACTCGGGCGGAGAAATTAAGGGGAACCGAAGGGGAAAATGGGGATAATTACCGCTGTTCGTATTGCGGGCCTGTGATATTTGAAACGCCGGGTTCGGAAGTATCGATGTAGACGGCGTGATCACGTTCCTCCCGATCAAGGCGGATTTCAAAGTTTATGTCGTTGCGGGCGAACGCAGCGACTTTTGCGCCGTAGAGGGAAAGGATGTGGTTGACAATCGTTTCAATGGATTCTTGGGCAAAGTAGGCGTCGTCAATGCCGAGATTGTTGTAAAACCATCTAGCCTAATTAACCGCCCCCCGTAATCAGCATATGACACGGAAAAAAGCAGAAGGCATGGCGATCCACCAACCACCCAAGAAACGATGAGGTAGATGGGATATGAAATATGTCTTTGGGGGCAGGCTCGGATATACCTCGATTTCGACGAGATCATTGGGGATAAAGCCCTTTGACCTCAATGCCTTGATCACCTGCCGAAATTGTTCATCCTTTTCGGGGAACCGAATATCCGTATACCCAGTCTTCTCCATAATCTTGTGATTCTTCCCGCCTAGTGCAAGATGCGTGGTAATCGGGGTGCCGCTGCGAGGCGTGCGACTGGGCGTGCTGGTGCCCGTCGCCGAGACTGGTGAACCTGGGGACACATGGGGGACGCCATTCAAACGAGGGGGATCGGCCGAGGAAGGGCTGGTAGGACTCATGATGGTGATTTCTGGGGGAGGAGCGTTGGCTGCAGACGGGTCTGATGCCATTTTTCCTTTTGGGTTCGGGGCGCAACTTATACTTGTTAGAAAAAAGCGCATATGGAAGGGCCACAGGAGCTATTGTTTTTACCTCGTATTTACGGATATTCGTTTACGTTACGCGGGTCGGGATGGAGTTTCGGAGACCGTTCCGTGCTGTCCTCTGGGTACGTATGCTGTGGTGTGTGTCTGATGATGGGACCTTGACCAAATCGTATCCACTTGACAGGTAAATTCGTCTCTCCCGCGTAATGTCTTATATTTTTTTGCTTTTTTAAATTTGTTTCGGGGTCCTGAGACGCTTTCCGGCGGCGGGGGGCTAAAGTTTGGGAGAAATTGGATCTGGGGGCGAGCAACTGTGGAGTTGCAAAATAGCGGTTTTTATAATGAAATTGGCGCCTGCAAAAAGTGATGGAGAACGTGGCCTTTTGCCGATAAAGTCAGCGGCTTAATTTGGCACGGACTTAGACTCAACGGATGCCGCAATTGGTGCAGCAGAGTATGCACGTAGTGAGGGAAGACAAAGACTCGGATCTGGAGGTCGTTGTGGGAACCGGGAGGACGAGGGGGTGTCGAGAACAAAATGATGTGGGCTTTGACCAGAAGGGCTCAAGGGGCCTTTCCGAGCTTACTTAAAACTGGATCCCGTATTCGCTCGTAGTCTCGTGTGACGCACATCGCGAAGCCCTGTGTGACTGAGCCAATATTTACACCGGCAGTAAATTCGAATGCCAATCGTGGTGGCTGAGATCGCTTAATTGAGATCCGGTTCCTTGGGAAAATTGAGGCCACCCGGATCTCGTGGACGAACTTTGGGGCATCATGTGGCCAAGAATTCACGGCTGGTACATTCTGGCAACTTTCTACCCCTGCAATTAGTGAGAGTCACCGAATTAAAGACAGGAGGCCGTGAATTGAATACATTTACTTTCCCTGGGAATTGACAGACTGACAGCCCCGTATTTCGATATTTGGGATGGAAGTTTCGGTGTTTGACATGTTGCCGCAGGTAACCCTGCAATGCCATGCTTTCGGAGTTTTTCCACATCCTTTTGCCCCCCAGTCCAACGCAATAGTCATCCCCTCTATCCGCAACACCCTTCCAACCGTCGATCGCTTCCATTTAAACTCAATTCGATTTATAACATAAATCTCTTTGCAACCCTCCCCGTCTCTCCTGGCCCATCAAAAGAAATGCG
>Ga0335076_10005830_pt1 | contig 12428 bp, 9 predicted proteins | sample Lox_Sample_25_FD_206717 | JGI IMG/M metagenome (GOLD analysis project Ga0335076, IMG submission 206717) | Soil microbial communities from Loxahatchee National Wildlife Refuge, Florida, United States - Lox_Sample_2.5 | ecosystem: Environmental > Terrestrial > Soil > Wetlands | place: USA: Florida...
CCCACGGTAACTCAACAGCACCCCAATCGCGGACATAACTATTGGACTGTCCATCGAAAGTCGGCAGACCACGGCGAAAAATGTATGCGCTGGTCAGCGAGATGAAAACCATGCCTACAGTAGCGATACCGCAGATCAGGCCGAGCCGTGCTCTGCGCAGGCGCGCGCCATAATCGGGAACGTCGCCGCCGCGTCCATCGTCTCCTCCGCCGCGCGCTGGAGGCGCAGGAGGTTTGTGCCCAATATCATCAACCGGAGTGCTAGGGATATACGTCGCCATAACTACTTAGTGCGCCCGTGCTGAAACCGGGTTGCCGAACCTCAGGGCTAAAGCCCCTCTTGTTTTGCCCCTTACGGCACGGCTGAAGCCGTGCCCTTCCACAAACCCTTCGCCTGCTTACGGACCGTGATCAGAGTCGTTCCAGCTCAATGCTCAATGTGCAGCTATGGTTGCTGGATCCGTTTGCATCACGTAATCCTTCGGCGCGCCAGGCACTCCATATTCGTAAGGCCCGTGATGCACAACGGGAGTCTTGCCACCGAAGTTGTCGTGCGGCGGCGGAGTCGTTGTCGTCCACTCTAGCGTAGTTGCTTCCCACGGATTGTCGCTGGCCTTCGGACCTTTGAACATGCTCCAGAACAGGTTGATCACGAAAATGAACTGCGCCGCGATCGTGATGAACGCCGCATAGGTCATGAACGTTTGTAGCGGAATGAGCTTCGTCTGATACGCAACTTCGGTGAACTGCGAATAACGCCGAGTCTGGCCAGCCATGCCGAGGTAATGCATGGGCATGAAGATTGCGTAGGTTCCGGCGAGAGTGATGAAGAAGTGAATTCTTCCCCAAGTTTCATTCATCATGCGGCCGAACATCTTTGGGAACCAGTAGTACGTCGCTGCGAAGATGCCGAATATCGCTGCCACTCCCATGATGAGGTGGAAGTGACCGACCACGAAATAGGTATCGTGCAGTTGAATATCCAGGACTGGCTGCGCAAGGAACGGCCCGCTTAGTCCGCCAGATACGAATAGCGAGACGAAGCCGATGGCATAGAGCATCGGCGTGTCGAATCGTATGTGGCCCTTCCACATCGTGCCGAGCCAGTTGAATGTCTTGATGGCTGACGGTACGCCAATGCACATGGTCAAAATCGAGAACGCGAAAGCGGAGTAGGGGCTCATCCCGCTCATGAACATATGGTGGCCCCAGACCATGAAGCCGAAGAATCCGATGGCCAGCATGGCGTAGACCATCGCGCGATAACCGAAGATCGGCTTGCGCGAGAACGTAGAGAGAATCTGCGACGCAACTCCCATGCCCGGCAGAATCGCGATGTAGACCTCAGGATGTCCGAAGAACCAGAACAGATGTTGCCAGAGCAGGGGTGAGCCGCCCTTGTGCCCCAAGACCTGTCCGTTCACGACGACTAATGGTACGTAAAAACTGGTGCCAAGATTGCGGTCGAGTAACAGCAGAATTCCGGCGGAGAGCAGTACGCCGAACGCGAGCAATCCGAGGATCGCGGTGATGAACCACGACCAGACGGTAAGCGGCATGCGCATCAATGTCATGCCTTTTGCGCGCAGGTCGAGCGTCGTCGTGATGAAGTTCAGAGCTCCCATTAGCGACGCGATACAGAAAATTGCAATGCTTGTGATCCAGAGGTCGGCACCGAGAGCCTCACCTGGACCTGCGGACGGTATGGCGCTCAGTGGCGGATAACCGGTCCAGCCATGCAGTGGAGCTCCGCCTGTCACGAAGAACGCAGCAATGATGACCACGAATCCGACGAACGTCGTCCAGAACGACAACATGTTCAGCACCGGAAACGCCATATCTGGCGCTCCGATCTGAATCGGCAGGACGTAATTGCCGAATCCGCCCTGCGGAGCTGTCGTCAGCACGAAGAAGACCATGATCGTGCCGTGCATGGTGAGCAAGCTGAGATAGGTCTCAGGCTTGATCTCGCCCATCAATGGGATCGTGGCGCTGGGCCACACCATGTGAATGCGCATCAGCAGAGATAGAAACATGCCGACGAACACTGCCGTGAGCGCGAGGAAGTAGTACTGGATTCCGATGACCTTGTGATCGAGGCTGAAAATGTATTTCCGAATGAACCCTTGAGGAGCGTGCGAGTGAACCGTAGCCGCGGTCGCCATTACTATTTCTCTGCCTCCCGAGCGGCCAGCCACTTGTCGAAATCTTCCTGACTGACCACGTGGACCATGCCGTGCATCTTGTAGTGACCAAGCCCGCAGAGTTCAGCGCAGGCAATTTCGTATTCACCGATCACAGTGGGCTTGAAATGCATGTGGATATTCAAACCGGGCACCGCATCCTGCTTGAAGCGAAGCGAAGGGACGAAGAGATCGTGGATGACATCCACCGAGCGCAGACTGAGATCAACCTCGCGATTCACCGGTAGATACATCGTTCCTGCAACTACATCATCCTTCGCAGCAGGGTCGGAGGTGTTAAGGCCGACCGCGGCTTCGCCGCCGGATGAAGGATCCATCAGCTTCGGGCTGGTCGCGCCGTACTTGCCATCTGGGCCCGGATAGCGAAAGTACCAGGCAAATTGCATCCCGGTTGCTTCGACTTGCACCGCTCCCGTTTCCGCAGGGTCGAATCGTTGACTTGCCCACACGCTGCTGCCCATGAGATTCAGACCGACGAACAGGATGGTGGTCAGCGTCGTCCACAAGATCTCAAGCTTCGTATTTCCATGCGAGTACTGCACGGGAGGCGAGGACGGAGTCTGACGGTATTTCCAGACGATGTATCCGAGCGACAGTTGAGCCGCTACGAACACAACGCCCATAATGATGAAGGTGAGCTTGAACTGACCGTCGATCCATCCCGCGGCGGCGGAGGCGCCAACCGGCAGCCACCAGGTTTTGGCGACGAAGAAGTATGTGCTGATCAGGGTGATCAGCCAGATCAAAACCAGTAACGCGAGGCCCATTCCCCAGTACCCCCGACGGAGACAAGAAGGATTTCCCCACGGCGATTGCTGCGCCCCACAGCGCAAGCAATAGTCGGCGGCGAGTGTAACACAGTGTCACTCATGCAATGCAAGCGAGTTATTCAAGAAATTGCGACCGAAGATGCCTTTTGATGATCACTTTACATTCGCAGCGTGAAATGTTGAGAAATACAACGACGCTGGTCTAGTGAAAGGAGCGTTGTGTCTGCAGCCGAAGCTAAATCCGTGATGATCCTGATTGCTGGGCCTTACCGGTCTGGCACGAATGACGATGCGGTTTTAATCCAGAAGAATGTTGAATGATGGAGTCGCACGCTCTGGCCATTTTCCGCGCCGGTCACATTCCGCTACTTGGGGAATGGGTTGCGCTCCCGCTCGTGAAGCTCGCGGGCTCTACAAGGATCGGCGATGAAGTCTTCAACGAAATCTTCCATCCCATTGCGGTCCGGCTTCTGAAGAAATGCGACGCTGTTTCGAGGGTTGGGGGTGCATCTGAGGGCGCGGACGCAATGGTACCACTGGGCAGAGAACTCGGTCTGAAGATTTACAACAATCCCGCAGATATACCGAATGCGGATCAATCTTAATCCGCGAAATCCGCGTTCATCAGCGGAAAAGAAGTTGGTATCTGCCGCACAGCCCGGAACCCGCTCTGGGAGCCAAGTTTCGGCCCATCTGCCACTTATGGTGGTAACCACCAGGGGTGACTAACGTACGTTGCAGCCTCTCGCAAGTAGATTTAATGTGCTGCGAACGACATGAGCTTCAAACATTCTCATCCCCACGCCAAACCACATCCCACTCATATCGCTGCGGCAGCCCTAAATCGCTTGCAAGCTTCAAAGCGACGCAGCAGCCGGATGGCCCTGAACGCCTCGGTTGGTATGACAGGCGAGGACAAGTTGAAAGTCAATTTCACCATGCCAGCCAAGGCGACAAGCCTGAATCGGCATGGAGCCGCGGTGCAATTGAGCCGGGACCTGCCGGTCGGGTCAGTCGTGACATTGAAGAATCAGCGCGGCGCAGAAGTATCTGCCCGAATCGTCTCAGTCATAGCGGCGAAGCAGGGAATTTCCACCTACGGCGTCGAGTTCGTCGAAAAGGACGAGAAGTCGACGCAATTCTGGGGCATCAGCTTCCCGACAAACTCGTAGTTCCTATGTGGCGCGCGCGCCCCGCGCGCGAACTGCCGAGAGCGATACGGATGCCTTAGGCCAAAGTTCGATGGCAGCCGCGCCGGAACCTTCTTCCTTGTTCGCTACTTGACACCCACTGATCCGCAAACAAATCTTCGTCAGCGGAATCGGAATTTCATTTCTCCGACCACTCCGGCACCCGCCCCGGAGTCCAAGGAGCGCCGGCAGTCTCCATATCCTTCTCGAGTTTCGCAAGCTCAACATCGACCAGCGTATGCAGTTTTGCTAGTTGTTCCGCAAACTCGCCAGCAGCGATTCCATAGGAATCAACATCAGATTGCGTCGGTTTCGCCATCGAGAAACGTTCACCTTCGATGATCGTGTTGACGCGATCGCCAATCGAAGAAGGAATCGGTTCATTCCTCTTCGCGATCTCGATATCGCCTCGCAACGCGCGCAGAATCTCGCGATTATGTTGCTCCAACGCATCGGCTGTGGGGCCGAGTTGTTTCTCAATTGCCGGAGTTTCCTTGAGAGCCTCGCGGATTTGCTTAAGTCGCGAGGAAACATCGTCGGCGGTGCGCGTGGCGCCGTAGACTGCACCATAGAGCCGCGACGCTTTCCGGAGGAACGCTTCTTGTGCTGCCCGGTCGGCCGGTGTCATGGAAGCGGATTGCTCGGTTGTGACCTTGAAGGTTTGTGGTCCGCCCAATTCGGTTATGGTGCTATCGATCTTCTGGAACATGCGTACTGAGTAGGTTCCGGCGACGACAAGTGGCCCCTGATCGGTGGCATCGCGGAAATCGCCGTCACCCTCGTCGTCATCATGGTGCTGCACTACTTTCGATGCCGGGTAGCGCAGGTCCCAAGCCGTGCGATGGAATCCCGCATCGGACGAGCCTTCGACTTGGCGAAGAGGCGCGCCGCTGTCATCGTAAATCATAAAATAGACTTCGGGCTTCGGTTCCTCCGCTTCCGCACGAAGTTCATCATTCGATGGGTAAGGGAGCGTTTCGTTTTTCTTGCCCGCATCTTTTTCTGCGTCTTGACGCTTCTCTTTTTTCGTTCTGAGTTTCTCTTTCAAGTACGAGGTAAAGACGGCGCCATACGGCGGATTATCGGCGGTGAAGAATGCGTCGCCCTGAAATCCCTTGTGCGGCCCTCCGAGCGGATGGCGCTCGACATACATCAGCGCATCTTTTACGGGATACAAGGCAGCAGCCTGTTGGATTGCGTCAGCTCTCATCTGCCGCAGAGGCGTAACGTCATCGAGTACATAGAATCCGCGTCCGAATGTCGCGACCACTAGATCGCCCTCGCGCGGATGGATCAGCATGTCTCGCACCGCAATCGTCGGCAGGCCGCCCTTCAGCCGCACCCAGTGTCCGCCGCCGTCAATGCTGAAGTAGGCACCGAATTCGGTTCCAGCGAATAAAAGATTCGCGTTCACCGGATCTTCTGCAAAGGCGAGCACCGGGCCGTTTTCGGGTAGGTCGCTAGCGATCGACGTCCAGCTTTTGCCATTGTCGATCGATTTCAATAGATACGGCTTGAAGTCTTCGTTCTTGTGGTTCTCGAACGCGGCGTAAACGGTGTTGACATCGTGCGATGAGGCCGTCAGGCGGCTCACATATGTCATTTCGGGAACGCCCGGGAATTTCTCATACTTCGTCCACGAACCGCCGCCGTCTTGCGTGGCCTGAATCAAGCCGTCATCGGTGCCGACATAAATCAAACCTTCCTTCTTTGGCGATTCGGCAAGAGCTACGATGTTTCCATAGAAGGAAGTCGAGGCGTTCTTCGCTACGGCGTCGGGTCCCCAGACTTTTCCCATGACTGGCAGCTTGTTGCGATCGAGTTGGCGAGTTAGATCGCCGGAGATTGGCTTCCACGTATCGCCGCGATCATCGCTACGGAACAATCGGTTAGCTCCGAAGTACAGCCGTGTGTGCGAATGCGGAGAAATGATGATCGGGGAATCCCAGTTCCACCGCAGCGGAGGCTCGCCTTTGCCTTCTTTCGGCTGCAGGAGAAGTTCCTGCCCGGTCGGCTTGTCGTAGCGAATCAGAACACCGTACTGCGATTCGGCATAAGTCGTGTTCGGGTCTTGCGGATCGACCGCCGAACGGAATCCGTCTCCGCCGGTGGTGACGAACCAGTCGCTGTTCATGATGCCACTGACGTTCCGGGTACGCGTAGGCCCGCACCAGGAGAAGTAATCCTGCGTACCGCCGCACACGTTGTAAAAAGGAAGCGAATTATCCAATGCAAGATCGTAGAACTGCATGGTGGGCAGATTGGATTTGAACTGCCATGATTTCGCGTCGTCCCACGTCTCATACATGCCACCATCGGAGCCGAGCAGCCAGTGCTTGGTGTCGTCGGGATCGATCCACATGGCGTGGTTATCCCCGTGATGGTTGACTTCGTTTACCTTCTGCAATGTCTTGCCGCCATCGGTCGACTCGCGCAGTTCCACGTTCATGATGAAAATGCGGTCGACATTCTTGGGGTCGGGCACGATGCGCGCGTAGTACATCGCGCCGGAGTCGAATTCATTTCGCCGTTCCCAGTTCGCGCCTTTATCGCTCGAACGGAAGATTCCGCCTTTGCCGTCGGCGGCTTCAACAGCGGCATACACAACATTCGGATCTGCTGGCGAAACCGCCAGTCCAATTCGTCCCATATCGACCGAAGGCAGCCCGGACGAAACTTTGTTCCACGTCGCACCCGCGTCGGTCGACTTGTAGATGGCGCTCTCCGGGCCGCCGTCGATCAGCGTGAAGACATGGCGGCGCCGCTGATATGCGGACGCGTAAAGAATGTCAGGATTGGAAGGGTCCAGGACTACATCGTTAACGCCTGTGTTCTCGCTGACGGTCAGCACGGCCTTCCAGGTCTTGCCTCCGTCCGTCGTCTTGTAGAGACCGCGGTCGCCACCTGGTCCCCAGAGAGGTCCCGCAGCCGCCACGTACACGACTTTCGAGTCACGCGGGTCTACGACTACGCGGCCGATGTGCTCCGACTTCTTCAGCCCAAGATTTTTCCAACTCTTTCCTCCGTCATCCGAGCGATAGATTCCATCGCCGTAGCCGACGCTGCGCTGCGAATTCGATTCGCCTGAACCAACCCAAACTACCGACGGATCATTGGGATCAAGTTCGACCCAGCCGATCGAATACGATCCCTCGCCGTCGAACAGCGGCGACCACGTCGTTCCGTCATTCTCCGTTTTCCATACACCGCCCGAAGCAACACCGACGTAGAACTCATGTTTCTTGTGCGGATTCACCGCAATCGACATCACGCGCCCCGATTCGGCTCCCGGCCCAATCGATCGGAATTTGAGCCCGGAGAACGTGTCGGCATTCATTCCCGGCTTCTTTTCTTCTTGCTTCTTCGCCTCGTCTTTCGTGGAATCTTCTTTCTTTTCTTCTTTGGTCGCTTTCTTTTTGCCGCCTGGCGAAGCAGCGGCAACCGCGTTCTTTTTATCGGCGTCTTTGTCGGGTTTCTGCTGAGGAGTGGACTGGGCAAAAAGCGTGAAGGCTGTGAGGACGGCAGCGAGGAAGAAGAGGGAGACTGATTTCATTCGAAAACTCCGGTTCGAAGCGGATTTGTCATTCCGAGGCGCATTTGCGCCCAAGGCTCTTTGCAAAATTGTGGACAGCCTGCGATCACCCGGGGGAAACGCAAAACCGATATGTATACAGGATTTCTTACTGAAAAAGAACTCTGTGACCTCCGCGGTCTCCGCGGCTATGTTTTAATCTTCCCATGTCCGGCAAGACCCACGGCCACGAAACTCGGAATCTGAACCCCGCGAGAAATTACTGCTTTGTTTGCGGGCCGGATAATCCGGAAGGTATGCATCTGCAGTTCACGCTTGACGAAGAACGTCGCACGTTCGTCTGCGACTTCAGCCTGCCGAAACGGTACACCGGGCCTCCCGGCCACTGCCACGGCGGCATCATCGCGACTATTCTCGACGACGCCATGGGCAAGGCAAACAAGCTGCGCAATGTGGTCGCGGTGACGAAAGAGATGACGATTGAGTACCTCAAGCCCGTGCCGCTCGAGAAACCCCTGCGAGCTGAAGGTAGGGAAGTCAGCGTGCACGGTCGGCAGCACATTAACGCCGCCGAGATCCTGAATGCCGAAGGCGAAGTCCTTGCCCGCGGCCGCGGGGTGTTCGTGGCGATCGATCCCGAGAAGATGTTCGGGAAGTTCGTGGAACGCTGATCCACCACGGAGACACAGAGTCACGGAGAAATGCGTCTCCCAGGTTCCTTCGTGACTCAGTGCCTCCGCGGTGAATTTGGAGCCGGGGTACCGCAATCTCTTCGCCCGCGCTAGAATGGACTAGCGGCGAAACCCCTCCAGGAATCATCAAACCGAGGGTTAGCTGATGGCTGAAAGCTTGCAGTAAACAGCCGATTCTTCGCGAACGCGAGAAGGTATCCACAGGTTCCCAACATGTCCCAAAATAACGGCAACAACAGCACTTCACTTCGTCTCAAGACCGGCCTCGCCGAGATGTTGAAGGGCGGCGTCATCATGGACGTCACCGACGCGCGCCAGGCCGAGATCGCTGAAAAAGCCGGAGCCGTCTCGGTCATGGCTCTGGAGCGCGTGCCGGCGCAGATCCGCGCCGAAGGCGGCGTTGCTCGCATGGCTAGCCCCAAAAAGATTCGGGAGATCATGGCCGCCGTGTCGATTCCGGTGATGGCCAAGTGCCGGATCGGACACTTCGCCGAGGCGCAGATCCTGCAAGAACTCGGCGTTGACTACATTGACGAGTCCGAAGTGCTCACTCCCGCCGACGAAGCTCACCACGTCGACAAGCACGCTTTTAACGTTCCCTTTGTCTGCGGCGCGCGCAATCTGGGAGAAGCGCTGCGCCGCATCGCTGAGGGCGCGGCCATGATCCGCACAAAGGGCGAAGCCGGCACGGGAGACGTTGTTCACGCCGTGAAGCACATCCGCCAGATCGTTCATGAGATGAAGATTCTGACCGTGCTCGGTGAAGAAGAACTCTATGCGAAAGCCAAAGAGCACCAGGCTCCGTACGAGCTGATTAAGATGGTGGCGAAAGCAGGGAAGCTGCCCGTGCCAAATTTCTCCGCGGGAGGAATCGCCACGCCGGCGGATGCTTCGCTCGTAATGCAACTGGGAGCGGAAGCGGTGTTCGTAGGCAGTGGAATCTTCATGAAGAACTCGACCGAGTTCGCTGATCCGGAAGAAGCCGCAAAGCGCGCCAAAGCCATCGTAATGGCGGCGACGCATTATCAGGACCCTAAAGTGCTACTTGAAGTCAGCGAAAACCTTCAAGGGGCGATGAAGGGCCTGGCAGTGAGCGCGTTGGATGAGGCGCATATGCTGCAAACCAGAGGGTGGTAGTGGACATAAAATGGGTAAAATATGCTCCGGGACAAGAGCCTACGGTGCTGACCTCCATTTCCAAGGAGTGCACCAAAGGGGATTGCGACAAGTGTCCCGGCATCTTTAGCTCCGAGGACCACCCGAACGAGGCAATATTTTGTACCCATTCCTGCCATCAGGCGCAGAACGACGATTCGTACATCCCATTGCCGTAGAATCGAAACGAGGTTGGTATGTCTTGCGAATTCGGTGAGCGGCTCAGAGACGAATTTGCGACTGCGACTCGAGCCTTGGGTGAATACGTTGACTCTAACGAGCAGATTGTTAAGGACTCGACGTATTACGTTGAGCACGAGCGACTGGAGCGTATACGTCGTGAATCTTCCTTCGCCCTTACGGAACATCGAGATCGATGTAACGTCTGCAGCGGTAGAGGCGGGTCGTGATTCGAGGGCAAGGACTAGAGTTCGCAGATCTTGCAACGCCCCGTTCCAGATTCCGAACTGCGTTCCTCTAACCACTTCCCTCTAACAGTTTCCTGCTACAATTCTCGCCCGCAAAGCAGGTGAGTTATGCCTCTTCCTCTAGTTCTAGTCCACGGATACGCAAGCAGCGGAGATGCGTTTGGCTCGTGGCGCAATGCGCTGGTTGCTGCTGGACGACAGGTCACCGAGATCTTTATCGGCAATTATGTAACTCTCAACAACGAAGTCACCGTCGATGACATCGCCAATGGCTTTAACCACGCCCTCCACGACAAAGGACTGGACCGCGCTCCCTTCGATGCCATTGTTCATTCCACGGGCATGCTGGTCATGCGTTCCTGGCTGACCGCGGCCAATCCTGCGGTGCCTCGCAATGGATTGCTGAAGCATCTGGTCGCGCTCGCGCCAGCAACTTTCGGCTCTCCCATTGCCGCCAAAGGACGCAGCTTGCTGGGCAGGATTTTCATCGGCAAGAAAGATCCATTCGGTCCTGATTTCCTCGAATCCGGAAATCTGGTGCTTAGCAATTTGGAATTGGGCAGTCAATTTACCTGGGACCTCGCCCACAGAGACCTGATCGACAAAAAGCTGTACGGGCCGGGCAACGACACACCTTACGTCTTCATATTCGACGGCACCAACGACTACGGCACGCTCGCCGAGATTTTCCTGAAGACGGAACAGGAAGGTACCGATGGTGTGGTTCGCTGGTCGGGCGTCGCCCTGAATACCCGCAAGATTACCCTGAACTTGGGCGTCGCCAAAGGCGGAGTTCAGTCATCGGACTTCAGCAACTTGATCGATATTCCGATGATTCCCATCGCAGGGGTGCACCACAACCAGATTATGAGCGTGCCTCCGGACGGCTTGGTTGCTCTAGTCCTGAAAGCTCTGGATGTTAATAGCAAAGCTGATTTTGACAACTTTCATCAGAATCTCGTCGCCAATTCCGATGTCGTCAGACAGGGTAGGGCCAAGCTACAAGGACAAAACTGGCAACAATTCGTGGTGCGGGCCAGAGACAATCATGGCAGTCCAATCATCGATTACTCCATAGAGATTATTGCGCGCGCTGCGGACGGAACGGAGACTTCAATTTCCGAATTCGAAAAGGATGTCCATCCTTTCGCCGCCGATAACAGCTTTCGTTGCTTCCATGTGAAACTGGATGAACTGAAGGGAAAGATCGAAGGCAAGCGCCTGATCGCGCGCATCATCGCGAAGAGCGGGACCCAACTTGTGGGATATCAGGGATACGGATCCAATATCGCGGAAGGAGCCTCTCCTGATTTCGGGCCGGTCGATCTGGACATTTCCGATTTCGATGGAAGCAAGCCGGGAAGTTTCTCTCTGTTTTTTCCGTTTACCACGACTCTCATCGAGATCGTTCTGAACCGAGAGCCCATGCCTCCGGTGAATATATTCAAGTTCTCGTAAGGGGTGCATTGCAACGCGACATCAGGTGGTTCAGCGTTGCGCGCCACTGATTCGGGGCTTGCGACCGGCAGGTGCAGCCGGTTTCCCCTTTTCGTAGGGTTGCAGCATGCCTTCGAGTTGAGCAATGTAATCGGCTCCTAGCCCGGGCTTGCCTGTTCCGGTTTCTTTCAGGCGATCCAACGCATTGCGCATTGCGGGCACATTCACATCTCCCTTTCTCGCCAGTTCCACATAGCAGCCGAACATGTCATGCCAGGCGTAGTAATGTTCCGGTAGCATGGTGGTGACGAGCTTGTAATTGTCAATTGCATCCGCAAAGTCACCGCGCTGCTGAGCGACATTGCCCAGACCGTGGATCGCATTCGCTACGTCGAGCGCGGTCGCGTGATTATCGGCCGCATCGTCTTTGATATAGCGGAAGATCTCCTCCGCGCGTTGAACGTACTCGTTCACATGCTCCTGGTCGCCGGCTGCATCGAACACTTGCGCGATGGTTTTATAGATGAATCCGAGTTGGAGCCGCATCATGATGTCGGTGGGGGCCTCTTTGAGCAATGCAGCCACCAGCAGCACTCCGGCCTGAAGTTCGTCCAGCGCCCTGTCGCCTGCGTCCGTGCGCAGCAGTTCATCTGCACGGATTTGAAGTCGATGCACCTGGTCCTGCACGATCCGCATCACATCGGGTCCAAGCTCGCTCAGCGCGAGCTCGCGGACATCGCGGCTGGTAGCCGCCTTCTCTGAGATAGCCCGCGTGAGCTTCTGCACCGCGGCGTCGCTGAGATTGACGCCATCTTCCAGCCGCTGCTCAATCTGCTGTACGCCCCCAAGAACATCGTTCAGTGTTTTCTGGTCATTGGTGACGATCAGCATGAGCTTCTGCACGTCGCCGTTGATTGCGGCCTGGTGCTGCACCAGATCGTCGAGCTGCTCGAGCAACCTGCTGCGGAAGATTTCCTGCAAGTGGCGATCTGCCTGGAACTCCTCAATTGCTTTCTGGGCG
>Ga0335076_10005831_pt1 | contig 12428 bp, 10 predicted proteins | sample Lox_Sample_25_FD_206717 | JGI IMG/M metagenome (GOLD analysis project Ga0335076, IMG submission 206717) | Soil microbial communities from Loxahatchee National Wildlife Refuge, Florida, United States - Lox_Sample_2.5 | ecosystem: Environmental > Terrestrial > Soil > Wetlands | place: USA...
CCGGAGCTAGGCGGCACGTGCCTCCGCGTCGGCTGCATCCCGACGAAGGCGTGGGTGCAGACGGCGTACGCGCTGCGTGAGGCCGAGGAGAGCTTCGCGAAGTTCGGCGTCCAGGTCGGCGGGGCCACGCTCGACTTCGCCGCGTCGAATGCGTGGAAGGCCGGCGTCGTGAAGCAGATGACGGGCGGGGTCGCGTCGCTCTTCAAAGCGAACGGCGTCGACTGGGTCAAGGGCGCCGGCCGCTTCAAGGATGCGAACACGATCTCCGTCGAAGGCGGCGAGGACGTGAGCTTCCGCTCGGCGATCGTGGCCACGGGCTCGTTCCCGCTCCGTCCGCCCATCCCCGGGCTCGACTCGCCGCGCTGCGTCGACTCGACCGGCCTGCTCGCGCAGGAGTCGGTGCCGAAGCGGCTCGTCGTCCTCGGCGGCGGGATCATCGGCTGCGAGTTCGCCTCGATCTTCAACCGCTTCGGCTCCGAGGTGACGATCGTCGAGATGCTCGACACGCTGATCCCGCAGGAGGACGCGGACGCGGCGAAGGAGCTGGCGAAGCAGCTCGGCCGGCGCGGCGTTGCGCTCCATCTCGGCAAGCAGTGCACGTCGGTCGACGACGACGGCTCGCAGCTGACCGTCCACTTCGGTGAGGGCGAGAGCGTGCAGGCGGACCTGATGCTCGTCTCGGTCGGGCGCGGCCCGCTCGTCGAGGGACTCGGGCTCGAGGAGATCGGCGTTCAGCTCGACCCCCGCACCGGCATCGACGCCGACGAGCACCGTCGCACGACCGTGTCCCACATCTACGCCGTCGGCGACTGCGCCGGCTACTGGCAGCTCGCGCACACGGCGTTCCGCGAGGGCGAGGTCGCGGCCGAGAACGCGTGCGGCCACGACGCGATCGTCGACAACCGGGCCGTGCCGCGGCCGATCTACACCGACCCCGAGATCGCGGGCGTCGGCCTCACGGAGGCGCAGGCGCGGGAGCAGTACGGCGACGACGTCGCGGTCGGCCGGTTCCCGTGGGTCGCGAACGCGCGCGCCGTGATGCAGGACCAGACCGTCGGCTGGGTCAAGTCGATCCACGAGACGCGCTACGGCGAGCTGCTCGGGCTCGTGATGGTCGGCCCGCACGTGACCGACCTGATCGAGGCCGGCGTCGTCGCGATCGACGCCGAGTCCACGGTCGAGACGGTCGCCGACGGGATGGCCCCGCATCCGACCCTCTCTGAGGCGATCAAGGAGGCCGGGCTCGTCGCCCTCGGGCGGGCGATCCACCTCCCGAACCGCCCTGCCAGAGCGGCGACCACGGCCTGAAAAAGAATCTCCGGGGGCCGCGCAAGTTTCTCCCCGGGGCGGCATCTCACTGTCTAAGGACGTGCCCTCGTCCCTATCCCCCGGGGCCATGCCGCCCGCGGGCCCCGGGGGAGTTTGCCTCTTCACGAGAGCGGAGCCGCCATCGCAGAGCGGCTCTTCTCGTTGGGGCCGGGCCGGTTCGGGTAGCCTCGTTTGCAAGAGAAGGGAGGCTCGCCGTATGGGCGGCATCGTCAATACGCGGAACGCGGTCGTGGGCTACGCGGTGGTGAAGGGCGGCAAGTACGCGCTGAAGCACAAGGCGAAAGAGTCGGCGAGTCCGCGCACGGGCGCCTGGGCGGCCGGGACGCTCGCCGCCGCGGCGTTCGTCGTCTGGAAGAAGCGCCGCCGCCGCGCGAAGACCGCGGTGGAATGAGCGGCGGGCTCTTCCGCGACGCGATCGCGGAGCTCGTCCCCTACGAGCCGGGCAAGCCGGTCGAGGAGGTGCAGCGCGAGCTCGGCCTCGACCGCGTCGTCAAGCTCGCGTCGAACGAGGGGCCGTTCCCGCCCTTCCCGGCCGCGCTCGAGGCGATCGAGCGCGCCGCGCGCGATCTCAACCGCTATCCCGACGGCGGCGTCTACGCGCTCCGCTCCGCGCTCGCCGCGCTCCACGGCGTCCGCTTCGAGGAGGTCGTCGTCGGCGGCGGCGCCGACGGCGTGATCGACCTGCTCTCGCAGGCGACGCTCGACCCGGGCGACGAGATCGTCTGCGGCTGGCCGTCCTTCCCGAGCTACGTGATCGACGCGGCGAAGCTCGGCGCCGTCGCCCGCACCGTCCCGCTGCGCGATGACACGTACGACCTCGACGCGCTGCTCGAGGCGATCGGGCCCCGGACGAAGCTCGTCTACGTCTGCCATCCGAACAACCCGACCGGCACCGCGAACGGCCGCGCCGAGCTGCTCCGCTTTCTCGAGGCCGCGCCGGAGCACGTGCTCGTCGTCCTCGACCAGGCGTACTTCGAGTACATCGACGACCCCGAGTACGCGGACGGGATCGAGGAGGCGTTCAAGGCCGGACGCCGCGTCGTCGTCCTCCGGACGTTCTCGAAGATCTACGGGCTCGCCGGGCTCCGCGTCGGCTACGGCGTCGCGCCCGCCGACGTCGTCGCGGCGACGAGCAAGGTGCGCCGCGCATTCGACGTCACGGCCACGGCGCAGGCCGCCGCGCTTGCGAGCATCGGCGACGAGGGCGAGATCGCGCGCCGGCGCCGCCTCAACGCCGAGGGGCGCGCCGCGCTCGAGGAGGCGCTGCGGCGCCACGGGCTCGAGCCGGCCGGGCCGGCCGTCGGCAACTTCCTCTTCGCCGAGGTCGGCGACGGCCGAGCCGTGTTCGAGCGGCTCTTGCAGCAGGGGGCGATCGTCCGCCCGCTCGCGGGCTTCGGCGCGCCCGAGGCGATCCGGATCACCGTGGGGACGGCCGACGAGATCGCGTTCCTCGACGCGGCGCTCGGTCGTGTCCTTTCGGGGGTTCCGTCCGGCCGCGGCTAGCGCTACCCTGGCGCGACTTTGGCGGGGCGACTCTCCGGACGGCAGCTGGCGCCTCTTCGCGGCTCCGGCTTCCGCCTCCTCTTCTTCGCGACGCTCGGCTCGAGCCTCGGGACCCTGCTCGCTGCGATCGCGCTTGCGATCGACGTCAAGGACCGCACGGACTCCGGCCTCTGGGTCGGCGCCGTGCTCCTCGCCGAGTTCCTGCCGGCGATCGTCGTCGGCCTGACGCTGGGGCCGCTGCTCGACCGGCTCGAGCGGCGGCGGCTGATGGTCGGCGCCGACCTCGTCCGCGTCGTCGTCTTCTGCCTGCTCCCGTTCGCGACGAGCGCCGGCGCGATCGTCGCGCTCGCCGCCGTCGCCGGCGTCGCCAACGGCTTCTTCCGGCCGGCGGTGTACGCCGGCGTGCCGAACCTCGTGCCGGAGGAGGAGCTGCCGGAGGCGAACGCGCTTCTCCAGACCGTCGAGAACCTCAGCTGGATGGTCGGGCCGCTGATCGGCGGCGTGCTCACCGCCGCGGCCGGCCCGCACGCGGCGTACTGGATCAACGCAGCGTCGTTCCTCGTCTCCGCGGTGCTCGTCGCGCGCATCCCGGCGAAGAAGCTCCAGTCGGAGACGGCGCTGTCGCGCGGTCACTGGCGCGACCTCCGCGAGGGCTTCTCGGTCGTCGCGCACTCCCGCGCGCTCATCGCCGTGCTCGTCGCCTGGGGCCTCGTCTCGATCGGGCTCGGCGGCGCGAACGTCGCCGAGATCTTCCTTGCGAAGAACGTCTTCAGCTCCGGGGACTTCGGCTACGGGCTCCTGTACGGCGCGATCGGCGCGGGGCTCGTCCTCGGCAGCTTCCTCAGCAGCTTCGTCGTCGAGCGGTTCGGGATCGCACGGACGTACGGCGTGTCGCTCGCGCTGATGGCGGCCGGCCTCGCCGCCGCGGCGCTCAGCCCGAACGTCTGGATCGCGGCCGCGTTCTGCGTCGTCCACGGGATCGGCGACGGCGCCGCGATCGTCTGCAACGCGCTGCTCGTCCAGCGCGGCGCTCCCGACCGCGTGCGCGGGCGTGCGCTGACACTCGTGATGAGCGCGACGTACCTCCTCACGGCGATCACGACCGTCGTCGCCGGCGCGGCGCTCCACATCGGCGGCGCGCGCTGGATGTGGATCGGCGCGTCGATCTGCTACGCCCTCGCCGCGATCGCGGGCTACGCGCTCGCGCGCGGCGTCTCCGAGCCGGCCGCGGCGCCTCCGCCGCCGCGCATCGAGCCGGGCGCGCCGCTCGAAGTGTCGACGCTTCAGCGATGAGCGGACGCCGCGACTGGACGCGGGAGACGCTCGCCGCGGGCGTCCGCGGCGGCGACCGGCGCGCGCTCGCGCGTGCGATCACGCTCGTCGAGAACGGCGACCCGCTCGCGTACGAGGTCGTCGCCGACATCTACCCGGACACCGGCCACGGCTACGCGGTCGGCGTGACGGGCCCGCCCGGCGTGGGGAAGTCGAGCCTCGTCTCTGCGCTCGTGCGCCACGTGCGCGCGGACGGGCGCAGCGTCGGCGTCGTCTCGGTCGACCCGTCGAGCCCGTTCTCGCACGGCGCGCTCCTCGGCGACCGGATCCGCCTCACCGACCACTTCCTCGACCCGGAGGTCTTCATCCGCTCGATGGGGACGCGCGGCCACCTCGGCGGCCTCGCCGAGGCGGCGCTGCAGGCGCTGCTCGTGCTCGACGCGGCCGGCAAGGAGCTGCTCTTCCTCGAGACCGTCGGCACGGGCCAGAGCGAGGTCGAGGTGATCGGGATCGCCGACACGGTCCTGCTCGTGCTCATGCCGGGCTCCGGCGACGCCGTCCAGGCGCTGAAGGCCGGGATCATGGAGATCCCCGACGTGATCGCGATCAACAAGATGGACCATCCGGCGGCGAAGACGATGCTGAACGAGGTGCGCTCGATCCTCGCGCTGGGCGGCGACGCCGGCTGGAAGCCGCCGATCGTCCTGACGGAGGCTGTTCGCGGTGAGAACGTCCCCGAGCTGTGGGCGCGGGTCGAGGAGCATCGCGCGTACCTCGTCGAGTCCGGGCAGCTCGAGGAGCGGCGGCGGCGGAATCTCGCGCGCGAGGTGTTCGCGGTCGCCTCCGGCCGTGCGAAGGAGCATCTGGAGCGGGCCGTCGCCGACGACCCGGAGCTGCGGCGCCTGCTCGACGAGGTGCAGCGCCGCGAGCTCGACCCGCTGAGCGCGGTCCGCGAGATACTTGAGACGGTGTTCCGAATCGACCGCGACGGTGGAACCCGGCCTTCCTGAGATCGAGGAGGCGCGCGCCCGCCTGGCCGGCGTCGCGCGGGTCACGCCCGTCTACCGCTCCGAGACGCTCTCGCAGCTCGTCGGCCGCGAGCTGCACCTCAAGGCGGAAAACCTGCAGCGGACCGGCTCGTTCAAGATCCGCGGCGCGTACAACCGCATCTCGCAGCTGAGCGGGCTCGAGCGCGCGGCCGGCGTCGTCGCCGCCAGCGCCGGCAACCACGGGCAGGCGGTGGCGTGGGCCGCGCGCGAGGTCGGCGCACGGGCGCGGATCTTCATGCCGCAGGACGCGCCGATGGCGAAGGTCGAGGCGACGAGGAGCTACGGCGCGGAGATCGAGCTGACCGGCCCGGCGCTGGAGGAGGCGATCGAGGCGGCACGTGCGCTCGTCGCCGAGACGGGCGCGACGTTCGTCCACCCGTTCGAGGATCCGCTCGTAGTCGCCGGCCAGGGGACGATCGGGCTCGAGATCGCGGAGCAGGTCGACGAGGCGGACACCGTCGTGATCCCGGTCGGCGGCGGGGGGCTCGCGTCCGGGATCGCGCTCGCGCTGCGCGCGGTGCGCCCGGGCCTGCGCATCGTCGGCGTGCGCGCGGCGGGGACGCTTCCCGACGGCTCCGGGTTCACGATCGCGGACGGGATCGCCGTGAAGCAGCCGGGCGAGCTGACGTCGTCGATCCTCGAGCGCGTGCTCGACGACGTCGTCGCCGTCACGGACGAGGAGATCAGCGAGGCGATGGTGCTCGTGCTCGAGCGGACGAAGCTCGTGGTCGAGGGCGCGGCCGCGGTCGGCGTGGCGGCGATGCTCGCGGGGCGGATCGACGGCACCTCGCCTGCGCTGGCGATCCTCTCCGGCGGGAACATCGACGCGACGCTGCTCATCTCCGTGATGCGGCACGGGCTCTCGATCGCCGGCCGCTACCTCGTCGTGCGCACGCGCGTCGGCGACCGGCCGGGGCAGCTCGCGCGGCTGCTGACGCTGCTCGGCGAGGCGCGCGTCAACGTCGTCGAGGTCAACCACCGGCGCGAGTCGGCGGACGTCCCGGTCGGCGAGACGGGCGTCGAGCTGACGCTGCTGACGCGCGACCGCGCGCACTGCGACGAGATCCTCCGGCAGCTCGAGGGCTGGGGCTATCCCGCCCACGAGCTGTGACGCTGCGGATCCCGGAATACGGGACGCGCTGCTTCGACGCGCTGCCGGCGACGGTCGAGCGGCTGCTCACCGGCGAAGGGGAGGGGCTGCGCCTCGGCGCGCCCGTGCTGGAGCGGCGGTACGACCACGTCGTGCTCGTCTACCTCGACGGGTTCGGCTGGCGGTTCGCCGAGCGGCACGCCGACCATCCGCTCCTGCGCGGGGCCGACCTCGTCGAGCGCCTGACGAGCCAGTTTCCGTCGACGACGGTCGTCCACACGGCGACGATTCACACGGGGCTGCCGGTCGGCGCACACGGGCTGTACGAGTGGTTCGTCTATGACCCGGGACTCGACCGGCTGATCTCGCCGCTGACATTCTCGTTCGCCGGCGACGGCGCGCGCAACACCCTGCTCGCCGCCGGGCTCGCGGCGGAGGACGTCTATCCGGCCGAGTCGCTGTACGCGCGTCTCTCGGCCGCCGGCGTCGGCTGCCACGTCGCGCATCCGGCGCCGATCGCGCACACGCCGCCGAGCCGGTGGCTCCTCCGCGGCGCGACCGTGCACGCATTCGGCTCCGCCGCGGACGGGCTCGCCTCGGTCGGCGCCGCGCTCGTCCGCGAGGAGCGCGGCTACGGGCTCGTGTACGTCCCCGAGGTCGACATGATGATGCATCGCGTCGGTACGGACGACCCGGCAGCGGCGCAGGCGTTCGACTCGGCGCTCTCCGCGGTCGAGCATGCGGCGCGGGGCGGCGTCTTCCCGCCTGGCACGCTCATGCTGCTGACCTCCGACCACGGAATGGCGGACATCTCACCCGAGCGGACGACGTACGTGAACGTCGTTTGGCCGCGGATCGCGGAGCTGCTCGTTCACGGCGGGGACGGGAAGCCGCTCGTGCCTGCGGGATGCTGCCGCGACCTCTTCCTCCACGTCCGGCCCGGGTGCGTGGACGAGGTGGCGGGACGGCTGCGCGAGCTGCTGGCCGGCGTGGCCGACGTCCACACGGTCGAGGAGCTCGTCGCCGCCGGTGCGTTCGGGCCGGCGTCGGACGCGTTGCGGCGGCGGCTCGCCGACGTCGTCTGCCTGCCGCGCGACGGCGAGGCGGTGTACTGGCTCGAGCCAGGCCGCTTCGAGCAGACGTTCCTCGGCCAGCACGGCGGCATGTCGGCGGACGAGCTGGAGATCCCGCTCGTCGCGGTCGTGGCCGGCTAGGCCGCGGGCGCGGCATTGCGGCTGCGCCACTCGGTCACGCCGCCGTCGAGCACCGGGCGCGCGTCGACGCCCTCGGCCTGGAGGACGCTCGCGGCGATCGCGGCGCGCGGGCCCGTCTCGCAGACGGTCACGATCGGCTGTCCGCCGACTGCGCCGCGGATGACGCGGTAGGGGACGTTGCGGCTGCCGGGGATCGAGCCCGCCTCCACCTCGCCGGGCTCGCGCACGTCGATCAAGTCGATCTCGCCCGCCGCGAGCAGCCGCTCCAGCTCGTCCATCTCCACCGGCTCGAGCCGTTCGTCGCCGCCCGCCTCGCGCCAGCCGGCGAGCTCGAGCAGCCCGACCGAGTGGAGCGCGCCGGCGGCGCGATTCGCCTGCGCCTCGTCGGAGGCTTCGATCACGACCGGGCCGTCCGGGAGGACGAACGCGGCCTTCGTGCCGAAGCTCGAGCCGGAGACGGGCACGTTCACCGCGCCGCGGCGGTGACCGGCCGCGTACGCGTGCGCGGGGCGCACGTCGAGCAGCGCTGCGCCTGCAGGCGCGTCGGTGAGCCGCGCGAGCTGCGGTGCGGCGCCGACGAACGGGCCGCGGTTCAGCTCGACGATCGCGTTCAGGTTCGGCGGTCGCGGCGGCTGCGGTCCGCCGGCGGCGGCCATGAACGCGTCGTGATCCTCGAGCAGCGCGTGGTTGAAGCGGCGCTCGAACCCGATCGTCGTCGACGCCTTCGAGCTCATCGCCGCGCCGCAGAGCGAGCCCGCGACGTGACCGGGATAGACCTCGACGCCGTCGCCGAGCTCGACCAGCCGCTGCAGGCTGTGGAACAGCCCCTCCGCGCCCTCGAGCGCCTCGACCGCGAGATCCGGCCGCGCCGCGTCGCCGACGAAGAGCGAGTCGCCGGTGAGCACGAGCCACGGCTCGGGCCCGCGCGACCGGTCGATCACCGCGAACGCGCAGTGCTCGGGCCGGTGGCCCGGCGTGTGCACCGTCCTGATCACGACGTCGCCGAGCACGACCTCCGTGCCGTCGACGAGCGGCTCGTGCGGGTACGCCGCGTCCGCCGCCGCGTGGATCCGCACCGGCAGCCCGTGCTCGAGCGCGAGCCGCCCGTGCCCGGAGACGTGGTCGGCGTGCGTGTGCGTCTCCAGCACGCCGACGAGCCGGACGCCGCGCCGCTCGGCCTCCTCGAGGTACGGCTCGATCCGGTAGGACGGGTCGACGACGACGGCGACGCCTGCATGCTCGTCTCCGACGAGGTACGAGCCGCAGCCGAGGTCGTCGTCGACGAACTGGCGGAACAGCACGGCGCGACGGTATCAGCGCGGCGCGGGCTCGCCGTCGCCGAGGCGTCCGTGCTCGTCCTCCTCCTCGAGCAGCCGCCACACGAACCAGCCGATCGCCAGCAGGAACACGAGCGTCTGCTCCGCGTTCATCAGGATCCCGCCGAGGTTCTGGTCGCGCACCGGGCTCAGGCCCCACAGGCGTGGCGTGTGCTCGTAGTACGAGTACAGCGGGCGCGTGGAGAAGATGTAGGCGAGCCCGAGGAACGACGAGAGGATGAACGCGGCGCCGAGGTAGGCGAGCGCCGCCGGCGTCGACAGCCGCCCGGAGACGACCGGCCACCAGAACACGAGCCCGGCGCCGATCAGCACCGCGTGCTCGAGGTTCAGCGCCCAGCCGGTGCGCAGCGCCCAGTCGTAGAAGTTCGCCGCGTGCGTCCCGTACCAGGCGACGAGCCAGACCGGCAGCGCATACCGGGCGCGCAGGCGGTGCGCGCCGCGGCGGTTCAGGCCCTCGCGCATCGCCGGCGTCAACCCGAGCAGGATCAGCAGCGGTGCGATGTCCGCGATCAGCGCGTTCTGCAGCAGGTGGATGAGCAGGAGGTAGTGCTCGGCGACCGTCTCGAGCGGCGAGTTGAGCGGTGCCGCCACGAGGACGAGCCCGGCCACGAACGACGTCACCCGCCATCCGGAGGGTCTGTCCCCGCGCGCCGCGCGCCAATAGGCCGGCGCCGCGAGCGCGACGAGGACGAGGTAGACCGGCTCGAACGTGAACCGGTACGGGCTCACGCGCGCGACGGCTCGAGGCGCGGCGCGGGAATGCGCCGCATCCGCGGCCGCAGCAGCAGCGCGACGCAGAGACCGAGCATCAGCAGCTGGTCGACCATCATCACGACGCCCGACAGCTGCTGGTCGGTGAGCGCCGAGATCCCGTACGCGCCGCGGTAGGCGGGGAAGAGCGGCGTGAACGAGAACACGAGCACGTCGCTGAGGATCTGCCCGGACGCGAACAGGATCGCCGCGAACGCGACCCGGCCGGGAACCGACAGGCGTCCGTGCCGCGCCGGGTCGACGAGGATCGTCCAGACGAGCATTCCGGCGACGAGCCAGCAGACGTGCTCGAAGTCGTGGAGCCGCGGACGCGTCAGCGCGGCGTCGTAGATCGCCGGGATGTGCCAGATCGCAAGGTTCAGCGCCCAGAGCGCGAACACGACCTCGGGGCGCATCAGCGCGCGCAGGAACGCGCGCACGCGGCCGTTGCGCGCGAGCGGCGCGAGCACCGCGGCCGGAAGCACGAAGAAGACGAGCGGCCCGCGCACCGCGAGGACGAACAACGCGGGCGCGACGTCGCCGATCAGGACGTGCTGGAGCATGTGCGCCGACAGGAGCCGGGTCTCCGCGACCCGGTCGAGTGGCGACTCGAGCGCGACGAACGCCACCGCGAGGCCGAGCGCGAACAGCGCCACGCGGTCCCACCCCGCGAGATCGGCCCGCCCGCGGGCCCGCAGCCGCCACACCGCCTGCCCGAACAGGGCGGCGGCGACCGCGGCGCCGGCGAACACGACCATCCTGGAATTCTGCCGGGTTTCGGCTAGACGCCGAGGAGGCGCGCGATCACCATGCGCTGCACCTCGTTCGTGCCCTCGCCGATCTCGAGGATCTTCTGGTCGCGGTAGAGCCTCGAGATCGCGTAGTCGTCCATGAAACCGTAGCCGCCGTGGATCTGGAGCGCCGCGTTCGCGGCGCGGTTCGAGAGCAGCCCCGTGTAGAGCTTCGCCTGGGCGGCGGCGAGCCCGAACGGCTTGCCCGCGTCCTTCAGCCACGCGGCCCGGTGGACGAGCTGGCGGCCCGCCTCGATCTCGGTCGCCATGTCGGCGAGCGCGAACTGCACCGCCTGGAACTTCGCGATCGGCCGCCCGAACTGGTGCCGCTCCTTCGCGTACGCGAAGGCGAGGTCGTACGCGCCCTGCGCGAGCCCGACGCCCATCGCCGCGACGGAGATGCGGCCGCCGTCGAGGATCTCGAGGAACTGCTGGAAGCCGCGACCGCGCTCGCCGAGGAGGTTCGACTCGGGCACCGCGCAGTCCGCGAACGTCAGCGCGCGGGTGTCGGACGCGCGCCAGCCGAGCTTGTTCAGCGGCGGCGAGAGCTCGTAGCCGGGAGTCCCGTTCGGGACGACGATCGTCGAGATCTCGTCGTCGCCGGTGCGCGCGGTGATCGTCACGCAGGCGGTGATGTCCGTGCCCGCGTTCGTGATGAAGATCTTCGAGCCGTTCACGACCCAGCTCCCGTCGCGCAGCTCCGCGCGCGTGAGCGTCGCCGCCGCGTCGGAGCCGGCGCCGGGCTCGGTGAGGCCGAACGCGGCGAGCGCCCGCCCCGACGCGAGCTGCGGCAGCCACTCGCGCCTCTGCTCGTCGGTGCCGTAGAGGAAGATCGGCATCGTGCCGAGCGACGTGTGCGCTGCCACGGTGATCGCCACCGACGAGTCGATGCGCGCCAGCTCCTCGACCGCGATCGCGTACGAGACGGTGTCCGCGCTGGAGCCGCCCCATTCCTCGGGGAACGGCATCCCCATCATCCCGAGCTCGGCCAGCTCGGCGACGAGCTCGTAGGGGAAGCGGCCGTCGCGGTCGATCTCCTCGGCGACCGGCGCGACGCGCGTCTCCGCGAACTCGCGGACGGTGGCCCGGACGAGCTCCTGCTCCTCCGAGAGCTCGTAGTTCATGCGAGGCCCGTCGCCAGCTCGGCGATCAGCCGCACGCCGAAGCCGGTGCCGCCCGGGACCCGCATCGAGTCGCCGCGAGAGCGCTCGAGGAAGCCGGGGCCCGCCATGTCGACGTGCGCCCAGGGACCCTCGCCCGCAAACTCGTGGAGGAACTCGGCGGCGAGCGCCGGAGAGCCCTGCCGCAGGAGCGAGCCGTTCTTCAGGTCGGCGTACGCGGAGTCCACGTACCGACGGTACCGCGGATGGAGCGGGAACGGCCAGACGAGGTCGCCGCTGCGGCGGCCCGCCTCGACGACCCGGTCACGCCAGGCGTCGTCGTTCGCGAAGACGCCGGCGTAGAGGTCGCCGAGCGCGAGCTCCATCGCACCGGTCAGCGTGGCGAGGTCGAGCACGTGCGTGGCGCCCTCGCGGCGCGCGAACCAGAGCGCGTCTGCCAGCACGAGCCTGCCCTCGGCGTCCGTGTTGATGATCTCGATCGTCTTGCCGTTCGCCGCGCGGAGGATGTCGCCGGGCCGGAAGGCGTCGCCGCCGGGGAGGTTCTCGGCCGCGGCGAGGACGGCGATCGCGCGCACCGGGAGCCCGAGCGCCGCGAGCGCGCCGATCCCGTGCAGCGTGCCGGCGCCGCCGGCCATGTCGCCCTTCATGTCCTCCATCCGGGCCGCGGGCTTGATCGAGAGGCCGCCCGAGTCGAAGGTGATCGCCTTGCCGACGAGCCCGAGCAGGAGCTCCGGGCGCGTGGGGGCGGGCGGCTCGTGGCGGACGACGACGAGGCGCGGCTCGCTCCGGCTGCCGCGGCCGACGGCGGCGAGCGCGCCCATGCTGAGCTCGTCCATCTCCGCCGGCCCGAGTACATCGGCGGTGAGGTGCTCGTGCTCGGCCGCCAGCTCCTGCGCGTGCTCGGCGAGCCGCTGCGGGTCGAGCTCGTTCGGCGGCATGTTCGCGAGGTCGCGCGCGCGGTTCGTCCGCGCC
>Ga0335076_10005833_pt1 | contig 12427 bp, 14 predicted proteins | sample Lox_Sample_25_FD_206717 | JGI IMG/M metagenome (GOLD analysis project Ga0335076, IMG submission 206717) | Soil microbial communities from Loxahatchee National Wildlife Refuge, Florida, United States - Lox_Sample_2.5 | ecosystem: Environmental > Terrestrial > Soil > Wetlands | place: USA...
CCCGCTCCAGTTTTCAAAATTGTCCGACCCGGACACATGGGTAACAGCTCGTACCGGAGACATGGGTTACAACCCGGGCCCGAACGGGTTGTCTGTGGGTTGCAGGGTCTTTTGCTCCAGATCGATGAAGCCGAGATCGTAGCGCATGAAGCTGACGATCCAAATGCCGTCGTCGACCTCTTTGATTCCCAGACGCTGACCGGCCAGGACGGTTGAGACATTGACCTTCTTGCGGTGCATGCAGACGCGGCCGCAATGGGTGACCATGACCTCCCGGTCGTGGAGCGGATAGGTCAGTTCCGGCAATCCTGAATAGGGTTTTGCGGACGGGGTATAGACCTCGGCCGGGCACTTCATGGCGAGCGCCTCATGCGGGCGTTCGCTGTTGAACTCGGCCACGAAGTCGTCGAACCGGGCCTGCTGCTGCAGGAAGTTGGCGCCCGCCGGCCTGGTGGCTTCCTTCTTCAAGGTCAGATGCATCCGCTCATGGCGCCCGTTCTGCTGCGGATGGCCGGGCTTGATGCGCTCGATCTCAATGCCGAGCCGGAGCCACCAGACCGAAAGCTTGGAGAGGTTGAAGAGGCCATTGGGGCTGGCGAAGGGAACCCCGTTGTCGGAGCGGATGGCACCCGGCAGGCCGCGTTCGCGAAACAGCTGCTCAAAGGCCGTAATGGCGGGCTCTTCCTTGGTGCCCTCCATGGCCTCGCATAAGAGCAGGAAGCGCGAGGCTTGGTCGGTGACGGTCAGGGGATAGCAGTAGCGGCCATCGCCGAGCTTGAACTCGCCCTTGAAATCGACGCACCAGAGATCATTGGGCGCTTTCCCGTCCGAGAGCGGTGTTCCTTGCGCCCGGCGCCGCGGCCGGCTCAGGCCCTTGACTAGGCTATGGCGGTGCAGAACCGCATGGATCGTGCTCTTGGCGGGGGTCCGGACATCGCCATCCAGACGCCGCACCAGGAGCTCGCGGATCTTCCGCGCGCCCCAATGCGGCTTCTCCTGCTTCAACCGCACGATCAGGCTCTCGATCTGCTCCGGAAGCTGGTTGGCATAGCGCACCGGCCGCCGGCAGCGATCGCTCAGCGCCTCCAGCCCGCTCTCCTTGTACCGATTGAAGATTTTGTAGCCGGTCTTTCGGGATATCCCGAAAGACCGGCAGACCTCGCTCATCGGCTCGCCATCGAGAATTAGGGCGACAAACTTCAGACGCTCTTCCACCACCGAACACTCCTTCCAAGGCATCGACACCCCCCGCTAAACCGCGGAAAGTGTTACCCATGTGTCCGGTACGTTCTGTCACCTATGTGTCGGGCCGCTCAAAAATGACTGGTCAGTTCCTCACTGCCTCGACGCGAGCCCGGTGCGTTGTAGGACTTGCGCGAAACAGCAGATCAGCGTGAGCGGCTTCGGCTATGTACGGAAGAAGATGGCGCTACATACGCCGGAGCTCAACGGCCCTTATGTACTCCCATTTACCTCGAAGGCTTAGGGTAGTTCTTCCGCGATCAAACAAGGCGGCCCCTGCGGCGGCTCGGTCGACAACACCGGCCGCCGCTAGGACAACGATGGCAAGAGCAGCGCACCGCTCAGCAGGACGGCCCCGATCAGGGTCACCAGGATCGGGCCGGTCAAGCTGAAGGCCCGGCTGGCGATCGTACTCTGGGGTAGGCGCAGGACGAGCTGGTGCCGGATCAGGATGCTGGTCACCCCCATCGCCGACAGCGTGATCGCCATGCCCACGGCGATTGCCAAGGTCATGGCGATGCCGCTCAAGATGATGCCATTGGTCAGCGCGAAGACCGGGATCAGGATTGCGCCGGAGCAGGGGATGAATCCGGCGGCGAAGCCGAGGATTCCCTGCTCTCTGTGGCTGCCCGGAACATGGGCGCAATGAGCGCCATGTGTGTGATGATGATCATGCTCGTGGACATGCTCGTGGACATGCCCGTGGACATGTCCGGGGCTATGGGCATGTGCACGGCCGCCCCGGAGCGCTGAAACCAACATGCCGATGCCGATCAACAGAATCGCGGCATAGCTGAACACGCGCAAACCATCTACCTCGTCAACGGGCGAGGCCAGGCTCTCCGCCAGGATCATGTGTACGACAACGACGATGACGATGGCGCCGATCACGTGGCTCAAGGAGATCCAGCTCGCCATGGCGACGCCGCGCCAGGGATGGGCGTGGCGGCCGAGGAAATAGCCGACGATCACCGTCTTGCCGTGGCCCGGCCCCAGAGCGTGGAACACGCCGTAGAGGAAGCCAATCAGCAACCCGCCCCAGAGGGCCCAGGGCTGGTCGCCTGCCTTGATCGCCATGAGCTGGCCGTTGATCGCGCGGTTGATCCGGGCCTGCAGCATGACGACCGTGACACCAACGCTGCGCAGCCACGAAGGCCGAACGGGCGATGCTTCCGTTTCCGCGGACGACGGCGTCGCATTCGTATCGTTCGAGCCGCCACCCACCCCGAAGGGAGAAGCGGAATCAGCGTACGACGCCGGGAGCGGCGCCAGCACGAAGAACGCGACGAGCAGAACAAACAGCAGGCGCAAGGTCAGTGACATGAAAGGGTGATCTCCTGTGGATACACGAACCCGCCGTAATAGGCGTTCTCAGTATCGTCGCGTATCTTGGGCATGCAGGTGACGCCGTCGTTGCCGTTGAAAAGAACCGGCTGATCCTTGGCGAGATCGACCTCGACATAGAACTCGCGGTCGTTGATCTCGACCTTCAGCTTCTGGGTTTTCGGGTCAACCGGCTTGGGGAGCTTCACGGTGAAGACGAACGTCACTTTCTTGTTCTTGGCGACGGCGACGAAGTCGACAGGGTCGGCCGCACCGATATCCTTTCCGTCCACCCACACGTAATTGAAGTAGCGGAACTTCTTCAGGTTCGGCAGCGTACCCTTGGCCACGGCTTTGCTCTCGAGCGAATCAAACGCGCCCACCGTTAGCATCGAACTGTTGAATCAAGGTGTCGCTGAAGACCTCGTCGAATGTCCAGGATTGGGTCAGTGCGATGATCTTTTCGCCGGCGAACATAAAGACCACCCGATCCTCGATGAATACATGGGGATGCGCTGATGCCGTTCGAGCAAAAGCGATGAGGAAGGGCACGGCCAGGATCACACCGAACCAGCGAGACACCGGTTAGACGCTGAAGTCGGCGGAAGCTATGCTGCGGTAGCCGCAGATCGGGCCGCCAACGGTCTCCTGAGCGCCGGCGGGCTTCAGATCGTGGTTATGTCGCCCTCCTGCAATGTAGGCGCCACAAAGGCGGCACGGCCGGCGACATTGGCAAGGCAGTGAAGCGCGTCGGCCGCAGCCACGTCGACTGGCATCGGCTCGGTCGATGCGCGCGCGGTAGCCGCGCCGGCACAGAGGTGCCGGTTCCGGCGAACATAGACTCTCGGCAACTTGCGTCTGGTCAGCATGCGGGACTCCAATTCCCGCCTCCACGAGGCAAACGAAGCTAAGCCCTTGCCTCGATTCCAGCAACCCAAACCGCCATCGCGATTCTTCAATGAGTGTGTTGGGGTCCCGACGCGGTGGCGCGCCGGTCCGTCAGAGCGGAGATCAATGTCAGGAAGTAGACAAGCGCACTGATCGCCGTGATGCAGAAGCTGGCCGGCCAATCTGTGTAATAGGCGAGTGTCAGTCCGGCCCAGGCCTCTGCGAGTGCCAGCAGCGCAGACAGCAGCACACCGATGTCGATGCGCTGGCTTAGGCGTTGCGCCGCAGCCGCCGGCCCGACCATCAGCGCGAACACCAAGAGGACGCCGACGACCTGGGTGCATTCCGCCACGGCGATCGCGACGATCGCCAGGAATAGCATCGAGACGAGGCGCAAGGAGATGCCTTTGGCTTCGGCCAGTTCCGGCTGCAGCGTAGCGAACAGCAGGGGGCGAACGATCACTGCAAGGGCCGTCAGGTTCAGCAGGCCGAGAATCAGCAACGTAGAGATGATCCCGCGGCTGACACCGAATACGTTCCCGAACAGCAGTGCCGTAGCCTGGGTGGCAAACGCCGTGAAGTAATGGAGGAAGAGCAGGCCAAAACCCAAGGAGAGCGAGAGCACAATGCCGATCGCGACGTCCCGGCCGTTCAACCGCTCGCCGAGCGCGCCCATCAGCATGCCTGCCGCGAGTGTAAAGGCTATCAGGCCCCAGAGCGGTGTCGCGCCGACCAGGATCGCACCCGTGGCCCCGGCAAATCCGACATGGGAGAGAGCATGACCGGCGAAGGTCTGGCCTCGCATCACCAGGAAGTAGCCGACGGTCCCCGCCACCACCGCGACGATCGCGGAGGCGACGAGCGCATTCACCATGAAGTCGTATTCAAGCATGATGCCGGTGCGGATCCCGCTCCACGTCAAGGGCGCCGGCCATCACGAAGATGCGCTCGCCAAGACGCACGACGTCGATCTTCGCGCCGTAGAGCCGCGAGAGAACCGTCGGGTTGATCACGTCGTCGAGGCCGCCGATCGCGGCACCACCGCCGCCGAGATAGAGCACCCGATCGATCGCGCCCAGGAGCGGATTGATCTCGTGGGCGCTGAAGACCACGGTAATCCGGAGTTCGCGCTGCAAGCGGCGCACCAGGTCCACGATCCCTTTTTGATGGCGCGGATCGAGACTGATCAATGGCTCATCGAGCAGGAGCAGCCTGGGATCGCCCAATAGCGCCTGCGCCAGGAGCAGACGCTGACGTTCGCCCCCCGAGATCTCGTTCAAGGGGCGCCTGGCGAGCTCAGTGCCTTCCACCAGTTCGAGCGCGCGGTCGACCTGACGCCAGGCCGCGGCGCCGAGCCATGGCTTGCCCCAGCGGTGGCCCTCGGCCGCGCTGGCGACGAAGTCGCGGCCGCGCAACCTGATCGCGCTCGCGGTGCCGCGCACCTGCGGCAGGTATCCGATGGCGCGATTGCCCCGCGTCACTTCCCGGCCGAACACGCGAACCGCTCCCTTTTGGAGCGGCTGAAGCCCCAGGATGGTGCGCATCAGCGTGGTCTTGCCGGCGCCATTGGCGCCAAGCATGCCCAGGAACTCGCCCTGCAGGATCTCGAAGCTGACCTCGGAGAGCACAATGCGCTCTCCGAGGACGATGCTGACTTGGTCGAAGACGACAGCCGTCACTGCTGGCTGGAAAGCGCTTTCTCCAAGGCGTCGAGCTGGGACATCATCCATGTCTGGTAGTTCGTTCCGGGAGGTTCGGTTTCGGTTACGCCCACCACGGGCACGTGAGATGCGTTCGCCAGATCGAGCAACCGCTTGGTCAGGTCGTCCGATACTTGGCTGTTATAGAATAGCACCTTGACTTGGCGGTTTTTGAGATCGTTCTCGAACTCGGCAATGTCCGAGGCGCTGGGTTCGGTGTCATTCATGACGGCGAGCTGGAACCGCTGGTTGCGCATCTTGAGGTCCAGTGCCTCAGCCATATAGCCGAACACCGGTTCCGTTGCCGTCACCATAGTGCCGCCATACTTGGCGTGAAGCTCCGTGATCTTCTGTTGCAAAGGTTTCATGGAGGTGATGAAGGCCTGGAGTCGCGCGTCGTACTCCGCTTTGTGGCCCGGATCGGTCTTGCCGAGATCGGCCGCAACAGCCTGGGCGACGGCGATCACGGTGTTTGGGTTATACCAAAGATGGGGATTATCGCCGCTCTTCTTGTGTGCGAGATCGGCCGCGACAATCGCCGTGCGATCGCTGGATGGCGACGCCGCCAGCATCTTGTCGATCCAGGGATCGTAGTCTGCCCCGTTGTAGATCACCAGCTTGGCAGCCGACACCGCACGCGCCGTCGAGGGACTTGCCTCGAACTCATGCGGATCTTGATCCGGGTTCTTCAGAATGCTGACGACCCGGACGTCGGTACCGCCAATCTGCTCGGCGACATCGCCGTAGAAGTTCTCCGCTGCCAGCATGTTGACCGGCTGGGCGGCGGCAAAGGCCGCTGCGCTGCTGAGCAATACGGCCGTTGCTGAGATCGGCAAGAAGACTTTTCTCATGACATCCTCTCATCTGACCGGCTCTGAATCTCTTCGCTTCCCCTCTCGGAGCAGGGGCGAGAATGTAATAGTATAACATAACATTTGCAGTCAATAAGGAAGATCCGGTGGCGGGTTTGGCGGAGAGACCAGCTGAACGCGCGGCTGAAAGTTGCCGCATCGCGAAGGTTGCCCGCGGCCCTCAGCGGGCAGGAGCAAAGACCGGCTTCGGTCTCACTGCATTGTGCCTTCGTCGCTGTTTTCATCGGCCCCGCCAGCCGCCGACACGATGTCATTGGCGCGGAGCCATCCCGGAGATCCGGAGGCGAGCCCCTTCAAGGCTCGGTGTGCCTGCGCGCGGGCCTCGCGCTTGTTGCCATTCGCCATTGCCTGCTCAGCCTGGGCCAGCTCCGACATGCCGATCTGGTTGTCACGGCCATAGGCGATCGCCAACAGGCGCCAGCCGAAGGGATTGTTGGACTCGATCTGCGTTGCAAATTCGAGATTGGCGATGGCGGGCTTCACGTATTGCGGCTCCTCGGTCTCGATCTCCACTTGTCCGAGCTCGAGCCGCAGCAGCGACTCCCGGGGCCTTAGCTCTGCCGCGCGCTGGTAATAGGGCAGCGCGTCGGCGAGCCGCCCGCTCTCGAACAGGATCTGCCCGGTCTGCTCCAGGAAGAACGGATCATCCGGCGCCTCCTTGAGCAGGCTGCCCATCAGCGCCAGCGCCTCGGGCGTGCGGCTGACGCGATAGTACGCGATCGCGCGCGCGTATCGCGCCGGTACCGAATTGTCACTCGGCGGATAGGCCTGCAGGACCCGGTCGAGCGGCCAGAGATAGCCTTTGAGTTTCGCCAGCATGCGTTGGTGCAGGACCACCAGAGCCGGAGCGTCCTTCGCGGCGCTGAAAGGCGAGGTGTCGACATGCTGCTGCACGGACTCAATGCGGTCGCGTGTCAATGGGTGCGTCTGGAGGTAGGGATCCTGGCTCCCCGGCAGAAGGTACTCCTCGCCCTCCAGCTTCTGGAAGAACTCCAGCAGCCCGCGTGCCGACTGATGGGTTGCATCGAGGAAGCGCATGCCGGCTTGGTCGGCGGAGGCTTCCTGGACCCGACTGTATTTCAGGAGGTCCCGCTGCGCGACGCCTTGACCCATGGTCGCGGCACCCATGCCAATGCCGGAATTCCCAGTCGCAACCCCCGCCCCGATGCCCACGAGCAAGGCAAGGATGCTCTCGACGGTCGCGTTGTGCAGCTCCTCCTGAATCCGCACCAGATGCCCGTCGGCGATGTGGCCGGTCTCGTGCGCGATCACGCCGATCACCTGGTTCGGTGTGTCGGCGCGCATCAGAAGGCCGGTGAAGAGGAACATGTTCATGCCGGGCGCGACGAACGCATTGATCTGATCCGTTTCGATCAAATGCACCTTGATTGCTCCGGCATCGAGCCCCGCCGCTGTGAACAGCGGGTCCGCGTAGGCCCGGATCGTGGCCTCGATCTCGGCGTCGCGAATCAGCGTCGGCTCGCCTTGCGCGTCGGCCGGTAGCGTTTGCAACAGTGTCACGGCAAATGCGGCCGCGAGACAGCAGCCCCGTGCAACCAATCGGTTGATCATTCGACCGTCCTCATCTTTCCTTGCCGCTGGCCGGCAAGCGGTCCGGATATTCGAGGCTGCGCCCATAAAGTCGATACCGCAACCCTCGGAAATCTGTACTGAGTCCTCCGGCAGAGCAAGGCGCGCCTGGCACTTGTTACACTTCGTCTCGCAATCCGTCAGACTACTGACCTGGCGAGGGGTCGCGGGGAGCGTGATTTCGCCAGCGCGCGCTCGCAGGTCAGGCTGTAACCTCACGTCATGAATGATTCCTTGCCACGACTTGCTCCCGGCTGGCCCTCTCTGACGGCCCGATCGGCAGCCCCTGTCTTTCTCGGAGCCTTCCTGACGGTGATCCTGACGCCAGGGAGTGCCTTCGCGCACATCACTCAGGGTTCGATGGGAGGGTTCGGCAGCGGGTTCGAACATCCGCTGACAGGTCCCGACCATTTCCTCGCGATGTTCGCCGTCGGAATCTGGGGCGCCCAGATGGGCGGACGGTCGGTCTGGACCCTCCCCGTCACCTTTCCGCTGATCATGGCGATGGGCGGGCTTGCCGGAATGCTGGGTCTCCAGCTCCCGGGTATCGAGGTTGGAATCGCCCTTTCCATCGTCGCGTTGGGCGGAGCGATTCTCTTCGCCTGGCATCCGGCAGAAATCATAGCCCTGCTGTTGATCGCCGTCTTCGCGGTATGTCATGGGTATGCGCACGGAGTTGAATTGCCACGGGCAGCGGATCCTGCGGATTATGCCGTTGGGTTCGTGATCGCGACCGGGCTCATCCATTTGCTCGGCATCGGCGTCGGACTGGCGCTCGGGAAACCGTATGGGGGTCGATTGGCAAGAGCCCTTGGCGGCGCCATTACCCTCGGCGGGTTGTACTATCTGTTCGCGGCCTAGTGTTGCGCACGGGCCGAAGCTTCCGCATGACGGACCGCGTGGGCATCGGCCTCGTCGGCATTGGCATTGTTACCGTCATCGCGATCGCGCTTCACCCGGCATCGGGTCGATCTCTCGCAGAGAGTGGCGCATTGGCGGTAGCGCTGGGCTTCGGACGCGCTCTGCCGCTGATCGGTCTCGGCGTTGCCGCGGGGCTGTCACGCGATCGAGAGGCCGTTGCCTGTGGAATACTCTTCGCCATCGGATTCACCGCGGGTTTCGTCGAGAAGGACGACATGCTCTCCGCGCTGGCAGGTCCGGGAGAGACCTACCGCCTCTTCCTGGTCGACCCGTTGGCATCCCTTACGATGGGCTTGGGGCTTGCGATCCCGGGGGCATTTCGGCGCTATGCCTTACCCTTTGCCGCGTTGATCGTCGGCTGCCTGTTTGCGCTCTCCATGAAGCTCAACAGCCCTGACCCCACGAGCGCGATGTTCCCGACCGGCGGCGCCGCGGTTGCGGCATGGTTGCTCGCGACTTCGGCACTTTTCAGCCGCCAGAGAACCGCTCGCTGGCTGCAGATCGCCTTGCGGATCTTCGGCAGCTGGCTGATCGCCATCGGGCTCCTGCTTGGGGGAGCTGCGGTTGTTCAGCGATCAGCCGTGGACAGCGCTGCGCCATCGCTGCCGCCACCGACAGTCCCTTGGAACCCAGACAACAACGGGCTGAAAAATCATCGGCCAAATGGCCTTGGCCCATCGGCCGGACCCTAGAGCCCTGGCGCGGCCAGCCTGTGTCAAGTACCTGAGGAGAAATGTGTGTTGCCGCGCCCACGATCCGAACCTACTATTCCAAGCTTGAGGAAGAGGTGCAGCCCGTTGGAGCTCACATGATCACCAGACGAGACTTATTGAACGGCGCCGTCGCCGGAAGCGCCGCGTTCATAGCTGGGGCTGGGGCCGCGATGGCGTTTTCGACCGAGCCGATGCCCGCCGACGTGGCCGCGGCCTATGCGCTGCGTTGCGGCGGCAATGTCTCCGGCCACGATCAATTGATGAAGACTGCCCGTGCCACTTTGGACGGCGAGATCGCGCGCGGCCAGAAGCCGGTGGGCGCAGAGGAAATCGTGGTGTGCCCGATTTGCGGCTGCAAGATGGTCGTTTCGGCCGGCTAAGCGCTCCGCGTACGGCTGTTACGGGTTATCCGGATAGCGGAAGGTTGTCACCTGCATCCACTTGGTCGCGTCGCTGACCAGCTTGATCTTGTAGCTGCGCGCCTGTTCTCGCCCCGTCCGCGATTGGACGGTCAGTTCGTCCGATACGCCAACCGCCAGCGGCGTCACCAGCAGCACCGGCTTGGCCAACTTGCCGGCGCCATAGGTCGTGACCGTCACGGACCAATCGTCCTCGTTTGCGGCGAAGCTTTGCACCTGCTCCCCGGTCTGGAGGGCGAGACCGCAATACTTGTTCGGCGAACAGATCAGCGTAGGTTCCGTCGCCGCGCCATATTCGAAGACGGTCTGCGCGGGTACCTCTTCAGGATTCCAAGGCGTCGAGTCCTCCACCGCGCCCGCGCTCTGGGCCTCTGCAAGCGGCGGCATGAGCGGCACGAGCGCAAGCATCGTCAGAGGAAGTATCAGTTTCGGGAACAATCGCATCTGTCTCTCCCTATGTGCCATCATCAGTCCTGCGCGAACTGACGAATCTGCTGCTTCAGTTCCGTGAGCGCATGTCCGGTCAAAGCGACCGGAACAGCCGGCGGCATCTTCAAAGGGTCGATGCGCTCGCCGTCGATCGCAATCTCGTAGTAGAGATGCGGGCCGGTCGCGACTCCGGTCTGTCCGACTGCGCCGATCACCTGTCCACTTTTCACCGCAGTGCCAAGCAGGAGGTCGGGCGCGATCGCCGACAGGTGCGCATAGGTCGTTTCGACTCCGAGGCTGTGCCGGAGGCGCACATACTGACCGTAGTCACCGTGCCAACCGGCATCGATCACGACCCCATCCCCCGCGGCGGTCACCGGCGCTCCCTCCGAAGTCGCAAGGTCGATGCCGTAGTGAAACCGTCGGTCGCCGAAGACCGGATGAATCCGCCAGCCGAACGGCGACGTCAGCTTTGCCCGCCCGACGGGGCGCTGCAGATGCAGCCAGGCGATGCCCTTGCCATTGGCATCCACCAGTGCTTCGCCGACCTCGGGATCGCGAAAGAAGTAGAGACGATGTTCCAACTCACCGGTCGTCAGCGATATATCAAGGAGGTGCGGGTTTCCCACAGTCCGGCCGCCGAGCCTGACTTCGTCAAAGGCAATGGCGAATGCGGATGTAGACTTCAAGGTCGAGGCAAGGTCCCGATCAAGCTTCGTGGCCGATAGTACTGCGTCCATGAGCGCCGCCGGCAGTCCCGCCCGGCGCAGGGATGCGCCCAGATTGGAGCCGACGATGCCTGAGACCTCGCGGCGGTCGGTCGTCGCCTGCCAAAGGTCAGCGGGGATATCGACCTTGCGCGGCTTCGCGTTTCGCGATTCGATTTCGATCGAGCGCAGGAGGTTGAATGAACCGCTGGTCACCAGACTGAGTTCAATGCGGTCGCCCGCGTGCAGTGGCCGGGTATCTTGCTTGCCGATGACAGGCAAGAGCCTTGCGCAATACCTCCCATCCAAGCCTTGTTCGTGCAACAACGCCAGAAGAGTATCGCCGCGCTTGGCGATGACAGTGACGGAGCGCGCATCTGGCACCGCGCTGCCCGACGTCTGGCTCGAACCCACGGAGCGAAAACCGGGATCCGTGGGAAGGTTCGGATTTGCCCAGACCGACCCGGCCAATGCCTCGAGCACGCATGCAATGATCGCGGCTTGAATCACCCTGGCGCGCGCCTTGCGAGGCGACGCAATTAGCTTGGCTGTATGCATTTTTCCCCATTAGGACAAGCAGAGGGCCGATCAATAGTCGCCAGCCGGCACTGACGTCAATTCAACTCTGGCGAGGGTGCCGTCTCGCGACGGGATGCGGTCGCGCAGTGCGCACATATGCCTTGCAGCTCGATTATCGGCCGCTCAACCTTGAACCCGCGTGCCTTCGCCTCGCTTCTCACCAGACGGTCGATGGTTGGTTTCTCGATTTCTTCAGCTTGGCCGCAGATCGCGCAGACGAAGAAGATGCAGGAGTGGACGTGAATAGGATCGACGCAAGCGATGTACGCGTTTCGGCTTTCGATCCGGGTTACGAGACGCTGCGACATCAGGAAATCCAAGGTCCGATAGATGCTGGGCGGGGCGAACTTGCGCACCATCTGCTTCTCCAGCAGCGGGATGAGCTCGTAGGCGGTCAAGGGCTGAGCCGCACGCACCAGAATGCCCAGCAGCGTCCGGCGAAGGGCCGTGAGCCGAGAACCTCGCTGCATACAAAGCGATTGCGCGGCTTCCAATATCTGGTCCGTCGCCGCGCGCGCGAGCAATGGCTGAGGCTTCAAGCTTCCTCCCATGGCGGTTGGTTATGTTATAACATATCTTATCGGTGCCGTACAGAATCCCAAGACATTATTTTGAAGAGACCGACCGGCCTCTAAATCATATGTCTAGGTACCCTGCCCACGATCAAACGATGGCGCGCGATGGGGCGATGACGGAAAGCAATCTCACGCAACCACAAGAAATACCTTACCCTGATCCGAGAGAAGCAAATTCTCCCGAGGACCGAGGGTCGGGCGAAGTGGCGGCTGAAGTTGCGGCACGATCGCTCTCCCGGTTCAGCCACCCCGTCGCTCGGAGCGACATGCGGGCGGCATCGATTCTGTCCGTCTTGCTGCATGGACTATTGTTGGGCCTCTTCCTCCTGGCGCGCACGTTCGACACGGATCACGCCAAAACAAAGGCCGTCATGACGGTCGATCTCGTGGAACTCGGCACAGCCACGACGTCTCCGGAAGCCGCGCGCCTTGCCGCTGTGCCGCAACAGCGCGCCAAAGAGATCGCGAC
>Ga0335076_10005834_pt1 | contig 12422 bp, 10 predicted proteins | sample Lox_Sample_25_FD_206717 | JGI IMG/M metagenome (GOLD analysis project Ga0335076, IMG submission 206717) | Soil microbial communities from Loxahatchee National Wildlife Refuge, Florida, United States - Lox_Sample_2.5 | ecosystem: Environmental > Terrestrial > Soil > Wetlands | place: USA...
TGCAGGGGAGCTGCGAGATAGATGTCGCGGCACAGCCGCGGCGAGAGTCCGAGCTGTTCAGCTATGATGCGGCTGTATTTTGCCACCCGCAATGTGTGCTCGCCGGTGTCGTTGTCGCGATATTCGACGGCAAGCGCCAGGCGCAGGATGATCTCCTCCTCGCGCTCCTGAAGCTTGATCGTGGCTGCCGCGACTTCGTTCGCCAGATCCGCGGCGCGGTCATTGAGCTTCCGCACCGCAAGTCCGAGCCGAATGAGATTGCGCAGGCGCACCTGCATCTCCAGGCTCTGCGGTCGCTTCGCCAGAAAATCCGTGGCTCCAGCCTCCAGCGCTTTCATGCGGACGTCATCATCCTCGATCGAGGTGATCATCGCGATCGGAATGTCGGTGAATTTCGCGAGCGAGCGCAATTCGCGGATGAGGGTGATGCCGTCCATCTTCGGCATCTCGAAATCCACCAGCACGATGTCGTATTCGCGCTGCATCGCCGATTCGAGCGCCCGCAAGGGATCGGCAAAGGCAGTTGCCTGCACCATGCCATCGGCTTCAACGAAGCGTTTGAGGAAATCGAGAACGGAACGGCTGTCGTCGACGAGAAGTGCTTGCGTAATCATTAGGCGAAGTTCCGCAGTCGTGTATGCAAAGTTCGATCAGCGAAGCTAGCGGGCGGCACTTAACGCTCACTAAACTTGCAATTTCAACGAATCCGCGAGTCAACTTTTTCAAGATCATTCAAAAGTTGTATCGAAAATAATTTGCATCTCCGTAGTCCCACGGGCGTCTTGGTTAATATCTTGATTACCGATCGAAGCGAAAGTGCGCGCGGAAGAATCGCCCAACGATGGGTTCGATTCTCAATCGTGACTTTAGGGGCAGGTACATGGTTGAGCCGACGGAGCCCAAGCGGCCGCTGCGGTTGCCTCACGATTGCAGCATCGCTGCGATCCGTGGTGTCTACGATCTGATCCGGGAAGCTTTCAACCGGCAGGATTCTCTTGAGATCGATTGTTCCAGTGTCGGCAAGACCGACGTGACGTCGATCCAGCTTCTCCTCTCGACAACGAAGACCGGGCAGGCGCACGGGCGACGTGTAATTCTGACCGCACTCTCGCAAAACTTTCGCAACACCCTTCGCCGGGCCGGCTTCACCAACGAAGCCATCGCCGAACATCCCTTCAATGACAAGAAAGATGGCAGCTGATGGCCACGGTCCTGACTGTCGACGACTCCCCGAGCATCCGCCAGATGATCAAGGTCACCCTTGAGCCGGCAGGTCACAGCGTCATCGAGGCCGGCGACGGCGCGCAAGGTCTGACCCAGGCGCAATCGAAGCGCCCCGACCTCGTCATCACCGACCTCAATATGCCGAACATGAACGGTCTGGAGCTGATCCGGGCGCTGCGCAAGTTGCCGGCGCTGACCGGTCTTCCCATCGTCTTCCTGACCACAGAATCCAACGACACGCTGAAGCAGGAAGCCAAAAGCGCCGGCGCAACGGGATGGATCACCAAGCCGTTCAAGCCGGAACAACTGCTCTCGGTCGTCGCCAAGCTGGTACGTACATGACCACGATCGATCCGACGGAGGTCTTTCGCCAGGAAGCGAGCGAGCTTTTCGAGACGCTGGAAAGCGCGCTGTTGGATCTGTGTCAGCGTCCGGACGATCGCGAGCTGGTCGATTCCGCCTTTCGCGCCCTGCACACCATCAAGGGTTCCGGCGCGATGTTCGGCTTCGACAAGGTCGCAGCCTTCACCCACGAGTTCGAGACCGCCTTCGAGCAGGTGCGCAAGGGCGAGATCAAGCCGACCCAGGAATTGATCGCGGTGGCGCTCGCGGCCAAGGACTACATCCGCGCGCTGATCGAAGCGCCTGACAGCACCGACTCCATCATTGGCGATGCCATCCTGGACGATCTGAAGCAGTTCGTCTCGCCGGTCGCGGGCCCGGAAGAGCCCGTCGTCCAGCAGGAGATTCCGGCGGCAAAGGCCGGTGCCGGCTGGCGGCTTTATCTTGAGTTCGATTCGCAGATCATGCGCAACGGCTCCAATCCGCTCGATCTGCTCGACGACCTCTGCAAGCTCGGTTCCTGCTTTGCCATTCCCGTGACCGACGGCATCCCGCTGCTCGATGCTCTCGAGCCGGAAGATTGCTATCTGAAATGGGACGTCACGCTGCACAGCGATTGCGACAGGGCTGCAATCGACGACGTCTTCATGTTCGTCGTCGACGAGATGAAGCTCACGCTGTCGCCACTTGCCGCGATGGGCGAACTGCCGCCGCCTGAGTTGCAGGTCGCGTTGGTCGAGGCTCTTTCCGCGCAAAACGGGAGCGCGCCGCAAGCGTCGAAGCAGGACGCCGCGCCGGTCGCGCAGAAACGCGACGAACCCAGGCGCGAAGAGCAGAAGCGCGACGAACCGAAACGCAGCGACGACCGCGGCATCGCCACCGTCCGCGTCCAGGCCGAGCGGCTGGACGAGCTGATGGACCGGGTCGGCGAGCTCGTGATCGCCCAGGCGCGCTTGACCCAATTGGCTTCGGCCGGCGACGATCTCTCGATCAAGATGATCGCTGAGGAGATCGAGCGCCTGGCTGGTAGCCTGCGCGACACCACGATGGGCGCGCGCATGGTTCCGATCGGTTCGCTGTTCGGCCGCTTCCGCCGCCTGGTCCATGACCTCTCTCGTGACCTCGCCAAGCCGGTCGAGTTCGTGACCGCCGGCGAGGACACCGAGCTCGACAAGACCATGATCGAGTGCCTGGCCGATCCGCTGGTGCATCTGATCCGCAACGCCATCGACCACGGTATCGAGGACACCGCAAAGCGCACCGCCACCGGCAAGACCGAGAAGGGACGCATCGAACTGCACGCGGTCCATTCCGGCGCGCAAGTGTTGGTCACGGTGAAGGACAATGGCGGCGGGCTCAACACCGCAAGGATTCGCGCCAAGGCGGAAGAGCAGGGGCTCATCGCTGCCGGAGCCGCTCTGTCGGACAACGAGATCCATCAGTTCCTGTTCCATCCGGGCTTCTCCACCGCGCAGACCGTCTCCGCGCTGTCCGGCCGCGGCGTCGGCATGGACGTTGTGAAGCGCACCATCGAGAACATGCGCGGGTCGATCGATCTTTCGACCCGTCCGGGCGAGGGCACCACCGTCACGCTGCGCCTGCCGCTGACGCTGGCGATCATCGAGGGTCTCCTGATTCGCGTCGGAGGCGGCCGCTATATCATTCCGCTGTCGGCCGTCGAGGAATGCGTGGAGCTGATGCCCGAGGATCAGCGCTCGCGCGGGCGCAACTTCCTCAACGTGCGCGGCAATTTGGTGCCGTTCCTGAAGCTGCGCGAGATCCTTCAGGTGCCGGGCTCTGCCGACCAGCACCAGAAGACCATCATCATCTCGACCGGCGAGATCCGCGTCGGCCTCGTCGCCGATCAGATCATCGGCAATCACCAGACGGTCATCAAGTCGCTGTCGAAGCTGCACTCCGACGTCACGATCTTCTCGGGCGCGACGATCCTCGGTGACGGCACCGCGGCGCTGATCCTGGACGTGGTGCAGCTGGTCGCGCTGGCGCAGGCGCAGGCCGAGAAAAGCCAAAGGAACGAGGCCGCCTGATGAGCGATCGCGAGGCACAGGCCGCCGCCGCGGGCCAGGAAAAAGCCGTCTCCGCCGCTGTCGCGGATGCGATGCAGGTCGTCATGATCGGGCTCGGCGACGAGAAGTTTGCGCTCGATGCCGGACTGGTGCGGGAGATCATCGATCCGGTGCCGGCAACCAAGGTGGCGGGCGCCAAGTCCTTCGTGCCAAGTGTCATCAATGTGCGCGGCAACGTCATTCCGCTGGCCGATCTGCGCATTCGCTTCGGCATGCCGGTGACCGAGGACACGGCCGACACGCGCATCGTCGTGGTCGAGGTGGGCATCGACAACGAGCCGGTGCTGGTCGGCGTCATGGCCGACAAGGTCTTTGAGGTGACGGAGATCTCGCAGACCGACGTGCAGCCGACACCGCGCGTCGGCATGCACTGGAAGCCGGAGTTCATCCGCTTCATCACCAAGTGGCGTGAAGAGTTCGTCATCGTTCCCAGCATGGAACGTATTCTGAATTGAAAGGGTCTCGCGGGGCGCGAGACAGGGGGCTGAAAAATGCGCTTCACCGTCAAGGCAAAACTGGCAGTTGCGTTCGGCGTGATCATTGCGCTTTCCATGGTTGCGGGGGGCGTCGCATACATGAAGCTCGGCGACATGATGGCGACCGCCGACAGCATGGTTCTGCGTGCCAAGCGCATGGAAAAGGCGATGGAGATCGAGAAGGAGATCCTGTCGCAGGTTCGCGCGGAGAAGAATGCCGTGATGGGCACCGAAGCGGAGGCCGCCGAGTTTGCGGCCGAGGCGGCCAGGTCCCGCGAAGCCCTGCTGAAAACCAGGGACGAGGTCTACGCGCTCGCGAGCGAGGCCGGCAAGAAGCTGCTCGACAATTTTGCCGCCGCTTATTCCAGGATGAGCGCCTATCAGGAGGAAGAATTCAAGCTGGCAAAGACCGACAAGGCGAAGGCCAACGAGCATTCGCATGACGGGCACAAGGTCGTGAACGATGCGCTCGCTGCCATGAGCGCCTATGTCGACAACACCAAGAAGCAGCTTGCCGACCAGGCGGTCGAGTCCAAGGAAGAAGGGGCGCACGCTCAGGCCTTGCTGCTGACGCTGATCGGCGCCTCGCTCGCGATTGCGATCGCCGCGGCGATCTGGATTTCGCTCAACATCAGCCGCTCGCTCGGGCGTGCTGTCGGTCTTGCCGGCGCCGTCGCCAGCGGCGATCTCAGCCAGACAATTCCTTCCGCCAGCAACGACGAGGTCGGCGATCTCATCCGCTCGCTGAACATGATGGTCGAGAAGCTTCGCCAGATCGTGGCCGAGGCACTCACCGCGGCGCAGAACGTCTCGGCCGGCAGCCAGGAGCTTTCGGCGAGCGCCGAGCAGCTGTCTCAGGGCGCGACCGAACAGGCCTCCTCGGCAGAGGAGGCCTCCTCCTCGATGGAAGAGATGGCTTCCAATGTGAAGCAGAACGCCGACAACGCCAACCAGACCGAGAAGATCGCGGCGCAATCGGCCAGGGACGCCGAAGCCAGCGGCGCCGCTGTCGGCCGCGCGGTGAACGCGATGCAGACCATCGCCGAGAAGATCACCATCGTGCAGGAGATCGCGCGCCAAACCGATCTGCTCGCGCTCAATGCCGCGGTCGAAGCGGCGCGCGCCGGCGAGCACGGCAAGGGCTTTGCGGTGGTCGCCTCCGAAGTGCGCAAACTCGCCGAACGGAGCCAAGCGGCGGCAGCCGAGATCGGCACGTTGTCGACGGATACCGTCAAGGTCGCCCAGGAAGCCGGCGAGATGCTGGCCAAGCTGGTGCCGGACATCAAGAAGACCGCCGAGCTCGTGGTCGAAATCACGGCGGCCTGCCGCGAGCAGGATGTCGGATCATCGCAGATCAACCAGGCGATCCAGCAGCTCGACAAGGTCGGCCAGCAGAACGCCAGCGCGTCGGAGGAGGTGTCATCGACCTCGGAAGAGCTCGCTTCGCAGGCTGAGCAGCTGCAGTCGACCATTTCCTTCTTCCGCATCGACGACGTACATCGCGAGCGGCCGACGTCCGCAGCACCGGTGGACCATGCGGTCAGGCAGCTCAAGGCCAAGGCCGCCAGCATGGCCGCGGCCGATCGCGGCGCGCGCAAGCCGATCGCCGCCAAGCCCGCGCCGCGCCGCATACCGAAAGTCGCAAACGGCAGCGGTGGCGGCGGTTTTGCCTTCGCCATGGACGAGGCCGGAGACGAGCGCGACGCGGATTTTCAACGCTAGGGAATAGGTCCGGCCCGCCGGAAAGGTGAGCCGGACACTTGGAATGCGGGGACTGAACATGAGATTTACCGTCAAAGCAAAGCTTGCCGCCGCCTTCGGTACCGTCATCGTGCTTTCGATGATCACCGGCGCGATCGCCTATAACAAACTGTCCGCCTTGAGCGACGCGGAAGAACGCACCGTGGCCCAGGCCGTGCGGCTGAAAATGGCGGCCGATGTCATGAACGGCATTCAGGGCCAGCAGCGCTCGGAGTCGCGCATGATCTACGCGACCAACGACAAGGATACCCAGGACAACTACAATGTGATGGTCACGCGCCGCGACAAGGTGTTGAAGTTGCGCGACGAGCTTTACAGCAAGGCAAGCGAAGCCGGCAGGCAGATGCTGGATACGGCGGCCGCTCCGATCAAGCGCATGAACGAGCTCGAGGAGCAGGCCAGCAAGCTCGCGCTGTTGAACTCGAACAACAAGGCGGCCGAGCTCTGGAATGGTGAGGGACAGCCGGCGGTCCGCGAACTGGACACGACGCTTGATTCCATGATCGCGGAGTTGAACAAGAACGCCTCCGAAAGCCAGCGCCTGGTGACGCTGCTGATGACCGCGAAGTTCGATGCGGCCCGCATCGCGCGCGCGATCATCTCGGCCTATACCAGCTCGAATCTTGCCGATGTCGACGCCGATGTGAAGGAAGCGTTGCAAAAGCTTGCGGCCGTCAAGGGGGACATCGCGAAGCTCTCCACCGAGCAGGCCGGCGGCGCCGCGAGCGCGCTGGCAGCCGAGCTTGATCGGCTGACCAAGGCTGCGGAAAAGGCAGCGAGCCTTGCCTCGGAGGCCGGCAACATCAAAGCGACCGCCATCGCGAGCGGCGAGGGTCGCAAGGCTTTCAACGAAAGCCTCGATGCCGTCGAGCAATACGTCAAGCGCAACGAGCAGCAGATGGCCGAAGTCGCCGACGAGGGCGCGCGCGAGGCGAGTTTTGCCAAGATGCTGATGATCGGGGTCATCCTGGCCGTCCTCGTGATCGCGGTCGTGGCGGCGACCTGGATCGCGCTCGGGATCAGCCGCGCGCTCGCCCGTGCCGTTGGCCTGGCCGATGCGGTCGCGATCGGCGATCTCGGCCAGAAGATCGACAATGTCAGCGACGACGAGGTCGGCGATCTCGTCAAGTCGCTGAACACCATGACCGCCAATCTCAATGCCACGGCGGCCGTCGCCAATGAGATTGCCAATGGCAACCTCCTGGTCGAGGCCAAGCGGCTGTCGGACAAAGACACGCTCGGCATCGCGCTGGAACGCATGGTCGAGAAGCTGCGCCAGATCGTCACCGAGGCGCTGACAGCGGCGCAAAACGTCTCGGCCGGAAGCCAGGAACTGTCCGCCAGCGCAGAGCAGCTCTCCCAGGGCGCGACCGAGCAGGCCTCATCCGCCGAGGAAGCCTCGTCCTCGATGGAGGAGATGGCTGCGAACGTGAAGCAGAACGCCGAGAATGCCAACCAGACCGAGAAGATCGCGGCGCAATCGGCGAAGGACGCGGAGGCAAGCGGCGCGGCCGTCGGCCGTGCCGTCGAGGCGATGCAGACCATCGCCGAGAAGATCACCATCGTGCAGGAGATCGCCCGCCAGACCGATCTGCTCGCCTTGAACGCTGCGGTCGAAGCGGCGCGTGCGGGCGAGCACGGCAAGGGCTTTGCGGTGGTCGCCTCCGAGGTGCGCAAACTCGCCGAGCGCAGCCAGGCGGCCGCAGCCGAAATCGGCACGCTTTCAGGGGAGACCGTCAAGGTCGCCCAGGAAGCAGGCTCAATGCTGGCCAAGCTGGTGCCTGATATCAAGAAGACCGCCGAGCTGGTGGTCGAGATCACGGCGGCCTGCCGCGAGCAGGACGTCGGCTCGTCGCAGATCAACCAGGCCATCCAGCAGCTCGACAAGGTCGGCCAGCAGAATGCCAGCGCTTCCGAGGAGGTCTCCTCGACCTCGGAGGAACTGGCCTCGCAGGCCGAGCAGTTGCAGTCGACCATCGCCTATTTCCGCATCGAGAACGCGAAGACGAGGGCCGAGGCGCCGGTCGATCGGGCCGTCAGCCAGCTGCGCGCCAAGGCGGCGAACATGCAGGCCGCCGATCGCGGCGCGAAGAAGCCCGCGGCCGCCAAGCCGGCTCGTGCCGTCAAGGCGGCAGGCGGCGGTGGCGGATTTGCCTTTGCGATGGACGGCAGCGAAGACGATCGCGACGCCGATTTTCAGCGCTAGGGCAATACGTGCAAGATCGTGTGAGGGTGGAGTGGGCAACATGGCGGAAACGGCGCAATATCTGACGCTCGGTCTCGCGGGCGAGACGTTCGGCATTGCCATCCGCAATGTACGCGAAATCCTGGACATGCGGCCGATCTCGCGGCTGCCGCATGCGCCGCATTTCCTGCTGGGCATGATCGACGTGCGCGGCAGCGGCTATCCGATCGTCGATCTGCGGCTGAAACTCGACCTGCCGAGCGTGCCGGCAACCGACGCCACCCGCATCATCATTCTCGATGTGCCGGTCGGCGAGCGCGTGGTCGGAGTCGGCTTCGTCGCCGATTGCGTGTTCGAGGTCACCGATATCGACGAGACCGCGACCGAGAAGGTGCCCGAGGTCGGCGGGCATTGGAAGTCCGACTACATCGCCGGCATCGGACGCAAGGGCGACAAGTTCGTCATCCTGTTCGATCTCGCGCGGCTGATGGCGCATGAGGGGATGCCGGCAGCGCGGGAGGCAGAGGTCGATCCGCCGGTCGCGGCGTAGCTCATGACGCCGGCATTTTACGAGGCCTCCGCGCATCTGTCGGATCGCCATTTCCGCACCATCGCCCAGTTGATCGAGGGCCAGGTCGGCATCAAGCTGCCGCCCGGCAAGCGCTTGATGCTGGAAGGGAGGCTGCAGAAACGCGTCCGCGCCCTGAACTATTCGGGGGTCAACGAATATGTCGAGACCATTCTGGACGAGGGTCAGCTCGACACCGAGATGACGCATCTCATCGATGCCGTGACCACCAACAAGACGGATTTCTTTCGCGAGCCGTCGCATTTCGATTTCATCAGGCAGACCGCACTTCCGGAGTTCCTCAGGGGACGCCGGCGCGCCGACCTGAAAGTATGGAGCGCGGCCTGCTCGACCGGAATGGAAGCCTACACCGCCGCCATGGTGTTGGACGACGCGGTCAGGGGCGGCCCGCGGTTCCGCTTCCGCATCCTTGGCACGGACATTTCAACCGCCGTGCTGCGCGTCGCCAAGACCGCGATCTACACAAACGATGTGCTCGCGCCGGTTCCGGCGGAATTCGTCAAACGCTATTTCCTGCGCTCGCGCAACCGCGCGAGCGACGAGGTGCGCGTCGTGCCGGAATTGCGCCGGCAGACCAATTTCATGCGCATGAATTTGATGGACGGCAGCTATCCGGTCGATCGCGACGTCGACCTGATCTTCTGCCGGAACGTTTTGATCTATTTCGAGAAGGAGACCCAGCGCAAGGTCGTGAGCAGACTGTGCTCGCATCTGCGGCCTGGCGGCTATCTCCTGGTTGGACATTCGGAATCGATGGTTCACAGCATCGTGCCCGGCCTGAAGCAGGTCCAGCCGACGATTTTCAGGGTCTAGGAGACGAGGATGCCAAGGGAGAAGCTTCGTGTGTTGATCGTGGACGATTCGGCCTCGGTGCGCCAGATCCTCACGAGCATCCTGACCGAGGATCCCGGGATCGAGGTGATGGCGACCGCGTCCGATCCGTTCGCCGCCGCGCGCCGGCTGCAGGACGAATTGCCCGACGTCATCATTCTCGATATCGAGATGCCGCGCATGGACGGCATCACCTTCCTGCGCAAGATCATGGCGCAGCGTCCGATCCCGGTGATCATCTGCTCCTCGCTCACCGTCGAGGGCTCCGATCTCATGTTCGAGGCGTTCGAGGCCGGTGCCGTCGAGATCGTCCCCAAGCCGAAGATCGATACGCGCCAGGCGCTGCTGGAGTGTTCGAGCCGCTTGCGCGAGGCAGTGAAGTCCGCGGCGCGCGCGCGGGTGCGGCCCCGGCGCGAGCGCCGCGTCATCGAGAAGAAGCTGACGGCGGATGCAATCATGCCGCCGCCGGTGCTCGGGCGGTCGCGCCCGACCACCGAGCGCCTCGTCTGCATCGGCGTCTCGACCGGCGGCACCGAAGCGCTGCATGACGTGCTGGAGGTTCTGCCGGCCAGCGCGCCGGGCATTCTGATCGTCCAGCACATGCCGCAGGGATTTACCAACGCCTTCGCCAGACGGCTGAACGGCGTCTGCCAGATCGAGGTCAAGGAAGCCGAGGACGGCGAGACGGTGCTGGCGGGCTGCGCCTATATCGCGCCCGGCGGCCGCCACATGGTGCTGCAACGCTCCGGCCTGCGCTATCACATCGCCATCAAGGACGGCCCGCCGGTGTCGCGCCACCGTCCGTCCGCCGACGTGCTGTTCCGCTCGGCGGCGCAGTATGCCGGCAGCAACGCGCTCGGCATCATCATGACCGGAATGGGCGACGATGGTGCGCGCGGGCTCATGGAGATGCGCAAGCTTGGGGCTGCGACCCGCGCGCAGGACGAGGACAGCTGCGTGGTGTTCGGCATGCCGAAAGAGGCGATCGCGCGCGGCGCGGTCGAGAAGGTGGTGTCGCTGAACCAGATCCCGCGCGAGATCATGCTGTGGTACCAGGCGGGGCAGCCCGCGCTGGCGGATTGATCGCGAGATGTCCACGTCCGCCGACACGATCAGCGCCGCGATCTCCGCAGTCGAGGACGTGTCGTCTCGCATCGAGGAATCCTTTGCCAGGGCCGGGCACCAGCTCGGACGCGGGCACGCGATCTTCATCGAGCTGAACCAGGCTTTGACCGCGCTGTTCGGCGAATTGTCGGGTGCGGAATTCGAAGGCGCCTCCGAGGCCCTGCACGACATCGCCGCGCGGCTCAACGGATTGGCCGAGGCGCTGCCGGCCGAGAGCGCGCTGCTTGCTTCGCTTGGCAACGCCGCAACCGAGGCATCCGAGCTGCTCAAGCCTCTGTTCAAGCATATCCAGATGATCTCGATCATCGCCCGCAGCGCCAGGATCGAGGCCGCTTCGCTTGCCGAAGATCGCGAGAATTTCCAGGCCTTCACCCAGGAGGCGTTCGAGCTCGCCAGGGAGGTGCAGCATTCGCTGGAGACCTGCGCGCGCGATCAGGACGGGCTGGCCAAGGCGCTCGACATCGCGCTCAAGGCGCAGAAGGATTTCAATCAGCTCTACCAGGGCCGACTGTCTTCGGCCGGCGGCGATCTGATCACAGCCTATGCCGGGATCAAGGACCAGCGCAGCAAGAGCGTGCATCTCGCCGATCTTGCCGGCGCCAGCACGAAGCGGATCGCCGAGACCGTCGGCCGCTCGATCATCTCGCTGCAGGCGGGCGACAGCACGCGTCAGCGCCTGGAGCATGTCTGCCATGGACTCAACCTTGGGCTCGATCTTGCGGGCGAGGCGGACCTCAGCACGGAAATCGATTCCGCAAGCGCGATCTGCGCGCTGCAGGCGATGCAGTTGAAGGACGCGCAACGCGAATTCGATCGCGACATCGGCCAGATCATGGCCTCGCTGTCGGCCATCCTGGGCGATGCGATCGGCGTGGTCGGCCAGGGCCGCTCGCTCTATGGCGGCCAGGATTCCGACTCCTCGTCCTTTCTCGCCCGCATCAAGGACATGCTGGCGCAGGCCTCGAAGCTGATAGCGACCTGCGAAAGCGGCGGCAAATCGGTCGATGCCGCGCTGCATGTCGTCGACGACACGCTCGGCAAATTCCGCGACGCCATTGCGGGGCTGTCGGAAGCGGTCGTCGACATCACCCTGATCGGCATGAACGCGAGTCTGAAGGCCGGCCATCTCGGCAGCAAGGCCAACGCCTTTGTCGTGATCGCCAACGAGCTGAAGATCACGGCCGACCAGGTCTCGGCCGGCACCGCGCGCCTGAAGCCGGTGCTCGATGCGATCGAAAAATCGGCGGGCGATCTGCGTGCGCTGCGCGTCGATGGCGATCCCGCGCAACTGACTCGGCTGGAGCCCGCGATCCTGCATGCGCTGCGCGAGATCGAGGCGGAGAATGATCGCCTTGGCGCCCTGATCGGCCGTCTGGTTTCGGAAGGGGCCGAGTTCGAAGGACTGATGAACTCCTCCAAGGATCAGATGGCGGAGCTTGGACTGAGCGCGGCCATCCTGCCCGGCGTCGCGAGTCGGCTCGCGACGGCGGGTGCAGAGAGGTCAGCTCTAGCCGAGCGGGACCAGGCTACGCTCGACGATTTGTTCAAGCGCTACACCATGGAACGCGAGCGCGACGTGCACCGGCAATTTCTCAAGGGTTTTGGTTTGTCGATGACGGAGCCGGAGCAGGCGAGCGCGCCGGCGGACGCCGAGGACGGGCTGGAGCTGTTCTGAGCGCGCACGGACCGCACCGGTGGACTAGCACTACTTTGGCACTTCCTACTCAAGCCGCCGTCCGTTGCATATCCATTTTCGGCAGTGTGGGCAGCGATGCGGCGGTGGCCGGGCGAACAGGGCGAGA
>Ga0335076_10005835_pt1 | contig 12421 bp, 14 predicted proteins | sample Lox_Sample_25_FD_206717 | JGI IMG/M metagenome (GOLD analysis project Ga0335076, IMG submission 206717) | Soil microbial communities from Loxahatchee National Wildlife Refuge, Florida, United States - Lox_Sample_2.5 | ecosystem: Environmental > Terrestrial > Soil > Wetlands | place: USA...
GGGAGATCATTAATACCGGGGGCTTGATTGCCTCAACTCTCTACAGTGATTCCACGGTGGCGAATAAAACCTCTTACTACTATGCAGCGACTGCAGTGGATACGACGGGTGAGGAAAGCGCGAAATCCACTTCCGTCCAGGTAGCCATTCCCTGACCTGTGGTGACCGCACGGCGGCTAATATAAGAGTCGCCGTGTCGACGTAGGCAAGTGGATCGGCGAAGGCTGGTCCACTTATCGCGTCGTCTCATCCGTCAGCGGATGAAGTTGCAGGAAAGCGGCTGCTGCGTCTCGCGCGCGTCCAGCAATTTCCCGCGCCGGCGGGCGCTCGGCCACGCCCAGCAGCAGGCTGACCATCAGGTCGCGCCAAAGCAGTCCGGCAAACTGCTCAGCCAGGTCAGCAGGACGTCCCGTCACCAGTTCCGCCGCCTTGGCCTGCGCCATGACTTTACGCAGAGCCGCGCGGCTCGCCTCGCGTCCGATCGAGTCGAGCGCGCGCGCCACTTCGGGCGCCTGCACCACCTCTGCAATCGCCAACCGGAACACCGCAATCACCCTGGGATCACTGATCTCGCGGACGAGCGTCGTCCCCAGCGAAGTCAGCACCTGCGCCAGGGTCTCGCGATCGCGCAGCACGGGCAAATCGACCGGCACTTCGAACCGCCGGGCGCGGTTGGTAATGCAGGCGGTCAGCATTTCCTGTTTGTTGCCCACCAGCGCGTAAAGCTCCCGCTTCGAAACCCGCGCGCGCGTCGCGATCTCAAGCGTACTGGTAGTTCCGTAACCGCGTTCCATGAACGCCGCAAACGCCGCCTCCAGGATGCGCTCACGCACCCCGGATTCGTCTCCACCCTCCAAACGCTGTGACATCGATTCCCTGGCCATTGGCCCCCTTGACAACCATGGTACCAGATAGTACCATCCAAATCATACACGGTACTGTGGGGTACCATCACCGAAAAACATCACCAACCGAAAGAATCGAGGTTCACATGAAACTGCTTCTCCCTTTCCTGATGTCTTTGCTTCCGGTCGCACTGGTGGGTCAGTCGCAGCCGCCCGCGCCCCAGCCAGATTCCGGCGCGCCATCGCCCAAGACCACGGAAGTGATGGTCATATTGACTGCCAAGCAAGGAGTGACTCGTCCGCAGATTATGAAAATCATGCCCGCCGAGATCCGGGCAACGGTAAAGCTCTATCTCGACGGCAAGATTCGCCAGTGGTACTCGAAGGGCAACGGCAGAGGCGTGGTTTTCTTCCTTGACGTCAAGACCGTGGCTGAGGCTGAGGCCATCATCGACAACATGCCATTGTCAAAAGAGAATTTGATGGACCACGAGTACATTCCCGTGGGCCCACTTTTGCCGCTGACTTTCCTGATCGCCGATCAACCGGCCTCGGAGTAACGATGCGCTCCCGCTGTAAACGGAAATCGTCCGTATAAATAGGAGGTCACAATGTCGCCGGTACTCGTTTTCAATCTGCAACTTGTCCTGGGTTACGTCGCGTGGCTGCTTTGCTTCCGGACGTATCTGCTGCCCAAATTCAAATCCATGGAACCGATCGAGGTGCAGCGTGCTATCGCCACGCTGCACAGCTTTCGCTTCTTCGGACTCGTTTTCATCCTTCCGGGGGTGATCGGCCCCAATCTGCCTGCGAGCTTTGGCGCGTTTGCCGCTTACTGGGACTTGGCCACCGGAGTGCTCGCAATCCTCGCGCTTCTCACGGTCAAGATCCGTCCGCTCTTTTGGACGCTTGTCGTCGCTTTCAATCTCGTGGGAGCGATCGACGTCCTTTTTGACTATTACCACGCGATCCGGATGGGCGTTCCAGAAAACGCGGGCCAGTTTGGCGCTACGTACGCGATCCCGGTTCTCTACGTGCCCCTGCTGATGATCACGCACGCCGTCGCATTCTATTTGCTACTGCGTCCTCAACCGAAAGCGATACGCACTCTGGCCGCAAATGCGGCGATTTAAAACTGGTTTTGAAAACACACGGGCTACATGTCGCTTTTCGTCTCAACGGAGGTGCGATCCGATTCGTGTCAGGGAGCTATGATCCGATTCGTACCAAGGAGCTGCGATCCGATTCGTATCAGGGCATCGCTTCAGCGATGCCGCTCCTTCCCCAACCCCGGTGCGCCTTCAGGCGCTGTCCAGGCGTTGCTGACGAGGAACGAGTCGCCAAGAAGCGTTACGTTCGCATGATGGAGAAAGAGCCTGGCAAAAATTAAAGCCTTAGCCCTACGATCCTGAGTTTGGCAACAGGAGATTTGCCCTTACAACAAATCCGGGAACTTCGGCGACTGGGACGCCGCGCACTTTGAGCATGTGCATTGGAACTCGGGGTCGAGTGGCATCGCGTTATGGCCGCAGTTGCCGCAGCGGAACCACCCTTCCGCAACCTCCGGCATCGGGCGAAATGCGTCCTGGTCTCTGCAGTATGGACAGCGAATCATCGGTGCGGTGGGGCTCGACACTTAACTCGCTGAGGCCCGCCGGGCCCGGGAACCGGCGTTCCCGGTAACAACGCGGCGGATGCGATGGGCCGATTTCCGTACCACCAGCCGCATCGATTCATTTGCCAGAGCGATTTTCAGGAAGTAACAATCCTCATGCACCGCCATGCCTTGCTCGTCGGTCCCGCAAGTTTGCAGGTCAACGGCACTGCCGCAGATCCAGCAGAAATAAACGCGCTTCAGGGGAGACGTTTCCACGCTGCTCCTTCGCCTCGAAAATTGGGGCTTACTGGCAGCCGCGATACCAAGGCCATAAATTGTCTTCGGTGTAACCAGTCTTTCGCCCTGGCGCAGTCCATGTAAAGCGCCAACCTGCGCCATCAAGGCTCGGCCGTCTTGTAAAGAAAATGTAAAGAAAATGAAAAGCGCCAAACTACGCCTGTAATGCTTTCCCTGACAGACAACGCTACGGCAAGGAGTGAAAATCGTAATGATCTTTTAATTTTCGGACATCTTTATGGCACTCGATAAAAGCCAGCCGACTTCCTCTCTTCCCTATGACGACTGGAAGCTCCAACTCCGCAAAGATTGCGAACTGCAAGGCAAGCTGTTCGCCTTCGACGGCATTGGAGAATTCACGCTGAAACTGCTGTGGAAAGACGGCATCAACCCCACGGTTGATGGGATCATCGGCAACGCCACCAGGCCGCAATCAGGATGATCGCAAGGCTCTTGATTTGTTAAGACCCGCCGTGGACGGTGAGGTCGAGTACATACGCGGTCTGGTCGCGAGTCAGGACAAACAACCGCTTGCCGTCCGGCGAAAACTGCTTGTAGGCCACAGACGCGGGGAATTTATAGCTTCGCTGCAAGTCCGAGTTGACTAGACCGTACACGACAACTTCTCCCTCGCCGGCGGAAACCGCGTACTCGCCTGCCGCGCTCGAAACCACCGGCGCATAACCGAAAACGTGGCCGGTTTCTTTCCCCGAGTTAATCGAATATGTCAGTACACGATTGCCACTCACCTGGAAGGCAGCCCAATCGCCATCCCACTCTACTTTCTGGACAAGGAACGAGGATCTGTTGGTCTTGACCAACAATTTCCCGGAGGGCGAGTTAGCGTGAATGGAAGCCACCTCGTAAAACATGTCTTCTTTTTCAGCACTCGTTCTTAGCTCAGGAAATTGCTTCAGCTCTTCACGCGCGGCGTCTTCTGAGACGCTCCAGCCCAGCAGGAGGGCATTGTGCGTTCCGTTCCACGCGATCGAAGGCGGCTCCTGCGGAAAGTGGTGAGTCCACACCGTCGTCTTGGTCCGGAAATCGCGCAACTCATACGTCCAGTCCTTACGCGGGAGCCCGTGTTCCTTGGCTGGAGTGCGCACCACAAGGTATGGCCCGGCATGCGAAGCGTGCGGCTCTCCGACGGAGAGAATGGGTGCCGCATTGCCGAGTGCATCGAGGTGAACGATCGAACGTTCACGTTCGCCCTGCTTGGGAAAGTCCGCGTAAAGAGAGCCATCTTCGGCAAACCAGGCCGAGCTGAATCCGCGAACGTATTGCACTCGAACGTTATGAGCCAGATCCCACGTCGCGCCGCGGCTGTGCGTGGAAACGGCCAGCCAGTTGAAATCCGGAGAAACTGCGATCGCGCGGTTATCGCCGAGGTGCGACTGCGAAAGTTGCGTGTGCGCCACTACCTTTTGTGTCGAAGGCTGGGCCAGCAATATTCTCCCGTCCATCTCTTCGAAGACGACGAGATCGTCGTAGACATCGCCCGCGCCCGCTTTGAGAATTCCCACCATATGTCCGGTCGCAAGGTCAATGAAGGCGAGCCTGCCGTCTTTCATCTCTCCAGCCACAATCACAAAGTTCCCGTGGGCGGGCGTCCCCAGTGACAGTGAAGCCGACAGCACGATCTCCTGCAGCCGTTCTCCACTGGGAAAACGCAGCAGCGGAGATTTCTTGGGAGAATATGCATCGATGGCAAGAATTCGCGTGTTATCGATGAACGCGAATTCTTCCCGAGAGATCACGTGGATCGAGGATGGCATCTCGGTTTCACGCTTCGCGACCAGGTCATACGCGAGAAAGTGCGTCGAGCTGCCCGACAGGAAGTAGTGACCGTCCGGAGAAAAAGCACAATGCACCAGCTTGGGGTTGGAAATCGTCTCCATTTCAAATAGCAGGACAAAAGCATACCAACCGTAGGAACTAAGCTCGATGAAGTTCTTCTTGGAAACCAGCACATCCCCGCTGGCTACGTCGTAGATCGAGAGAGTAAATTCCTTGTCGAGGCACGCCAGGTGCAGGCCGTCCGGCGATAGCAGGCTCTGCACGCATCCATTGCGAAACAACATCTCGTGAACCGCCGTACGTTTCTGGGTGGCGATCTCCCACACCTCAATGCGGAGCGATGGCGTCTTGAAAACCAGGCTCTTCGAATCGGGAGTGAAGACGGCTTTGTCCGCCTCTGGCGCATCGATGTAGAACAGCAGGCCAAAGGGATCGCGGGTCAAGACGTGAATGCCACCTTCGTCCTGCGCCAGAACAAATTTGCCGTCGGGACTGAAACGCAAATTGTTGACATCCGGACGCAGCGGCTTCGCCAGCTTCTGTTGCGTAATCAACCCGGGCAGCGATTCCGCGTGGGCGGTCGAGCTGGCACCGATTACGCGGGCCTGCCAATCCTGAAATTCGGCGGGAGAAGCAACGGCAATCCGTGCGCACTCCGGCGGCATGGTTGAAACCGATTTCAGCAATTCACGTAGTCGGCGCTGCTCAGGTTTCGTGGTGCCGAAGAAGTCGGAAGCCCAGGTTCCGGTTTTCCCGTGCGTGGCGTTGAAACGGTCCCAAAGATCCACGTACGCTTGCGGCGCGAAGCCCGCCCGCGCCATGGCGAAAAGCGCGACCTGATCGGCGACATATTGATCCTCTTGGCCTTCTCCACCGTTATGAATTGGCTTGCGGCGCTCGTTTTCCAGCAGGCGTTGAAACTTGTCATAGATGTCGGCGCGGTCTCCCACCTCGGTCACTCCCAGCACCTGCTTGAAGAGCCGCGTCATGGTGATGGCATGCTGGTGGGTCACGATGTGACCCATCTCGTGCGCGAGGACGCCGGCGAGTTCGTCATCGTTGCGCGTCAGGGCAACCATCTTGCGGGCAACGTAGATGCGTCCTCCCGCAAGGCTGAACGCATTGACTTCGGGAAGGTCGATCAGGAAGAAGCGGAAGCGGAGTTGATTCGGAGGAAGATAGCGCGCCAAGCGACCGCCAAGATCTTCCAGATGACCAGCGAGGGACGTGTCTTCAATCAGGGATACTTCCCGCGCCAGGCTCTCTCCCATGGCATCGCCAAGATCGACTTCCTGCTGTTCCGTGAAAATATTTTTGCCGGTGACTTTTTGCAGGGCAGGAGGCTGAGGACAGGACTGCTGCGCGGCCAGACAGGGTTCCAGCCAGAGTAGGGCGCAGAACAACCACGCGAGACGCAACACTTTCATGCCTCGCCCAACAGCTTAGCCCCACAGGCCAAACGCGCCAACAGAAATCTGTTCGCGTGGGCCTGGCCCCCAACCCCACGTCGCATAAATTATTTGCAGGCGAAAATACGCAGGCATTTCGGTATCGTGGGTTCACACCAATGGGAATCGAGCCGACCCTTCACATTCGCCCGCTCGAAGAGCGCGACCTCTCGAGCATCGCTGCCGCCTTCACAACCATGGGATGGAACAAGCCTGAAGCCCAATACCGGCGCTACTTGCATGAGCAGTCCGCCGGATCCCGGACGTGCCTCGTCGCGATCATTGACGGCCAGTTTGCCGGATACGTGACCGTAAACTGGACACCTTCTTACTCCGGATTTGCCGAGCTGAACATTCCTGAGATTCAAGACCTCAATGTGCTCACCCCATTCCGCAGAAAAGGAATCGCCAGTCGCCTGCTGGACCGCGCGGAAGCTGAAGTGGCTCCGCGTTCGGCTGTTGTAGGGATCGGAGTCGGACTCCATCCGGGATACAACGCCGCCCAGCGCCTCTACGCAAAGCGCGGCTACATTCCCGACGCCCGCGGCATTACCTACCGAAACCGCTTTGTGGAAGAAGGCGCAACCGTCGTGGTTGACGATGACCTAGTCATGCATTTGACCAAGCAGCTGACCAGGGAGTGATAGATAGATCGGCGACATAGGTCTCGGGTGGACCAGGCTTTTGATCTCGCAGATGCTTCCAAAACAGTGGGTGCCCCGTCCTTCGTGTTCTGGCGAAGGGCGGGTACCACGGCAAGAGCACAAGTTTTAGCCGCTGCGTCTGTGTCGAAACAGCCATACGACGATGCTGCTCCAGAAGAACCCGATCACGATGATTGTTGCTAGCCGCACATAAAGGCGTGTGCGCCATTCGCTAGTATTGGCGAACGGGTAAGCGGTCATCCAGACATCGAAGCACACTTGATAGAGAGTGAAGAGTCCACCCGCTGTCAGGATGAACAACACGACGCTTGCACCCCACAGCTTCACTCGATAAGTCATCACGGCCCTCCTGGAGAATGGACGCTGCCGTCCCCGCGTATACCACGATATTATGTTGGACCACAACGGGCATTGGCCCAGGTAGGGTGGCCCAGGCGTTTGATCTCGCAGATGCTTGCAAAACAGTGGGTGCCCCGTCCTTCGTGTTCTTGCGAAGGGCGGGTGCCACGGAAGCCGACAACGAAGAGCACATAGTATCGGCAGCATCGTACCCGCCCCTTCGACAAGCTCAGGGCAGGCTCTTGCAAAAAGCGCAAGGACGGGGCACCCTCAGTTCCGAAAAAGGAATGAAGAACGGTGGAAAGGGTGGGCCACTCCGCCGTACAATGATCGTCTACAACCCATCCTGCTCTCGGCTGCAACGACGTCCACGTTGTTCAGCCGATGCTTCGATTTTCACCTCGGGATCGCGATCACAGCACCCAATCCGTGCTCTTTCTCAGCAAGCAAAGCAGGCGACAACGGAAATGTCTACACCATCCAAAATAATCCGTATCCCACTCGGACACAGTCCTTCACTTACGATGTGCTGAATCGAATCGCCACCGCACAATCGAGCGGATCGCAATGGGGTGAGACCTTCACCATCGACTCCTGGGGAAACCTCACGAAAGAAGGACCAATTGCGGGCAAGACCGGCCACGAGGGACTGAACACGACAGCCTTTTCAAACAACCAGCTTTCCGGCTTCGGCTACGACGCGGCTGGCAATACGATCAGCAACGGATCTGTATCTTACCTTTATGATGCCGAGAATCGATTGATTTGGACGAGTGGTCTCAATCCGACGCCAACTCGATACATGTACGACGGCGACGGCCAGCGGGTGGAAAAGTGTGCTGCAGCAACTGCAACAACGCCCTGCCCCACCACCGGAACCACGGGAACGCTGTATTGGCGGGGTACATCCCCTGATACGCAGGCGGAGACTGACCTGTCGGGTAATGTGACTGAGAATTACGTCTTCTTCGGTGGGCAGCGTATCGCCCACCGTGATGCCACATCCAAAAATGTTCACTTCTACTTTTCAGATCACTTGGGATCGCACGACGTAGTCGAGAACGCGACAGGGACGACGTGTGAACAGGACATAGACTACTTCCCATTCGGAGGTAAACAGAACGATTATTGCGCTGTGGTCCCCCAGCACTATTTATTCACCGGCAAGGAGCGCGACGGCGAGTCCGTGCTGGACTACTTCGGCGCAAGACACTATGCGTCTCAGATCGGACGATTCATGACGCCAGACTGGAGCGAAGAACCAGACCCCGTCCCACACGCCAACATACACGATCCCCAAACGCTCAACTTGTACGGATACGTCCAAAACAATCCGCTATCGCGAAGGGACGTGGATGGGCACGTCTCTTGCGATCCAGATACGGCCACGTGGGGCCCTAGCGGCGTGACTGTTACTGCCGGAGCATGCCATCTCGACGCATTGGACTACCTCGCGCTCGGATACACCTCGTTCCGAGTGCTCACGCAATGGCAAGAGCAGCAAGCTGCAAAAACTCGTGAGAGCCTTTTTCGCGACCTTAAGAGTTTGGACAGTATTCTCGCCGCCGCCCTAGTCGGGCCGCCTTGTAATTGCGGCGATAAGGACGATAAAGAATCATCATCTAACAAAAAACAGTCAGACCCCCCGAAGTCCACTTCTCCCAACCAAATGCAGAAGCAGGTCGAACGGGGCCAAGCACCAAATTCCGTGGACAGAGTCGACTCTCCACGTTTCCCATACGAAAAACCTCACATTGAGTTCAGACAAAAAAGGGGACAGACGGGACGAACCCCATTTGACAGGATCAGGCGATGGAAATGAGGCTGAGCTGGAGCCAGTCGGGGGCGGGCTGTTTCCGGCGGCCTCTTTTGCGCGGAGCCAGCGGACGCAACATCGACGCTTCCAATCCAGTCACGAACTCGGGGCTGCCCAGCGGCCGGCCGGTGTGCGTGAAGCGGCGCAACGCCGCCAACTCCGTGGCCGACTCGGCCCGCGCCAGAAAGCCACGCCATTCGCCGGCGGTCCAACGATTCCTCCAGCGATCCACTTCCAAGATCGGATCGGGTTCCGCGAACCCGCAGTGCGCCGCAGCGCTCGACCACGGCCAGCACTCCGCACTGTCTGCCATTCCCGCACGCACCGGATTCAGCTCGACATACCGCAGCGCTTCCCATAAATGCTCCTCATCCAGCGGACAAGAATAGAATCGCCCCTGCCACACATGTCCGGTCGAGGACCGCTGCCCATTCCAGTAGGAGGCATAGCGTCCGTGTGCCTGTTTCAGCGATTGGGCCAGCGCCGTCTCGGTGTGCGGGACGGCGATCAGGTGCACGTGGTTTGACATCAGGCAGTAACCGAGCAGGGAAAGATCATAGAGTGGCGCATACTCCCGCAACAAGGCCATATACGCCCGGCGATCGGCGTCGCTGGCGAGAATGACTTGTCGGGCATTTCCGCGCTGGGTAACATGATGGGGAACGTCCACTACGACCACGCGCGGCAACCGAGCCATACCGTGAAAATAGCAGAGAAGTGCGACGTGGCTGAAGAGGGAAGCACGATTTTCGGCCGCCGCGATTCCCAGCTTGGGAGCCCACAAATGGGGTTCGTCCCGTCTGTCCCCATATTTCCAGGATCGACCGTAACAAATAGGACAGTGTCGTTTGATCGAGCGATTGCTCCGTTTGGAGAAATCTACGATAACTTTGGATCAGCCAGTTATGTGTTGGTTCAAGGCATGACACAGGACGAAGCGCCCAGCAATGGGTTGCTGGACTATGTACGTGAATACCATCCGGGAGAAGGTCGTCTGCTGGAGCCGTCCGGCGTCGGCTGGAACCCATACCTGAAGTAAATACCCGAAAACAGTAACCGTCAGCAGATCACAAAAAGGGGCTCCCTTTACAAGGGAAGCCCCTACTTTAATCGAAGGGAAAAGAAACATGAAACGCATTTTCGCTGTGTTCGGATTGTTGCTGGCCGCTAAGTTTATGTGTAGCGCTCAGATTAACTTGTGCTTCCCATCGTGTCCTGGCAGTGGTGGGAGCGTTGCGACAATGGATGGGCAGGCAGTGGGTGGTGGAAATGGCATTGGGTCCGTATCTCCTGATGGGAAGTATGTCGAAGGACCATCCTTGCTGAATGGGAGTGGTCACCAGTGGGCACCAATCGACAGCGCGACTGCTACCGGAGACGGGGATGGCACCGGAGGAGGGGGCGACGGTGGAAAGAAGACCAGTAGTGGTCCGCAAATAGGACCATCGAGCACTCAATATGTAACGATTGACGTTGGTCACATGGATTCGATGGATTTTTATGGTCCGCTTCTCGGCATGAAGATGCCTGACGGCGAGTACGTGTGGAGGAACGGCCATGCACCTACGTGGGTAACTAACAACTGGAACAAGTTCAGAACGGGCCAGGTCGGCTCTAGTTTGGCCGGGTTCGGGGGAAATGCTTCGGCTCGACCATGTCCGGTTTGTCACCCATCTAACTTCGATGCCGCTGCCGGTGTAGCACAGTTCGCTTTTGAGCAGGTTGCAATCACTGGATTCTCATTTGGCATTGGTGAGATATTCGGGGCGATAGGAAGTGCGGCATTGCCAGATCTTCAAAGTCTAGGACACATTACTCCTCCCTTACACCCCTTCTACAACGTGGTCGGTACGACGGCAGTATTCGAGGCTTCCGAAGTAGGGGAGTATGGTCGCACTATGTCATCGCCTCGCTTTCCATTGAGGTTTGACGGTAAGACGATGGGAGTGTCTGACTACTACGAAGGTATCGACGAGAGTGGCATGTGGCGTGTATCCAATCATGCGGGCCCAATGGGTACAAGTGACTGGACGATGCCAGGGCTTGGAACAGACGTAGGTAATGGTTTCATGGTGTTTGACAAACCTGTTACAGGGTGGGTTGACTATAACAACATGGTCTTCCCTGACGGATCGACGCCGTTTAATCACAAGCCGTGGTTCTGGGGAAGGTGAGGTTTTAAGTGATCACCCCCTTCGCGGAACGCAGCGTCGTTGTGCGAAGGGGAACAACACCCCAGAGTACGCTATAATGGTCCATATGGAGGAGAGTGCATGGATACAAAAAGCCTTGAGGTTGGGCAGGACGTTTATGTAATTAGCGGTGCCTACATGGTCGCTGGTAAGGTTATACGAGTAGTGCCACGTAATGCCCTACATGCAGTATTTCCGGGCACCGCTGTTGAAGTGCAAACCGCCGACAATCTAATTCACTTCGACAAGGATGGTGTTGCGTGCGATGGAAAGGGCACATACGAGTGTGGCTCGTGGGTATTAGACAGCATCCCCTTCGCCGAACGCACGGCGTTGTGCGAACAGGGACGAGGGATGTCTAAATGAGAATCACTCAAGCACCTCCAAAACCGAGCCGGCGGGTGGCCCAGGCTTTGAGATTCGCTTGTAGCACCGCAAGAGTGGGTGCCCCGCTCTGACCTGCCCCCCGCTTTCGTTCACGTAAGGATACGACAAGTTTCAGTTACTCCCTGTCCGGGTTGAGCCGGGATAGAGGAGCGCGAGGGGAAAGGGACGGCGTTTGAGTCTCTTTCCTCTCGCACAGCTGTGTAGAAGCCTGCCGCCTGCGCCTCGGCAAACTCCTTCGGCGTTTTGTATCCCAGGCTGCTGTGCGGACGCTCTTCGTTGTACTCTTTCCGCCAGGCCGCGATCTTGCGTCGTGCGTCGAACAGATTCTGAAACCAACTCAAGTTCAAACACTCTTCGCGCAGCCGTCCGTTGAAACTTTCTACTCGCCCGTTCTGCGTTGGCTTTCCCGGTTGAATATGCACTAACTCGATCTGCCGTTCGATACACCATGCCAGGAAATGCCGGCTCGTCAGTTCCGGTCCGTTGTCGCAACGAATCGCTTGCGGCACTCCGCGCTCGGTGATGATCGCTTCCAGCACTCGCGTCACCCTCCGGCTGGCGAAGCTAGTGTCGACTTCCAGCGCCAGACACTCTCTCGTGTAGGCGTCCACCACGCTCAGCACGCGGATCGTTCGCCCGCACTCCACTGCGTCATGCACAAAGTCCAGCGCCCACTCCTGATTCGCCGAAGTCCGTGCCAGCAGCGGCCTTCCCTCGCGTACGCAATGCTTGCGCCTCTTTCGCCGAATCATCAGCCCGGCTTCGCAGTAGATCCGATGTAAGCGCTTATGGTTCACGTGTTCTCCACTTCGTCGCAGCAATACGTGCAATCGCCGATATCCGAAGCGCGGCTTCTCTCGCGCCAATTCCACCAGCCGCGTTCGCAACGGTTCATCACTTCGTTTCGTTCGATAGCGACAACTCGACACCGCGATCCCCATCAGCCCGCACACCCGGCGCTCACTCGCTGCGTACCGCTCTCGCAGCCAGTTCGCGTCCGCCCGCTGGTCTACGAGCTCCACCCGTTTTTTGCGATCA
>Ga0335076_10005836_pt1 | contig 12420 bp, 10 predicted proteins | sample Lox_Sample_25_FD_206717 | JGI IMG/M metagenome (GOLD analysis project Ga0335076, IMG submission 206717) | Soil microbial communities from Loxahatchee National Wildlife Refuge, Florida, United States - Lox_Sample_2.5 | ecosystem: Environmental > Terrestrial > Soil > Wetlands | place: USA...
GACCGGCTATCTCGCCCGTGTTCTCGGGATCGACGCCCCTCTGGCGCTGGACGTGATCGGCGACATTCTCACCGAGAGCGCATTCGAGGCCGAAGAGCTCGAACGGGAAAAGAACGTCATCCTCCAGGAAATCGGCGCCGTCGAGGACACGCCCGACGACTGGGTGTTCGATCTCCTCACCCAGACCGCCTGGCCGGACCAGCCGATCGGGCGGCCGATCCTGGGCACGCGCGAGGGCGTCGGCGCCTTCGACCGGGCCGCGGTCGACCGATATCTCGGCCGGCGCTACAGCGCCGGCGCCACCGTGGTCGCCGCCGCGGGCGCTGTCGAACACGATCGCATCGTCGAACACGTCGGCGCCCGGCTCCAAAGGCTGCCTCCCGCGCCGGCGCCGGCCGAACAGGCGGCGGTCTATCGCGGCGGCGAGACCAAGCTCAGCCGTCGCCTCGAGCAGACGCATATCGTGGTCGGATTCGAGGGCCGCCCGGCCGACGCGGCGGATCACGACGCCGCGCAGGTCTTCGCCGCTGCAGCCGGAGGTGGCATGTCGTCGCGGCTCTTCCAGGAGGTGCGGGAGAGGCGCGGCCTCGCCTATTCAATCTTCGGGTTCCACTGGGATTTCATCGACACCGGGTTGTTCGGCTTCTACGCCGGCTCGGCCGACCGCGACGCGGCGGAAGTTGTCTCCGCCTCGCTCGACTGTCTCGCCGAAGCCGCGCACGGGCTCGGCGAAGCGGAAATCCGCCGCGCCAAGGCGCAGATGAAGGTCTCGCTGGTCGCCGCCTTCGAGCAGCCCGCGGCGCGCGTTCATCAGCTCTCCCGCCAGATGCAGGTCTATGGTCGCCCGCTTTCGTTTGACGAAATGCTGGCCCGCGTCGACGCTATCTCCATCGAAGAGGTTCGCAAAACCGGCGCGGCCATGCTTAGATCAGCGCCTGCTGTGGCGGCGATCGGAGCGGTCGGCAAGGTTCCCGGCCAAGCGAAAATCGCCGGCGCTTTGAAAGGGGTATGATGGCGCTTTTCGGGTTGACGCGACCGGTAAGCCCGGAGCCGCTGTTGCGCGGCGACGGCGTTTACCTGCGCCCGGCGGCGCCGTCCGACCATTCGTCCTGGTCCCGGCTCAGGGCCGTGAGCCGCGGCTTTCTGGAGCCATGGGAGCCGACCTGGCCGGATGACGATCTGACCCGCGCGGCCTTTCGCCGGCGCCTGAGGCGCCAGGACGACGACATGGCCCGCGATGAAGCCTATACGTTCCTCATCTTCGACAGCGGCAACGATGAGCTGCTCGGCGGGATCACGCTCGGCGGCGTCAGGCGCGGGGTGTCGCAGAGCGGGACCCTCGGCTATTGGATGGGCGCGCCACACGCCGGCAAGGGGCGGATGACGCGCGCCGTCGCGGCGACGGTCGAATTCGCGTTTTCGCGACTGCGCTTGCATCGCATCGAGGCGGCCTGCATTCCCGAGAACGCGCCCTCGATCGCGCTGCTCGAACGCAACGGCTTCAGGCGCGAGGGCTACGCGCGCGGCTTCCTCAGGATCAACGGCGCGTGGCGCGACCACCTCCTGTTCGCGCTCATCGATAGCGACGCGCGTCCGCGACTGACTTGGACCAATCTTGACTGATCACCGCTTCAACGACCGCAGGCGAGCCCGCGCCCGCGCGGATCGCGCCGGCCGGCCGGCCGAGCGCCTATTAGGCGTAGCGAACTGCTGGCGGGTCCTGATCCGCGTCGTCGTCCTACTCGCCTCTCTCGCCGCCTTCCAGGCCCCGGCGATGGCGGTCCAGTCGGTGCGGGTGTCGCTCGATTCCGACGCCATCGATCTGACTCGGGCGATCGAGCGCTACAGCGCTCAGGGCGACCGCATCCAGGTTTCGACCGCGCCCGGCGCCGACGGCATCGTCCGCCGGATCGAAGTCAGCGCGCTCGAGACAGGAGCGCAGCCGGCGTGGATCGTCTTCGCGCTGACCAACGATTCCGACGAGCAGCTGACCCGCCTGATCGTCGCGCCGCATTTTCGCTTTGTTGGCTCGGGCGTGATCTGGCCGGATCTCGGCTCGTCGCGGATCACCACCATCACCGCGAGCCAGGGCTCGGCGCCCGAACGCGAGGACAATCCGGAAGCCGATGTCTTCCGCCTGACCCTCGACCCCGGAACGACCGTGACCTATGTCGCCGAACTGCGCACGCCGAACCTGCCGCAGCTCTATCTGTGGGAGCCCGACGCGTTCAAGGACAAGTCGACCAGCCTAACGCTCTATGAAGGAATCCTGATAGGCATCGCCGGCCTGCTCGCGCTCTTCCTCACCATTGTCTTCGTGGTCCGGGGCGCGATGATTTTTCCCGCCGCCGCGGCGCTGGCCTGGGCGGTGTTCGCTTACGTCTGCATCGACTTCGGGTTCTGGCGCAAGATGTTCGGCCTCGAAGACGGAACGGAGCGAATTTGGCGCGCCGGGGTCGAGGCCACAATCGGGGCGACGCTGATCATCTTCCTGTTCGCCTATCTCAACCTGCGCCGATGGCATGTGCGCTATACGCATTTCGCCCTCGCCTGGCTGGCGTTGATGGCAACGGTGGTCGGACTCTCGGTCTATAACGCGCCGGTTGCCGCGGGGGTGGCGCGAATCTCGATTGCCACCGTGGCCGGCCTCGGCTTCCTCTTGATCCTGAGCCTCGCCGCGCGCGGCTCCGACCGCGCGTTGATGCTGATCCCGACCTGGTACCTGCTCGCGGTCTGGGTGGTGGCTGCGGGCGCGGCGGCGCTCGGCTATCTCACCAACGATCTCGCTGCGCCAGGTCTGGTTGGCGGCCTGGTGCTGATCGTGATGTTGATCGGCTTCACGGTGATGCAATTCGCATTCTCCGGATCCGGCGGGGTCGCCGACGGCGGCCCCGACGCCGAACGCCGCTCGCTCGCCATGACCGGGTCGGGCGAGGCGATCTTCGACTGGAACGTGCTCACCGACGAGATCACCGGCAGCGAGGCGCTCGAAAGCCAGCTCGGATTGAAGCGCGGCGCGCTCGAGGGTCCGGCGGCGGGCTGGCTCGACGTGCTGCATCCGCTCGATCGCGACCGCTACACGCTGGCGCTCGACGGGCTGCTGCATCAGCGCTCGGGCCGGATCAATCACGACCTGAGACTGCGCGGCTCGGACGGACATTATTTCTGGTACGTGCTCAAGGCGCGCCCGGTGATCGGCGCCGACGGCGAAGTGGTGCGGGTGATCGGCTCGCTGGCGGACGTGACCGAGCTCAAATCGGCCGAGGAACGGATGCTTCATGACGCCGTTCACGACAACCTGACCGGGCTTCCCAACCGCGAATTGTTCAACGATCGGCTGGGCGCGGCGATCCTAATGGCCCAGAAGCCCGGCAACGCTGCGCCCACGCTGATGGTCATCGACATCGACGAATTTCAGTCGGTCAACGATTCCTACGGGCTGTCGATCGGCGATTCGGCGCTGTTGGCGGTGGCCCGCCGGCTCGCCCGCGACCTGCGGCCAGGCGACACGCTGGCTCGACTTGGCGGCGACACATTTGGCGCGATCGTGCTCGCCGAGCCGCAGTCAATGGATGGGCCGGCCAGGATCGAGGCCTTGCGCGCCGCGCTAGCCGCCCCGATCAGTTTCGGCGAACGGGAGATCGCCCTGACGGTTTCGATCGGCGCAGCGCACTACGATCCGAAGCTGCACGGCAAGGGCGGCGATCTTCTCGCCGACGCCCAGCTCGCGCTCGCCAACGCCAAGAAGGCCGGCGGCGACCGGGTCGAGATTTTCGCGCCCCTCATGCGCTCGCAGCGATCGGATCGGCAGTCGCTCGAGAACGACATGCGCCGGGCGCTCGAGCGCGGCGAGATCTCGATTCTGTTCCGGCCGATCGTGCGCCTCGAGGATCGAACCGTGGCTGGGTTCCAGTCGCTCTTGCGCTGGCGCCATCCGAGACTTGGCGTGCTCGACGAGGATGAATTCTCTTCCGCCGCCGAATCGACCGGCGCGATCGTCGACATCGGCGCCTACGCGCTCGAGGCGACGGCGCGGGAGCTCGCCGCCTGGCAGAAGGCGCTCGAAGTCAATCCGCCGATCTTCGCTACCGTCGCCGCGTCGTCGCGGCAGATGTTGAGCCACGATCTGCTTTCGGATGTGCGCGCCGCGCTTGGCCGCCATTACGTGCAGCGCGGCTCGCTCAAGCTGGCGGCGGCCGAGAGCCTGGTGATGGAAAATCCCGAATACGCCGCCATTCTCCTGCAGCGGGTGCGCGAGATCGGCGCCGCGCTGATGCTCGATCGATTCGGCGCCGGCTACACCTCGCTTGGGCATCTGCCGCAGTACCGCTTCGACGCCATGCGGATCGACGCCTCCCTGGTCCGGCCCAACTCGTTCGGGGCCCGCTCGCCGATCCTGCGTTCGATCGTAGCCATGGCGCAGGAGATCGGAATGGAGGTCATCTCCGAGGGCGCGGAGACGGAATCGGACGCTGTCGAGCTCGCCCAACTCGGCTGCGAGTTTGCCCAGGGAGCGGCGTTCGGCCAGCCGATGACCGCGGCGGCGGCGCGAAAGCTGATGGGCGCGGCGGTCGCGTGACTTGGGCGACGCGCCTGCGCTATCTGGTCGCCTGCGCCAGATGGCGGCGATAGCGGGCCAGCACCTGCGCGCGATAGATCGGCCGCAGCGCTTCGTGGCGGATCCGCTCGGCGAGCCCCATTGACCGGCGCTGGACGGTCGTGCCGCCGGTCTCGCGCGAAACGTCGCTGACCGGCGAGGGCGCGGCGACCATCAGCGGCTGGCCGGTGACCCAGGTCATCTGCAGGAAGGTGTCGACCGGGCGGTCGAACGGCAAGGTGCGCTCGAGCAGCCGCTCGGCCGCGGCGCGGGAGACGATCTGGCCGATCGCCCGCAGGGGCGGCGCATCCGGGCGGACGAGGGCAAGCCCGCGGCGCCGCGCGACTGGCGTTCCGCCGCGGGTCGGCGCGGCCGGCATCAGCACATAGTCCCACGCCGCTCGTTCCGCGGCGGCGAATTCGATCAGTCGCGCCAGCAAGGCCGGATCGACCTGGGCGTCGTCCTCGAAGATGACAGCGAAGTCGCGCTCATCGTCCACGATCCGCCGCCATGCCGCGCGATGGCTTAAGAAGACGCCGACCTCGGTCGCGGTCAGGGCGAACGGATAGTGCGGCCGGAAACGGCGGCGGGCGTAAGCCGCCTCGATCTCTTGGCCCGAAAGCTGCGCTCCGTCGATCGCGGGGACGACCTCGCTCTCGATCGGCAGCCGCGCCTGCAAAAGCGCGACGTTCGCCGCCCGAGAAATTGCACGCTCCAGGTGGAGAATATAGGCTTTCGGGGCGCTCAAGGCTGGCTGACCGGGCGAAGACCTGCGATAATTAGAGATGAAGGGGCGCAAGAGCGCCTAAATACGCGCCGCTTGGCGTCAAGTCATCCCGGCGAGCGGCCTTCCGCAGACGAGGAGACGACAGCGCCCGATGAAGATCACGATCGATGTCGATTGCACCCCGCTCGAGGCCCGTCAGTTCATGGGATTGCCGGACGTCGAGCCGATGCAGAAGGCGGCCATGGCGCAGATCGAAAAGCGCATGGTGGCCGAGCTCGAGCGCTACACGCCCGAGGCTCTGTTCAAGGCCTGGCTGCCGATTGCGGGGATGAACGCCGAATGGCTGCAGGAATTTCTCAAGCGCTCGACCTCCTGACTGCCTGACGTGTGGCCCCATTAACGCGGCCAATATTGGCTCGCCGTTAGCCCGCGCTCCCCTTCCGTCCGCGCGCGGCGGTTCCTACATTGGGCTCAGGCCGCGAAACCGCGGCAATCCGATCGTATGGACTTCCTGGCGTCGCTTCGGGGCGCAGGGAAAGGGCCGAAGGGGATTAGATAATGAACTTGGAGAAATATACCGAGCGGGCGCGCGGCTTCGTGCAGGCCGCCCAGTCGCTGGCGCTTCGAGAGGGCAATCAGCAATTTACCCCCGAGCACCTGCTGAAGGTGCTGCTGGACGACGAGGAAGGGCTCGCCGCCGGGCTGATCGACCGGGCGGGCGGGAACTCTCGCCAGGCGCTGAGCGAGGTCGAGGCCGCCCTCGCCAAGCTGCCTAAGGTCGAAGGGTCGGGGGCGGGGCAGCTCTATATGGCGCCGACGACCGCGCGTCTGTTCGACAATGCGGAGAAGATTGCCCAGAAGGCGGGCGATTCGTTTGTAACCGTCGAGCGACTTCTGCTCGCCCTGGCGATGGAGAAGGGGACGCAGGCGGCCAAGATTCTGGCCAACGCCGGCGTTTCGGCGCAGACCCTCAACGCGGCGATCAACGACCTGCGCAAGGGCCGCACTGCGGATTCGGCAAGCGCCGAGAACCAGTATGACGCGCTGAAGAAATACGCGCGCGACCTCACCGACGCCGCGCGCACCGGCAAGCTCGACCCGGTCATCGGCCGGGACGAGGAGATCCGCCGCACCATCCAGGTGCTGTCGCGGCGCACCAAGAACAATCCGGTGCTGATCGGCGAGCCCGGCGTGGGCAAGACGGCGATCGTCGAGGGCCTGGCTCTGCGCATCGTCAACGGCGACGTGCCCGAATCGATTCGCGACAAGAAGCTGCTGGCGCTCGATCTTGGCGCGCTGATCGCCGGCGCGAAATATCGCGGCGAGTTCGAGGAGCGGCTAAAGGCGGTGCTCAATGAAGTCACCGCCGCCGCGGGCGGCATCATCCTGTTCATCGACGAGATGCACACGCTGGTCGGCGCCGGCAAGGCGGATGGCGCAATGGACGCCTCGAACCTGCTCAAGCCGGCGTTGGCGCGCGGCGAACTGCACTGCGTCGGCGCGACCACGCTCGACGAATACCGCAAGCACGTGGAGAAGGACGCGGCGCTCGCCCGCCGGTTCCAGCCGGTGTTCGTCTCGCAGCCGTCGGTCGAGGACACGATCTCGATCCTGCGCGGCTTGAAGGAGAAATACGAGGCCCATCACGGCGTCCGGATCACCGATCCGGCGATCATCGCCGCGGCGACGCTCTCCGACCGCTATATCTCCGACCGCTTCCTGCCGGACAAGGCGATCGACCTTATCGACGAGGCGGCGTCACGCCAGCGGATGCAGGTCGACTCGAAGCCCGAGGAGCTCGACGAGCTCGACCGGCGGATCATGCAGCTCAAGATCGAGCAGGAAGCCCTGAAGAAGGAGACCGACGCGGCCTCCAAGGAGCGGCTGAAGAAGCTCGGCTCAGAGCTCGGCGAATTGCAGGAGAAGTCCGACGCGCTGACCGCGCGCTGGAAGGCGGAAAAGGACAAGGTCGGGCAGGCGCAGAAGCTCAAGGAAGAGCTGGACGCGGCGCGCAACGCGCTCGCCCAGGCGCAGCGCAAAGGCGACTTCGCCGAAGCCGGCAAGCTGACCTACGGCACGATTCCCGAGCTCGAAAAGAAGCTCGCCGAAAGCGAGAAGAAGAGCGAGAGCGCCCTCGTCGACGAGGCGGTGACGGCCAATCACGTCGCACAGGTGGTCTCGCGCTGGACCGGAATCCCGGTCGACAAGATGCTCGAGGGCGAGCGCGAGAAGCTCCTCAAGATGGAGGAGGAGATCATGCGCCGGGTGGTCGGCCAGCGCGAGGCGGTGCAGGCGGTGTCAACCGCGGTCCGCCGCGCCCGCGCCGGGCTGCAGGATCCCAACCGGCCGATCGGTTCGTTCATGTTCCTGGGGCCGACCGGCGTCGGCAAGACCGAGCTCACCAAGGCGCTCGCCGCGTTCCTGTTCGACGACGACAGCGCGCTCGTGCGCATCGACATGTCGGAATACATGGAGAAGCACTCGGTCGCCCGGCTGATCGGCGCGCCACCGGGCTATGTCGGCTACGAGGAGGGCGGCGCGTTGACCGAGGCGGTGCGGCGGAGGCCCTATCAGGTCGTCCTGTTTGACGAGATCGAGAAGGCGCATCCGGACGTGTTCAACGTCCTCTTGCAGGTGCTCGACGACGGCAGGCTGACCGACGGCCAGGGCCGCACCGTCGATTTCCGCAACGTGCTGATCGTGATGACCTCCAACCTCGGCTCCGAATACCTGGTCAATCTGCCGGAGAGCGAGGACACCAAGACGGTCGAGAAGGAGGTGATGAGCGTCGTGCGCGGCCATTTCCGGCCGGAGTTCCTCAACCGCGTCGACGAAATCATCCTCTTCCATCGGCTGCGGCGCGAGGATATGGGCGACATCGTCGACATCCAGTTCCGGCGGCTCGGCAAGCTGCTCGAGGACCGCAAGATCGCGCTCTCCCTCGACCCCAAGGCGCGGCTGTGGCTGGCCGAGAAGGGCTACGATCCGACCTATGGCGCGCGCCCGCTGAAGCGGGTGATCCAGAAATGGGTGCAGGACCCGCTGGCGCAATTATTGCTCGCCGGCGAGATTCGGGACGGCGCGCAGGTCAAGCTCAGCGTCGCGCGCGGCCGCCTGACGATCAACGGCAAGGAGGTCGGCGGCGAATCGGACGATTCTCCGCAGCCGAAGGCGCCCTCGGTCGTGCCGTTTCCCAAATCGTGACGGACGGCTTGAGGCGCCGTAGAACCCATCCGGCGCGCGGCTCGAGGGTCAGCCACGGGCGGCCGCAGCCGACGCCAGTCTCGGGTCGAGGGGTTCGTCATGACCAACAACGTTGTCGGCCGCTTCCTCGGCGGATCGCCGGCGATGGTCGCGGTGCGGCTGATCGTGGTCTCCTTCGTCGTCGGCATCATTCTTGAGACTTTCGGCTTCGATCCGGCGTCCCTGTTCAGCGACGCCGTGCGCGCCGTCAGGCGAATCGTCGAACTCGGGTTCACCGACGTCCATGAAGTCGGCCGCATTCTGTTGACCGGGGCGATGGTGGTGGTGCCCGTATGGCTGGCGCTGCGGCTCATCGATTCCCGCGGCCGACGGTAGCCTACGGCGCCGGCGGCAAGGCCGCCGTTACGGCGTCGGATCATACAGCGAACGAAGGGCTTGACGCGCGCGCCCCGCGCTGATCCCCTATGCGGCGGGGTGGTATCCCCCACGGGGCAATTGTTAATGGCATTTTCTCATCCCCTGGCCAGGGGCGCCAAAGTGTGGACCGCGAGGGCTCACGACGGCAGCGAGAGCCGTGTCCTTGTCATCGTCACAACCATCCCGCTCGATCCTGGCGAGAAGGGTTATAAGAAATCGCTGGTCGAGCGCCTTTCGCGCGCGGCGCGTGACTATCTCGGCGACTCGAACGAGGCCGCCTCCTTCATGCTGATGCACCGGATGCGGGACTGGAACGCCGCCAAGGCTTGAGAAAGGGCGCACGGGCCCGGCCGAGGCGCGAGCGTGGGCGCATTTTCCCCTTTTGGCGGACGCCCGTTGCGACAAATGGCGCGCTTCTCATGAAACCCGAATGTGATAAATTGCAGCCCGAATCGCGGATCGGAGAAGCCGCGAAGCTCGCGGCGTCAGGCCGCGCCAATAGGGGACAAACGCCATGACGAACGCAGCATCGGCTTTAGGGCTTGGACCGGGCGCCGGCATAGCGCCGCTCAAGGCCAAATGGGGCTGGATCGTCGCGCTCGGCGTTGTTTACGTCATTGCCGGCGTAATCGCGCTCGGCAGCGTCGTGAACGCGACCGTTGCGGCTGTCTGGGTGGTCGGCATCATGATGATCATCGCGGGCGTTTTCGAAGTCATCTACTCGTTCCAGATCAAGACCTGGGGACGCTTCCTGTTCTGGCTCCTGCTCGGAGTTCTTTACATCGTCGCCGGGTTCATCGCGTTCGAGAACACTTTGCTGACCGCCATCTGGCTGACGCTCCTCCTCGGCGCGGCGCTGGTGGCTTCCGGCATCGTGCGGATCTTCCTTGGTTTCAACATGCAGGGCGGGTCGCCGTGGGGCTGGGTCGTCGCTTCGGGCGTGATCACTCTGCTGCTGGGAATTGTTATCCTCGCCCATTGGCCGTACTCGGGTCTCTACGCGCTCGGAATCATCCTGGGCGTCGACCTCGTGTTCGCGGGAGCGGGCTGGATCGGACTCGGCCTGGGTCTGCGCCAAGCGGCCTGAAACCCGGTCTGAAGCGAAGCGGCGAACCGGGCAGCCGCTTCTCGGGCGAAGGAGACTGTTCCCGTGCGTTGGATCTATCTGGCGATCGTCGTGGTGTTCGTCGCCGCGCTCATCATCTTCATCTTCCAAAACACCGCGAGCGTCGATGTGTCCTTCCTCTCGCTCGGCGCCACCCTGCCGCTCGCCATTCTGGTGCTGGTCGCCTATGTGCTCGGGGCGCTGAGCGGCGGCAGCCTCTATGCGCTGCTGCGGCGATCGGTGGCCGGATCGCGGCGCTCCGCCTAACGACGCTCGCTCATGCGCGCCATGGTCCTGCGGCGACCCGGCGAGCGGCTGGCGATGGAGGAGCGGCCTGAGCCCGAGCCTGCGGCGGGGCAGATTCGGATTCGGATCGAAGCCTGCGGCGTCTGCCGCACCGACCTGCATGTGGTCGACGGTGAACTGCCCAATCCCAAGCTGCCGATCGTGCCCGGGCACGAGGTCGTCGGCCGCGTCGAGGCTGCGGGCGCGGGCGTCGACCTCAAGCCCGGCGCGAGGGTCGGCGTCGCATGGCTCGCCCATGCCGATGGCACCTGCCCCTATTGCAGAGCTGAGCGCGAGAACCTTTGCGACCATCCGCTGTTCACCGGCTACACGCGCGATGGCGGCTACGCCACCCATACGATCGCCGAGGCGGCGTTCGTCTTCCCGCTCTCCGACGACATCGATCCGGTCGCAACCGCGCCGCTGCTTTGCGCCGGCCTGATCGGCTGGCGCTCGCTGAAAATGGCCGGCGACGGGCGGACGATCGGCATCTACGGCTTCGGCGCCGCGGCGCATATCATCGCCCAGGTTTGCCGCTGGCAGGGGCGACGGGTGTTCGCCTTCACCAAATCCGGCGACGCGGCCGGCCAGGCGTTCGCCCGCTCGATGGGGGCCGAATGGGCGGGCGGATCGGACGAAGCGCCGCCCGAACCGCTAGACGCCGCCATCCTGTTCGCACCGGTCGGAGCGCTCGTCCCAGCGGCGCTCGCCGCCGTGAGAAAGGGCGGGCGGGTCATCTGCGGCGGCATTCACATGAGCGACATCCCGCGGTTCCCGTACCGCCTGCTGTGGGAGGAGCGAAGTCTGATGTCGGTCGCCAATCTCACCCGCGCCGACGGCCGCGAGTTTCTGGCGCTCGCGCCCAAGGCGAAGGTCAGAACGACGACCACGCCCTATCCGCTCGACCAAGCCAACCGGGCGCTCGATGATCTGCGCTCGGGCCGCCTCGAAGGCGCGGCGGTGCTCGTGCCGTGAGCTGAAGGGGGCGGGCGGACAGAGAGCCGTCCGAGCCTGACATTTTCAGCTCCTTTTGAGCGATTCCAGAAGCTTGCGGCGCCATTTCCAGTCGGCTCGATGGACCGGCCTCCTGATAATAACATACAAATATTGTTATTATCTTACTCGAGCCCCAGCACGGACACTTTGGCGGTGGTGATCTCGGTCGGCCACAGGATTTCGGTCAGGCCGTGGGCAACCGCGACCTTCTGCTTGCCGCCGGCGTCATAGGTGATGACGCCGCCGCCGACCGCGCCGCCGATTTTCTCGCCCCACAACTTGCGCCCGTCGGCGGCGTCGAGGGCGTAGAAATTGCCGCCCATGTCGCCGAAGAAGACGACGCCGCCCGCGGTTGGCGTCATGCCGCTCTGGATCGGATAATTCGTCTTGGCCCGCCATTTCCATTGTCCCGTGTCGGCGTCGACCGCGGTCAGCCAGCCGGCCCAGTCGAAGATCGGATCGCCCTTGCCCCAGGTGTTGAACGGATTGAGCGAATCTTCGCCGGACCAGGGCGCGCCCGGCGCGGCGCCGGCGATCTTTTCGGGCGGCTGAAGCACGACGGTCGTGCACCAGTCGACCTCGCCGACATAGATGAGATTGTTTTGCGGGTCGTAGCCAGGGCCGTTCCACTCGGCGCCGCCGGTCGAACCCGGGCAGAAGTGCACCGGCTTGCCGACCTCGAACGGCGCGGTCGCGTTTTCCACCCGCGTCATCGGCCGGCGGTAGAGCACGTCGCCGGCGGCGAGATCGATGCCGTAAAGATGGCCGTCCTTCGGCGCGAGCGAAAGCAGCGTCTTGCCGCCCGCGGTCTTGATGATGACGGGAGCGCTGGAGACATCCCAATCGTGCCAGTCCTTCGGCACGATCTTGAAATGATTGCGGTAGGCGCCGGTCTTGGCGTCGAGGACGACCACCGAGCCGGAATAGAGGTTCTCGCCCGGACGCTCGCTGGGGGCGAAATCCGGCGCCGGATTGCCGCCCGGCACATAGAGAAGGCCGCTGTCGGGATCGAGGGTATAGGACGTCCAGGTCGCGCCGCCGGTAATCGGCACGCCCGGGCTGGCGTTGCCCCAGGTTGAGCCGTTGAGC
>Ga0335076_10005837_pt1 | contig 12419 bp, 5 predicted proteins | sample Lox_Sample_25_FD_206717 | JGI IMG/M metagenome (GOLD analysis project Ga0335076, IMG submission 206717) | Soil microbial communities from Loxahatchee National Wildlife Refuge, Florida, United States - Lox_Sample_2.5 | ecosystem: Environmental > Terrestrial > Soil > Wetlands | place: USA: Florida...
TGGACTGGTACATGGACAAGAAGATCGCGATCGACCCGCTGATCACGCACGTGATGCCGCTGGAGAAGATCAACGACGCCTTCGACCTGATGCACAAGGGCGAGTCCATCCGCAGCGTCGTCACCTACTGAGCCTAGCCGCGCGCGGCGTCCCGCAGGCGGTGGTGCCGGCCACCACCGTCCCGCGGCCGCGCGTCACAACACACCAGGACCATAGCCATGCGATCGCCGCTCCTCAATCTTCGCGCCTGTCTCGTCTTCCTCGTGCTCCTCGCCGCAGCGACCGCGCGCGCCGCAGGGGGCGAGCGGCTCTACGTCTCCGATGAGCGTGGCGGCAACGTCGTGATCGTCGACCCGGCCAGCGCGAGCGTGGTGGCGCGCATCCCGGTCGGCAAGCGCCCGCGTGGCATCCAGATCTCGCCCGATCACACGCGCGTCTACGTCGCACTCTCCGGCTCGCCGATCGGCGGCCCCAACGTCGATGAGTCGAAGCTGCCGCCGCCGGATCGCCGCTACGACGGCATCGGCGTGGTCGAGCTCGCCACGCAGAAGCTGCTGAAAACCTACCCGAGCGGCGCCGACCCCGAGACGTTCGCGTTGTCGCGCGACGGAGCGACGCTGTACGTCTCGAACGAGGACACCGGCGAGCTCTCGACGGTCGATCTGCTCAAGGGCGCGGTCACGCACACGATCGCCGTCGGCTCGGAGCCCGAAGGCGTCGCGGTGAGTGCCGACGATGGCACCGTGTACGTGACGTGCGAGACTTCCAACAGCGTTTACGTGGTGGACGCCAAGTCGATGAAGGTGATCGCGCAGATCCCGACCGAGAAGCGCCCGCGGGCCATCCTGCTGCCCGCCGGCAGCCGGCGCGGCTACGTCACCAACGAGTTCAGCGGCTCGCTCACGGTCTTCAGCACCGAGGACTACAAGGTACTGCGCACCGTCTCCCTCGGCGATGCGCAGGTGGTGCGTCCCATGGGCATCGCCTCGGCGGACGGCAAGCACCTGTACGTAACGACCGGGCGCTACGGCGCGCTCCTCGAGGTCGACGCCGACGCCGGGCGCGTCACGCGCACCATTCCCAAGGTGGGACAGCGACCGTGGGGCCTCGCGCTCAGCGCCGACGGCAGCAAGGCCTACACCGCCAACGGCCCCTCCGGTGACATCTCGGCCATCGATCTGGCGGGCGGCCGCGTCGAGCAGCAGATCGCGGTCGGCGGCAGCCCCTGGGGCGTGGTCGCAGGTCCGGCACCCGCGGCCACGCACTAAACGGGCACCCGTCTGCCTCAGCTGCGCTCGGGTACCAGGTTCAGCATGCCGGCCGGTCCCACCGGGCAGGCGCCCTCGGTCACCGCCAGGCGTACGGCCTCGAACTCCAGCGACAGCGTGCCGGCCGTGGCGATGGCCAGCGGCGCGTTCACGTTGCGCAGGTCCGACTTGTCGTCGGCCATGCAGTGCAGCGGGATGGTCAGGTTCTGCCAGGTGTTCAGCGGCGCCCCCTGCAAGCTCGCCGTGATGTCCACGCCCACGCCGGTGCGCGAGCCGCACAGTCGCCAGTCGATGGGCGGCGTCGTGGTGTCTAAGGGTGGCCGGGTGCCATAGGGAGCCTCGCAGCGCATGCCCAGCGTCACCGCGGAGGTTGGCGGCTGTACCAAGCGGTAGCGCACGATCAGGGCGGTTCCTGACTGCGTGCGCGCCCGCAGGTCCTGCGCACGGCCGCCGATGCGCAGCTCCCCGATCGCCTTGCCCGACCAGACCGCCTGCAGGCCTGCCGTGGTGAGCGTCGTCGTGAGGGTGGCACCGGGGCTCGCCTGGCTCTTCATGGTGAGCCGCACGGGCGCGATCGGGTCTTCGACGAATACCGACCACGGGGCAATCACGTGGCCCGCGGCGAACAGCGCGTCCTCGGGATTCTGGGCGCCGGGGGTGGCAGGGTCCTGCGCGAGCTGCGCGACAGTGCTCGAGGAGGCATAGGTCAGGCCGTAGCCGCGCGGGAACAATGCCCCGGTGACGGCCTGGTCGGCGCCGATGCGTACCGGCAGCGCGGTCGCGGGCCACGAGAATCCGAGCCGGCCGGCGAAGTCGAACGGCTTCTGGCCATCCGCGGCGCGGAACAACAGGTCGGCCACTCCCGCTCCTTCGCTGCCGGGGAGCCAGGCGGCCACCAGCGCCTGGGTGAGATTGAGCTCGCGATTGATCCACAGCGGGCGTCCCGAGAGCAGCACGCCCACGACCGGGATGCCGGCGCGCTTCAGGCGCGCGAGCAGCGCCAGGTGCGCACCATCCGCGCCGCCGAGCGCGAGGTTCTCACGGTCGCCTTCGAACTCCGCGTACGGGCTCTCGCCGAACACCACGATCGCCACCGCCGGACGTACGCGATAGGTACCCTCGGCCGAAAACTCCGCCTCGCCACCGGCGGCGCTGACCGCGGCACGGATGCCGGCGAAGATCGAGGTCGCACCGGGAAAGTCGGCGTTGCTGTTGTGATCGCCCTGCCAGTCGATCGTCCAGCCGCCCGACTGCGCGCCGATGCTGTCGGCGGCCGCGCCGGCCACGAGCACCCGCGCGTGCGGATCCAAAGGCAGCAGGCGCCCGTTGTTCTTCAGCAGCACCAGGGATTCGCGCACCGCCTGGCGTGCCAGCGCGCGGTGCGCGGCGCTGCCGAGCTGCGCGAGTTCGCCCGCCTGCGGCCGATAGGCGCTTTCCGGGGCGTTCAGGCGATGCATCAGCGCTTTCACCGTCAGGATGCGGCCTACGGCCTCATCCAGGCGCGTCATCGGGATGGCGCCGGAGCGCACCTGCGCCAGCAGGTTGGCGTAGAGCTTCTTCCAGCTGTCGGGCGCCATGTACATGTCGACACCGGCGAGCAGCAGCTGCGGGCAGTCGTACTTGCTGCAACCGGGGATTTCCTCCTGGGCGTTCCAGTCGCCGACGACGAAGCCGGGGAACGACCAGCGGCCGCGCAGCACGTCCGTGAGCAGGCCGCGGTTGGCATGCATCTTGGTGCCCTGCCAGCCGTTGTAGGAGGCCATGACGTTGAGTGCACCCGCCTCGATGGCACTCACATAGCCGGCCCCGTGCACGCTGCGCAGAGTAGCCTCGTCCGCCTCGCTGTCGAACTGGTCGCGGCCGGCGAGCGTGCTGCCATCACCCAGGAAGTGCTTCACCGAGGCGAGCACGCGTCCGTGCGCGAAGTAGCTGGCGGTGCCCGGCGTCCCCTGCAGACCCGTGACCACGGCGGCGGCGTAGGCCGCGACCAGCGCGGGGTCCTCGGACCAGCTCTCGTAGGAGCGACCCCAGCGCACGTCGCGCACCACGGCGACATCCGGCGCGAAGGTCCAGTCGGCACCGATGGCGGCCACCTCCTGCGCGGTCGCCTCACCGATGGCGCGCATCAGGGGCGCATCGTGCATCGCGCCCAGGCCGACGTTGTGCGGGAACACCGTGGCGCCGGGGATGCGGGCGTTACCGTGCACGGCGTCGATGCCGAACAGGATCGGCACGGCGCTGCGACCCGGCCGCTGATCCGCGAGCGAAGCCTCGAAGTAGCGCTCGGTGAGCATTTGCCACTGCACCGGGCTGGCACGCACGTCGTGCCCTGGGGCGGCGTTGCCGCCGGCGAGCACCGAGCCCAGGTGATAGCGCTGGACGTCTGCGGGCTTGACGGCGTCGATGTCCGCCTGCAGCAGCTGGCCGACTTTCTCCTCGGGAGTCATGGCGGCGAGCAGTCGCTCGACGAGCTCCGCCGTCTCGGAGCTGATGGTGACGGGCGAGCGCGCTCGCGGCCACTCTCCCGGGTGTACCGCGGAGCTCTCGGTCGCACGCGCCAGGGGCACTGCGAGCAGGCCCGCGAGCAGCCAGGGCAGGGGACGTATGCGAAGTGACGGCATGCGGGTCCAGCTCTCTCGAGTGCGGGTGGGTTCAGGGTGTACCGCGCACGGGCGCGCTGAGGGGCTCCACGTTCCAGCCGCGCACGGCGATGCTGGCGCAGGCACTGCCCGCGAGCGGGCAGCGCACCTCGAGCCTCTGCGAATCCCCGGGCAGCAAGGTCACGTAGTTGTCGCTGTAGTAGGCAGGTAGCACGCGCTCGCCCGCGGCATCAAGGGCGATCAGGCGCGCCTGCAGCAGCGGGCTGTTGGAGCGGTTGCTGATGTCGACCTGCACCAGCGCATCCGTGCCGTCGCGCGTGGCCCGTGCCTGGAGCGCCGGCCGTACGCGCGGCAGGCCGGCAAGCTGCTGCTCTTCCTCGGGCGCCGCAGCTTGCCAGTAGAGGTTGCGCGACAGCAGCGCGCCGTGCTCATCGCTGAGCGTGAGGCGCACGAACACCAGCCGCTCGCGCGCCAGTATCGCCGCGAGGTCGAGTGGCGCCAGCGTGCTCACGGCGTTCTCGGGTGCATCGAGGCGCTCGCGGCGGCTCGCGAGCTGGCGCCCCTGCAGGGTCAGCACCTCGCTGAGGAGGGTCAATCGCGGGCGCGCCGTGCGCGTGGTGTTGACGACTGCCGGGCGCAGGTCCGGCAGGTTCAGCTGCACGTGCAACGGCTCGCAGGCGTGGGCGACGCCATAGAAGGCTCCCGCCGTGTCGTAATCCGAGCTGTAGATCTGCCAGGTATTGCTCGGCCACGCGGGGTGGGTCATCCACAGCAGGCGCGCACTGTTGCGCGTCCACAGCCCGGCCTGGAAGCCCTCGAAAATCGCCCGGTAGGCAACGTAGTCCAGCAGCTGCGCCTTGCGCTCGAAGTCCTCGAGGTCCGTGGCCGCACCCAGCTGCCGCTGCAGCGCCCGCGAGAAGCTGGCGGTATCGCCGTTACCGCCGAAGTGCCAGTCGTGGTAGGCGTAGGTGTCCGCCAGCGGCCAGCGGTCCGCGGCGGGGACGTAGGACTTCAGGGTCTCCAGTGAGGCGAATGAGGGCGTGCCGAGCTCCACGGCAAAACCCGCGGCGAGCGTGGTGAAGTATTCCTGCGGCGCGCGATAGTTGTAGGGCCCGCTGTCCTGCAGGTTCACGCGATTGGAGCTGCCGCTGTAATAGCGCGTGCCATCGAGCGTCGCGTCGAGCTCGGCAAGCCCCTCGTTAAGGATGGGCTGCGGCATGCCTTCATTGCGCCCGAACCACAGCGCAATCGACGGATGGTTGCGGAAGCGGCGCATGACATCCGCCGCGTTGGCGAGGAACAGCTGCGGATCCTCGGCCTCGACCTGGAAGTCCTGCGTGGACTCCCAGAAGTCATTGAGCACCAGCAGGCCGTATTCGTCGGCGAGCGTGTAGAACACTTCTTCGGTGTTCTGCCCGAGCCAGTTGCGGATGATGTTCAGGTGCGCCGCGCGGTGCAGCCTGAAAAAAGGCTCCAGGTGCTCGCGCGAGCTGCGCTTGCGGGAATCGTCCATGCCCCAGCTGCCGCCGCGTGCGGCGATCGGCACGCCGTTCACGCGGATGACGAGGTACGGTGACAGCGCCGTCGTGCCCACCGGCTGCACCGCCGCGGAAGTCTCGCCGGCACTGGTGAGGGAGGCGGCCCAGCCGTTGGCGGTACGCTTCAGGGCGGCATGCCGCATGTCGACCAGCCGCTCGCCGTGCGCGCTCGCCATGGTCGGGTCGATCAGCACGCGGCGCAACCGGCCGGCCTGGTCGAACAAGGACAGCTCGTACGTCAGCTGGCGGATGCCGAAACGCAGCTGCTGCTCATCGGAAGCATGGCCGTCGGCGCTTAGCTGCAGTTGCAGCGTGTACAGCTCCGGCTCGCCGTAGCCGTTGGGCCACCACAGGCGTGGATGCGCGACGCGCAGCGCTGGCTGCTCCGCGGAAGTCAGGTGCAGCACGGTGACTCCGGGAGGCAGCAGGGCCTCGCGCCGTACTTGCACGTCACCGAATGAGGCCTGCAGCAGCGCGCGCACCGTGGCGCTGCTGGTGTTCTCGATGGGTACCGTGAGCGCGACGTCGGCGGAGTCGGTACGTGGCAGCGGCAGGGTGGTCGTCACCTGAGGATCGAGCAGCCGCAGTGCGCCGCTCGCGTGCAGCGTCACGTCCTGCCACAGCCCGGTGTCGCGGTCACGGATGCCGGGGATCCAGTCCCAGCCCTCGGTGGCGATGAAGGTCGGCCCGTCGAGCGCCAGGTTGCCACCGTTCTCTCCCGGGCCGGCGGCGACTGACTGCTCGTGCGGTATGCCGGGGTGCGGCGGAGGACTGATCCGCACGGCGAGCACGTTTGGTTCGCCCTGCCGCAGCAGCGCGCTGACGTCGAACACGCCGCGGATGAAGGCGCCGCGCACGCCACCCACGCGCGTCCCGTTCAGCCACACCTCGGCGGCATAGTTGATGCCGTTGAAGGTGAGCGTGTAGTGCGAGAGCGGTGCAGCTTGCGGCGGTGTGAAGACGCTGCGGTACCAGTAGTCCTGGCGCGCCAGTGATTCGGGGATCGCGAGGTTGTTGAGTCCGTAGTCAGGGTCCGGGTAGCGGCCGTTGGCGATGAGGGTGCTGAGCACGGTGCCCGGAACCACCGCCGGCAGCCATTGCGAGTCGTCGAATCCCGTGCGGCTGATGCGCTCCGGCGGTGCATTGGCCTCCGCGGCGGTGGTGAGCCGCCAGGCCGCGATCTGCCAGCTGTCGGCGGTGAGCGGGCGCACGGCCGGGGTGAGACTCGGCGGATGAGAGACGGGCGGCTGCGGTGGCGTATGTCCGCGTGGCAGGGTCCAGGCAGGCTGCGGCTCGAGCAGTCCTCGCCAGGCGTGCTCCTGCCACGGCCAGCCAGCGCCCACGTGATTGAAGGCCACGAGCGTCATGTCGGGCCGCTGCGCGGCACGTGTGCGTGCTTCCTCGCCGCTGAGCGCAGCGGCACGCAGCGAAAAGTCGGCGAGCGCGCCGCCGAAGTGGCGTGAGCCGGTCGGATCGGAGGGGTCCTCCGGCGCCAGCTGCAGCACCGGCTCAACATCCGCGGTGGTGCCGCTGGCCGCACTGACTTCACGGCCATCCAGGTAAAGCCGCGCGCGCGTGCCGTCGAACACCGCCGCAACAGCGTGCCATTCGCCTTCCGCGAGAGGCAGCGTGCTGCGCAGCACGTGGCCATCGCCGAGACGCAGTGCCAGCAGCCGCTTCTCGAGCACGAGACGGTCCGACTGCGAGGCACGCGCCAACCCGCGCGCGGCGATGACGACAGTGCCTTCGGAAACCGCGTCCACGCGCAGCCAGCCGCCGAGTGACCAGGGTGCGTGGCCCTTGGCAGTCGGCGAGTCGGTGCCTAAGGGGTGGCTGATGCCGACGCCGCCCTGCAGGAAGACGGCATTGAACGGACCGGCGACGCTCTGCGCGGCGCAGGTGCGGGCCACTGCGAGCGCCAGCAGCGCGGTCAACGGGAAAGCGCGGACACGGCCGCCCCACTGCCGGCACTGCACGCCTGTTGTCCCCCTCAAAGCCCCCTCGGCGGTGAGCCTAATAAATCATATTAATTTGATTTATGAAAGACGCTGGCTCATGTTCGAACCACAAGGCCGATCAACAGGCTTCGTTCAGGGGGATCTCATGCTCGCACGCGCGCAGCTTCGCATCATTGTGGTCGCCAGCCTCGCGGGGCTGCTGTTCGGCTTCGACACGGCGGTGATCGCCGGGGTTACGGCGGCCCTGCGCCAGGCGTTCACGCTCTCGCCGGCCGGCCTCGGCTTCGCAGTCTCGGCCGCATTGTGGGGCACTCTGCTCGGTGCGATCGCCGGCGGTCGGCCGGGGGATCGGTTTGGTGCGCGCAGCGTGCTGCGGCTCATCGGGCTGCTGTACTCAGTGTCGGCCATCGGCTGCGCGCTGAGCCCCACGCTCGGCTGGTTCGTCACTTTTCGCTTCCTCACCGGCGTGGCGATCGGTGCCTCCTCGGTGCTGGCGCCGGTCTACATCGCGGAGATCGCTCCGCCCGAGCGCCGCGGTGCGCTCGTCGGGCTGTTCCAGATCAACATCGTGATCGGCATCCTGCTGGCCTACGTGAGCAACTTCGCGGTCGCGCAGCTGATCGGCGGTGACTCCGTGTGGCGCTGGAAGCTCGCGATGGCGGCCATACCGGCGATCGCATTCTTCGTGCTGCTGTTCACCATTCCGCACACGCCGCGCTGGCTGCTGCTCAAGGGGCGCGTGGCGGAGGCGACCGCAAGCCTGGCGCGCCTCGGGGCCGTCGATCCGGCCGGCGCTGCGGCCGCGCTGCAGAGCGCGGCGCAACGCGCCGGGGAGGCGCCCAGCGAGCGACTCTCCTGGGCACGGCATCGGCGCCCGATCCTGCTCGCCGTCGGCCTGGCGCTCTTCAACCAGCTGTCGGGCATCAACGCCATCCTCTACTACCTCGGCGATATCTTCGCGGCCGGCGGCTTTAGCTCGTTGTCCTCGGACCTGCAGTCGGTGGCCATAGGCCTGACGAACTTTCTGGCAACCCTCGTCGGCATGTCGCTGATCGATCGCCTCGGCCGGCGCCAGCTGCTGCTGGTTGGTTCCGTCGGCATGGCACTCGCTCAGGGCGGCGTCGCAGCGGTCATGGCTGCGAACAGCGCCCAGGCGCTGCTGCTGCCACTGCTGGTGCTGTTCATCGCCTCGTTCGCGATCTCGCAGGGTGCGGTGATCTGGGTTTACCTGAGCGAGATCTTCCCGACCGCGGTGCGCGCGCGCGGGCAGGCCCTCGGCAGCGCCACGCACTGGATCATGAACGCGATCATTTCGGCAGTTTTCCCGGCAGTCGCAGCACTGTCGCGGCCGGCGCCGTTTGCCTTCTTCGCGCTGATGATGCTGTTGCAGCTCGTGTTGGTTGTGCGCTTCTTTCCGGAGACACGCGGGGTTTCGCTCGAGGAGATGCAACAGGCGCTCGCTGCGAGATCACCTGCCAGATAGCTATATACTCGTGTGATAATTCAAATAAGTCGGTTTAATTTAATGTTAATAACTGCTTGTTTTTATTCGAGTTACACGTTTCTATCTCGAGGATAATGCTGCTTCGCAAGATCATTGAAATGATAAAAATGAAATAAATAATCGTTGACAGTGGCGCAAAAGCGGCGTTAGTTTTTGCGTCGCGAGTTGTGAGGCCTTGCTCAACAAGAGGCCGGCAATTTTTGGCGCGAAGGGGGCGTACGAATGTCATACCGTAAGGAAGAGCGCATCCGTCATGCGGTGCGCGCTGCTCTGCTGGCTGCTGTTTCCATAGATGCACTGTGTTGGGCCCCGCCGCTGGTGGCGGCCGAGACCGCGGCGCCGGCGGATGCCGCCAGCACCGGCAGTGCCTCGAATGCAAAACCGGAGGACCTGCAGGAGATCGTGGTCACGGGATTCCGTGCCTCGCTGCAGACGGCCCTCGACACCAAGCGTGCCTCCGACCTGCCGATCGAATCGGTGGCATCGGAAGACATCGGCAAGATGCCCGACCAGAACGTGGCCGAGTCTCTGCAGCGCCTGCCCGGCGTGCAGATCGACCGCTCGATGGGGCAGGGCTCACAGGTGCTCATCGATGGCCTGCGGCAGAACCTGGTGACGCTGAACGGCGAGACCTTCCTGACCGGAAAGGAGTTCTACGTCTCCGGCGAAGCCTCGGGCGGCGGCGCCGGCAGCAACGCGCAGTACAGCTCGCTCGAGAGCATCCCGACCGAGGAAATCAGCGGCATCGACGTGTACAAGAACCCGAAGGTCTCCATGACCGAGGGCGGCCTCGGCGGCACCATCGATCTGAAGACCCGTGACCCGCTGGTGCAGCCGGAGGGCTTCACGATCGGCGGCAACCTGCGTGCCACCAAAGCGCAGCGCCAGGACGATACGACGCCGGAGGCCACCATCGCGGCCTCGTTCCGGCCCAACGACCGCATCGGCTTCACGGCGAGCGTCTCCTACGAAGAGCTCAAGACGCACACCGAGTCGTTTCAGGACCAGAACCGCAACCAGTGGCTGATCACCAACTCCGCCACCGGGCCGTACACCGGCCCGCTGCAGCCGACTGACCTGAGCACGATTCCGCAGTACTACATCGAGCCGCAGCTCGCCTACTTCAGCGACATCGAGGACGAGCGCAAGGATCTCGGCGCCACGATCGGCATCGCGGTGAAGTTCACCGACTCCTTCACCAGCGCGCTCAACTGGTTCTTCACGCACGAGGACGAGACGACCCTCACCTACAGCGACAAGGCCTGGTTCAACGGTCAGGGCGCGCAGCCCGGACAGCTGCTGCCAGCCATCGACCCGACCCAGCCCTACAGCATCGACAGCAATGGCGTGGTGCAGAGCGCGGTGTTCAACGCCAACGGTGCCGAGACCGCCTCTCTCTACCAGGGCAACACCTCGCAGGCCAACAACCTGCAGTGGATAAACAAGTTCAACAACGGCGGCCCGGTGCGTGGCCTGCTGTCGCTGTCCTATTCCAAGGCCAACTCCAACCTGCAGGCGGCGCAGGCAGACATCGAGCACGGCCTGTACAACGCCTTCCCCAGCGGCACGCCGACCTCGCCGACGGCCCCGGGCTGCAACAACGGCAGCTCGACGTGTGCCACCGGCAATCACGGCTACGAGTTCGGGTGGACCAACGGCGGCAGCTCGGGGCTGCCGGGCGTGACCTACCTGGCGCCGTACGCCGACGTGCTCAGCAACCCGGCCTACACGACGTTCAAGTCCAACTGGGCCTGGGCCAACTACACCGAGCAGAAGATCAGCTCGGTGAACCTCGAGATCAACTGGGACCCGCAGTTCATGAAGAGTCAGGCGGGCACCCTCACGTTCGGTGTCCGCTACGCGAAGCGCGACGTCGATCAGACCTTCGGCCGCTACCTGATCGATGGCGCCACGCTCGGCACCGGCGGCACCCCGGCGGGGCAGCCCTCGGGCAACTGCTGCGCCGCGCCGCCCACCACCGGCACCTGGCTCTACTACCAGGACCCGGGCTATGCGGCGATCCCGTACTCGACGGCGGTGTCCGCGCCAAATCTGGCGATGCTGTACAACAGCTTCGCCGCGGGTCCCATGCTGGTGAAGAACCCGTACACCTCCGGTCTCACCAACCCCTCGACCTTCCTGCAGGCGGTGTGGGCCGGTGGCGGCATCCCGAACACCACCGAGAAGCTCTTTGTCGACGGCCTGAGCTCCTTCGCAGTCACGGAAAAGAAGACCGCTCCGTTCCTGATGCTCGACCTCGGCCAGCGCGAGAACCGTTACCACCTCAACATCGGCGTGCGCGTGGTACGCACCGATCTCACCATCAACAACGGCCAGTCGGCGGCCTCGCCCACCTACTGGGGCACGGCCTCCTGGAACGGCGTGGACTCGAACGTCGTACCGATCGAGCACGAGCGCACCTTTACCGATGTGCTGCCGATGCTCAACTTCGTCTACGACCTGACGGACGCCCAGAAGCTGCGCTTCGGCGCCGCCAAGGTGGTCGCGCAGCAGGACCTGTTCCAGCTCGGCATCGGCAACAGCTATAACTTCACCCGCGGTCCGGACGGCCCGGGAGGCGTGCCGCGCTTCCAGTTCGCCAACGGCAGCTCCGGCAACCCGAACCTCGATCCCTATCGGGCCAAGCAGTTCGTGCTGTCGTGGGAGGATTACTTCGCGCGCGGTGCTCTGCTCAGCGTCGGTGGCTTCTACAAGAAGGTCGACAACTTCGTCGAGATCGAGACCATCCCGACCAAGGTCAACGACGACTTCGGCGGCACCGTCGGCGGCGTGACGCAGCCGGTGAATGCCGGCCAGGGTCACATCTACGGCCTCGAGCTGTCAGGCCAGTACGCCTTCGACTCCAGCGCCGGCTGGCTGAACGGCTTCGGCTTCGCAGCCAACTACACCTACTCGGACTCCAACTCCGATCAGGTGACGAGCTTCCAGACCACTGGTCCGATCCCCGGAGTCTCGAAGAACGCCGCGACCGCCCAGCTGTACTACGAGCGCTTCGGCTTCTCGGCGCGGGCGTCGTACTCATGGCGTGACAAGTGCGTCAACGACTCGCTGGTCGGCTCGACCTTCTCGTTCCCGGACCAGAACGGCACTCTGAAGACTTACCAGATCTACCAGGCGGCCTACGGGCAGCTCGACATGCAGGTGGGCTACGACTTCGGCCCGCACTTCGGCATGTATGCTTCGGTGCAGAACCTCACCGACGAGGCGGTGCACACCTACCTGCAGTGGCCCAACCTGCCGTTCACCTACGATGACAGCGGGCGGCGCTACTTCCTCGGGATCAAGGGTAAGTTCTAGCAGCAGCAGGGCGGGGCGGCCGGCAGCGGCCGCCCCGCCTCGCGTACCCCGGGCGGCGGAGGCATAAAGAGCCGATACTCCCCGTCATTGCGCCGCGCAGGCGGCGGCAGGACGCCCCTCACGAACATGGCGGAAAACCTCAAGGACCAGACCCTGCCGCTCGCCGGCCGCATCCGGAGCATCGCCATCGTCGGTGGCGGGACGGCCGGCTGGATGGCGGCGAGCGTTCTGGC
>Ga0335076_10005838_pt1 | contig 12418 bp, 10 predicted proteins | sample Lox_Sample_25_FD_206717 | JGI IMG/M metagenome (GOLD analysis project Ga0335076, IMG submission 206717) | Soil microbial communities from Loxahatchee National Wildlife Refuge, Florida, United States - Lox_Sample_2.5 | ecosystem: Environmental > Terrestrial > Soil > Wetlands | place: USA...
GCACCCTGTCGCAGGCATTGCAGGACTTCCTGAGCCTGGCTTCCGACGGCGACGACGGGACGTTCCGCAGCAGCATCCAGTTTGCGACCTCCGACATCATGCGGCAGAGCGAGCGGCTGATTCGCCTCGCCGCCGACCGCAAAGCGTCGGCGATCGTTCTGCAACTGCGCGAAGGGTTCGAGCGCAGTGCCGGATCGTTCCGCACCTTGATCCAATCCGCGATCGACGCCGAACGCATCGACCTGACCGCCCGACGCGAGCAGTTGAGTGCGAATATCTGGTTCACCGCGGTGCTCGTCGTCGGCCTGGGCTTGATGTGCGTTCTCGGCGCGGTCCTCGGGGGGCTCCGCGTCTCCAATCGAATCGCCCGGCCGATCCAGCGCCTGCGCGACGCCGCGATCCGCATCGGCGAAGGCGAATTCAGCGTCGTCGATCAACCTCGCACCGCCGACGAGGTGGGCGAGCTCGTCACGGCATTCCAGACGATGGTCGGACGGCTCAAGGAGATGATGGGACGGTTGAGTTCGCAGGAGCGCCTGGCGGCGTTGGGGCAACTCGCGGGAAGCGTCAGCCACGAGCTGCGCAACCCGCTCGGCGTCCTCCGCAACTCGCTGTTCTCGTTGCGCGAGGCCGTGGAGGGCAACGCCGCCAACACCGGCAAGATCATCGACCGCATCGAGCGCAACGTTCAGCGCTGCAATACGATCGTCACCGACCTGCTCAACTACGCGCGCACCGGGCAGCTCGACCGCCGCGGCGTCGAGATCGACGCCTGGCTGTCCGAGATGCTGGACGAGCACGAGCTGCCGGCCGGCATCGCGCTGCGGCGCGAGTTGGAGTCGGGGGCGACCGTGCTGCTCGACCGCAACCGCTTCCGCCAGGTGCTGGTCAATCTGCTGGACAACGCCGCGCAGGCCATGAGCGATGCGGAATGGCTGCGGTCGAAGCCGCGCGAGCGCGCGATCACCGTGCGGACGACGGGCAGCGGTCCGGATCTCATCCTCTCCGTATGCGATACCGGACCGGGCATCGTCGCCGACGTGCTCCCGAAAGTCTTCGACCCGCTGTTCACCACCAAGAGCTTCGGTGTCGGCCTGGGCCTGCCGACCGTGCGGCAGATCGTCGAACAACACGGCGGCGAGGTCGACGTCAGGAGCATCCCGGGTGAGACCACGACCTTCACCGTGAGGCTCCCGAAGGACGTCAGACAGCAGGACGAGGCGGCGTAATGGCCACTTCCTCCCATCCGACTCGCCAAGCGGGCCGCCGCGTGCTGATCGTCGACGACGACGTCGACCTCGTCGAGTCCCTGCAGGAGATCCTCGAGAGTCGCGGATACGACGTGGCCGGTGCCGGCAACATCGCCGATGCAATCGATACCGCCCGGGCGTTCGCGCCGCAGGTCGCCCTGCTCGACGTCAACCTGGGACGCGAGAACGGGCTGACGCTGATCACGACGCTCAAGGCGATGCTGCCGGAAACCTTGTGCGTCGTGATCAGCGCCCGATCCGATTTCGAGTACGCCATCGACGCCCTGCGCCGCGGCGCCTTCGACTACCTGCCGAAGCCGCTCCACCCGATGGAGACGCTGGCGCGGCTCGAGAAGTGTTTCGAGAAGTTGGCCCTGGAGGCGCGGGCGCAGCGCGCCGAGGCGGCGAGCCAGGCAAAGTCGGCGTTCCTGGCCGTGGTCAGTCACGAGCTCCGCACGCCTCTCAACGCCATCATCGGGTTCGCCGAGATCCTGCAAAGCGAAGCCTTCGGTCCGCTCGGCGCCGACCGGTACAAGGGCTACGTCGACGATATTCACGGCAGCGGCTGCCATTTGCTGGAGATCATCACGGAAATCCTCGATCTTACGCGGGCAGAGGCTGGCACGCTGCAGTTGCACGAGGATGCGTTCGACCTCGACGAGACGCTGCAGGAATGCGCCGCGCAGATAGCAGAGAGCGCCCGCGCCGCAGAGCTGACGATGACATTGAACGCCGGACCGCCCTGCCTGATGGTTGCCGACCACAATCGGATCCAGCAGATCATCCACAGTCTCTTAACCAACGCGGTCAAGTTCACGCCGCGCGGCGGCTACATCGAGCTCTACCATGTCCTCCGCGACGACGGCGGGATAGACATCTCGGTCAGGGATACGGGGATCGGCATGGCTCCCGCCGACATCCCCATTGCCCTCGAGCCGTTCACGCAGGTCGACGGCGGCCTGGCACGCAAGTACGAGGGCATGGGCCTCGGGCTGCCGCTAACCGCGGCGCTCGCCCAGCTCCATGGCGGCAGCCTGACGCTGCAAAGCAAGCTCGGTGAAGGCACCGTGGCAACGGCCAGTTTTCCGCCGGCGCGAACGATACGCGACCACGCCGAACAGGGCCGACCCGTTAACCGAAAGGCTTAAATCCTTCGCAACGACCGTCGCCTACACTTCACCCGTTGTAGTAGGAGAATTGGGCCGGTGAGTTCGGACGTTCGCACGAGATCGGTGTCTTGCGCTGCTCGGTTGGCGCGGTTGGCCGCCGTGGGCGTCCTGGCCCTGTCGGTCGTCTCGCTGCCGCTCGTGGTCGATTCCAACGGCGTGAGCTTCGCGAAGGCCTGGGCCGGCAACGGCAAGGGCAACAACGGCAACGGCAACGGTAACGGCGGTTCCAACGGCGGCGGGAGCAGCGGCAACAACGGAAACGGTGGCGGAAGCAGCGGTTCCAACGGGGGTGGGAGCAGCGGTTCCAGTGGCGGTGGGAGCAGCGGTTCCAGTGGCGGTGGGAGCAGCGGTTCCAGTGGCGGCGGAAGCAGCGGCTCAAGCGGCGGCGGAAGCAGCGGTTCCAGCGGCGGCGGAAGCAGCGGCTCAAGCGGCGGTGGGAGCAGCGGTTCCAGCGGTGGAAGCAGCAGCGGGTCCGGCGACACGTCCGACGCCGATGCTGACGCGGCTACGTCCGCTTCCACCGGAGGCGCACCGGCGTCGCGAGGCGCCGCCGTCACGACGGCAAAGCAGCAGCTGACGGCCGCCCAGGATGAACTCGCGGCCGCCCGTCAGTCGCTGGCCGGCCTGGTGCAGAACGGGAAGAACGAGACGCAGCTTGCGATCGCGCGTGGGCGCGTGGCCGGCGCAGCCTATGCCGTGTCTTCCGCGGAGATGAACCTCACCGCCGCCGCGGCCGGTATCGCGGACACCGGCGCCCCGTAACGGCCGAAAAACGGCCCGAAGCGGCAGAGCGACCCCTTTGTAAACAAAGGGAGATTTTTCAATGCATGGGGTTGTTTTGCACGCGGGTGACGGCGTGTGCGCTCACATCTTCGGATGGCCAGCGAAGAACTGCCAGATCGCCGGGGTCGCCGCCATCGCCGTGGAGGGCTGGTCCAGCATGGCCAGCATGCGCTCGCCGCCCGGCCAGGCATGGCCGCCGCCCGCGATGACGTCATACAGCACCTCGGTGCCGCCGCGGCAGTCCCGGTAGTCGAGCGACTCCACGCCCGGCGCGGGCGATGCCTGCGCCTGCGTTCGGCAGCCGTCGGCGGTCGCCCAGAGCGAGACGGAGTCGCGCGCCGGCGGATAGCTGGTACGGGTCAGCGACTTCGCGCCGACGCCGCCGTCGATCAGCACGTACTGATCGGCCGTGCCGTGGATGTGGATCACGGAGACCGGTGCACGCGGCTGGCAGGGTTGCGCGAGCACGACGCCGGAGACGACCCCCACGGCGGCGAAGATATCGCTGGCGTCGCAGGCGAGCCGGTACGCCATCATGCCGCCGTTGGAGATGCCGGTCGCGTAGATGCGCCGGCTGTCGATCGGATAGTTCTGCTCCAGCCGCGCCACCATGGATCGAACGAAGCCCACATCGTCGACCCCGTTCTGCATCGCATAGCCGCAGCACCGGCCGGCGTTCCAGGTAAGGAAGCCCGGCTTGCCCATGGCGTTCAGGAACGGACGCGCCCGATCGGTGCCGTTCGGATAGACGACCATGAACCCGGCGGCATCGGCGGCATCGCTGAAATGCGTCTGCCGGGCCGCCGACAACCCGTTGCCGGCGCCGCCATGCAGAACCACGACCAGCGGTAGCGGGGCGCCGTCGATTGCATGCGCCGGCAGGTGCACCGTATAGGTCCGGTCGCGTCCGCCGAACGACATCTTCCATTCGACGTCGGCAGCAAACGCCAGGGACGGCGCCACGGTGACCATGAGCAGGAGCGCGGCAATCGCCGCCGGGCGCCCAAACAAGGCCGCCGCGCGCGCGCGCCAGTCGCCGGCGGTGCGCAGGGCGCCCACCATCTCGACCCAGCCTGCAAAGACGATCCGGAGCGGTCCCCGTGTCGGCCCGGCGCCACCCTTGATCCCGAAATGCAACCGCTCGCCCTCCGGCGCTTCGGCGAAGGTGCCGAACAGACGATCGAAGACGATCAGCACGCTGCCGAAATTCCGGTCGAGGTACGCGTCGTTCGACGCGTGGTGCACGTGATGGTGCGACGGCGTGTTCAGGACCCACTCGAGCCAGCCGAGCCGCGGCGCCCAGGCCGCGTGCAGGGAGAACTGATAGAGCAGCCCGAGGCTCAGCGTCGCGAGGACGGCAAATGGCGCAAAGCCGAGCCAGACCATCGGCAGGAAGAACAGGAACCCGCCGGTGAGGTTGCCGCCCCAGCCGAGCCGGATCGCAGCGCTCAGATTCAGCTGCGTAGCGGAGTGATGGACGGCGTGCGTCGCCCAGAACCACCGCACCTTGTGCATGGCGACATGCTGCCAGTAGTAGCAGAACTCGACTCCGAGGAAGAGGACCAGGAGCACCCAAGGCTCGGCGAGCCGAATATCGAACAGGCGATGCTGGTAGACCCATGCCGCCGGCACCATGGCGAGCGATGCTGTCGCCGCGCCGCTGATCCGGTGGCCGACGGCGATCACCAGGGATGCAGCCGTCTCGCCGAGATCGTGAACGCGCTCATTGCGGTAGCGCGCCAGAAGGTATTCGCCGGCCACCAGCGCCAGCATGACAATCGGCACGGCGATCAGGCCGATCGTGCCGCCGGTCGGTGCGGTGGCCACTGGCATGGGCTGCACGCCGCGCCGATGCGCTACTGGGCGCTGGGCGCCGCCGTCGAAGTTCCCGCCCGCGCCTTCAATTGGGCCGCGACCTGCGCCAGCGCCGACTGGCAGTCGGGCGACAACTCGGTCTTGTGCGTGCGCATGCATTGCAGGATGCGGCCGCCGCCCGGCTGGACGCCGGCGCAGAGCCGCTGCACATCGGCGGAGCAGGCCTGCCGGACCGTCGCCGCGTCCTGCGCCGCCGCGGCGTCAGCAAGCAGCGCCGCGGCGATGGCGGCCGTCACGAAGAGCTTCGGCATCGAAATCTCCGCAAAAGTTGTTGCGAGCGATGTTGCCCGATCGCGCCAATATCCGCTCCGGATGTTGCCGTGATTTTTCGGGAGGCGGCCGAATTGTGGCGTTTTGTAAGGACATGTAACGAGCCGTAACAGCGCGGCGTCGACGCGCAGATTGGGTCATTCCATCGCGTCCTTGATCGGTCGCCCGCTTCCGGGTGGAATGCGGGTGCCGAAACAAGAGTCGTCCATGGGTCCCAGCGTCGATCCCGTGCCTTCCGATTCCGCGCCGCCGCCACGCACCGATGTCGTCGTCATCGGCGGCGGCATCATCGGCACGTCGACAGCCTTCTTTTTGGCGCAGAAGGGCGTCTCGGTCGCGCTCTGCGAGAAGGGCCACGTCGCCGGCGAGCAGTCGAGCCGCAATTGGGGCTTCTGCCGCCAGCAGGGCCGCGATCCCCGCGAACTGCCGCTCATCATCGAGTCGCTGCGCTTGTGGCGCGGCCTCGATCGGCTGATCGAAGGCGATACCGGCTTTCGACAGGTGGGTATCGTCTATGTCGCGGAAGACGAGACGGCAGCCGCCAACCACGAGAAGTGGCTCGACTATGCACGGCCCTATCAGTTGGACTCAAAGGTCGTGACCGGTCCCGCCCTTGCGTCGCTGCTGCCGGGGGCCGCGCGCCAGTGGCGCAGTGCGCTCCATACGGCAAGTGACGGCCGCGCCGAGCCACAGAAGGCGGCGCCCGCAGTCGCAACGGCGGTCCGGCGGCTGGGCGGCAAGGTGCTCACGGATTGCGCCGTGCGCGGGATCGAAACCGCCGCCGGGCGCGTGACCGGAGTCGTCACCGAGAAAGGTCCGATCGCCTGCAGCACCGTCGTGCTGGCCGGCGGCGCCTGGTCGCGGCTGTTCTGCCGCAACCTCGGCATCACCCTGCCGCAGCTGCAGGTGCGCGGCTCGGTCCTGCGCACCTCGCGCGTGGATAAGGCGCCCGAGGCGTCGCTCTGGGCGCCGGGCCTCGGACTGCGCAAGCGCCTCGACGGCGGCTACACCGTCGCCCATGGCGGGCGCACCGACGTCGACATCGGACCGGACAACTTCCGTTTCCTGAGGGCCTTCTTGCCCGCCTTACGCGGCGCCCATACCGGCCTGCGCTTCCGCCTGGGCAAGCGGTTCTTCGAGGAGGTGGCGCTGCCGGCACATTGGTCCCTCGACCGGCCGAGTCCGTTCGAGAAGGTGCGCGTGCTCGATCCCGCGCCCTCGGCCGATCTGCTCGACCACGCCATGGCAGACCTGCGCGCCGCCTTTCCTGCCTTTGCCGAGGCGAAAGTCGAGCAGCGCTGGGCCGGTTATATCGACGTCACGCCGGACGCCGTGCCGGTGATCTCGCCGGTCGATCCGTTGCCGGGCTTTTTCATCGCGACCGGTTTTTCCGGCCACGGTTTCGGCATCGGGCCCGGCGCCGGCCGCCTGATGGCAGACCTCGTGTCGGGCGCACCGCCCATCGTCGACCCGGCGCCGTACCGCTTCGGCCGCTTCTCCGACGGCAGCAAGATCGAAGTCATCGCGGGATTCTGACCATGCCCCTCCCCGGCCTCCGCATCCGCGACTTCCAGCCGGCCGACCTGCTGGAGATCATGCGGCTGTTCCACGACACCGTGCACGAGATCAACAGCCGCGACTACACGGCCGAGCAGGTCGATGCCTGGGCCCCGAAGATCCCCGACGAGCAACGCTGGCTCGAGAAGCTGCGCTCCACCTTCGCGTACGTCGCGGAGGCAAACGGTCAGATCGTCGGGTTCGCCAATCTCGAGCGCAGCGGCCGGATCGACTGCCTCTATACGCACCACATGCACCAGGGCATGGGCATCGCCTCGCGGCTGTTGAGCGAGATCGAGACGCGCGCACGGGCGATCGGCGCGCGCCGGCTGTTCACCGAGGCGAGCCTGACGGCGCGCCCCTTCTTCCAGCGCCGCGGCTTTCGCATCGTCCGCGAGAACGAGGTCGAGCGGCTGGGCGTGCGGTTGCGAAACGTCATCATGGAGCGCGCACTCTGACCTCGATGCATCAGCCCGATCGTACCGGCCCATGGTGAGCTATCCCGTGGAGGGCGGCTGCCTGTGCGGCGCCGTGCGCTTCCGCATCGGCGCGCCGCCGCTGCGCAGCGGCTATTGCCATTGCCGCTTCTGTCAGCTCAACAGCGGCGCACCCGTCGTCGCCTGGGCCGAGGTGCCGATCGAGGCATTCGCCTATCTCGCCGGCGAGCCCGGTGTGTTCGTTTCGTCCTCCTGGGGACAGCGCGAGTTCTGCGCCGCCTGCGGCAGCTTCCTGGTCTACCGCGATCGCCGGCGGGCAACGTCCGTATCCATCAACACGGCGTCGCTCGACGACCCGGCGGCGTGTCCGCCGACGCACCACCTCTTCGTCTCGCGCCGCATCCCCTGGTTCGAGACCGCCGACGACCTGCCTCGCTACGACGAGGGTGCACCGCCTTCACGCTGAGTCACGACTTTCGCCGCCGCTTCCGCCGCGGCGACGCCGGTGAGATAGGCGCCGTGGCAGGTGGCGCAGGCTTCCACCGAGCAGGCCTCGCCGGCGAAGAAGAGACGGTCGGCCAGCGGCGCCGCGAGGTCGGCGCGCCGATGCGCATGGCCGGGTCGGGTCGCCGAGTAGCCGCCGCGCGACCAAGGGTCCATGAACCAGTTCGTGCAGCTTGCCTTGCCGAGCTTGCCGCGGATGTCGGCGCCGAACATGGCTACGAGTTCGCCGGCGGCGAAGTCGGCCATCGCGGCGCTGCCCGCCTGCTCCAGGTCGCGGGCCAGCGTGCCGCCGAGATAGCCGATGACCACATCGCGCCCGAACGGCCGGAACTGGAAGCTGATGGTCCGCACTGTTTCGGCCGATGCTGTGGCATGGCTGTCCACTGGCATGCCGAAGGGATCGCCCTCGACGGCGAACATGACCTTGTCGTTGACGCCGAGCGGAATGTTCGCGATGGCCTCCTGCTTGGCGACCGGCAGGGCCGGGTGAAAGCGGATCGCACCGGCCGCCAATACCGACGGCGGCACGGTGACGATGGCGGCCTTGGCCGCGATCGTACCGGCGGGCGTCTCGACCGTGACGCCCGGCCCGTCCCAGCGAATGGCCGTGGCCGGCGTCCGCAGGCGCACCGGCAGTCCGGCCCCGAAGCGGGCGACGAGCGCGCCGTAGCCTTCGACGATGGGCCAGTCCTTGCCGGTATCGACATAGCGGGCGGAGTCGAGCGTCGACCACGCCGTCGCCTCGACGCCCGAGATCCAAGTGATGATGGCGCCAAGCAGCGGGGCATACGGGCCGTCGCCATCGATCACCGAGCTCGCGGGCACATCGCGTCCCGCGGCACCGGCGGCCTCGATCGCCGCGAGGCCCGTCTCGACGGCGGCGTCCCACTCGGCGCCGTCTTTGTCGCGCCAGCGCTTGCCGACGCGCACCTGCCACTGCGGCTGGCGTTCGCGCACCGTGAAGCCGAGCCCGGCTGCGATGGCGCGCCAGGGATTAATGTCGGCCGAGTGCAGCCATGCACAGCCTCGGTCGACCGGCACCCCGAAGGTCTCCGCGTCCGTCCAGGCGCGACCGCCGACGCGATCCCGTGCCTCGAGACAGATGGCGGGGAGGCCGCGGTCGGTCAACGTACGCGTTGCCGCAAGCCCCGCGGCGCCGGCGCCGACCACGACGATATCACAGCGATTCATGGAAGACATGGGTAGCCTGCTACCGGTATGATACCCACATCACAACCCGGTGGTCGTGGTATCGATCCCGTCGTCGCGCGTCATCAGATTCACCGATATCCCGTCGCCCATGCATCCATCATCTTCCGGCGCCGCCTCGCGGCGGCACCTTCTCCGAGTTGCGCTCGGCGCCGCGGCCGGCGCGCTGGCGGGCCTGATCGCGCGGCCGGCGCCGAGGGCGGCTGCCGGCGCCCTCTTCCGGGATCGTCCGAGCGCCGAGCGAATCGGCCGCCGGTATCTCGCGTCGCTGACGGCCGAGCCGGACAGGAATGCAATCCTTGCAGCGAGTCCGCGTCTCGATCGTGCGCTCGCCGCGCCCGTCGAGCAGACCGCGCGCCAGCTGCGGCAGGCCATCGCCGTCGATTTCCGGCACGGCGACGTTGCCGTCGTCGATGGGTGGGTGCTGGCGAAGAGCGAGGCGCACCTCTGCGCCCTCGTCGCCCTCGGCTAGCACAGGAACCGCCATGTTCATCGATCTGCGGCAGATGCCGACGGGGACTGTACTCGACACGGACATCTGCATCATAGGCGCCGGCGCGGCGGGCATCACGATCGCGCGCCAGTTCATCGGCCGGCCCATCGCCGTCCTCGTCGTCGAGAGCGGCGGGCTCGACCCCGACGATGCGACGCAAGCCCTCTACAAGGGCCAGATCGTCGGCCACCCGTATTTCGATCTCGACATCACGCGGCTGCGCTATTTCGGCGGCTCGACCAACCATTGGGGCGGCTGGTGCGCGCCGCTGCACGACATCGACTTCGCGACGCGCGCCTGGGTGCCGTACAGCGGCTGGCCGATCGAGCGCCGCGCCCTCGACTCCTACTACGCCACGGCGCAGACGCTGGTGCGGATCGGACCGCCGACCTACGACCCGCAGGTGTGGCAGGACAGGAAGCACAGCTTCCCCGATTTCCAGCCGGATCGCATGGTCACCCAGATCCTGCAGCTGTCCGAACCCGCCACCCATTTCGGCGAGATCTACCGCGCCGATCTTGCCAAGGCCGACAACGTCCAGGTGCTGCTGAACGCCAACGCCCTGGGCATCGACAGCAACGAGACCGCCACGGTCGCGGCGGGCGTGCGGCTGGCGACGCTCGGCGGCGTGCGCGCCAGCGTCCGCGCCAAGGTGGTCATCGTCGCCTGCGGCGGACTGGAGTCGCCGCGCCTGCTGCTGCTGTCCAATGACGTCGCACCGGCCGGCCTCGGCAACGGCCACGATCTGGTGGGGCGCTTCTTCCTCGAGCACCCGCATATCGTTACCGGCAGCTTGCTGGCGACCGACCGCGGCGATTGGCACCACGGGCTGAGCGAGCGCTTCTTCAAGGACCGCACGCTGATCCAGGCCGTCATCGCCACGAGCGCGGACGCACAGCAGGCCATGGGCACGCTCGGCTACAGCGCCAACTTCGAGACGCCGGTCGTCGGCAATGCCGGCTATCCGGCCTACCGGCACCTGCGCGATGCCGTCGACAGGGCCAAAATGCCGGATCACATGGCGCAGGACGTCTGGAACATGGTCACCGGGCTCGGCGACGTGGCGCACGGCGTCTTCGGCACGTCGCCGACGGATCCCTACCATCCGCCCTACGATCTTTCGCGGCCCATCCGGCTCTACACGCGGCTGGAGCAGTGCCCAAACCCCGACAGCCGCGTGACGCTGACCGCGGAGCGAGATGCCCTCGGCCTCAACCGCATCGCGCTCGACTGGCGGTTCACGGAGCTGGACAAGCGCAGCCTGCGGCTGTCGCAACAGCTGATCGGGATGGAGTTCGGCCGCCTCGGCGTCGGGCGCTTCAAGTATGACGACTGGGTGTTGGCCGACGACACCTCCTGGCCCGACGAGCTGCATGGCGGCCACCACCACATGGGCACCTGCCGGATGAGCGACGACCCCAAGCGCGGCGTCGTCGACGGCGAGTGCCGCGTCCACGGCATGGACAATCTCTACGTCGCCGGCAGCGCCGTCTATCCGACCAGCGGTTACGTCAACCCGACCTTGACGGTCGTGGCCTTGGCGCTGCGCCTCGCCGATCATCTGAAGGCCCGCTTCGGCATCGCCTAGCGCGGACCACCCTCGCCGGTCGGGTCGTACGGCCGTCATGGCGCCGGAGGCTGGTTGCGAATCCAACTACGGGCGGCGTCGAGGGCGGGGTCGGACCCGGGCCGCACCGGATCTTCGTCGACGGGAACGTCCGGCATGACCGGCGCGACGCTCTTCTCGTCGCCGTTGGCCCGCACGAAGTAGGCGGACGGCGCCGCCACGCGGATGCCCGAGTGCGGCAGGGACGCCTCGCACACTTCGCCGTACAGACTGGCCGGCTCGGATGTCGGCTCCCCGAACAGCGTCGCCAGATGGTAGGCGCCGATCGCGTCGGCCATTATCTCGGCGCTCGAGAACGTGCCCGGTCCGATCAGCACCGCGACCGGACCGCCATAGGGATACGGCGCCGGGAGCGGCGAACGCTCGGCAACCGAGTTGACGAGCATCTGGCCCGCCGGCTTCGCTCGATAGCTCTTGAAATAATCGGCCTGCTCGCCGTCGAACGTGCCGTACCAATCCTGGCAGGTGTGGCTGACCTTCCAATGGCGCTCGGCGAACGCGCGGTATGGCTTGCGCGTGACGTAGCGCAGCAACAGATCGCCGAGCATCGAGTCCCCGCCGGGGTTGCGGCGGATGTCGATGACGAGGCCCCTGGGCTTGTCGCTGGCGATGCGCTTGAAGATGCCCATGAGCCGCTCCTCGAAGCGCTTCGGCTTTTCGATCATCTCCGCGAACTCGATGAGACCGATGTTGCCATCCACGAGCCGATAGCGGATCCAGCTCTCGGACTGCCTCGGCAGCGGATCGGCGAGGTCGGCGGGTTTGACGCCCTGCAGCGTAACCGTGCGAGCGCCAAGGCTGCCCGCGGGCGCAAGATCGACACGGAACGGCGCGTGGATTCCCGCTTGCCAGAGCATCTCGCCAAGGTCGGCGCGCGCGTGGTAGCGCTTGGTCGCCGCGCTGCCCGGGTATTGCGCCTCGAGGCGACGCAGCAGTTCGTCGGCGGAAACGTCGTTGATGCGGGTAATCACGTCGCCGGGGGTCAGCGCGCTTGTCCCCGCGGGAACGGAGAGCACGCGCACGCCGTCCGCATAGGGATCGAAGGTGGCGGGAAATATGCCCCCGGTTCCGAAATAACCGCGCAAGACCGAGCGCGCTTCCGAACCGCCAAGCCTCTGCGGGAAAGAGGACACGCCGACATGTCCGTCGTTGAAGAGCGCGGTGAGCTGGCTGAGCAGGATGTACAGATCGAACTTGGTCGGATTCTGCGGCAGACCGTCCGTCAACGCCTCTTCCCGGCGGGC
>Ga0335076_10005840_pt1 | contig 12416 bp, 10 predicted proteins | sample Lox_Sample_25_FD_206717 | JGI IMG/M metagenome (GOLD analysis project Ga0335076, IMG submission 206717) | Soil microbial communities from Loxahatchee National Wildlife Refuge, Florida, United States - Lox_Sample_2.5 | ecosystem: Environmental > Terrestrial > Soil > Wetlands | place: USA...
TCGAGAGCACGTTCATGTCGTACTTCGCATGCTGTCCGAGCTTCGGCTTGCCGGCATCCTCGAGGAGTGGACGCAGCGCGGCGAGCACGGCATCGCGGGCGAGCTGGGCTGGCGCGCCCGGATATTCGTGTGCGACCGGCACATAGGCTCCGCGGCCCGGTTCAATGGCGAAGGAAACGCCGACGATCTCCGCGCGCATCGGGTCGAGACTCGTCGTCTCGGTGTCGAGCGCGATCAGATCTGCCGCGCGCAGGCGGGCCAGCCAGGAGTCAAGCTGCGCCCGGGTGAGGATCAGTTCATACGTGCCCTTCGCGGTGAGCGCCGGATCGACGGGACCCGCAAGTGCCTGCGGCGCGGCGACGCGCGTGGGTGCCGTTGCCTCGACCGGTGCTGCTTCCGCTGCCGCGCCGTCGAGCTCCTTCAGCGCCGCCTTGAACTCGTAGCGCTGGTACAGCTCGCGCAGGCTCGCCGTGTCCGGCTCGCGCAACCTGAGGTCCGCCGGCCTGACGTCGAGTTCCACGTCGGTCTTGATCGTGGCGAGACGGCGCGACAGTGGCAGCTGTGGCAGCGCGGCGCGCAGGTTCTCGCCGATCTTGCCGCTGATCGTGTCGGCATGGGCGATGACGGCGTCGAGCGATCCGTATTCGCCGAGCCACTTCGCCGCCGTCTTCGGTCCGCACTTCTCCACACCCGGAATGTTGTCGGCGCTGTCGCCGACGAGCGCGAGGTAATCGATGATCTGGTCCGGCCGTACGCCGAACTTTTCCACGACACCCTGCTCGTCCAGCGTCGTGTTCGTCATCGTGTTGACCAGACGAACGCGTGCATCGACGAGCTGCGCGAGGTCCTTGTCGCCGGTCGATACGATTACATCCATGCCGGCCGCCGCCGCCTGTTTCGCCAGCGTGCCGATGACGTCGTCGGCCTCGACGCCGGGCACGCGCAGGATTGGCACGCCCAGCGCGCCGACCAGCGCCAGCATGGGCTCGATCTGGGTAACCAGGTCATCGGGCATGGATGGCCGGTGCGCCTTGTACTGCTCGTAGAGCGCGTCGCGAAACGTGGGTCCGGGTGCATCGGCGACAAAGGCCACGTACTCGGGTTTCTCCTTCAACGTGACGCGCAGCATGTTGAACACGCCGAACAGGGCACCCGTCGGTTCGCCGAGGCGATTGGACAGGGGCGGCAGCGCATGAAAGGCCCGGTACAGATAGCCGGAGCCGTCGATCAGCGTCAGGGTCGGGCGCGACATGAGGGCGATGCGAATTGCGCTGGGAGCCGAATGGTCGAGCTTGGGCCAGTCGCCATTCTTTTGCAACGCACGCGGCGCGCGCGTCGTCTTGAGGATAGGAGTGAGCGTGCTATGCTGAAATGCATCACGGGAGGAGCGACATGAAATCCGCCTACCTCGTTGGCATGGTGCTGCTGATCGGCACGACTGCGGCCACGGCGCAAACCAAATCGACCGATCCGGCGATAGCGCCGGTGCAGGCGCCGCCGGCGCTTGGCGATCCGGGCGTAGTCGCGGCGCCGGCGGCAGCGGCGCCCGCGGCTGCCGCGGCCCAGAACGGGCAAGCCGGGCCGGAGAAGGCACCCGAAAGTCCCGGTCTGCCGCCCGAAGTCCAGGCCGCGGCCGAAGCGACGGAGTTGCCGGTCATCACCGTGCGTCAGCAGGGCAACGAGACCGTCGAGGAATATCGCAAGAAGGGCAAGCTCGTGTTCGTGCGCGTGCGCTCGGAGAACGGTCCGACCAAGTTCTATGTCGACAACCCGGGGGACATTCCGCGGGACGTGATGCAGCAGATGTCCGGGCCTTCCGGCGTCGTCCAGCCGGTGTACTACAAGCTGTTCGAGTGGAAGTGAGCTAGCTCTGGCCGCGCAGCGCGGCCAGCAGGGCCTCGCGCGGAAGCTTGCCCGTCGCAGTGCGCGGCAGTGCCGCGATGCGCCGCAACGCGCGCGGCAGGAACACCGGATCCACCGCCAGGCGCAGTGCGTCGAGCACGTCGGTTTCGCTCAGCGTCGGTGCCACGACCAGTGCGCCCAGCCGGCGCACGCCATTTGCGTCGGCGTCGAGCGGAAACATGACGCCGTCCACGACCCCGGGAACCGCGAGCAGGCGACGCGTGAGATCGCCGAGGGAAGCGCGCTTGCCGGCGATCTCCAGCAGATCGCTGTTGCGGCCACGCAGAATGAACCGGCCGTCGGGCAGCATCTCGATTATGTCGTGCAGAACGGTTGGTGCGGCGAAGTGAGGGGCCGTTACCAGGGTGCCGTCCGGCTGTGGGTGCAACGCGACGCCGGAATACGGCTGCCAGGCGTTTTCCCGCGCGGTATCACGGTGCGCGATCACGCAGGTTTCGGTGGAGCCGAACAGTTCGACCACGCGCGTGGCGCAACGCTCCTCGGCGGCAGCGGCGAGTTCGCGCTCCAGCGGAGCCGTTGCGCTGACGATGGCCGCAATCTCCGGAAGCAAGGGGCCGGCCTGCAGCAGCGCGCGCAGATGCAGCGGCGTCGTCACGAGGATGCGCGGTGCGGGAACCTCGCCGAGGGCATGCGCGACGTCGGCCGGAAAGAAGGGCAGCCCGGCATGAATCGCGGCACGACCGCGCAGCGGCAGCAGCACGGACATCTCCAGACCGTACATGTGCTGGGCCGGCACGGTTGCCACGATGTTGGGAGCCGCGGACCCGCCGCACAGCAGACGCGAGTTCAACGCCGTGCTGGCGCAGAAACTGCCCCAGCGCTTGATGTTGGCCTTGGGCTGGCCGCTGCTGCCGGACGTGAAACCGATCGCCACCGATTGCTCCGCCGACAGCACCGGCACGTCCACGGCAAAGCCGGCGTCGCCGGGCTCGGGAACGACGAACGGGCGAGGGCCGTCTTCGAGTGGCTGATCGCAGAGCACATAGCTGTTCGGGTGCGAGCGCACGACTTCGGCGACCGCCTGCGGCGCACGCGACGACGGCAGCAGGTTGGTCTGACCCGCACAGGCGGCGGCGCAGAAGGCCACGAGGAAGCGGTAGCGGTCCGAGCACAGGTTGACCGCAAACTGCCCGGGCGGAAGCTGCGCCTTCAGCGCGCCGACTTGCGCGAGGAAGGCGCCCGCACTGACCGGATGACCGGCACGCCACGCCAGAATGCGGTGCAGATCGGCGCTGTCCAGCAGGGGTTGCGCCTCTCCCTGTGGTCGCGCGCTGCGGCGATGAAGTAGCGCAGACACTCGCAGACCCCCTCACGCTCGAAGCAGAGCTCCACTGATTGCGTCGCGGATCGGCGTGGGCCGGTCGAGACCGCCGACGTCGCCGGGCAGAATATACGCAAGTTCGCTGCCGAATTCCGCTTGCACCGCCGCAGCGGTGAGCAGCGGCGGAGCGCCGTGACGGTTGGCGCTGGTCGACACCAACGCGCCGCCGAACGCGTTGCACAGCGCCGCGGCCCGCGGATGTGCGGTGACACGCAGCGCGATGCCGCCGTGCGTTCCGGTGAGCCAGCTCGGAACGCCCGCTGCCCGCGGCAGCACCCAGGTATGGGGTCCCGGCCAGGTCGCGCGGGCGCGCGCGATCGCGTCGGGCGGCGCCGGGCCGATGAAGGGCCGGATCTGGGTAAAGTCGGCGGCGATGAGCAGTACGCCGACTTCCGCCGGACGCTGCTTCAGCGCGAACACACGCATCACGGCGGACTGATTGAACGGATCGCAACCGAGACCATAGACCGCTTCGGTCGGGTAGGCGATGACGCCGCCCGCGCGCAGGGCGGCGGCCGCGGCCGCCAGGGCCGGATCGCTGCTCATGCGTCAGCGGTCTTGGTGCCGGGTTTCCTTGCCGCGCCCTTCTTCGCCGGGGCTTTTTTCTTCGCCGGCGCTTTCTTCTCCGCCCTGTGCTCTTGCTGCGCCTGCGCCGCCGGCCCTGCCTTGCGGCCAAAGCGCCCGCCGCGCTTGGCCGGGGCGGCCGCGAGCAGCTCGACGCACTCGGCTTCGGTCAGCGATTTCGGCTCGCGGTCCTTGGGAATGCGGGCGTTCTTCTCGCCATCGGTGATGTACGGCCCGTAGCGGCCATTGAGCACCTGGATCGCCCCGTCGCGGAACGAGGCGATGACGCGGTTGCGCGCCGCTTCCTCCTTGTCGTGCAGCAGTTGGAGCGCGCGCGGCAGTTCGATCGTGTGCGGATCGTCTTCGGGTTTCAGCGACGCGTAAATCTTGCCGTGCTTGACGAACGGGCCAAAGCGGCCGATGCCCACGCTGATGATTTCGCCATCGGCGGCCTTGCCCAGTTCACGCGGCAGCCTGAACAGGTGCAACGCATCGGCCAGCGTGATCGTGTGAATGCTCTGGCCCGGACGCAAGCTGGCAAAGCGCGGTTTTTCCGCGTCGTCCTTCGTGCCGATCTGCGCCATCGGCCCGTAGCGGCCCAGACGCACACTGATCGGCCGGCCCGACGCCGGATCGACCCCGAGTTCGCGCGCACCGGTCGCCTCGGCGCGATCCACCGTTTCGGTCTTCTCATCGACCAGGCTCTTGAACGGCTTCCAGAACTTCTGCAGCAGCGGTACCCAATCCTCCTCGCCGCGGCTGACGGCGTCGAGTTCGTCCTCGAGCTTCGCCGTGAAGTCGTAGTCGACGTATTGGGTAAAGTGTCCGGACAGGAACTTGGCGACGGCACGGCCGACGTCGGTGGGACGGAAGCGCCGTGAATCGAGCAGCACGTATTCGCGGTTGAGCAGGGTCTGGATGATGCTGGCGTAGGTCGACGGCCGGCCGATGCCGTACTCTTCCAGTGCCTTGACCAGGCTCGCTTCCGAATAACGCGGCGGCGGCTCGGTGAAGTGCTGCTCGGCCAGGATGTCGGCGAGCGGCACCGCTTCCCCGATCCTGAGGACGGGCAGCTTGCGCGCGGCGTCTTCGTCTTCCGCCGTGCGCACATCGTGGCCTTCCTCGTAGACAGCGAGAAAACCCGGATCCACGATGCTCGTGCCGGTGGCACGAAACATCGAGTCGCCACCGGCGTCGAGGTCGACCGACACGGTGTTCAGGGTGGCGTGCTGCATCTGGCACGCGACCGCGCGCTTCCAGATCAGCTCGTACAACTTGCGCTGGTCCTCGTTGAGGAACGCCGCGACGCTCGCCGGCGTGTGCAACGCCGAGGTGGGCCGGATCGCCTCGTGCGCTTCCTGCGCGTTCTTGGATTTGGCGCGGTAGAAGTTCGGATGCTCGGGCAAGCCCTTCTCGCCGAAGTCGCGCGCGACGACCTTGCGGATCTCCGCGATGGCGTCGCTGGCCAGGTGCACCGAGTCGGTGCGCATGTAGGTGATCAGGCCCGTGGGACCTTCGTCGCCGATCGCGACGCCCTCGTACAGGCCCTGCGCGATGCGCATCGTGCGGCTGGTGGAAAAGCCGAGCTTGCGCGCGGCTTCCTGCTGCAGGGTGGAGGTCGTGAACGGCGGCGATGGACGCCGCTTGCGCTCCTGCGACTTCACTTCGGCGACGACGAGCCGGCCCTGCGCCGACTTGAACAAGGCGTCACGCGCGGCGTGCGCGGTCTGCTCACTGGTCAGGTCGAACTGCTCGAACTTCTTGCCACGCAGGCGGGTCAGGCGCGCCGAGAAGCGCTGGTCCGGATGCGCGCAGTCGGCCTCGATACTCCAGTACTCGCGTGCCTTGAACGCTTCGATCTCTTCTTCGCGCTCCACGATCATGCGCAGTGCCGGTGACTGGACGCGTCCGGCCGACAGGCCGCGCTGCACCTTGCGCCACAGTACGGGCGACAGGTTGAAGCCGACGAGGTAGTCCAGCGCGCGGCGCGCCTGCTGCGCGTTGACCAGATCCAGAGACAGCTTGCGCGGGTGCGCGACGGCTTCCTGGATTGCGTGCGGCGTGATCTCGGAAAACACCACGCGGTGCAATTTCCTGCCTTCGAGGAGATTGCGTTCCTTCAGGATCTCGGCGATGTGCCACGAGATCGCTTCGCCTTCGCGGTCGAGGTCGGTGGCGAGGTAAAGCGCCTCGGCCTTGCCGGCAGCCTTGGCGATCGCTTCGACGTGCTTTTCGTTCTTGTCGATCAGTTCGTAGGCCATGGCGAAGTCGCGCTCGGGATCGACCGCCCCTTCCTTGGGCTTGAGATCGCGCACGTGACCATACGAGGCCAGGACATGGAAATCCTTGCCGAGATATTTGTTGATCGTCTTGGCCTTGGCCGGCGACTCGACGATGAGCAGGTTTTTCGCCATCAGCATCCTGTGTTGCGCGACCGCGACGATATCCCCATCGTCGCCAAGCACTGTTACAAACCGTGAAAGCTCCGGTGCCGCGTCAGCGCGGCCCTTTTTTCAGTGTGCTCACATCGCCGGGCGCGCTGTCAAGCGACGCGTGTCGTCAGCGGCGCGCGTAGCGACCGCTTTCGGCAACGACAACGCCATCGAGTTCGAGCACCAGCAGCATCGACGACAGTGCCGCGGCGGACAGGCCGGTGCGCAGCGCCAGTTCATCGAGCGCAGCCGGCTGCGCTTCGAGTGCAGCGAGCAGACGTTGATAGTCCGGGTCGGCGTGCGCGGCGGCAGGCGCCGGCATCGCATCATCGTCGCCCATGCGCCGGCGCAGACTCTCGGCCAGCAGCGCGCCGACGCCGTGCAGCTCCTCGATCACCTCGGCAGCGCTCTCCACCAGCTTCGCGCCCTCGCGGATGAGCTTGTGACAGCCGCGCGCGAGCGGGTTGTGGATCGAACCGGGCAGAGCGAATACCTCGCGTCCCTGTTCGCCGGCCAGCCGAGCGGTGATCAGCGAACCGGAATTCAGTCCGGCTTCGACGACGAGTGTGCCGAGACTCAAGCCGGCGATGATGCGATTGCGGCGCGGGAAGTTTTCCGGCTTGCCCGCGGTTCCCGGCGGGAATTCCGACACCAGCGCGCCGTGCTCGACGATACGCGCGGCCAGCGGCTGGTGTTGACGCGGATAGACCAGGTCCGGGCCGGTGCCGAGCACGGCGATGGTCTTGCCGCCGGCGTCGAGCGCCGCGGTGTGCGCCGCACCGTCGATGCCTTCGGCGAGCCCGCTGGTGACGACGTTGCCGGCGTCGACGAAGGCCCTGGCGAAGGCGCGGGCATTGGCCAGGCCGGCTGCGCTGGCGCTGCGCGCGCCGACGATGGCTATCTGCGGCATCCACAGCACCGTGGGATCGCCGGCGACAAACAGCGCCGCGGGCGGATTCTGCGCGCTGCGCAGGAGGGCCGGGTAATCCGCACTCGTCCACGTCAGCAGGTGATGATCATGCGCCTGCAGCCACGCCAGATCCCGGTCGATGACACGCGCGTCGGGCGCCGCCAGCCACGCGCGGGCCTCGGCGTCGAGGCGCGTGTCGCGCGCTGCGTGGGCGAGCGCCCCGATGACGTCCGGCCGTTCAGCGACAAGTTCACGGATTGCAGACGCGCCGAATCCGGGCGTTCGCGCCAACGTCAGCCAGGCCCGGGTCGCTTCGTCCGTGAGCTCGCTGCTCATGCTGCGCAATCTCCCTACCCGTGGCACCAAACGCAAACGGCGCGGTCACCCGCGCCGTCCGCCTTGCGCCCGACCCCGGGTCTACTTGTGGTCCGGCTCGTACAGACGGTCGCCAACGTGCACGGGGCGAATGCCATCCATGACCAGGCCGTAACTGACCCGGTCGAAGGTGCGGAACACCATGACGTGTCCGACATATTCCTCCGGCAGCTGCACTTCCGCTTCGCCGGGATGGAAGAACTTCTTGGCGCTCAATTCGGGATAGTCGGTGTAGTCGTTGGTCGTACCGCCGCGGCTGAACACGGAGTAGACCTGACCGTTCTCCACGCCGTCTTCGCTGCCGCCCGCCATGCTCACCACCTGCCGGCGGCCGACGGCGTTGAGGGCCGCGTCCGTGAACGAGATCACGTGCATGTCCGCGTACACCTGCTTCGGTGCATGCGGCACGTACTGGAAGTCGTAGGGCTGGTCGCTGTCGGGCAGGAGGAAGTCGCCCTCGCGGACTTCGACGTCGGCGGTCACGATGAGCGCCGAGGCGGGATTGCCCGCTCGCGTCACGCGGACGGTGCCGAACTGGATGAGTTCGTAACCGAGAAAATGCACGTCGCCGTGCAGGGTGAACTGGTCGGGACCATGATGCCAGAGCATGTCGGGACGACCGTCGGCATCCTGCAGCGACTCGCGAAAGAGCTGCTTCGGCGAGCCGTCGTTTGGCGCGAACTCGTAGAAGCGACCGATCGCGCGCGCGATCACCCACTGCTGGCCTGGCTGGGCGTCGAGTCCGCGCACGTAGGTCAACTGACCGGGAATGCCGTTGATGTAGTGCTCTTCCATGGCCACGAGGTGCGGCAGATTCTTGAAGTCTTCCTCGCTCACCATGCGCGGCTTCTTGAGGAAATTGACGATCTCGGAGAGCGGCACGGGCTTGATTGCATCTTCCAGCGCCTGCGCGCGCACGTGCGGGCCGCTCTCGCCGCTGCCACCGCTATTGGTCAGGCTGACGCGGCCGTTGATGTTGGCGAGGCTGATCACGTCGCCGGGGAAGATCAGATGCGGATTGGCGATCTGCGGATTGGCCTGCCAAACCTCGGGCCAGTCCCAGGGGTTGCGCAGGAACTTGGCCGCAATGGTCCACAAGGTATCCCCCTTGCGCACCGTGTACGAGTCCGGGTGATCCTTGGCCAACTCGACCGTCGCGGCAAAAACCGAGAGGGTGAGCAGCAATCCGGCACAAACCGCAGGTAGTTTTTTAAGCATGGCTGCCAATTACCTGATTCCCCAAGAGCTTCGTGGAGTGTATCCGAATTTTTTAACGGAGAAAATGACCACCCCCGGGAAATTGCACAAGAACCCGCAAATTCGACCCCGAAGTCGCGCCAAGTACTGAATCGGCGTAGAATTTTCTGGCAACGGGCCCTGCCGCCCCGGGGAGCGGACGCCGTGCTGGTATACCGCTGACCGCACCACCATATTTATGACCATGCTCACAATTCTCGAATTTCCCGACCCGCGCCTGCGCACCAAGGCGCAACCCGTAACGGTGTTCGACCAGGCCCTGCAGGACCTGGTCGACGCCATGCTGGCGACGATGTACGCCGCTCCGGGGATCGGGCTTGCCGCGACCCAGGTGAACGTGCACAAGCAGCTGCTGGTGGCGGATGTCTCGGAGGAGAAAAACCAGCCACTGGTGCTGATCAATCCGTCGATAGCCGCACGCGAGGGCTCGCAGGTGTACCAGGAGGGCTGCCTCTCCGTGCCGGGCATCTTTGCCGAAGTCGAGCGCGCGGACCGCATCGTCGTCGAGGCCCTGGACCGGCACGGCAAGCCGCTGCGACTCGAAGCCGATGGCCTGCTCGCCGTCTGCGTCCAGCACGAGATGGATCACCTCGTCGGCAAGCTGTTCGTCGACTATCTGTCGCCGCTCAAGCGCGATCTGGTGCGCAAGAAACTCGACAAGCAGCGCCGCGCCGTGGCGGTCTAGAAGATTCCGGCAACCGCCTTCCCGTCACGTTCCAAACCCCCGAGTCTGTTCGGATGAGCCAGCACCTGCGCGTGGCGTTTGCCGGAACGCCGGAATTTGCCGTGCCGCATCTCGCGGCGTGCCGCATGGCCGGCGTGTCTGTCGTCGCGGTCTATACGCAACCCGATCGTCCGGCCGGGCGTGGCCGCAAGCCGACGCCGAGCCCGGTGAAGGTGGCGGCGCTCGAGGCCGGCGACACCATTGAACAGCCGCAGAACTTGAGGTCCGGCCCCGTACAGGAGCGCCTGCGCGAACTGGGCGCCGATGTGCTGATCGTCGTGGCTTACGGCCTGATCCTGCCACGCAAGGTGCTCGCCATCCCGAGGCTTGGCTGCTGGAATGTCCACGCCTCGCTGCTGCCGCGCTGGCGCGGCGCCGCTCCCATCCAGCGCGCCGTTCTGGCCGGCGACGCCGAAACCGGGATCTGTCTGATGCAGATGGAAGCCGGTCTGGATACCGGACCGATTCTGCGCGAACGCCGCCTGGCGATTGCGCCGCAGGACACCGCCGGCAGCCTGCACGATCGGCTCGCCGCCCTTGGCGCGGAAGTCCTCGCCGACGCGTTGCGGCGAACATTGGCGGGGGAAAGGCTCCAACCCCATCCGCAAGACGCGGCGGGCGCGACCTACGCGCACAAGCTCGACAAGGCGGAGGCGCGCCTGGACTGGAATGAGTCCGTTGTCACCCTGGAGCGCAAGGTGCGCGCGTTCAATCCGTGGCCGGTGGCGGAGGCCGAACTCGGCGGTGAGCGCCTGCGCATCTGGTCCGCGCGGATTCTGCAGTTGAATTCGCGCGCCGACCCGGGCCGCGTTGTTGCGGCCGGGCGCGAGGGCATCGACGTCGCCTGCCGCGACGGCGTGCTGCGCATTCTGGAAGTGCAGCGCGCCGGAGCACGACGCATCACCGCATCCGACTATCTCAACGCGCGCCCAGATCTCGGCCACACGAAGCCGTGAAACGGGCGGCACAAACGCGCGCACTCGCGGCGCGGGCGATGGCCGCCATCGTCGGCGGCGCGTCGCTGCGCGCCACGTTCGCCGCACACGCCGCGCGGCTGGACGACGCCCGCGACCGTGCGCTGCTGTCGGCGCTGTTGCACGAGGGTGCACGCTGGTGGCTGCGCTACGAAGCCGCAGTGGATGGCATGCTCAGCGACCCGCTGCGCTCACGCGAACCCGTCGTGCACGCCGCGCTCGTGCTCGGACTGGTGCAACTTGAGGTTCTGCGTGTGCCGGACTATGCGGCGGTGGCGGCGACGGTCGAGGCAATTCGCGCGCTGGGCAAGAGCCGCTTCGCCGCCCTCGCGAACGCCCTGCTGCGCCGCTGGTTGCGCGAGCGCGAGACGCTGGGTCAGCACCTGGACGCGCGGCCGACGACGCGCAGTGCGCATCCCGCGTGGCTGCTCGACGCGCTCGCCGTCGACTGGCCACGAGAGACGGAGGCGATCGTCGCCGCAAACAACACCGAGGCGCCGTTGTGGCTGCGCTGCAACCGCCGGCGCACGACGCCGGCTGAGCTTGCGGCACGGCTGGGCGGTGCCGGCATCATGAGCGAGACGGTCCCCGGACTGGCGGACGCACTCCTGCTGCCGCACAGCACCGCTGTCACGGCGCTGCCGGGCTACGCCGAGGGATTGTTCTCGGTGCAGGACGGTGCCGCACAGCACGCAGCGAGCCTGCTCCAACTCGCCGACGGCATGCGCGTGCTCGACGCCTGCGCGGCGCCGGGCGGCAAGAGCGCCCACGTGCTCGAACGTGCCGACGTCGCGTTGCTGGCACTCGACGCAAATCCGCCGCGTCTGCGCCTGGTCGAGGAAAACCTGCACCGGCTGGGTCTGCGCGCAGAGATGCGCGCGGGGGACGCTGCGCAGCCCGATGCGTGGTGGGACGCGCGACCCTTCGACCGCATCCTGCTCGATGCGCCCTGCTCGGCCACGGGTATCATCCGCCGCCAGCCGGACATCAAGCTGCACCGCCGCGCGAGTGACGTCGATGCGCTTGTCGCCACCCAGCGGCGCCTGCTCGAGGCGCTGTGGCCTTTGCTCCGCCCCGGCGGACGCTTAGTCTATGCGACGTGTTCGGTGCTGGCGTGCGAGAACGCGCGGCAGGTCGATGCGTTCCTGGCGCGGCACGCGGATGCACGGCCGCTGCTGGCCGTGCCGGGCTGGCGCGCTGCCGGGACTGGCGTGCAGAACCTGCCCGGCGAAGCGGGCATGGACGGATTCTTCTATGCGGTTGTGGAAAAATATACTTAGTCTCGTTGCCTGCGTCGCGCTCGGCGCCTGCGCGCGCGCGCCCACGGCACTCGAGGTTCGTTCCGCCAGCCTGCAGGCAGGGACGCTCAGCGCGCAGGTGGCCTGGGCGCCCGACGCGAGCGTGCTGGATGCCCTCGATCACGGCATTCCATTCGATCTCGTCGTGACCCTGCGCGCGCAGGCGCGGGGCATCCTCGGTTGGCGCCAGACCCTCGCCGTGCAGCAGCGTCGCCTGCAGCTGCGCTACTACCCGTTGAGCCGCAAGTACCAGCTGCTCGACGTCGATCTGGCACGTTCACGCACGTACGCGACGCGCTCGCTCGCGCTCGCGGCGTTCGAAGACCTGCGTCTGCCGCTGGCCGCCTGGGGCGCGCCGGCCGACGGCGATTTCACCGTCGACATTGCGCTGGACAGGAGCGCACTGCCGGGCGCGTTGCGGCTGGCGGCGCTGCTGCGCCCCGCCTGGTGGCTCTCCAGCGGAGAATACGCATGGCGCGCGCCGGCCGCGTGACCCTGTTCGCGCGGCGCCTGCTGCCGACGCTCGCCGTGGTCGTGCTGCTGGCGGCCGCGCTGCTGCTTGCCAACGACGCAGCGGGCGGCAGCAGTCGTCTGGCCGCCTGGTATCCGTGGCTGCTTGCGGCCTCGGCTGGCGCGCT
>Ga0335076_10005842_pt1 | contig 12416 bp, 11 predicted proteins | sample Lox_Sample_25_FD_206717 | JGI IMG/M metagenome (GOLD analysis project Ga0335076, IMG submission 206717) | Soil microbial communities from Loxahatchee National Wildlife Refuge, Florida, United States - Lox_Sample_2.5 | ecosystem: Environmental > Terrestrial > Soil > Wetlands | place: USA...
TCGGGGTGGTACCCCCGCTGGCCACCACGTTCCGCAGCCGCAGCGCGCCGTCAGGCAGAACCGCGAAATCCGAGACCTGGTCAGACCCGGCGTCTACCACCAGCAGCGTCTGACCGTCCGCAGACAGCGTGACGGCGCCCTGCCCGTAATTGGCGGCGGTGCCGGTCCCGCCGGCGTTATAGGTCCCGGCCAGGGTCAAGGCGCCGTCACCGCCGCGGGCAAAGGCCTGGACCTGGTTCCCGGCCGCGGAGTTGGTACTGGTGTAGACGAACCCGCGGACACCCCCGCCGGCCGGCGCCGGCGCGGCCGAGGCGGCCGCCGCGCCCGCCAGCACCAGCCCGCCAGCCGCCGCGCCGGCCAGCGCGATGCCCAGACCCCGTTTCTTCAGACGATGCACCATACTTTCCTTCCCTTGTCCGCCGCGGCATGTCCCGCAGCCCCAACACCGGCCACAGTGCCCCGCCCGCAGCCCGCCCACATCCTCAAAGCGGTCAACCCGACCGGACCCGCCGCCGCGGCTGAAGGCTGCATGCTCGTCCGGACCCCTGTGTCGCCGTGGGCCCGCCATGTTCTCGGCGGAGCTGGTCATCTGCACTTCGGCGAGCGCCCGGAGTGCGGTCAGGACCTTGGCTACCGTCGGGCGGCCGGCAGCGGGCACGATCGCTCCGTGACGTTGGACGCGTGTCACGTCCGGCGTCACGGCGGTGGTGCTGACCAGTAGCGTGCGGAGGACCGGTGAAGATCACAGGCCTGACAGTGCCGGGGTGAACTTCTACCGGGGTGATGCCCGGCTCGGGGTGCACGTCGACCGTGAGGAACTCGTTGACGACCCGCTCGTCTCGTTCTCGCTCGGCATGGCTTGCGTTTTCCGGGTCGGGAACACCAAGAACCCGCGCCGCCCGTACACCGATATCGAACTCCACTCTGGGGACCTGCTGGTCTTCGGCAAGCAGAACCGCCGGATTTATCACGGTGTCCCGCGCCTGCTACCCAAGTACGGAAACCCGCCGATCGGGACCGCGCAGGACGAGCGCATTAACGTGACGGTGCGGGCCAGCGGCCTTTGATGACCCTTCCGGAATTGGAGTGCAGGTCAGCTGCCAGCGGTCCGGCGTGTTCGGTGAATGTCCGCATCTGACCTGATCGAGCCCGTGGAGGCGGAGGGTTCCGGCGGGGGTGACGTGGTCGCGTCGGCCTTCAGGATGTGGAGGTAAGAGAGCCTGCACGAGGGCGCCGTGCTGTCCGGCTTGACGTCCGTTCTCCAGGACGCGGGCGTTCGCCCTAGCCTCTCCTGATCGCCCTTCCTCTCGCCGCGACCTTTGATTTCCGGACGGGCAGTGGTTTCCGTGTCGCCTCCTCCCTTTTGCGTTCCGGACCAGGGCGGCGTCGATGCGATTTACCTGACTTGACGATGTACAGCACAGATCACGCGACCACACTGAGCTCTTGATGAGCAGCGGGCCGATGAGCGGCCGGAGTGGTTCCGAATCCATCCCACGCCCAATCAGGAGCTGCGGTGAGCACCACCACGACGCGGGACATCGGCACCGCCGCGAGCAGCTCACGGATCGGATCGGGCGCAGACCTCCGCGATCGGCGCTAACGGGCACTGAAGGACGAGGAGAACGAACATGGCGACTGACACGCCCATGCAGCTCGGCATGGTGGGGCTGGGCCGGATGGGGGCCAACATGGTCCGGCGGCTGATCCGCGACGGACACCGATGCGTCACTTATGACCGCAACCCCGACGTGGTGAAGGCACTTGAGGCCGAAGGCGCGGATGGGGCCAGCGCGTATGAGGAGTTCGTACGTCAGCTGGACCGGCCACGGAACATCTGGATCATGATCCCGGCGGGGGCCGTGCAGTCCGCACTTGACCAGCTAGTCCCGCTACTCGATCCCGACGACATCGTGGTCGACGGCGGTAACTCGTACTACCGCGACGACATCGCCCGCGCGAAGGCGCTGCAGCCGACGGGCATCCACTATGTCGACGTGGGGACCAGCGGCGGGGTGTGGGGGCTCGAGCGCGGTTACTGCCTGATGATCGGCGGCCAGGCCGAGGCCGCGCAGCGGCTCGACCCGATCTTCAAGACGCTGGCCCCCGGGGCCGGGAGCGCCGAACCCACTCCGAGCCGGACCCGGACCGACGGGACCGCTCCCGACGGCTACCTGTACTGCGGCCCGAACGGCGCCGGGCACTTCGTCAAGATGGTCCACAACGGCGTCGAGTACGGGATGATGGCCGCGATCGCCGAGGGGCTGTCCATCATCAAGCACGCCAATGCAGGCAAGGGAATTCAGGTCGCTGACGCCGAGACGACCCCGCTACGTGATCCCGAGGCTTACCAGTACGACATCGACGTCGCCGAGGTGGCGGAGGTCTGGCGGCGCGGATCGGTGGTCAGGTCATGGCTGGTCGACCTGGTCGCCGACGCGTTCGCGTGCTCGCCGGACCTCGACGGGTTCGGCGGGCGGGTCTCGGACTCCGGGGAGGGCCGGTGGACGGTGCTCGCCTCGGTGGATGAGGGGGTACCGGCTACGGTCATCACCACGTCGCTGTACGAGCGGTTCGAGTCGCGGCGGGCCGGGGAGTTCACTGACAAGATCCTGTCCGCGATGCGCAGCGAATTCGGCGGCCATGCCGAGAAGAAGGGCTAGACCGGAATTGCCATGGCCGCACAAGCAAATACCGCCGCGGATGTCCTGGTGGTCTTCGGCATCACCGGAGACCTGGCGAAGAAGATGACCTTCCGGTCCCTGTACCGCCTGGAGCGCCGCCGGATGCTTCATGGCCCGATCGTCGGCGTGGCCCGCCGCGAATGGCCCGTCGCGACGCTCCGGGATCACGCGCGGCGCGCCATCGAAGATGCCGGCCAGGTGATCGACGAGGACGTGTTCCGGCGTTTCGCGGAGCGCCTGTCGATGGTCTCGGGTGACTACGGAGACCCGAAAACCTACGACCGGCTCGCCCGGGCTATCGGGGCATACCGCACGCCAGTCTTCTATCTGGAGACCCCGCCGTCGCTGTTCGGCCGCGTGGTGCAGGGCCTCGCCCGCGCCAATCTCACCGGCCGGGCCCGGGTCGTGGTGGAAAAGCCGTTTGGCCACGACCTGGCCTCAGCCCGGACGCTCAACGCCGAGCTGCGCAGGCTTCTGGACGAGCGGCAGATCCTCCGGATCGACCACTTCCTCGGCAAGGAACCGTCCCTGGACATCTTGTTCCTGCGGTTCGGCAACTCCATTCTGGAGCCGCTGTGGAATCGCGACCGGGTGCAGAGCGTCCAGATCACCATGGCCGAAGACTTCGGCGTGGCGGACCGGGGCAGCTTCTACGACCCGGTGGGAGCGCTCCGTGACGTCGTGCAGAACCACCTGCTCCAGCTCATCGGGCTGTTCGCGGCGGAGCCGCCGACGGTCGGTGATGCCGACGGACTGCGCGACAAGCGGGTAGAGGTGTTCCGGGCCATCCCTGCGGCGGACCCGGACCACTACGTCCGCGGCCAGTACGAGGGGTACCTGGCCGTACCTGGGGTAAACCCAGGTTCGGTGACTGAGACCTTCGCCGCGCTGCGGCTCGAGATCGACAACTGGCGCTGGGCGGGCGTCCCGTTCTTTCTCCGGGCGGGCAAGCTCCTGGCGGAGAACGTCACCGAAATCCGGGTCATCTTCAAGCGGCCGCCGAAGCTGGCGTTCGCGCCGGCGTTCGCGCCGGATCCGGCCGAACTTGTCCTCCGGATCGATCCCGATCCCGGTATCGATCTGGTCGTGCAGGCGAAGCAGCCAGGCGCGCAGGCCACGCGGACGGTGGACCTGTCGCTGATCTTCGCCGAGGAACTCGGCGAGGCGCCGCAACCCTACGAGCGGCTTCTGGGTGACGCCCTGCGAGGGGATTCCAGCCTGTTCACCCGGGAAGACAGCGTGGAGGAGACGTGGCGGATCGTGCAGCCCCTGCTGGACACGCCGCCCCCGGTGGAGCTTTACCAGCCGGGCTCCTGGGGGCCGGCCAGCGCCGACAAGCTCCTGGCCGGCCACCCGAGCTGGCGCGATCCGTGGCTGGGCTCGCACACCACGCCGCGGCACCTGGCCCAACTGGGCATGTCGGCCAAGGCTGGGTGACGAGGCACGGGCAGCTCGGCGGGTTTGGCGGCACCGGTCAAAGCCCGAGTCAGCGTGGGCGTGCGGAGGGTGCGAGCAGGCCCCGGGCGCGGGCCGATTCGACCGCCTCGGCCCGGCTGTGCGCGCCGAGCTTGGCGTACATGTTCCGCAGGTGGGTTTTGACGGTACTTGTGGAGACGGACAGCTCGGTGGCGATCTCCGGTGCCGACAGGTGGGTCGGCAGGTAGCGCAGCACGCGGATCTCGCTGTTGCTGAGCGGCTCAAGCGGCGGCCGGGGCCCAGCGGGCGGCGGGGCGGGCCTGTTCCCGGCGAGCAGGTCGAGGATCTGGGCGATCAGGGCGGCGTGCGCGGTGAGCTGCCGGGCGTGGCGCTCGAGCAGGCCCGGCGCAGGGTGCAGCAGGAACCACCAGAGCGCACGGTCGGGTTCGGCCAGGTCCAGCGCACGCTCCAACGCCGGCCCGGCGGCGGCCAGGTCGCCGAGCGCGTCCCGGGCGATCGCCTCGAGCAAGAAGGCCTCCACCAGCCAGGACCGCCAGCCCACTGCGGCGGAGCCGTCCAGGACCGGTGCGAGCGCCACGGTCGCCCCGTGCGGGCCGTCCCGGGCGAGCCGCAGCGCCGCGGCGGCGATGCGCATCTCCGCGCGGTCGCGGTCGTGTTCGCCGAGGCTGGCCAGGACCTGCCCGGCGTCCTCGGTTTGGCCGAGCCGCACCAGGGCGTGTACCAGCCACGCCCGCAGCGGCCTGGCCAGCGGGTGCAGCCCGGCCAGCCGCTGGGCAGCCTGGAACGCGGCCAGCGCGTCGGCGGCCCGGCCGCGGCCCAGCTCGAGCAGGCCGCGGACGTACTGCCCCCCCATCGCCGCCGCGGGGTTGGCTTCCGCCCTGAAGATACGCTCGGCGTCCTGCACCCAGGCCTCCGCCTCGTCCAGCAGTCCCTGCCAGGTCAGCGCGGATCCAAGGGTCATGGAGGCGAAGCCTGCGAACAGATCGTCGGTCCAGCCGTGCCGCTCGGCCAGCTCGATCGCCCTCCTGCTGAGCTCCGCCGCCCGCGGAATGCGCCGGTTGAGCTCGACCTCTGCCCGGTACACCAGTCCCATGAACTCGGGATAGGGCCGCCCGATCCGGCGCGCCAGCGCGATCGCCTGCTCCAGGTGCGACTCGGCCCGGTCGAGCCGGCCTGTCCAGGTCTCGCTGTCACCGATTTCGACCAGCGCTAGCGCCCGGAGCTCCTCGCCCGGGCCGGGCCGCGCCGCCTCCGGTGCCTCGGCCGCCGCCAGCAGCCGCTGCGCCTGCTCGGCCCGCGCCGCGAAGTTGCCGCTCCGCCCTGCCACCAGCAGCCGGACCACCCCGAGGAGCACCTGCGCCTGCCCGCGCCGGCCCTCCGGCACCGACGCCAACCCCCGCTCAGCCACTCCCAGGTACCGCTCCGCCGCCTCCAACGACCCCACGGCCAGCTCGTCAGCCGCCGCCACCGCCGCCAGTTCGGCGTCGTCCGCGCGGGCTTCAGCGGGGAACCCGGCCAGGAGCACGTGCACAGTCGCCTCCTGCCCGCCCAGGTACAAGCCCGGCCAGTGGTCCGCCAGCAGCCGAGCGGCCAGCCCCCAGTCCTGAGCCGACTGAGCATGGCGAACCGCCTCAGCCTGGTACCCGTGCCCCGCAAACCACCCGGCCGCCAGCTCGTGCAGCGCGGTGACCTCCCCCGGCTCGGCGCGGCGCAGCTCCAGCCGCAACAGGTCGGCGAACAGGTGGTGGTAGCGGAACCAGGACCGCGTTGCATCCAGCGACACCACGAACGCGTTGGCCTCCTCCAGATCCTGCAGCACCCGCTCCCCACCCGAACCGCCCGCCATCAGGTCGGCCAGCTCCCCGTTGACCCGCTCCAGCACGCTGGTCCGCAACAGCAGCCGGCGGACTTCCTCGCCCTGCCGGTCCAGCACCTCGGCCACCAGGTACTCCGCCACCGTCCGCTCGCTGCCGGAGAACTCCGCCGCGAACCGCTCCGGATCTTCGCGCCCGGCCAGCGACAACGCCGCCAGCCGCAACCCCGCCGCCCACCCCTCCGTCCGCTCATACAGCATCCCCAGCGCCGGCCCGGCCAGCTCCACCCCTGCCGCCGACAGCAGCTCCCGCGCCTCGGCCACGCTGAACCGCAGGTCATCGGCTCGGATCTCGGTCAGCTCGCCCTCCAGCCGCATCCGGTGCAACCCCAGCCGCAGGTCATGCCGGGTGGACAGCACGAACCGCAGCTCCTCCGGAGCTCGCATCACCAGCAACTCCAGCTGCCGCCGCGCCTGGTCCGAGGCCAGCTCATGCAGGTCATCGATCACCAGCCAGAGCCGCTCTGCCAGCGGCGCCAGGTCCCCCAGCAGCCGCTCCACGATCGCCCACCCGTCCAGATCCGGCGCCGCCGTCAGCTCCCGTACCAGCGCCGACCCGGCCGAAGTCCGCCGTAGCGCCCCCCAGCACCGACAGCCAGAACCGCTGCGGATCCCGCTCATCCCGGCCCACGGGCGCCCACGCTGCCCGCACCGCCACGCCCGCCTGGCCGATCCAGGACCGCAACAGCACCGTCTTGCCGCTCCCCGGCGGCGCCGACACCACCGTCACCCGCGCCGACGCCCCCAGCCGCTCCCACAGCCCCGGACGGGACACCACCGCCGCCCCCGCGGCATGGCGGCGGAACGTGGTGTACGCCGGGACCGTATCCGCTGCGCCGGCGGCCGGTTCGTTGACCGATGTCATTTCCTCTCCCCTTGTCTCCGGCCCAGCGAAGACGGATCCTGGCCGCTGTTACCTACAGTGATACCCGGCGAGAGCGGCGCGCAGGACGGCGCGGGCGCGATGTAGCAGGACTCATTGGTACGCCGGTGACACGCCGGGGGCGGCGCAAACCTGCTCAGTGGGCATCCCGAAGACGGGAACCGCGGCCTCGTCACCCGGCCGCACCTGCGCGACGAGGTCCGCGTCTGGCCAAGCCTGTGGTGAATAAGCAGCTAGGGTCATCGCGGGCCCTTGCCAGTTGTCCGACACGCTGCGCCAAGCCCACGCCTGAGTGCACGCTGCCGCTGACCCTGGTCGCCGCGTCAGCCGGATGGGGCAAGGGCACACTCGCGGCCGAATGGCTGTCGCACGACGCGAGCACCACGGGCTGGGTATCGATTTGATGGCGGCGACAACGATGCCATGCGCTTCTGGCGGTACCTGCTGCTTGCCGCTGACCAGGCCGGGCCGGCGGAGGGCACCGCCGCCCTGGGGCGCCTGGACACGAGCGGTTCCGGTGCGCTGCGTGACGTGCTTCCCGCGTTCGTCAACGTCCTGGCGTCCGCAGACGCTCCCTTTGTGCTTTAGCTACACCGGATGCTCATCACCCGGGCCGACCCGAGGTGCCATGCCGCCAGTCCCGCATTGTCGCCTTTAATCTCGCGCTCTCCTCATCGTCTGGCCCGGATGTCCCCCGGTTCGCTTCCACGCTCATGAGATCCAGCCCCAGTTCGCGCATCAGGTCGAGCACGCCGTACAGATGGGACTGATCGCGGATCTCACCGACCAGGGCGGTCTGCTCGATACCGGGCTCCACGTTCATCCCCTCGAAGGCGGACATGAGCCGCTTTGTCAAGCGTCCCGAGACCGTAATCCGGTATATGGTCGGCTCCAAGTTGTCTCCAGGAACGGCCGGTACCAGTCGACCGCCGGCTGGCTTTCGGCGTCGGCAATAAGGTGTGCCGCAGTGCAAAACAGCGGCGCCGTCGAGGCGTACTGGCTGCCTCCGGCATGCTCGTGCCGGATCGGCGCGGTCGCCAAGTTCTGTCCCTTCATGGTCTAGGGCCTGGCCTGTGCGCGGACGGCGCTATCTGGCCGCGGCGATCTGGCGGTGCAGGTCCAGTAGCGCCGGAATGTCCTGGCGGGCCGCGCGGCCCATCCCGCATTCGGTGCAGACGCCCCAGTCGCGGCGGCCGCCCAGGCTGGCCGCCAGGGCCGCATCGATGAGCTGGACCTGGGCATCGGTGGTGCCCGGCGCCTGCTCGGCCGGGTGATATGGCACCAGCGCGAAGTTCAGCTCGGTGCCCGGTCCGGCGGTCAGCCCGGCCAGCGGCGCGAAATAACTGTCATCCCGCTGGTACTGCGGCACGGTGAACGACACGAAGCTCACCGGCCTGCGGGCGGCGCCGGTGACCGCGTTCAGCACGCGGACCTGCAGGGCCAGCGACTCGGGCTGCTTGAAATGCTGGTGGCCGTAATCTCCGTAACACAGGTGCAGCCCAGCGGGGATTTCTGCGGGTACCTGGTCGATGCAGCGTGCAAGGGCGGCGGTGATCGCGTCGAAGGCCTGTGCGCCGCCGGGCGCGAAGGCCTCCTCCAGGACGCCGAACTCCACCGCGACGTCCCACTGCACGGCCACCTCACCAGGCGGGATCTTGCTTAGCAGCCGGCCGAGGTCACCGAACATCGCTCGCTCGTAGGAGGCCAGCAGCGCCTGCTGCTGGCCGGGGGCGATGTAGATGCCGATGGCGGCCAGCGGCGTCGGGTACTCGACCTGGAACCGGACACCGGCTGGGATCACGCCCTGCTCGCGCAGGGCGGCGAAGATGCGGTAGGACCCGAGGTAGGCGTCGGCATAGCCGAGGTCCGGCCAGACCGCCTCCGCCGGGTCGATCCCGTCGGCCAGCCGCAGCTGGGGCAGCTGGTCGTAGTCATCCTCCGCGGCATCCACCGGCCGCACCGGAACCAGCCAGGGCAGCTGCACGAACTTCTGCAGCTGGAAGACGATCCACTTGCCTCGGTCCCCGGTCTCCCCGTCCGGGATGCGCCGCAGGCCGGACGGGGTCCGCGCTGTCACCTCTCGCATCACAGACTCGGCATCGGCCAGGTTGATGCTGCCGTTGAAATGAACATGATCCGGCGGCATGGCCCGCCCTCCCTGGTCGACGACCTTCGGGCTGCCTGGCTGGGTGACTGCATCGCTTCGGCGCCGGCCAGTGACCCGATCTGCGGTACTCGCCGATTGTCGTGCGGCAGAAACAGCCCCGCATCGTCAAGTCCGACGATCGGCACTGAGACCGGCAAGTAGCCGGCGCGTAAGCCGCGGCCGGCCCGGCGTCAACGGCACGCGGAAGGCGCTCGTCTTGACGATGCGGACGGGGGGTGGTGCGCGGACGCTGGAGGGTGTGGAAAGCGCCCCGAGCAGGACCGCGATGATCGCGGCGGTGGCGCGGGGCTGGTTCCGCATGACCGAGACGCCGCCGTGGGTGCTGGACGACGTCCTGGCCATGGTGCTCACCGGGCCGGCGTGGCATGAGATCCAGGAACAGCTGGATCTGCTCCTCCCCGGCCAGATCGGCCGCGAGGCCCGCGCGGCGGTCTGCGTTCGCAGCCGAATGGCCGAGGACCGGCTGCAGGCCGGCGCCTTCACGCAATACATGATCCTCGGCGCCGGGCTTGACTCGTTCGCATGGCGGCGCCCGGACCTGCTCCGCTGCCTGCGGGTGTTCGAGGTCGATCACCCTGCCTCCCAGGCCTGGAAGCGCGACCGGATCACGGACCTCGCGCTTCCGCTGAGCGACTCGCACGTCTTCGTCCCGGTCGATTTCGAGACTGACCCCCTTCAGCACGCTCTGGACGCGGCCGGCTTCGACTGGGCCCAGCCGGCGATGTTCTCCTGGACCGGGGTGGCGCCCTACCTCACCGCGCAGGCGATCGAGTCGACCATGCGCACGATCGCGCGGACCGAAGCCGGGTCCGAGGTGATGTTCTCCTACCGGGCCGAGGAGTCCGTGCTTGACGACGTCGGCAGAGAGTTCGTCCGCAGATACACGCCGGTCGCGGCCGCACTGGGCGAGCCCCTTCAGCCCGGATGGCCCGTCAACGAAATCGAGAAGCTGATCAGCCTGTGCGGGCTCCAGGTCGTGGACCACCCGACCCGCGCCGACCTCGTAGCGCGGTACTTCGCCGACCGGACCGACGGCCTGCGGCCGTATACCCCCGAGACGCTGGTGACGGCGCGGGTCGCCTGAGCGCCGGTCGCCGAACGGCTGCCGCGAGGTATTCGGCCGACCAGGCCATGCCGGAGATCTTTACTGGCAAAGCGGCCGTCGGGAAGCGGTCAGGAACCGTCCTGTCGGCCTGCTCCATGACGATGCGAGTGAGTTCGTTTCGTGAGGCGATGCTGAGCTTGCAGAAGGCCTGGCGGAGGTGGTGAGTCACCGTGTGGGTGCTGATGTACAGCGCGACCTGGGCTGGGATGCCTCGCAGGGCCGGGCCATCGGCGGCCCGGAGGTTGTTCTCCGCTTCATCGAGCTAGCGAAGATCGATGAGGGCTCATAGCGGGGCTAGCCGCTCCCCTGCCGGGATGGGCAGGTCGATGGTGTTGTCGTCTGGCGCGAGCGGGCAGGTCCAGCGGCTGTCGTACCGGCAAGACGGGTGGTACAGGAAGTTCAGGTCGATGGCGAGGGACCGGCCGGCCGAGCCGAGATCGGCGCCCTTGGCCGTGTCGAGCAGGAAGCGGCCGCCGCCGTAGCTGGCAGTGCCGGCCGTCGCGTCACGCAGTGGCAGGAACAGGCCACCGCCGTACTGATCCAGCCACCACAGCGCCACCCGCTGACGGACGGGATCCGCGAGCGTCACCCAGCCGGCCTGTTCGAGCCGGGTCACGCCATCCGGGCCGGTGTCGATCGCGAGCCGCCGCGGCCGCGAGACCGGCTCGACCCGCACGGTCCACCGCAGCGCCGGATCATAGGGCCAGTACGGCACGCCGTGGGCTCGTATCGGGTCGGCGAGTACGTCCTGATCGCCGACATCGTCATCGCCGGTGCCCTGCGGAACGGGGGGATGCCGTGCGACAGCGCGTACTCCGCCGCCCAGGTAGAGACGCTTCAGCGCTGGATCGACCAAGGCAGAAGCAAGACTCGCACACTCTAACGATAAGAATCGAACCGGTTACCTGCCGGTTCACGGCCGGCAGGTAACCGGCACGAACCCAGCCAGCGCGCCGCAGGCCGGCCAAGCACCGCGATCTCCGCCTTACAAACGAAGTTAACGGTACCGGCCAGGCACTTCACATCGCCGGCCGCCCCTGCTACCCCAGCCCGCGGAGGGCCGCTTCCCGCTGCGCGCAACGCCCAGCACGACAAGGAATCTGCGGGCCAAAGCAAGATCCCACAAAATACCCACAGCTAACCGGCCCCACCAGTCACACAAATATCATTTACTTGGGCGCATTTCTCCTGGTCGAAGGCCAGTTTTAGAAAGCTCCCGCGATAGGACTCGAACCTATAACCTGCCGGTTAACAGCCGGACGCTCTGCCGATTGAGCTACGCGGGATCGACCCGCATAAGGGTAGCGCACCCGCGGCGGAGACGTGACGTCCACCCGGTGCGGCGGCCCGGGTTTATCAGAGCCTTACCTGACGAGTACGCTCGCGTAATGCGGGAAGGTCATGTTTGCACGTGACGAACAGGCACGAAAGGGGTCCCAGATGCGATCCAAGGCCACCTTCCTCCTAGGTGTGGCGATCGGCTTCGTGTTCGGCGCGCGGGCGGGCCGCGAGCGCTACGAGCAGATGAAGAAGGTCGCCGTCCAGACGGCGCAGAGCCCGCCCGTGCAGAAGGCGACCCAGGCCGCGGGCGCGAAGGCCGCCGAGCTCACCAAGGCCGCCAAGGACAAAGCCGCCACGCAGGTACCCAAGATCACCGAGACGGCGAAGAACAGCGCCAGCAAGGTGCGCGGGCAGTTCGACCGGATACCCGGCCGGCACTCGGCCGGAGCCGACTCCGGGGCCGGAGCCGACTCCGGGGCCGGGACCGACTCCGGGGCCGGGACCGACGGCGACCACGCGGCGGTGAACGGCGCCCGCCCGGTCAGCTGAACGGGGTCAGGATAAGTCGAGGTACTCGCGCAGCATCTGAGCGCGGCTCGGATGGCGGAGCTTGGCCAGGGTCTTCGACTCGATCTGCCTGATCCGCTCCCTGGTCACGCCGAACTCCTTGCCGACTTCCTCCAGCGTCCGCGGATGCCCGTCGGTGAGGCCGAACCGCAGCTGGATGATCCGCTGCTCCCGCTCGGCCAGCTGGTCCAGGACCCGCTCGAGCTGGTCCTGCAACATGATGAACGCCGCGGCCTCGATCGGCACCACGGCGTCTGCGTCTTCGATGAAGTCCCCGAGATCGGACTCTTCCTCGCCGATCGGGGACTGCAGGGATACCGGTTCCTGGGCGATCCGCTGGATCTCCGCGACCCGCTCCGGCTCCAGCCCCATCTCCGCGGCGATCTCGTCGGTGGTGGCTTCCCGGCCGAGTTCCTGGT
>Ga0335076_10005843_pt1 | contig 12414 bp, 8 predicted proteins | sample Lox_Sample_25_FD_206717 | JGI IMG/M metagenome (GOLD analysis project Ga0335076, IMG submission 206717) | Soil microbial communities from Loxahatchee National Wildlife Refuge, Florida, United States - Lox_Sample_2.5 | ecosystem: Environmental > Terrestrial > Soil > Wetlands | place: USA: Florida...
TCGGCGAGAAAGAAATAGAAGCCGACGACAGCGAGGATGGCTTCCACCCAGATCTCGGTCGAATCGAACCAGCCGAGCTGCTCGCCGCGATCGAGCATCATCTGCAATGACCCGATGCCGAGCGAGAGGCTCAAGAAGCCGAACCAGGAGAACGGCACGTCGCGCCGGGTCGGGGTCTCGCTCATGAACAGCCAGAGCCCGGCGGTGGTGAGGATTCCAAACGGCAGGTTGACGAAGAACACCCAGCGCCAGGAATAGGAATCGGTGAGCCAGCCGCCGAGCGTCGGCCCCATGATCGGGCCGAGCATCACCCCCATGCCCCAGATCGCCATCGCTGAGCCGCGCTTGTTCGGCGGAAAGATGTCGAGCATGACCGCCTGGGAGAGCGGCACCAATGCCGCGCCGAACACTCCCTGCAAGAGCCGGTAGGCGACCATCTGCTCGATCGTGAGGGCGATGCCGCACAGCATCGAGGCGACGGTGAAGCCTGCGGTGCAGACGATGAACAGCTTCTTGCGGCCGTAGCGGGTCGCCATCCAGCCGAGCGGCGAGGTCATGATCGCGGCGGCGACGATGTAGGAGGTGAGAACCCAGTTGATCTGGTCCTGCGTCGTCGACAGCGAGCCCTGCATATAGGGCAGGGCGACGTTGGCGATCGTCGTGTCGAGCGCCTGCATGATCGTCGCCATCATGATGCAGACGGTGAGCAGCCACTTGAGAGTCGGCGAAATCGTCTCGTAGAGCGGCTGCGCGGGCGCGGTCGCGTTCATCTGATGACGGCCGTCCGCGCCCCCATCAGGGTCTCGACGTAGCCGGCCGCCCATTGCTTCAAGCCTTGAAGCGTGCCGGAAAGCGTGCGCACCCGTCCGGTGTCGATGGTCACATAGGCGCTCATTCCCGCTCTCAAGCCCGTCGTGTCCTCGTGCGGATCGAAGCAGAACCGCAGCGGCACGCGCTGGACGACCTTGACCCAGTTGCCGGTCGCGTTCTGCGGCGGCAGGATCGCGAATTGCGCGCCCGTCCCCGGCGCGATCGAGCAGATCGTCCCTTTCCATTCCCTATCCGGAAAAGTGTCGACGCTCACCGTCGCCGGCAGGCCGCGATGGACGTAGGTCAGGTCCGATTCCTTCGGATTGCCGTCGACCCAGAGGCCGGTGTCGGCGACGATCGCAAACACCGGCTGGCCGGCCGCCGCCACGCGTCCGAGCTCGATCTCCGGCACCTGGGTCGCGACGCCGTCGATCGGCGCAAGCACCTTGGTGTTGCGGAGGTTGCGCTCGGCGTCGTCGACGGCGGCGCTCGCCTGCATATAGTCGGGGAACTGGTCGATCGTCGTATCCGGGCCGCCGCCCAGCTTCACCTTGACCGTCGCCTGCTGCCATTTGACGAATTCGAGGATCTGCTTGGCCTGAATGAGGTTCGCCATCGAGGTGTCGCGGTCGGCGGCGGTGCCGGCGCGCGAGATGGCGAGGTCGTTCTTGCGGTCGAAGTCGGCCTGGCGCACCTTGACCGCGTCCTCGCCCATTTTGATCTGGTCGATATTGCTCGCGTAGGACGACTTCAGGTTGGCGAATTCGACCTTGGCCGCTTCGAGCTTGCCCTTGGCGAGCGCGAGCGCGATCTCATAAGGCTTGGGATCGATGTCGAAGAGCGGATCGCCGACCTTGACCTTCTGTCCCTCGACGACGTGGACCGCGACGATCGCGCCGGTGACCTGCGGCGCAATCAGCGACTTGTCGGCGCCGACATAGGCGTTGTCGGTCGAGACGTAGCGGCCGCTGCCGAGCCACCAGGCGAAACCGATCGCAAGCGCGACCAGCGGAATGACCACGAGCATCACGAAGCGGCTGATGCGGCGGCGCTTGTGCACGACCAGCGGGGGCACGCCCGCCGCCGGCGGAGTGGGGGGAGGCTGCGGCGAAGGCGGCTGCGGGGCGGGCGATGGCGTGCGGGCCGGGGTGAACTGGATCGGCTGCGCCGGCTGTTGGGGCGCGGGCGACTGGGGCGACGCGGACGCGGGGTCGCGCGGGCCAGAGGGCGGCGCGCCCTTTGCTCCCGTGAATGGCAGCGGCTGGCCGCCCTGGGGGGAGGCCTTGGATGCATCCTCCGGCGCAGACTCGCGCCCCGAAACCGGCTTGGGTTGGGTCACTTTGATTCGGCTCCCGCAATCAATTCGGTCTTGAGATTGGCCTTGATGACCTTGAGCCTGTCGTGCATCGCGCGGATGTCGCGCTCGTCGAGGCCGGCGAGCGCCCGCCCCATCAGGTCCTCGGCGAGCGCCCCGAGCTCCTTCAGCGCCGGCGCAGCCTTTTCGGTCAGGTAGAGACGGTTGGCGCGCCGGTCGGCCGCGTCGTCGCGGCGCTCGACGAGGCCGGCCACGGTCAGTTTGTCGATCAGCCGGCCAAGCGTGATCGGCGCGAGGTCGAGCGCCTCGGCGAGCTCGCTCTGCTTGACGCCCTCGCAGCGCTGCAGGCGCGAGAGCACCGCCCATTGGGCCCGCGTGGTGCCGAGTTCGCGCGCGCGCTGATCGGAATAGGTGCGGAGCAGCCGCGCCACGTCATGGAGCGCAAAGCCGAACTCACGGGCGGGCGAAATCGCCGGTTTTTGAGCAAGTGATAACATAAGCCTGCTTATAATATAGTGAGCACGCTTATGCAAGAGGGCGGCGGCGAAAAACCCGGAGAAGAGCGGGCGGGCGGCCATGATCCCGGCCTGGCGGCGTCCTGATTTCAGCTCCCGCGGTAAGTCGAATAGCTCCACGGGCTGACCAGCAGCGGCACGTGATAATGCGCCCTTGGGTCGGCGACGGCGAAGCGCAGCGGGATCAGGTCGAGGAACGGCGGATCGGCCATTTTCACGCCCTGGCGGCGAAAATAGTCGCCGGCGTGGAAGACGAGCTCGAAGGAGCCGACCCGCGCCTCGCTCGCGGCGATCAGCGGCGCGTCGGTGCGTCCGTCGGCGTTGGTCTGGACATCGGCGACGAGGGCGCGCTCGCCGCCCGCCGCGAACTCGTAAAGCTCGACCCTCACCCCTTCGGCCGGCCCCCCGCGAGTGACGTCGAGGACGTGCGTTGTGAGACCAGCCATTCGATCCTCCGTCGCCTTTGTGGCGCTTGCGCCGCCGCGCTTTCGGCGCGGCCTCCGGACGCCGGCCGCGCATGCAGGTTCGGCATGCCAGCGCCGCTGTTCGGCGTCATTGCCAATTCCGCGGGCCCGTGAGAAGACTGGGCCAAACGCACGCTTGCGACTTTCGTATGAGGGAGGCGGCCCCGATGGACGACCGAGTCTCGGACCAATCCGACGAAACCGACGAATGGCTCGACGCGCTCGATTCGGTCGAGGCTTTCGAGGGCATTGGCAAGGTCGACGAAATCCTCGATTCGGTGGTCGCCGCCGCGCGGCGCAAAGGCGCGAGGTTGCCCTTCGCCGCCAACACCGCCTATGTCAACACAATCCCGCCTGAAGAGCAGCCGGCCCATCCCGGCGATCGCAAGATCGAGCAGATCATCCGCCGCTATGTGCGCTGGAACGCGGCCGCGATCGTCGTCAAGGCCAATAAGGAGTCCTCGGAGCTCGGCGGCCATATTGCGAGCTTCCAGTCGGCGGCGACGCTGTACGACACCGGTTTCATGCATTTCTGGCATGCCTGCAATGAGACGCATGGCGGCGACCTGGTCTATTTTCAGGGCCACAGCTCGCCCGGCATTTACGCCCGCGCCTTCGTCGAGGGCCGTCTCAGCGCGGATGAGCTGGTGAACTTTCGCCAGGAGGTCGGCCGCAAGGGGCTACCCTCCTATCCGCATCCGTGGCTGATGCCGGAATTCTGGCAGTTCCCGACCGTCTCGATGGGCCTGGGGCCGTTGATGGCGATCTATCAGGCCAGATTCCTGCGCTACCTGCATTGCCGCGGCCTCGCCGACACGGCGCCGCGCAAGGTCTGGGTGTTCTGCGGCGACGGCGAGATGGACGAGCCGGAGTCGCTCGGCGCAATCTCGCTCGCCGGACGCGAGAAGCTCGACAATCTTATCTTCGTCATCAACTGCAACCTTCAGCGCCTTGACGGGCCGGTGCGCGGGAACGGCAAGATCGTGCAGGAGCTTGAAGCCGATTTCCGCGGCGCGGGCTGGAAGGTCATCAAGTGCCTGTGGGGATCGGGCTGGGATCAGCTGCTGGCCAAGGATTCCGCCGGCAAGCTGCGCCAGCTCATGGAGGAGTGCGTCGACGGCGAATACCAGGACTTCAAGTCGAAGGACGGCGCCTATATCCGCAAGCACTTCTTTGGCCGCCATAAAGAGACGGCGGCGATGGTCGAGGATTGGACCGACGCGGAGATCTGGGCGCTCACCCGCGGCGGGCACGATCCGGTCAAGGTCTATTCCGCCTACAAGGCGGCGGTCGACCACAAGGGCCAGCCGACCGTCATTCTCGCCAAGACGGTCAAGGGCTATGGCATGGGCGCGGCCGGCGAAGGACAGATGATCGCCCATCAGGCCAAGAAGCTCGGTCACGACGCGCTCAAGGCCTTCCGCGACCGGTTCCAGATCCCCGTTTCAGACGATGAACTCGACAAGGTTCCCTTCCTGCGTTTCCCCGATGACAGCGAGGAGATGAAATACCTGCGCGCGCGGCGGGCGGCGCTTGGCGGCTATCTGCCCGGGCGCAGACGCCAGAGCGAACCGCTCAAGGTCCCGCCGCTCTCCGCCTTCGACGCGTTGCTCAAGGCGACCGCGGAGGGCCGCGAGATATCGACCACGATGGCCTTCGTCCGGGTTCTGACCGCGCTTCTGCGCGACAAGGACATCGGTCCGCATGTAGTTCCAATCGTTCCCGACGAGAGCCGCACCTTCGGCATGGAGGGGCTCTTTCGCCAGGTCGGCATCTTCAGCCAGGTCGGCCAGCTGTACCGCCCGCAGGACGCCGACCAGCTCATGTATTACCGCGAGGATCCGAAAGGACAGATCCTTCAGGAGGGCATCAACGAGCCGGGCGCGATGGCGTCCTTCATCGCCGCGGGCACGTCCTATTCGACGTCGAACGTGCCGATGATCCCGTTCTATATCTACTACTCGATGTTCGGCTTCCAGCGGGTCGGCGATCTGGCCTGGGCGGCGGGCGACATGCGCACCCGCGGCTTCCTGATCGGCGGCACGTCCGGCCGCACCACCCTCAACGGCGAGGGCCTGCAACACGAGGACGGCCACAGCCACATCCTCGCCTCGACCGTCCCCAATTGCGTGACCTACGATCCGACCTACGCCTACGAACTTGCGGTGATCATCCACGCTGGCCTGAAGCGCATGCTGGTCGACCAGGACGACGTCTACTACTACATCACCACCCTGAACGAGAATTACGCCCATCCGGCGATGCCGGAAGGCGCGGAGGGGGGAATCCTCAGCGGCGCCTACAAGCTGCGCGAGGTCCAGGCGGACCGGGGGGGATTGCAGGTGCGTCTGCTCGGCGCCGGCGCGATCCTGCGCGAGGTCGAGGCGGCGGCCGACATGCTGGCCAGCGAACATGGCGTCAGCAGCGAAATCTGGAGCGTGACGAGCTTCACCGAGCTCAGGCGGGAGGGGCTCGACATCGAACGCTGGAACCTGCTGCATCCGGAATCCGACCCAAAGGTTCCTTTCATCACCCGCGCGTTGTCGAGCGGGAAGGGGCCGGTCATCGCTTCGACCGATTATATGAAAGCGGTCCCCGACGGAATCCGGCCATACGTCCCCGCGCGCTACAAGGTGCTCGGGACCGACGGATTCGGGCGCTCCGACTATCGCCGCCGCCTGCGCTCGTTCTTCGAGATCGACCGCTATCACGTCGCGGTCGCGAGCCTGAAGGCGCTGGCGGACGAGCAATTGCTGCCGAGCCGGCGCGTGGCCGAGGCGATCCGGAAATACGGCATCGATCCGGAAGGGCCGAATCCGGCGCGGAGCTGAGAGCTCGCCCCCCCTGTCAACCCTGTCGCCGAGGAGAAGCGCCGGTGGCCAAAATCGACGTGAACGTGCCCGACATCGGCGATTTCAAGGATGTGCCGGTCATCGAGGTCCTGGTGAAGCCGGGCGACGTCGTGAAGGCCGAGCAGCCGCTGGTGACGCTCGAATCCGACAAGGCGACGATGGACGTCCCCTCGCCGGTCGAGGGCGCCGTCGCCGAGGTCGTCGCCAAGGTCGGCGACAAAGTGTCGATGGGGACGCTCATCGCGCGCATTGATTCTTCGGCGGGCGAATCCGCCGCCAAAGCGGCGCCCGCCAAGTCAGCGGCGGCGCCCGCCGCCCCCGCCAAGAAAGCCGCACCCGCCAAGGCGGCGCCCACGCCTGCGCCGGCCAAAGCGGCGATGATCGACATCACGATCCCCGACATCGGCGACTTCAAGGACGTGCCGATCATCGAGGTTCTGGTGAAGGCGGGCGACCTGGTCGAGGCCGAGCAGCCGGTGGTGACGCTCGAATCCGACAAGGCGACGATGGACGTGCCGTCGCCCGCGGCGGGCAAGATCACCGAGGTCGTCGCCAAGGTCGGCGACAAGGTCTCGATGGGCGCGCTTGTCGCCAAGCTCGACGCCGGCGGACCGGGCGCGGTCTCCCCGGAGCAGGAGGACGAGGCCGAGGCGAAGGAAGAGGAGGACGCCGCCGAAGCACCCGAAACCTCGCCGGTCGCGCCCCGGGATCTGCCGCCGCCGCTTGCGCCGGGCTCCGGCCCGGCCAAGGCCGACTTCTCCGGCGTCTTCGCCGGCCCCGCGGTCCGGCGGCTGGCGCGGGAGCTCGACCTCGACCTCACTACGGTCAAAGGCACCGGCGAGAAGGGCCGCATCACCCGCGAGGACGTCAAAGCCGCGTTGTCGCGCGGGGGCGCGGGCGCCGCGCCGGTCGGCGGCGGCCTGGGCGCTCTTCCGGCGATTCCGGCCGTCGACTTCGCGAAATTCGGGCCGGTCGAGACCGTTCCGCTCTCCCGGATCAAGCGCATCTCCGGCCCGCGCCTGCACGCGTCGTGGGTGAACGTGCCGCATGTCACGCATTGCGACGACGCCGACATCACCGACCTCGACGCCTTCCGCAAATCGCTCGACGAGGATGCGAAGAAGGACAAGGCCAAGCCTTACCGCGTCTCGCTGCTGCCGCTCTTGATGCGCGCCGCGGTCGCGACGCTGAAAACCTTCCCGACCTTCAACGCCGCATTAAATCCCGCCGGCGACTCCTTGATCTTACGCCGCTATTGGCATATCGGCGTCGCCGTGGACACTCCCGACGGCCTCGTGGTCGCGGTCGTCAAGGACGTCGACCAGAAAGGCGTGATCGAGCTTGCCCGCGAGCTTGGCGCCCTCTCGGAGAAGGCGCGCTCGGGCAAGCTCGCGCCGACCGAGATGCAGGGCGCGACATTCACCATTTCCTCGCTCGGCGGGATCGGCGGGACGGCGTTCTCGCCGATCGTGAACGCGCCCGAGGTGGCGATTCTCGGCGTCGTGCGCTCGAAGATGGCCCCGGTCTGGGACGGCAAGGCATTTCAGCCGCGGCTCATGCTGCCGCTCTGCCTGTCCTACGATCATCGCGTGATCGACGGCGCGGCGGCCGCGCGCTTCATGCGCCATCTGGCGACCGTTCTCGAGGACATGCGGCGCGTCCTTTTGTGATTGCGTGAGAATAATTGGCGGAAGCACAGACCTCATCCTGAGGAGCTCGCAAGGCGGGCGTCTCGAAGGATGCTTGAGGGGGCGCGCAATGGAACGTCCCCTCGGCTCACGCTCGGGGCAGGCTCTTCGAGACCGCTTCTCGGCGCCTTAGGATCAGGGGGTAGGTTGGGAGTTAGAGGCGATGGCCAAGGAAATCAGGCTGCCCGACATCGGCGACTTCAAGGACGTGCCGATCATCGAGGTCCAGATCGCGCCCGGGAAGAGCGTGAGCAAGGAAGAGACGATCCTGACGCTTGAGAGCGACAAGGCGACCATGGACGTGCCCGCGCCCGAAGACGGGGTGATCGGAGAAGTCCATGTCAAGGTCGGCGACAAGGTCAGCGAAGGCGCGCTGCTCGCAAGCTACGCCGAGGGCGAACAGGCCAAGCCCGCCGCCGCCGCGTCTTACGGCGGCGCCGAGATCCAGGAGCCCATGCCCAAGGCCGGGCCCGCTACGGCCCCGAAGCCCGCGGCCGATCCGGGCGGAAAGGCGGATTTTGAGGCGGACGTCCTCGTCCTCGGCGCAGGCCCCGGCGGCTACACCGCCGCCTTCCGCGCCGCCGATCTCGGGCGGAATGTCGTGCTGGTCGACGCGCGGCGCACGCTCGGCGGCGTCTGCCTCAACGTCGGCTGCATCCCGTCGAAGGCGCTGCTCCACGTCGCGAAGATCATCGACGAAGCGGCTGGCATGGGCGCGCACGGGGTCAAGTTCGGGCCGCCCTCGCTCGACCCGACCGCCATCCGCGGATGGAAGGATGGGGTGGTCAAACGGCTGACGGGCGGCCTTTCCGGGCTTGCCAAGCAGCGCAAAGTGAGGGTCGTGACCGGCCGGGGCAAGTTCACCTCGCCGAACACCCTGCAGGTCGAAACCGCCGAGGGCGGACGGGTCGTGCGCTTCAGAAACGCGATCATCGCCGCGGGCTCAGAGCCTGTCGTCCCGGGATTCATCCCGTCCGATCCGCGCATCTGGGATTCGACCGCCGCGCTCGAGATGAGCTTCATCCCGAAGCGGATGCTGGTTCTCGGCGGCGGCATCATCGGCCTCGAGATGGCGACGGTCTATCAATCGCTCGGCGCCGGCGTGACGGTGATCGAGATGATGGATCAGCTCATGCCGGGCGCCGATCCGGACATCGTTGCGCCGCTGGCGAAGCGGATCGGCAAGCTCTACGACAAGATCCTGCTCAAGACGAAGGCTACCAAGGTCGAGGCCAAGCCAGACGGCCTGCACGTCTCCTACGAGGGGCCGGACGGCGCCAAGACGCAAACCTTCGACGCCATGCTGGTCTCGGTTGGCCGACGTCCGAACGGCAAGATGATCGGCGCCGAGGCCGCCGGCGTGGCGGTCGATGAGCGCGGTTTCATCCCCGTCGATCGCCAGATGCGCACCAATGTTGCGCACATCTTCGCCATCGGCGACATCGTCGGCCAGCCGATGCTCGCCCACAAAGGCACGCACGAGGGCAAGGTCGCGGCGGAGGTTGCGAGCGGGCATAAATCATCCTTTGACGCCAAGGTGATACCATCGGTTGCTTACACCGATCCTGAAGTCGCGTGGGCGGGCCCGACCGAGATTGAGCTTAAGGCCAAGGGGGTCAAATACGGCAAGGCGGTCTTCCCTTGGGCGGCGAGCGGGCGCTCGCTCTCGCTCGGCCGCGACGAGGGCCTGACCAAGACCTTGTGGGACGAAGAGAGCCAGCGGCTGATCGGCTGCGGCATCGTCGGGCCCAACGCCGGCGACCTCATCGCCGAGGCGGCGCTGGCGATCGAAATGGGCTCGGAGGCCGAAGACATCGGCCTCACCATTCATCCCCATCCGACGCTCTCGGAGACGTTCGCCATGTCGGCCGAAGCCTTCGCCGGGACGCTGACGGATCTCTACATGCCCAAGAAGAAGTAGGGCGCTACGGACGGTCAGAATGGCGATCCTTTTAACTCATACACCGAAGGAGTGGCCGTACTCCGAAATCCATCGAATGGAGAGGGCGTTCGTACGGCAAGGTCACGTCGATGAGCCATGGGGCGCTCGCGCGGCAGCAACGGTGCGCGAACGCGCGTGGCTTCTGCGGCAAGGCCCCGAAGGCCACGTTATCTTCGGTGCGGGCTCCCTGATCAGTCGCCCAGCCCAGGCCCCGGACCGAAACGGAAGATGGCGCAACATGGCAACGATCCGGTTCCATCGGTTTATCGATCCGAGAAAGGGCTCTCTAGTTGACAAGGAAAATACGCGTCGGATTCTCGGTCACCTGATCGGCGCGCGGCCTTGCGGCCGAATCCTACCCGCTGAAATCGATGCGTTGCTGGCGGAGCGAGTGGGCGAGTAACGGTGAGGCTGCTGGAGGACGCCTCTGGTGTCGCCACGCGGAGCGTGAGATCTCGTGAGGGTCTTCTTCTTCGGCCTCGGTTACTGCGCCGGGCGGCTCATTGAGCGCGAGCCCACAATCAAGCCGAGCGGAACGGCGCGTTCGCCCGAGCGCGTCGCCGCGCTACGCCGCGAGGGCGTCGACGCTTATGCATTCGACGACGTCCATGCGGACTCCGGCTTGCAAAGGGCGCTCGAAAGCGCCGAAGCGATCGTCGTCTCCATTCCGCCGCGGGACGGGAGCGGCGCCGCCGTCGAACGCTTCGCGGAGGCGATCGCCGCCGCGCGGACTCTGCGGCGGATCGTCTACTATTCGACCATCGGCGTTTATGGCGATCACGGCGGCGGCTGGGTCGATGAACGAAGCCCGACGCTGACCCGCACCGCCCGTGGGCTCGCGCGGCTCGAGGACGAGGCGCGGTGGCGGGACGCGGGCCGGACGGGCGCCGAGGTCGACGTCCTGCGGCTCGCCGGCATTTACGGGCCGGGCCGCAATGCGCTCGTCAACCTGCGCCAAGGCGAGGCGCGCCGAATTGTCAAGCCGGGGCAGGTGTTCAACCGCGCCCATGTCGACGACATCGCCGAACTCACGCGGCTCGCGCTCACGCGGGGACTTCGAGGGCAAATCTATAACGTCGCCGATGACGAGCCGGCGCCGCCGCAGGATGTCGTCGCCTACGCAGCGGGGCTCCTCGGCCTCGAGCCGCCGCCCGAGGAGCGGTTCGAGAATGCGCGGCTCTCGCCGATGACGGCCGAGTTCTATGCCGACAACAAGCGCGTCTCGATCGCCAAGGCCAGGACGCTGCTCGGATTTGCCCCCGCCTATCCGACCTATCGCGAGGGCCTGAAGGCGCTGGCCGAGGCGGGAGAGGGGCGCGCGCCGGGCCGCGATTTACAGATGTAAGTTGGGTCTCAACGACATTTCATTCTTGTCAATGGCGCGCGAACGGCGCAGTCTTTGAGGATAGTTTGGGGATAGCTGCCGGCGGCGGGCGGAGATCGCTGATCCAGGCCCGCTGCGCATCCCCTGACACATGCTTTGGGGGGAACGCCTGATGACTTCTTTCTCCTTTCGCAGGATTGGATTGGCCGCGTCCGTCGCAGGCCTCATGGTTCTGACCGCGGAGGCCGCCTCGGCCGCCTCGCCGACCTCGGCCTGTCCCGGGGAAGTCTCGATCGGCCCGACCGGGGACATGATCGCCGCGCCAGCCGGCATGCCTCTTGACTGCACGCAGGCGTTCTACGACGGCACGGCAAATTTCGCCGGCCGGGTCACCGGCTACGCATACGATCCGGACACGACGACGACCACCATCTACGACCAGACCGGAGGCGTGGTGGGCGTGACCAATTCGCTCGGCGAGACGATCATTATTGGTCCCGAGCACGGCGTGCTGTCGACCCTGACCGATCCGTCCGGCCACACCACGACCTTCACTTACGACTCCGCCGGATCGGTGGCGCAGGTCACGGCGCCGATGTCGAACCCGACGAGCTATGCCTACGATTCAGCTGAGCGCGTGACGCAGGTGACCGATCCGCTCGGCGGCGTGACGACCAACACCTACGATTCCCAGGGCAGGATGATGACCTCGACCGATGCGGCCGGCGTCACGACGACCAACACCTACGATTCCGCCGGCCGACTCATCGAGCAGACCGACACTCAGGGCGGCATGACCACCGAGACGATCACATATACGTACGACTCGATCGGCCGCCTGAGCGAGGTCATGGATAGCGACGGCGCCGAGACGACCTATTCGTACGACTCCATGGGCCGCCTCGCCTCGGAGACGGTGACGCCGCCTAGCGGCGGCCTGACCACAACCATCACCTACGACGCCGAGGGCAATGTCATCTCCGTCAGCGAAAGCGGCGGACCGACCACCACCTACACCTACGACGCCCTGGACCAACTCATCAAAGAGACCGAGACGACCGGCGGCGTCACGGACATCACGATGTACAGCTATGACGCCGAGGGGAACCTCATCTCGGTGACCGATCCGGAAGGCGACGTAACGAAATTCACCTATGACGCCTATGGCGACGTGATCTCGATGATGGACCCCAACGGCGGCACAACCACGTTTGCCTATTTCGCCGTGCCGGAGCCCTCGACCTGGGCAATGATGATGCTGGGCTTCGCCGGATTGGCCTTCGCCGGCTATCGTCAGGCGAGGAGAGGCGCGGTTCTTTCTGTTTGATTGGCGGGGGAGGGCGGGCGACGATGGGAGTCGGCGCCGCCGCGAACGCGGGGTTGCAAGGCTGAGCCGTCGGCGCGCCTCAGTGAGCCGCCGGGGCGGCGCCGCCGAGCTTGACCTTGCGCAGGCTCAGCGCAAGCGGCACGGCGGCGAGCGAAAGCAGCATCAGCACCCAGAACA
>Ga0335076_10005844_pt1 | contig 12412 bp, 13 predicted proteins | sample Lox_Sample_25_FD_206717 | JGI IMG/M metagenome (GOLD analysis project Ga0335076, IMG submission 206717) | Soil microbial communities from Loxahatchee National Wildlife Refuge, Florida, United States - Lox_Sample_2.5 | ecosystem: Environmental > Terrestrial > Soil > Wetlands | place: USA...
CTGCGCCGCATCGTCACGGCCGTGAATCGATTTACCATGCCATGTCCCCGGTTGAGATTCCTGTCCGCGCTTGCATCGATCGAGGGTCAAAATCGCCACTTTTGGACGAGCTGATCGCCGCCACCAATCACGTCTTCAATTCGCTTACGATCGGCATGTTCCGTTGGCAAATCCCTCATATACGACAGCCCGCGCAGGAGGAAGGTGCCTCGCGTCCGAAATTACGGCTGATGCCGCCGTGTGATCGCCACTTGGGCAGCCTGGGCATAGAGGCTGGAGACCAGTTCGAGATGCGCGCCGGCGGTCGCGGATTTTTCCGCCCAGCCTTCCAGCGCTTCGAGCATCGGCGGCAAGGTCGCGGCGCGCAACGCGGCATAGGCTTCAGTGACGGAACGGCCAGTCCCGGTTGCGCGGTAGCGCGTTTCCTTGCGCGACGACGAGCCTTCGGTTTCGATCAGGCCGGCCTTCACCAGTTTTCGCGTCGCGTATTGTAAATTGGGGACATCGACGCGGTTCAGCAGCTGGGCGATCTCGGAAAGCCGTTTCGGTTCGTCGCCCATCCGGACCACGTTGAGTACGGCGACATCGTCGCCTGTCAGCGGCACGTCGCAGACCGCGGCGAGGCAGGAGGCCTTCCACCGGTAATAGGCTTGCGCCAGCCGCTCCAGCCTGAACTCGAATTCCGACAGTCGCCGTTCGGTTTCGGTGCGAGCCAGATGCCAGGAGCCCGGCCGCTCGGAGGCGACCGGCTGTTGTCTGGGCTTGGCCGACTCGCTGGTCCGCTTTGCAGCGGCCTTCTGCGTCTTCCTCAAGATCGTCTCCCGATTCTGCCTGCCGATTCTGTCTTTCGCCCAACGTCTGTGCAGGCTGTGCCCAATCTAGGCTATTTACAAGTTCAATTCTTACATTAAAAATTCAAGTAATAAAACATGATGAAAAGGCATGGCCGTCGGTCGTCCATGCAAGGGCCTCGACGGGAAGGTTCAAAGACAACTTCAGCCAGGGAGAGGGTTCGATGGCGGGACAATGGGTCGATATCGCTGCCAAGGATGGCGGCACGTTCAAAGGCTATCTTGCAGTTCCCGCCTCCGGCTCCGGTCCCGGCATTCTGCTGTTGCAGGAGATCTTCGGCGTCAACAAATCGATGCGTGAGGTCGCCGATTACTACGCGGAAGAAGGTTATGTCGTGCTGGCGCCGGACTTGTTCTGGCGGATGGAGCCGGGCGTCGAGCTCGGCTACACCGAGGCCGATTTCGGCAAGGCGATGGGCTATTACCAGCGCTTCGATGCCAACCAGTCGATCAAGGATGCCGCCGACGCGCTGAAGGTGCTGCGTGCGCGCCCCGAATGCAAAGGCAAGGTCGGCGCGCTCGGTTTCTGTCTCGGCGGCAAGCTGGCTTATCTGGTCGCCGCGCGCACGGATGTCGATTGCGCCGTCAGCTACTATGGCGTCGGCATCGAGGCCGATCTCGCCGAGGCGAAGAGCGTCAAGGGGCCGATGGTTTTCCATTTCGCCGAGCTCGACCGCTTTGCGCCGGCCGAAGCGCGCGAGCAGATCATAGCCGCCTTCAAGGAACGTCCCGACGTCGAGTTCTACATCTATCCCGGCTGTGACCATGCCTTTGCCGCGCCCGAGCGTACGAGCTTCAACAAGCCGGCGGCGCTGATGGCGCATTCGCGTTCGATCGCGCTGTTCCGCAAGGTGCTCGGTCCGCACTACGACCTCTCGACGCTATGGGACCGGCATACCGAACTCGAATTCGGCACGCGGTCGGCCGAGCAGACCATGACCACCATGGTTGCCGAGCCCTATGTCAACCATATTCCGGTCATGACGGGCGGCGTCGGCTTTCGCGATCTCCTGCGCTTCTACAAGCATCATTTCATTCCGAAGACACCGAAGGATACCAAGCTCGTGCCGATCTCGCGCACCATCGGCGCCGACCGCATCGTCGACGAGATGCTGTTCTGCTTTACCCACGACATCGAGATCGACTGGATGCTGCCGGGCGTGCCGCCGACCGGCAAGTATGTCGAGATCCCCCTGGTCGCGATCGTGCGTTTCCGCGGGGACAAGCTCTACAACGAGCACATCTATTGGGATCAGGCCTCGGTGCTGGTCCAGATCGGACTGCTTGATCCGAACAGGCTTCCAGTCGCCGGCGTCGAGACCGCAAAGAAACTTCTCGACGAGGCGTTGCCGTCGAACGCGTTGATGGCTCGCTGGTCCGAGAGCGCCGGCCAATAATCGAAACGAGCCGAGGGCGCCGCCTGCGCAAACGGCTCACAGCTTGGGGTACCAACATGATGTCTTCACTGTCTCGTCGTTCGATGCTGCAGCTTGCCGGGGGCGCGGCTGCGCTGCCGCTCGCGTCCAGTCTCCTCGGGAGCGGCACGGCGCATGCCGCGGCCGGAACGGTGACCATTGCCTACAACGTCAACCTGCCATCGTTCGACCCGACGGTCGGCTTGTCCGCGGTCAACCCGACCCTCCAGTCGATCTACCAGGCGGTGTTCGATCCCTATATCGGTCAGGCGCCGGATCTTTCCTTCAAGCCCGGCCTTCTGACCAAGTGGGCCTGGAACGATGACCGCAGCAAGATCACGCTCGAATTGCGCAAGGGTGCCACCTGGCATGATGGTTCGCCGGTGACCGCGGAGGACGTGGTGTGGTCCCTGCAGCGCGCTGCCGATCCAAAGGTCGGCAACCCGATTCAGTTCGTGTGGTCCAAGGTCGGCAACTACAAGATCGATGGAAATACCATTACCGGCGATGTGCTGGAGTTCGAGCCGACGTTGTTCAAGTGGATGGCCTTCCTCACGGCCTATGTCCTGCCGAAAGCCTATTACGAAAAAGTCGGCGCCGAGGGATTCGAGAAGGCGCCGATCGGATCGGGTCCGTACAAGGTCGACGCGTTCGAGCGCAATGCGTTCCTGAGGCTCAAGGCGCATCCCGGATACTGGGGAGCCAAGCCGGCCTTCGAGACCGTGGTGTTCAAGTTCATCACCGATCCCACCAGCCGGGTCGCCGAGATCGAGTCCGGTGGTTCGGATCTGACCTTCGAAATTCCCTACGAGGAGTTCGATCGCCTGAAGAGCAAGTCCGGCCTGGCCGGCCAGACCAAGCCGGTGTCCGACATCGCGATGATCTTCCTGACCGACATCGATCCGATGCTCGACCGAAACGTTCGGCTGGCCGCCAACCATGCGATCGACAAGAAGGCGATCGTCGATCGGCTTCTGAAGGGTTACGGCGTTCCAATCTCGACGCTGGAAGCGCCGGGTTATGCCGCCTTCGATCCTTCGATCAAGGTCGCCTACGATCCCGAGCTCGCCAAGAGCCTGCTCGCCAAGAGTGGCTACTCGCCGGACAAGCCCGTCAAGTTCACGATACAGACGACGCGCGGCTTCAAGCCGAAAGACTACGAGATGATCCAGGCGATCGTCGGCATGTGGCGCAAGGTCGGCATCGAGGCAGACATCGAGGTCTACGAGATCGCCAAGCATTTCGAACTGCGCGCGCGCCATGCGCTCGCGCCCGCGGCCTTCTACAATTGGGGCAATGCGATCGGCGATCCCTCCACCTCGACCGGCTTTGCCATGTTTGGCCCGTCGCCGCATTGCGCCTGGAAGGCCAAGGATCTCGTCGAGCGTATTGGGCCTTTGTGGGGCGAAAAGGACGAAGCCAAGCGGATCGCCGGCTACAAGGCCGTCGACAAGTACATCGCCGAGGAGGGCGAAGTGATTCCACTGTTTCAGTATGTGCAGCCGGTCATCCACAAAAAGGGCTTGAAGGTCGTGGCACAATCCAATGGCATGATCCTTCCCCAACTCATCACGCCCGCCTAGGCGGGGATCAGGAGACGGTGGCGCAACGATGCGATGGGGCGAGATCATCAGGAGACTCGTCCTCGTGCCGCCGACGCTGTTCGGCGTGGCGGTGATCGTCTTCGTGCTGTTGCGCGTCGTGCCCGGCGATCCCATCGCGATGATGATCCCGCCCGGCGCGTCGGAAGCCGACATCGGCAGGCTGCGGGCGCTCTACGGGCTCGACCAGCCGATCCTCCACCAATTCGTGGCCTGGCTCGGCCAGGTCGCGAGCGGTGATTTCGGGCGGTCGATCAGCATTCGGCAAAGCGTGCTCGACCTCCTGCTGACGCGCCTGCCGGCGACGATCGAGCTGACGCTGCTTGCGACTTCGATTGCCCTGATCATCGGTGTCCTCGCTGCCCTGGCCGGCATCCTGCTGCGCGGCCGGCGTACCGAGTGGGCGGTCGATAGCGGGATCGGCGTGCTGCTTGCGGTTCCGGATTTTCTCTGGGCGCTGATCCTATTGCTCCTGTTCGGGGTTCTGATCCCGCTGCTGCCGATCTCGGGCCGCATCGATCCGCAGATCGATCTCAGCCTTCACAGCAATTTCTATCTGATCGAAAGCCTGTTGACCGGTCGATTCGATATCGCCTTTGCCCTGCTGCACCACATGATTCTGCCGGCGCTGGCTCTGGCCTTGCCGTTTGCCGCGATCATCGCGCGTCTTCTGAAGGCGTCACTGGCGGAGGCTGAGGACCAGGACTATGCCCAGATCGCGCGTGCGCGCGGCTACTCGCGGCCGGTCATCCTGCTCAATGAAGTGCTTCCCAATGCATTGATCCCCACCGTTGCCCTCGGCGGCGTGCAGGTGACGCTGTTGCTGGGCGGTACGGTGCTGGTCGAACGCATTTTTTCCTATGAAGGCATCGGCAACATGGCGATCGACGCCGTGATCAATCGCGACTTCCCGCTGATCCAGGGGCTGGTTCTGACATTTGCGGTGATGTTCGTCGCGCTCAACCTCGCCGTCGATCTTGCGGTGACCCTGCTCGATCCGAGGCTGCGCCATGGCTGACGTTGCGGTCGCCTCTATTGCCACGCCGCCTTCGCGCTTGTTCGCCGGATTGAAGCGCGGCGGCGCGCGCTTGCAGGTGGGCCTGGCCCTGGTCACGTTACTGATGCTGATTGCGATCTTCGCGCCGGTGCTGGCGCCGCACGATCCGCTCGAGCAGGATTTGCTTTCGGCGCAGTTGCCGCCGGCGTGGATGCAAGGTGGCGATTCGGCCTACTTCCTTGGAACGGACAGTCTCGGCCGCTGCGTGCTGTCGCGCCTGATCTATTCCGCGCGCACGGCCGTGATCGTGGCGCTGATCGCAGCGACGCTTGCGGCGCTGATCGGTGCCGCGCTCGGCCTCTTTGCCGGCAGCTTCGGCGGCTGGATCGACCAGATCATCTCGCGGCTGATCGATGTCTGGATGGCGTTTCCGCCGGTGCTGCTGTCGATCGTGCTGGCGGCGGTGATCGGCGCCGGCCTGACGTCGGTCATCGTGGCGATCGTAGTGGTCGATTGGACGCGCTTTGCCCGCGTGGTGCGCGCCGAGACCATGGTGCAATTGACGCGCGACTACGCTGCCGCGGCGCGCGCGATCGGTCTCAGCCGCGCAAAGCTGTTGCGGCTGGAAATTCTGCCCAATCTTGTTCCGCTGCTGGTCACGCTGCTTGCGGTCGAAATGGGCATTGCGATTCTCGTCGAGGTGATCCTGTCCTTTGTCGGGGTCTCCGTCGCCGGCGACACCCCGACCTGGGGAGGCATGATCGCGGAAGGACGTCAGATCGTTTATCAGGCGCCTTGGATCATGGCGTTCCCGATCTGTTGCATCATCGCGAGCGTGATTGGACTCAATCTGCTCGGCGACGGCTTGCGGCTTGCGCTCGATCCGGTGCAGCGCTCATGACCGCAACGCTTGCCATCGAGGGTCTGAAGCTTGCGATCAATGATGCCAGCGTGCTGCGGGGCGTAAGTCTTCAGGTTCAGCCGGGCGAAGTTCGCGGGCTGGTCGGCGAGTCCGGTGCCGGAAAATCCATGCTGGGCCGCGCGGTGCTCGGGTTACTGCCTTCGAATGCGACCATCGCGTCCGGTCGTGTCGCGTTTGAAGGCCACGATCTGCTTGCGATGCGTGAAGCAGAGCGGCGAGGCCTGCTTGGCCGCCGGATCGCGCTGATTCCGCAGGATCCAATGACGTCGCTCAATCCGGTGAAGCGCGTCGGCGCGCAGATCGCAAACCTCTTGCGGCATCATCTCGGCCTGTCCAGGCGGGCCGCGCTCGCGCGCACGACCGAACTCCTGACCGAGGTCGCAATCCGGGAGCCGGAGCGTGTGCTGTCCCTTTATCCCCATGAGATGTCCGGCGGCATGCGGCAGCGCGTGCTGATCGCGATGGCGTTCGCGTGCGACCCCTCGCTCGTTATCGCGGACGAGCCGACCACCGCGCTCGACGTCACCGTGCAACGCCAGGTGCTTCAGCTCGTCGAGCGGCTGCGTCGGCGTCACGGCAGCGCGGTGCTGTTCATCACGCATGACCTCGGCGTGGTCGCCAAGATCTGCGGCAGCATGACGGTGCTGCATGCGGGCCGCGTGCTTGAAGAGGGCGAGACCGCGGAGGTGCTGGTGCGCCCGCGTCACGCCTATACGCGCGCGCTTCTGGCTGCGACGCCGCGCGCCGACCGGCCGGCCGAGACGCTGCGGCCGGTGCCGCCGGCGCTGGTCGAGCAGTTGTGGTCGGAAGCACGCAGGCTCGATTCGCTGAACGCGGCGAGGCCGGCATGAACGACATTCTGGTCCGCACCGGCAGTCTCCATTTCGGCTATCCGCAACGCAACGGCCCGTTCCGCAAACCCGGCTTGCGAGAGGTGATCAAAGGCGTCGATCTCGCCGTGCCCCGCGGATCGGTGCTCGGCCTTGCTGGCGAATCCGGTTCCGGCAAGACGACGCTGGGCCGACTGCTGGTTCGGCTGCTCAAGCCGACCTCCGGCGGCCTACAGTTCGATGGTGTCGAAATCGGCGGGCTCGATGACGCCGAAATGCGGCCGTTGCGTGCGCGCATCCAGATGATTTTTCAGGATCCGCAGTCTTCGCTCAATCCGCGGTTGAGGCTGGGCACCACGCTCACGCGGCCCTTGAGTGCGTTTGGCCGGTTGAAGGGGGCGCGCGACCGGCGCGAGCGCGCGGCCGCACTGCTCAATCTTGTCGGCCTGCCGGCCGAATTCGCCGAGCGGTATCCGAACGAACTTTCGGGCGGGCAGCGTCAGCGCGCAGGCATCGCGCGGGCGCTCGCGCTCGAGCCCGACTTCATCGTCGCCGACGAAATCGTGTCGGGCCTCGATGTCTCGACCCAGGCGCATATTCTCTTGCTGCTGAAGGAACTGCGCGCCCGGCTTGGTCTCACCATGGTGTTCATCAGCCACGATCTCTCGCTGGTGCGAGTGCTCTGCGACGATGTCGCGATCCTGCACCATGGCAAGGTCGTCGAACATGGACCGGTCGCGCGCGTCTTCGGCGCTCCCCAGCATGTCTATACGCGGCAGTTGCTTGCCGCGATCCCATTGCCCGATGTCGAGCCGGGCTGGCTCGACGACTCTTCGCCGCTTATCGCCACCCAACAGCAAGGATCAGCCGCATGACCGAGACCATCAAGGGTTCTGTCGTCCTTATCACCGGCGCCGCCGGCGCGATTGCAACGGCGCTTATTGCCGATCTCAAGGCGCGCGGCGCTGCGAAGATCTACGCGGCGGCGCGCGATGTTTCCGGGCTGGCCGCGTCCGATGGAGTGGTGCCGATCAGGATGGACGTCACCAACGACGAGGACGTCACGAAAGCCGCGGGCCTGGCTGGCGACGTGACACTGCTGATCAACAATGCCGGCATCAATCACAACACCGCCTTCATGGTGGCGCCTGACATCGCGATTGCGCGGGAGGAAATCGAGATCAATTATCTCGCGCCGCTGCGCGTCACGAAAGCCTTTGCGCCGGCTTTGATCAGGAACAAGGGCGCGGTGCTCAACATCCTCACTATTCTGGCGCGGGTCAACCTGCCGTTCATGGGCTCCTATTGTGCGTCCAAGGCGGCCGGGCTCAGCCTGACGCAGGGCTTGCGCGGCGAACTGGCGCCAAAGGGCGTGCGTGTCGCCGCCGCGCTGCCCGGCGCGATCGATACCCGCATGACGTCCATGCTGACCATCCCGAAGATGACGACCGCGGATGCCGCCAAGGAAATCCTCGACGGTTTCGAGGCGGGCGAAGAGGAAATCTATGTCGGCGAAATGGCGCGCGGGCTCGCGCAGGGTCTCGCCAACGATCCCAAGGGCGTCGAGCGGCAACTCGCTTCGCCCGGCTAGTCTCAGAGGTTTGCTGCAAACACAAGAGAGTGACCATGATCAAGCCAAGACTGTTGCTTGCCGCCATCGGGCTGGCGCTGGGTGCCTCAGCGACACCGGCTTCTGCCGATTCGATTCCTGGCCTGCGCGGCCACGATCACACGGGCGTCACCGTGCCTGACGTGAAAGCGGCGACCGCATTTTTCACCGACGTGATCGGCTGCTCGCATGCGATGTCCTTCGGCCCCTTCAAGGATGACAAAGGCACGTTCATGCAGGACGTCGTCAACGTCAATCCGCGCGCCGTCATCGAGGAAATCAGCATGGTTCGTTGCGGCTATGGCTCGAACATCGAGCTGTTCCAGTACCAATCGCCGGACCAGGCCAAGACGGAGCCCAGGAACAGTGACTATGGCGGCCACCACATCGCGCTCTATGTCGACGACATCGCGAAGGCGGCGGAGTATTTGCACGCGAAAGGCGTCAAGACCATGCAGGGGCCGATCCCTGTCAATGAAGGGCCCGCTGCCGGTCAGTCGATCCTGTATTTCCTGACCCCGTGGGGAATGCAGATGGAACTGATCAGCTATCCCAACGGCATGGCCTACGAAAAGGACGCCAAGACCACGCTGTGGTCGACGACCGATCCCACGAAGTAGGCGCCGCGAGATGCAGACATTGCCGATTCGCGAGTAAGGCCATCGCCGGAGACCCACGGCGGTTCTATAGGCGGCCGCTGGAACCGACTGCCTGTGTGCATTTTCATACTCAGACGGGAACGAATTACCGATTTGCGCGTGATCTGTCCAATGGGGGAGATGGGGTCCATCGCCATGTTGAATCGCGCGTATTTTCTGCGTCAGATTCGGACGCTCCTCAAGTTCGCCCAGCAGACCGCTGATCCCCTCTTTGCAGCCTTCCTGATGGAGAAGGCAGTCCATCTCAAATCTCAGGTCGAGCAGAGTCCTCCCCCGACGGACCTGAGCCCGCTCGCGCCCGATGTGGAACCGGACAACGGCTCCTCGTGATGCTCCGTGTGAATCGCGACCGATCCGGGAGGCGCAGTTGCCGATGTCCTTCATTGACGTCGGCTCAAATGCGAACGGGCGGTTTTGGAACCGATGCCTGAGGACGTGGTTGAGTTCGCATGGCGATGAAACTCTCATTGTTGATGGTTGGTATGCTGCTCGCGACGTCAGCCGACGCCATTGCGCAGGCACCACCGACGTCCGCGACGCCCCCGCAACAAACCGCGCCACCTCCACCACAATCGCCCGCGAATTGCGAGCCCGTGGGGTCAAGCGGCAAGAGGGGGCAACAAGACCCAACGGTGGGTCGTTCGAACGAGCCGCTTGGCGACAAGCTCGCGAAATCCGATGGAGTGCTGTGTCCACCGTCTGACGTTGATCCTGAAATCCGCGCACCGACGCCGGACACCGGCAAGACGCCAGTCATCCCGCCGCCCGGGAGTCCGGGAGGCGACCCGAGCCTCCGACCAAAGTGAGCTTTGGAGGCTCGATCCAATCTTCGCCGGGGCTTGTGCGCGTTCGCGTTTGCCCGCTTCCCGACTGACAGAATGATCTGCGCGAGAACCGTTTTGACGCGGCGCGGTCGATTCGGATGTTCGGCAAAGCGGCGTCCCGACAGGAACGAGCTTGACGCGACCGGCGTTACGCAAATTGGGTTGAAAGGTTCAAAGGAGCACCCCAATGTGTGACTACAGTCTGCACCTCGCCGCCTCGCGGCCTGCCGAGCTTGCGGAAACAATCGTGATCACTGAATTCTTCGGAACGCGAACCCGCGGGTTTGCATCCCCCTCGGACCCGGGGATGGCCGTATGCCTTCGTCCCGGCACCGAGATCGCCTTTGCCGAGAACGCGTTTATTCAGGGCGCGCTGTTCCGTTGGCCCATCAAGGATCGCCTGGCTCGATTTCGGCAGATCGATCTGGACAAGCCAAACCAGCACCACGACGCGCTGGAGTTTGCCAATGGCAGGATCGTCCTGGTGACAGACTTGGCGGTCGGTCAAAGCGCGCGCGTTTTGCAGCTGCCGGCGAATCCGGCTGACAAGCCCACCGCGGCGGCGCCCGTTGCTTCGGTCTCTTCGGTCTTGGCGTGACGGCGTGACGACACAGAAAACCCCCGGAAATTGCTTCCGGGGGTTGTTCTCATGGCCGGCTGCGGCGGCTAATACCCGGGCTGGTGTGATGCGCTTTCCTCACGCAGCTTCCGCGTTTACGGTATTAGTCGCGATCTTGCTCAGTATTTCGTCCGTCTTCTTTTCTTCCGCGAGTGTCTCATCGAGCAACCGGGCAGCTTCATCCATGCCGAGCTTCGTGGCCCAGGTTTTCAGCGTGCCATAGCGCGAGATCTCGTAGTGCTCGACGGCCTGAGCGGCGGCGAGCAGACCTGCATCGAGCGCCGGCGCGTCCTTGTATTCTTGCATCACGTCCTTGCCCTCGTCGAGTATGCCCTCGATGGCATCGCATTTTTTCATGCGTGCGGGCTTGCCCAACAATTCGAATATCTGTTCCAGGCGCTCGATGTGACGCTCCGTTTCATCGTGATGATGTTCGAAGGCTTCGCGCAGGTCGTCAGAGCCGGCGGCGCCGGCCATCTTGGGCAGTGATTTGTAAATGTGCTTTTCAGCATAGTAGATATCTTTGAGCGTATCGAGGAACAGCGCTCTGAGATCTTTCTCTGGCATAGAACTAACTCCACCTAGGATTGCTACTCGCTTCACAACAGACTGCCATAGGCTTTGTTCCTGTCGAGGGATGCGGTCGCCCGAACTGAGGCCAGTTCGCGAGAGTTGTCGGTCGTCGCCGGGGGAGATGCCTGATAAACAGCGAGGGCGCGAAGCGGAGCCGAAAAGCGGTCTGACGGGCCCAAGAGCTGAACGCCGTTGCGATTGATGGCGGCGATCAGGCTGCATGGTCGGGGCGCGGGCGACGTGCACGTTTCCCGCGGCGGACGACTGGAACTCCGGTCGCGGTCGCGCCGCGCGCCTCCGCGCGCGAACTCTTCCACGCAAGCGCTTGCTCCTGGAGCTTTTGCGCCCATCGGCGCTCGACCCTTTCCACGATGTGCTTCGGCAGATCCTGGCGATCCATGGTCCCTCCTTTTGGCCTTTTTGGCTGAGGCGCGGTCGCCACGCATGGGCAGCCGGACCGAGCGCAGGATGAAAGCGGATGCGAAACCTTTTGTTCCGGCCGGCATTATGAAATTGAGGGAAACCAGGGGCCGGCAGAAAAGACAAGCCATGAACGTCCAGGATCGACCCGAACGAAATCTTGACGTTGTCCCTTCGCGTTTCGTCGCGAACTATGAACATGTCGGAACCGGGATTGTCCAGGTCGACAGGCATGGTCGAATTCTCTGTGCCAATCGGCATTCGTGCAGGCTGACCGGCTTTTCCGCTGCCGAGCTTTTCGGCCGCACGATCTTCGAGGAGACGCATCCCGAAGACGCCGGCCCCGATCTTCTGCAATTCAATCGCCAGGTCGCTGGTGAGATCGATTCATACACGATCGAGAAGCGGCTGCTCAGAAAGGACGGCAGCTGCATCTGGGCGGAGGTCACATCCTCAAGCGTGCGCGATGCGGCCGGCGGGTTCCTTTATGCCGTTCGCGTCCAGCACGACATTGCCGCCCGCAAACAGGCTGAATATGACCTGGCGCGCCGCATGGATGAGCAGGCCGCGCTGTTTCAATTTTCTGAATGTCTTCAGCATGTCAGTTCCGCCGAGGAAATCCATGAGGTGGCGCTGGAAACGATCATGCGCGCCCTCGACTGCGAGCGCGCTTCGATCCTGCTGTTCGACCGATCGGGCGTGATGCGGTTTGTTGCCTGGCGTGGCCTCTCGCAGCAATACCGGAAGGCGGTTGAGGGGCATTCGCCCTGGAGCAGGGACGAAAAAAGTCCAAGACCCGTCCTTGTCGCGGACGTCGCCGCTTCGGACTTTCCGCCTGAGCTGAAAGCGACGGTCATCGGCGAGGGGATCGGAGCGGTCGCTTTCTTCCCGATCATGCAGGACGCCAGGATCGGCGGCAAGTTCGTGGTCTACTACGATCGCCCGCAGTCGCTGAGCGAACCGCAGATCGACGTGGCATTGACGCTCGCGCGCCAGCTCAGCTCCGGCGCGGCGCGTCTCAGGGCCGAGGAGGCGAGGCGCGCCGCCGAGCGCAGCGCCGCAGAGCTGGTCGCAATCGTCGAATCCTCCGAC
>Ga0335076_10005845_pt1 | contig 12411 bp, 12 predicted proteins | sample Lox_Sample_25_FD_206717 | JGI IMG/M metagenome (GOLD analysis project Ga0335076, IMG submission 206717) | Soil microbial communities from Loxahatchee National Wildlife Refuge, Florida, United States - Lox_Sample_2.5 | ecosystem: Environmental > Terrestrial > Soil > Wetlands | place: USA...
TGGGCAGGAACACGGTGCCCAACGTGGGCGAGTTGGCAGGTTTCGAAACCAGCTTCGTCATCGACCGCACCGAGTTCGGTGTGAACGGCACCCGCTGGAGTGGCGGCAAACTGGTTCTGAGCAAAGAGGTGGCAATCCACCTGACGATCGGGGCGGTGAAGGAGTGAGAAACCGTCTCTCAGTCGCTCAGCTTCTCAGTCTTGCAGTTTCCAGTATCCAATCGACTGACTGAAAGACCGAGAGACTGAAAGACAAGGTTTCAGAACAACGTATTCTGGCGCTCGCCGGGCTTGATGCCGAAGTGCTCGTAGGCTAGATGCGTCACCGTGCGCCCGCGAGGCGTACGGTTCAGGAACCCGATCTGGATGAGGAACGGCTCGTAGATTTCTTCGATCGCATCGGGTTCTTCCGCCAGCGCCGCCGCCAGCGTGTTCACGCCTACCGGCCCGCCCTGGTATTTCTGGATGATCGTCAACAGCAGGCGGCGATCGATCTCATCAAAGCCGTGGCGATCGACTTCCAGCATCTCCAGAGCGGCTTGCGCTACCGTCTTGTCGATGTGGCCGCCGGCTCGAACCTGAGCGTAGTCGCGTACCCGTCGCAGCAGTCGGTTGGCGATACGCGGCGTGCCGCGCGCCCGTGAGGCGATTTCGAGCGCGCCGGGATCGTCGATGCTGACACTCAGAATTTCCGCCGATCGCCGCACGATGATCTTCAGATCCTCGTGGCTGTAGAACTCCAGCCGCAGCACGATACCGAAGCGCGAGCGAAGCGGCGACGACAGCAGTCCGGCGCGGGTGGTTGCGCCGACAAAGGTGAAGGGCTTCACGTCGATCACGTGGGTTCGCGCCGACGGCCCCTGCCCGATGATGATGTCGAGCTTGTAGTCCTCCAAGGCGGAGTAGAGCAACTCTTCGAGCGCAGGCTGAAGGCGGTGCACTTCGTCGATGAACAGCACCTGCTTCTCGCGGACGTTGGTGAGGATCGACGTGAGCTCGCCCTTGATCTGCAGGGCCGGACCGGAAGTCTGCTGGAAGGCGACGCCTAGTTCATTAGCTATGACAGTAGCGAGCGTCGTCTTGCCGAGGCCGGGCGGGCCGTAGAGCAGCACGTGATCGAGGGGCTCGCCGCGAGAGCGCGCCGCCTCAATGGCGACCGCGAGGTTCTCTTTTACCTTGGGCTGGCCGATGAACTCCTGCAAGCGCTGCGGTCGCAGCTTGAGCTCGAAGGAAGCGTCGTCCTCCACCGGCGCGGCGGATACGATGCGCTCGCGATTGTCAGGATTCTCTTTGGGCACTCTGGGGCGATAGTAAGACGAAAGTGGCCGCGAGGCAATCAGCGGCGTCCCGGAAACATCCACAGTTCGATGACTCCGACATGGGCGCCGCCGAGGCTCTCGGGATCCAGCCATGTCAGCCGGCGACCGAACCACTCTGTCTCGCCCACTGTCTTCAAGTGTCCCTTGCTCCGGCCGATGCTGCGGGTTTCGATGAGGAGTGCTACGGGCGAATCTCCATATTTATCTATGTGCTGTCCTAACCATGACTCCGAAGCGAGTGGAGTCGCAAGAACAACTGGGGGCCCTTCGAAAATTGCCAGTCGCGCCCCGAAAGCCCTGTCGGTGGCCGTAACTGCGTTTTTCCACCCATATGCCTTTCGAAACTTCTTAATCGCCGCATTCAAGTCCTTCACCCCAATCACCACCGCCGCCACGCCGGTCAACTCCGTTCCGCTCACCGACGGGCTCGGCTTCACGCGGTTGCTTCGCGGCGTCAGGTCATGGATGAAGAACGGCAGCGTCGAGCCGCGCTCGCCATCCATCACCGCACCCGTCTCCCAGCGGATCTGCGTTCCGTCGGGTTTTTTGCGCTCGCCGGGAAATGGACCCTCGGCCTTGAAGCCGGCTTTCTTAAGTCGCTCGACTTCCGCCTTGATGTCGCTCACCTCGACCGCCCACGCGCACGGGCCGGCGTTGCCGCTCATCTGCTTGCCCCAGGACTGATCCGCCGGCATCGGCTTCGCCGGCTCCACCGGCGCAATTAGCTCCAGGTACGACCCATCATCGAATCCCAGCAGCGCCATGTGCGTCACCGTCTTGTGCGGGCCGCCGTACTCGGTTGCCAGTCCTACCGAGGCGAATTGCTGGCGCATCTTGTCCAGGTCGGAGCCGCAGAAGCTGGCGTGATCCACCTGCAGCGTTTGACCCTCAGCCAGTACCGAAGCCAGAAGGAGAGCAAAAATGAGCTTGAACACTCGGCCTCTCAGGGCACGCATTATCGTCTGAAGCCCGGAGGCGAGGGAAGGGGGAGGGCGAGTTACTGCAGCACGATGCCCGAGCCCTGACAGGTCGCAAGAGTACCGTCAACCGCGTAGTAGAGCACGCCGGAGGCGTTGGAACAAAAGGCGCGCGAGCCGCTGGCACCAGGGGTGAGCGGCACAGCTCCGCTGTTGTAAGAGGAGATGGGAGCGCCGGCGCAATTGGCGAGGGAAAAGGTGTAGCCGGCCTTGGTGCCGGAAGCCAGCTGGCTGTCGAGAATTCCGGCGCTGGTGGAGGAGACCGACGCACCGGGTCCCAGATCGCTAATCGTGCAGGTGTAACCAATCGAGGGATAGGTCTGGGCATAGGTGGTTTCCGCCGTGCTCATGGTACGCACCGAGCTGATGGCCGAAGCCTCGTTGGCGGCAATCTTGGAGCGAATGAGGTTGGGAATGGCGATGGCAGCGATAATCAGGATGATCGCGACCACGATCAGCAGTTCAATTAATGAAAAACCTTTGCTCCGCGACATCGCTTCTGCCTCCCAGCCAGGAAAGGGGCCGCACCATGATAGAGCGCTGTTGGCGGAGTAATAAAGGGAGGGTACTTCAACCGACAATATCCTGAGAGAGGACCCGATTGTCTCGCGCTACGAGCTAATTGGGCAAGTTACCCCGGTACTAGCACCGAGGTCACGGCTCGTTGCGGGTGGCCCCGAGCTCGGCAAGTATCTGCTGCTCCACCGGTTGACCATTCTCATAGACGGTGCGGATGAGGCGCATACGGCTGCTGCGGGTGCGCGCCATGGCGGAGGCGATGTCGAACTCACGGAAGGAGGCGATCATCTGCCACTTGCCCTCGTCGAGTACCCAGATTTCATACTGTTCCAGCCGAGCCATAAAAACCCTCAACCACAGAGGACACAGAGGATACGGAGGATAATTTCGGAAAGCGGTTCGGCCCAGGTTTGGGCCGGTTTGCGGAAAAAGCGATCCCGCCGGGTCCAGGTCTGCTTCTTCTTGCTCTCTGTGCCCTCTGTGGTTAGAACTATTCTTCTTCCTCGCTGATGGCGCCGCCGCGCTCCTTCTTCGCCTGTTCGATGATCTTTTCCTGCTGCAGGGCGGGAACGATGTCGTAATGGTCCATCTCCATGTTGAAGGCGCCACGGCCCTGGGTCATGGAGGTGAGGTCGACGCCGTAGGTCAGCATCTCGGCCATGGGAACCTCGGCTTTGACCACGGTGCGTCCGGACTTGTTGTCCATACCCTGGATGCGCCCGCGGCGCGAGTTCAGATCCCCCATGATGGAGCCGGCAAACTCGTCCGGCACCTCGATCTCGACGCGCATGATGGGCTCCAGCAGCGTCGCCCGGGCCACTTCCATGGCTTTCTTGAAGGCGATGCGGCCGGCGGTCTTGAATGAGAGTTCGTTCGAATCCACGTCGTGATAGGAGCCGTCATAGAGCACGACTTTGAAGTCAACCACCGGATATCCGGCAAGGAAGCCGCGCTGGGCTGCCTCCACGATGCCCTTTTCCACCGCAGGGATGAAGTTCTTGGGGATGGCGCCGCCGAAGATCTCGTTGACGAACTCGAACTTGCCGCCACGCGGCAGGGGCTCCATCTTGATCTTGCAGTCGCCATACTGGCCGTGGCCGCCGGTCTGTTTCTTGTGGCGTCCCTGCACGTCGGCCTTGCCGCGGATGGTCTCGCGATACGGCACCTTGGGCGCCTTGAGGTTGACCTCGGTGTGATAGCGCTTCTTCAGCTTGGAGACGATGACTTCGATGTACTGCTGGCCGGTGCCGGCGATCAGGAATTCCTTGGTTTGTTCGTCGCGGAAGAAGCGCAGCATGGCGTCCTCTTCCATCAGCTTGTGAATGCCGTTGGAGAGCTTGTCTTCATCGGCGCGGGTCTTCGGCTCGATGGCAAAGGTAATGGCCGGCTCGGGCAGCGAGACCTTCGGATATTGAATCGTTCCCGCCTTGTCGCCCAGCGTATCGCCGGTGAGTGTGTCGCGCAGCTTGGCCACAGCGCCGAGGTCGCCGGCGCGCAGCTCGTTCACCGGCACCATGTTCTTGCCCTGCATGATGGAAATGTGGGCCAGCTTCTCCGAGCTTTGGCGAGTGAAATTCTGCAGCGTGGCGTCGTTTTTCACTACGCCGGAGTAGACCTTGAAATAAGTGATGCGGCCGGCAAAGGGATCGTTCTGAGTTTTAAATACCAAGGCGGAAGCGGGCTCGCTGTCGGCGACCTTGCGGGTCGGAGGCTCGCCATTGTTGGGCGAGGGAGCGCCCTTGACCGTTCCGCGCTCGACCGCGCTGGGCAGGTAGTCGTTAATGAACTGCAGCAGGCGGTCGGCGCCGATATTGCCGAGTCCCGAGGTGAAGAGCACGGGGAAGATGCGATCTTCGCGGATGGCTTTCTTCATGCCATGCACCAGGTGCTCTTCGCCAATGGTGCCCTTGTCGAAGAACTCTTCCATGAGGGCGTCGTCGCCCTCGGCGATCAATTCCACCAGCTTCTCGTGTCCCGCCTTGGCCGCATCGGCTAGATTTGCCGGGATGTCACCTTCCTTGCCCTGGCCGTTGCCCCCCATTTCATAGGTGTAGGCCTTCATGTTGATCAGGTCCACCACGCCGCTCAGGTTCTTCTCGCTGCCGATGGGGATCTGCACCGGAACGACAGTGCGACCAAAATTCGCGGTGGCGGACTCCAGCATCCGGTTCGCGTCTGAGCGCTCGCGGTCCATGCGCGCGCCCACGACCACCCGCGGCAGATTGAACTCTTCCGCGTACTGCCAGACCTTCTGGGTGACGACTTCCACGCCAGCCACGCCGTCCACCAGCACCAGCACGCTCTCGACCGCCGGCATGGCCAACTTGGCTTCGTGGACGAACATGTTGAACCCGGGTGTATCCACCAGGTTCTGCTTCATCTGCTTCCACTCGGCGTAGGCCACGGCGGTGGAGATGGTCATCTTGCGGGCGATTTCTTCTTCGTCGTAGTCGGTTGTGGTGGAACCGTCGTCCACTCGGCCGAGTCGCTGCGTGCTCCCCGCGGTGTAGAGCATAGCGGAGATCAGCGAGGTCTTGCCCGAGTGGCCGTGGCCCACCACCGCTACATTACGGATGTTGGCGCCTTCATAGACTTTCACGAGTGCACTCCTTCAGGCCGAGGGCACCGTTCGCGCCGAGACTGGCGCGCCGGGAATCCCGGCACATTTCTCACCCCCGACCTGGAGAACCGGCGGATTGATGCTCCTGCGGAATACAGGGCGTGCGGCGGCGAGGTCTGAAAACGCAAATGATAACACTGTGGAAATAATTGCCTCAAGGACGCGCAGCAGCCCGAACACCCAAATGCGGAGGACGCAGAGACACCATCGCCGCAAGATGAACACTGCTACACGCGGATCAGCCTGGAACCCAGGCCCACGAGGAAGAATGAAATCCGGGTCACCCGCGTTAGTCAGAGGTCCAACTTCTCTACTCCCTCCGCGCACTCTTTGTCCTTTGTGTTGGGTTTTAAGGCAGCTCTGAATCGTTTAATATGGAGAGAGGCGGGATGCAGTGGATGGCGTCCGGCGAGCATCCAGTGGGGTCCAAATGCATCTAACCATTCAGACACTCGGAAAAAGGTCCTGATCTTGATGACGAAGCGCTTGTTACGCTTGGCGTTTTTCTTACTGCTGGCGGCCTGCGGCACGCTGGCTCTGAGGGCGCAGAACGACACCTCCGCCCTGCATCCCCCCAAGGGCGCAAAGGTCGCCATTGTGATCTTTGAGGACTTGCAGTGTCCCGACTGCGCCCGCGCCGAACCTCTGATCGAGGAAGCCTCCAAGGCCTATGGCATTCCTATCGTCCGCTATGACTTTCCGCTGCCCATGCACAATTGGTCGATGGACGCCACCATCATGGCTCACTACTTCGGGAGTAAATCGGAGAAGCTGGGCGTGGACTTCCGCTCTTACATTTTCCAGAACCAGCCGCTGATTACGCCGCAGAACCTGCGTAGCTACGCGGAAAAGTTTGCCAAGGAACACAACACCGATCTGCCTTTTGTTCTCGATCCGCAGGGGAAGTTTGCCGCCGAGATCCGCGCCAGCAAGGACCTGGGGAATCGCATGGGGCTGCAGCACACGCCCACTCTCTGGGTGGTTAGCAGCGCCACCAAGGGTAGGCCGTTTGTTGAGGTGGTGGACCGGCGCGAGTTGTTCAACCTGATCGATGACATGCGCCGGCAGAACTAAGGCGTTGGTCCGCGCCCGGGGCACCGTCTGCTCGCCGACAATATGGCGGCAACTCACATAAAATAGTGCCTGTGCAGATCCAGGAGGGCACGATGCCGGATTCCGCGAAACCGGTTGGCGTCGGCGAAGACTCTCGCGTTCAGCGCGCCCTGGAACAGTTTTCCTCCCTGCTGGTTCCGGGCGAGACTCTCGAGTCCTATCCAGTGCAGCGGCGCATCTTTGCGCTTTCCCATCGGCGGTACCTGGTGGGTGCTACCAGCGGCCGCTTTATCGGAGTCCGCCGCCACATGTTCGGCGGGTTCGAGGTTGAGGATGTCCGCTGGCAGGACATCAAGGAGATTCACATCCGCGTCGGCATTTTGGGTGCCGACCTCACCATGGTGGCGTTGGCAACCCCTGACCTCGCGGTTGCGGGACAGATTCGCCGCGTGTTCTTTGAGGGCTTGCGCAAGGAGCAGGCAGAAGCCGTGTATCGCATCTGCCAGGCGCAGGAGCAATCGTGGCGCGAAAAGCGCCGCATCCGCGAGCTCGAGGAATTACGCGCCCGCTCGGGTGGCATCCAGTTGGGCTCGTCTCCTACGGGAGCGCCGGCCGCAGCCTCCGATGGAGCTGCCGACCGCCTGCAGCAAGCCAAGGAGATGTTCGACAAGGGGCTCATCAGCGACTCCGAGTATGAATCGCTGAAAGCTCGCATCGTGAGCAGCCTCTAGGCTCCTTTGGTGGCGCCGGATCTTCTGTATCCTGCCTGGGTGGCACGGACCCGGACAGCCTTAGCCCCGCTTCGAGTGGCGGGCTGCTGTCTTTTTGTCGAGCTTTGGTTTCGGCCGGGTGCGCATCAGGACTTCACGCTGGTGAGCGAAGTGGGCGTCAATGGCTGCGTCATCGTCCGCCAAGTTCAAGGGAAACCAGATATTGATGCGATAGCTGAACGGCTCCGCCTGCTCCAGCCCGATCAGAGTGACTCTGCCATCCTTGATCTCATGCCTCTCGAAGTCATAACGCGAGGCAGCGGTTTCTGGAGTCCAGTGCTCCTCAAACACGCGATCCTTGCGCTGCAGGAATGCGAGTTCCCGATGGCGTTTGAAGATAGCTGCAAAGCGCCGCCGCAGTTCCGAGTCGGCGGCATCCCGGAGCGCGATCAATTCAGACGTGGCGATTGGCAAGTCCATAGTCACTGCGCCTTCGGCCGCGATTTCCTCCGCTCATAGAGGTAGTACCCCAGCACCGCCAGACCGGTCACGGCTCCGGTTATCACCATTCCAGCATAGTTGCGCTTTGAGAGTTGCGATCCCAGGATAAGGCTGGAAATCAATGCCGGCGAGCGCCCCAGCCCGGAGATCACCACGAATTCCCATAGCCCCAGGGTAGAGAGTCCCGCTCCGTAGCAAAGGGCGTCCTTCGGAGTTCCCGGAACGAGGAAAAGCAGGAACGTGGCAGACTTGCCGCGTGCGCTCTCCATTAGATGGTCAACCTTATCGAGAGTGCTGCGGCCGAGCAGTCTCTCCAGCACCGGGCGGCCGACGATACGCGCGAAGTAGAAGTTAAAGGCCGAGCCCAGCATGATTCCCAGCAAGGAATACAAAAAGCCTCTCCACACCCCGAAGACATAGCCGGCCGCAAACTGGGTGATCTCGCCGGGAATGATGAAGATCACCACCTGCAGGAACTGAATCCCAATGCATAACAGGGGGCCATTTCCGCCTTCGCGGCGCAGGTCCCCGATCAGGCGGTCCTTGTTGGACAGGCGGTGCAGCAGGCCCCAATGCCAGGTGGCCCAGGTTGCAATCGCGACGAACACCAATAGCAGCGCTCCGATGATGTAGTGAACCTTCGGACGCGCGGCTTCCAACGTGGCAGTGTCCGGCCCATCGGCGGGTGGAGGAGTTGCGTCGGATCGGGGCGGTGGCGAGCTTGGGTCCAAGGTGGTTTAACTTAATCCTCACGTTAGAGAGGCGGCGAGGTGGAGTCAAGCAGGTGTGGACCGCGGTAATTTCTTTGTCGATTGCTGCAATTTTTTGCGCAATTGCGGTTGCACAATTTTCGGGTAATTGACCCCCGAGATAACCTGCCCTATAACCGTTAGGCAATGTCCACCCCCGGAGTTCACAAGCCCCCTTCGAATGCCAGATACCAATCGCTCCGCGAAGCGTTGCGCACGCTGCTGCACAGCTCGCGAACCGCGGCGGGGGCTCCGATTCCTCGCACCGCGTCCGAACTCACGCCGCTGGTTGAGGCGGAAGGCTTCGTGGTTGGGCCGCGCGACGTCGAAGCCATGCTGCGCGATCTGGCCGAGAGCGGCGAGGTGATCGCCATCGACGAAAACGCCGGATATCGCTGCGTGGCGTAGTTCGGCTCATCCACTCATAGTTCCTGCGAGTTCGAATTCACTTTTTGTCCGCCTGGTTGCGCCGAAGGACACGCCACCCGCACCCGCTTCGTCCCGGCTGAGTTGGTGTTATTCGGCTTCCAACCCTTACGAGAGCCTCCGGTCACATTTTCAATTACCAGGGCATGAGCAGCGCGTCTCCCCGACAACGCCGTTCAACGGCGATCGTTGTGGGGAGGTCGACCGATGCTCCGCCAACTGGTACTGCGGTCAGCTGCTCTCGTCGTATTCACTGCCTTCGTGCAATATCTTGCGCCTGCCCAGCAGCTCGGGCCGTGGCTCGACGCGCAGCCGCTCTCTCCCCAGCTTGCCCGCCTGTTGCCGCGCGCGCAGGAGGGTTACATCGCCGAAGAGGTCAAGCTCGCTGATGCCTTCCATCAAGGGCGCGGAACCGAGGCCAATCCGCAAATGGCGGCTTATTGGTATGCGCGCGCCGCCGGCATGGGCGACTCCTACTCGCAGGTGCAGCTGGGGAATCTCTATCTCTCAGGAAACGGCGTTGAAGCCAATCAAACCGAGGCGTTCAAGTGGTATGCCCGCGCCGCCGCGGAGGGCTCGCCTGCCGGCGAACATAATCTCGCGTTTCTCTATGCCAGTGGCAAAGGCACGACCCAGGACCTGAGAGTGGCTGAGCACTGGTACCGGCAAGCGGCGGAGAAGCATTTCGCGCCTTCGGAGCTGGCGCTGGGAATCATGTACCTCGAAGGCCGTGGCGTGACGCGTAACAACGAGGAGGCTATGAAGTGGATCCACCGCGCCGCCGCGCACAACAACACCGATGGGTGGTTCGTGCTGGGCAACCTGCTCAATGAAGGCTCGGTGGTGAGAGTGGACGAGCGCGAGGCCGCGAGGTGGTACGAAAAGGCGGCGAAAGCGGGGCATCCGGGGGCGCTCAACAATCTGGGGCTGCTCTATATCTACGGCAACGGCGTGACCCGGGACTACGCGAAGGGCTTCCGGCTGCTGCATGCCGCCGCCGAAGCGCGCAACCCGATCGCTTGCCGCAACCTGGCGCGTCTGTACATGGAAGGCGTGGGTACGCCGGTTGATCTCTCTTCCGCGATCCTCTGTCTGATGCTGGCAGCGGAGGCTGATCCGGAGTCAGCCGCATCACTTGCGCGCCTGCAGCCGTTGGTCGATCCGGTGGGATGGCAAAAGGCGCGAGAACTCGCCGAGCAATGGCACGCGCAGCACCCCGGCCCCTGGCTTTCGCAGAAGATGGAGCCGGTGAGCGAGATCGGGCAGCTGAAGGCCCCGAACTAGGGCCAGTAAGTCGGTGACTTGTATCACAGGTGCTGCGCCAGCCGTCGGGTACCTTGAAGGCGATGGCAACGCAGCTCATCCCGGTGGAGGAGGTAATCGCGACTGCCCGGCCCACGCCGCTTCCACGCAAGAAGCTGGTGCGGCGCGAGGCTCCGGATCGCTCGCAGCGCTATCGACGTGGCTTCCAGGCGGCTTTTGTCCTCCTCAACGTCGCCATCGGCGTTCAGTTTTGCGGATTCGTTCGCTACTGCGAGAGCGGCGGTGCGTCGCGCTTTGTGGCGCGGCCGGCGGGCGTAGAGGGCTGGCTGCCGATCGCCGGCCTGATGAACTGGAAGGTGTTTCTACTTACCGGCGGCGTGTCCAGCGTTCATCCTGCGGGCATGGTGCTGTTCGGCGCGTTTGCCGTCATCTGCCTGCTCTTCCGCAGAGCGTTTTGCAGCTGGCTCTGTCCCATCGGAACGCTGTCGGAATACCTCTGGAAGCTCGGCCGCCGGCTATTGGGCCGCAATCTCGTTGCTCCGCGCTGGCTCGACATTCCGCTTCGCGGCTTGAAGTACCTGCTGCTGGGATTTTTCGTGAATGCGGTGTGGACGATGTCGGCGCAAGAGATTGCCTCGTTCATGCGAAGTCCTTACGGCGTCATCGCCGACGTGAAGATGCTGAACTTCTTCAGAGATCTATCCCAGACGGCGGCGATTGTGCTGTTCGTGCTGGCTATGCTTTCGCTGCTGGTGCAGAACTTCTGGTGCCGCTATCTGTGCCCTTACGGCGCGTTCCTCGGGATCATCTCGTTAGGGAGCCCGGCGCGCATCCGCCGCAATCCGCAGGCATGCATCGACTGCGCCAAGTGCGCCAAAGCCTGCCCGGCCGCGTTGAAGGTCGACAAGCTGCTGCAAGTGCGCTCCGCCGAGTGCACCGGCTGCCTGGAGTGCGTCGCGGTTTGTCCCGCCGAAGGCGCCCCGCAGCTAACGCTGCCGGCGCGCCGCCGTCTGCCCGCCTGGGCACTGGCGGCGGGAATCGCTGCAATCTTCTTCGGCGGCGTTGGCTACGCCAAACTCACCCATCATTGGAACAGCTCCGTCCCGGGGCAGGTGTATCTTGAACTGATTCCAGAGGCGAATGCTGCGTCGCACCCCATGCCCGGCGACCTCCAGCGCTAGACTGGTGACTCAACTCATACGCTCATAACCCGAAATCAGGCACAATAGAGGGTTTGGCGGCTCACGCCGCCGAGCGCGAGGAACTGCACTCATGGCAAATGGCAAGAAGGGCGTTATCGGCATTCTCACCGGCGGTGGCGACGTCCCCGGACTGAATCCCGCAATCCGCGCGGTCACCATCCGCGCTTTGCGCGAAGGCTATAAGGTCCTTGGCATCCATCGCGGCTGGGCCGGGCTGGTGGACATCGTGCGCGAGAAGGACTACGACAACTCGCCCAACTTTCACGAGCTCGACGAAGAGTCGGTCAACCGCGCTGGCCGCACCGGCGGCACCTTCCTGCACACCTCGCGCACCAATCCGGGCAAAGTGAGCAAGAGCAGCGTGCCCGAGCACCTGCGGTCGCAGTTTTCAGCGGAGAAGAACGACCTCACCCCGGAAGTGCTCAAGACGCTCGACTGGCTGGGCATCGACTATCTCATCCCCATCGGCGGCGACGACACGCTCAGCTACGGAGTGCGCCTGTTCAAAGAGGGAGCCAAGGTGGTTGCCATCCCCAAGACGATGGACAACGACGTCCCCGGCACCGACTACTGCATCGGCTTCGGCACCTGTGTCACCCGCACGATTCAACTGGCCAACAGCCTGCGGACCTCGGCCGGGTCGCACGAGCGCTTCCTGGTACTGGAAGTCTTCGGACGCTATGCCGGCTTCACTGCTATGCTGCCCACCATGGCGGGCGCAGCCAACCGTTGCGTGATTCCGGAGCATAAGTTCAACATCGAGCAACTGACGGAACTGCTGGTCGCGGATCGGCGCAAGAATCCCAGCCGCTATTCGGTGGTGCTGGTTTCCGAGGGCGCCATGTTCGAGGGCGGCGAAATGATCTTCGAGCAGGAGACCACCGACGCCTACGGGCACAAGAAGCTCGGAGGCATCGGCGACGTGGTTTCGGAAAAACTGAAGGAACTCTCCGCGAAGTTCAACAACGGCAAGAAAATCGACACCATCAACCAGAAGCTGGGCTACCTGGTGAGGGGCGGCGAGCCCGACGCGCTCGACTCCATCGTGCCCATGGCCTACGGCAATCTGGCTC
>Ga0335076_10005846_pt1 | contig 12410 bp, 8 predicted proteins | sample Lox_Sample_25_FD_206717 | JGI IMG/M metagenome (GOLD analysis project Ga0335076, IMG submission 206717) | Soil microbial communities from Loxahatchee National Wildlife Refuge, Florida, United States - Lox_Sample_2.5 | ecosystem: Environmental > Terrestrial > Soil > Wetlands | place: USA: Florida...
GCGATCCGGAGCGTCCCCTGGACCTTGGGCCAGTCCTCGGCGCGGGCGGGCACCGCCGCCGGCAGCCGGTCCACCGAGAGCTCGGCGTGGACGTCCTGGGCGTCGCTCGCGAGCGCGGCGGAGAGGTGCAGGTCGAAGGGCAGCCCCGGGCCGATCCCGTCCGCCCGGAGGTCGAGGTCCCGGAGCGCCAGGCTCGCCTCCTCCTTCCCGCCGCTCCGGTCGATCACCCGGATCGCGGCCCCGTCGATCCGGAGGGAGCGCACCGCCACCGCCGGGGCAGCCTCCGGTGGGCCGGCAGGGGTCGGGGGAGGAGGGGGAGGCCTCGCGCCGCCGGGCCTCGCGCCCGGCCTCGCCTCCGGCTTCGCCCCGAGCCCCTCGTAGCTCCAGCTCCCGTCGCGCGCCCGCACCAGGTTGACGGCCGGCCGCACCAGCACCACCGAGCGGACGTCGATCTCCTTCCCCAGCGAGCGGAGGAGCGGCCAGAGCCCCACCTCGACGTCGAGCGACTCCGCCTCGACCAGCGGCGGCTCGCCCGGGCGCCCGGCCACCGCCAGCCGGGAGAGGCCGACGCGCGGGTTGGGGAAGAGCGCCAGGCGCGCCCCGGCCATGGTGACGTCGCGGCCGAGGGCGGCGGAGGCGCGGGGGAGGACCAGGTCGGTCACCCGGCCGGTCACCGCGCTCGAGCCGAGCAGGAGGGCGAGGACGGCGACGAGGGCGACGGCCACGCCGAGGAGCGCGGCCAGGGCGAGGGCGATCCTTCGCCAGGGGGAGCGGGGGGGCATGGGGCGAGCCTCGGGCGGCGAGGGGAGGTCGGGCAACGAACCTGGCGGGTGCACCGGGCGAGCGCGCGCCTCAGACCGCCGCGGACCGCTCGGCGCGGCCGGGCGCCGCGCGGCGGCGCCGCTCGTGGGCCGCCAGGACCGGGGCGAGGTGCTGGCCGGTGAAGCTCTCCCGGACCCGGGCGACCTCCTCCGGCGTCCCCTCGGCGATCACCCGCCCACCCTCGTCGCCGCCCTCCGGGCCGAGGTCGACCACCCAGTCCGCGCACTTGATCACGTCCAGGTTGTGCTCGATCACCAGCACGGTGTTGCCCGCCTCCACCAGCCGGTCGAGCACGTGGAGGAGCCGCTTCACGTCCTCGAAGTGGAGGCCGGTGGTGGGCTCGTCGAGGATGTAGAGGGTCTTGCCGGTGCCCACCCGGGCCAGCTCGCGGGAGAGCTTGATCCGTTGCGCCTCGCCGCCGGAGAGGGTGGGGGAGGGCTGCCCGAGCTTGATGTAGCCGAGCCCGACGTCCTCCAGGGTGCGGAGGATGCGCGCGATCTCCCGGTGGTTCTGGAAGAGCTCCGACGCCTCGGCGACCGAGAGGTCGAGCACCTCGGCCACGTTCTTCCCCTTGAAGGTCACCCGGAGGGTCGCCTCGTTGAAGCGCTTGCCGCCGCAGACCTCGCAGGGCACGAGCACGTCGGCGAGGAAGTGCATCTCCACCAGCTTCATCCCGTCGCCCTGGCAGGCCTCGCAGCGTCCCCCCTTCACGTTGAAGCTGAAGCGGCCCGGGGCGTAGCCGAAGGCGCGGGCCTCCGGGGTCTGGGCGAAGACCTCCCGGATCCCGTCGAAGAGCTTGGTGTAGGTGGCCGGGTTGGAGCGCGGGGTCCGGCCGATGGGCTGCTGGTTGATGTCGATGACCTTGTCGATCAGGTCGGCGCCCTGGAGCCGCTCGTGCTTCCCCGGGACCTCGCGGGTCCCGTAGTGGTGGCGCATCAGGGCGGGGCGGAGGACGGCGTTCACCAGGGTGGACTTGCCCGCCCCCGAGACCCCGGTCACGGCCACCAGCCGCCCGAGGGGGAAGGAGACCGTCAGGTCCTTGAGGTTGTTCTCCCGCGCCCCGACCACGGTGATGGCGCCGTGGTCCGCCGCGCGACGCCGCTCCGGGACCGGGATCTCCCGGCGGCCGGAGAGGTAGGCGCCGGTGAGGGAGGCCTGGTTCCGCTTCACCTCGGCGGGCGAGCCCTGGGCGACGATCTCGCCGCCGTGGGCCCCGGCCCCCGGGCCGAAGTCGACGAGCCAGTCCGCCTCCTCCATCGTCTCCTCGTCGTGCTCCACGACGATCACCGAGTTCCCCACGTCGCGCAGCCGCTTCAGGGTGGCGAGGAGCTTGCCGTTGTCGCGCTGGTGGAGGCCGATGGAGGGCTCGTCCAGGATGTAGATCACCCCGGTGAGCTCCGAGCCCATCTGCGAGGCGAGCCGGATCCGCTGGCTCTCGCCGCCGGAGAGGGAGGGGCCGGGGCGGTCGAGGGTCAGGTAGCCGAGCCCCACGTCGAGGAGGAACTTGAGCCGGTTGCGGATCTCCTTGAGCAGCTCGTCGGCGATCTTGGCCTCGCTCCCCGCCAGCCCCAGGCTGGAGAGCCAGCCGTGGGCCTCGACGATGGTCAGCCGGGAGAGGGCGACGATCCCCTTCCCCCGGATCTCGACCGCCCGGCTCTCCGGCTTGAGCCGCTCGCCGCCGCAGGTCTGGCAGGGCTTGTCGGAGAAGTAGCGCATGTAGTAGCGCCGCATCGCCTCGGAGCCGGTGGACCGGAAGCGCCGGTAGAGCTGGTTGACCACGCCCTCCCACTCGATGCGTCCCCGGCCGTTCCCGGCCGCCTCGGTGCCGAGCAGCACCAGGTCGCGGTCCTTCTTGGGGAGCTTGGCCCAGGGGACGTCCAGCTCGAGCCGGAGCGACCGGGCCAGGTGCTCGACGAACTCGAAGGTCCAGCCCTCCCCGCGCTCCATCCCGCTCGCCCAGGGCTCGACCGCCCCCTCGCGAATGGTGAGCGAGGGGTCGGGGACGATCAGGTCCGGATCCATCTCCGCCCGCGTCCCCAGCCCCTGGCAGTCCGGGCAGGAGCCGAGCGGAGAGTTGAAGGAGAAGGCCTGCGGGGCGAGCTCGCCGAAGGAGAGGCCGCAGGCGTGGCAGGCGTTGAGCTCGGAGTAGAACCGGTCGTGCTTCTTGTACTCCACCGGGTCGATCCCCGGCCCGACCCGCTGCTCCTTCTCGGCGTCGGCGACGATCAGCGTCCCCTTCCCCTCGCGCAGCGCGGTCTCCACCGAGTCGGTGAGGCGCGGCCGGATCCCCTCCTTCACCACCAGCCGGTCGACCACCAGCTCGATGTCGTGCTTCAGCTTCTTGTCCAGCGCCAGCCGCTCGGTGAGCTGGTGGATCATCCCGTCCACCCGGACCCGGGCGAAGCCGCGCTTCTGGACGTCGCCGAGGAGCTCCCGGTACTCGCCCTTGCGGTCCTGCACGAGCGGGGCGAGCACCAGGATCCGCGACCCCTCGGGCAGCTCGAGGATCGACTCCACGATCTGCTGGGCGGTCTGCTTCCCCACCCGGCGCCCGCAGGACGGGCAGTGCTGCACGCCGATGGAGGCGTAGAGGACGCGGAGGTAGTCGTGGACCTCGGTGATCGTCCCCACCGTCGAGCGGGGGTTGTTGGAGGCCGCCTTCTGCTCGATGGAGATGGTGGGGGAGAGCCCGCGGATCGTGTCGTACTTGGGCTTCTCCATCTGCCCGAGGAACTGCCGGGCGTAGGAGGAGAGCGACTCGACGTAGCGGCGCTGCCCCTCCGCGTAGAGGGTATCGAAGGCGAGCGACGACTTCCCCGATCCCGAGACCCCGGTGAAGACCACCAGCCGCTTCTTCGGGATCTCGAGGTCGACGGACTTGAGGTTGTGCTCGCGGGCCCCCTTGACGGTGATGACCTCGGGCTCGCTCATGGAAGGCGTTTCTTAACGGAACCCTCCGACGTTGGCCAGCGGAGGGGGGAAGGTGGTAGGACCGGAGGGGTGCGGCCGGGAGAGCATCCGGAGGAGCGGCGGGCGCGCGCCCGGCGGCGGGCGCGCCTCCTGCTCTTCGCCTCCGCCGGACTCTTCGGGCTCTCCGCGTCGCTCGCCAAGCTCGCGGCCGAGCGCGGGATGGGCGGGGGGCCGCTCACCCTGGTCCGGTTCTCGCTCGGGCTGACCTTCGTGGCGACCCTGTTCCGCCTGCGCCCCGGGACGTTCCGGCCGGTCCGCCGCTGGCTGCTGGTCTCCCGGGGGCTCTTCGGCGGTGCCTCCGCCCTCCTCTACTTCCTGGCGATCGCCCGGATCCCGGCCGGCGAGGCCACCCTCCTCAACAACACCTTCCCGATCTGGGCGGTCCTCCTCTCCTTCCTGGTCCTCGACGAGCGCCCCACCCTGCACCTGGCGCTGGCGCTCGCGGTGGCCAGCGCCGGGGTCTACCTGGTGCTGGGCGGAGGGGCGCTCGCCTTCGGCCTCGGGGTGGGTGCCCTGCTCGGCCTCGCCTCGGGCGTCCTGGGAGGCGTGGCGGTCACCAGCATCCGGGCGCTCCGGGGCACCGACAACGCCCCGACCATCTTCTTCGCCTTCTCGGTGGGCGGCTTCCTGCTGTCGCTCCCCTTCGCGGCCGGGCCCTGGCCGGCCACGCCGTGGGGCTGGGCGGCGGCGCTCGGGGTGGGGGTGGCGAGCTTCCTCGCCCAGCTCTCCATGACCGAGGCCTACGGCGCCCTCTCGGTGGCCGAGGCGGCGCTCTGGCACCAGCTCACCCCCATCGCCAGCTACCTGTGGGCCCTGGGGGTGAACGGGGAGCGGGTCGGCTGGGCCACGGCGGTGGGCGTGCTCCTGGGCGTGGCCGGGATCTTCTACGGCAGCGTCCTCGGCCACGCGCCCCGGGAGGCCCGCTCGCCCGAGGCCGCCCTGGCCGCCGGCCTGCCCGCCGAGGAGCCGTAGGGGTGCCGGCCACGGCCCGCGCGCGGCTCCTGGCTCGCCTGGAGCTGCTCGGAGCGGCGCTCGCCTTCGGGCTGATGGCGGTCCTGGCGCGGCGGCTCTCCCGGGGGCCGGCGGCGTTCGGGGCCGGGCAGCTCACCGTGATCCGGTTCGTGGTCGGGGCGGCGGTCTCGCTCGCCGCCTTCCGCCTCCGCCCCGGCCTCTACCGGCCGCACAACCGCCGCCTGCTCTGGACCCGGGGGCTCTCCGGCGGGATCGTGGTGGTCCTCTACTTCCTCGCCCTGGCCCGGATCCCGGCCGGCGAGGCAGGGATGCTCTACAACCTCTTCCCGGTGATCGCCACCGCTCTGAGCGTGCGCGCGTTCGGGGAGCGGCCCACCGTCCACCTGGTCCTGGCGCTCCTCGTCGCCACCCTGGGGGTGGTCCTGGTGCTGGGGAACGGCTCGCTCCGGCTCGGGCTCGGGGCGGGCGAGGCCCTGGCGGTGGGGGCGGCGGTCTTCGCCGCCGTCTCGGCGGTGGTGATCCGGGCGATGCGCGTCACCGACAACGCCCCCACGATCTTCTTCTACTTCTGCCTGGGCGGGCTCCCGGTGGCGCTCCCCTTCGCGCTCTCCCCCTGGCCGGCGAACCCGGCCGCCTGGGCGGTGGCGGGGGTGATGGGGCTCTCCGCCTACGCCGCCCAGGTGCTCATGACCGAGGCCTACGGGGCGCTCTCGGTGGGCGAGGCGGCGGTCTGGCTCCAGCTGACCCCCCTGGCGCAGTATGCCCTGGCGGCCCTGCTGCTCGGGGAGGCCGTGACCGGGGCCGGGGCGCTCGGGATGGTGGTGGGGATCGCCGGGGTCGCCTACGGCACCACCCTCGGGCACCGGCCGCCGGGAGGAGCGAGGACATGACCGAGGCGCTGGTGGTGCTGGTGAGCGCCCCCACCGCGGAGAAGGCGGCGGAGCTGGCGCGGGCCCTGGTGGAGGAGCGGCTGGCCGCCTGCGGGAACGTGGTGCCGGGCCTCCGCTCCATCTACCGCTGGGAGGGGAAGGTGCACGACGAGGCGGAGGCCCTCCTCCTCCTCAAGACCACCCGGAGCCGGCTCGAGCGGCTGCGCGAGCGGATCCTCGCCCTCCACCCGTACCAGGTGCCGGAGGTGCTGGCGCTGCCGGTGGAGGCGGGGTCGGAGGCCTACCTGGCCTGGCTCGCCGCCCAGACCGCCTGAGGGCCGCCCTCACTTCTTCCGGAAGAGGGCCTCGAGCGCGTCGCGGGGGTCCTCGGCCTGGGTCGGGGCGTCGCCGAAGAGCGCCCCGAGGGCGTTGCGGGCGGCGTCGGAGCGCCCCCGCCGGCGGGGGGCGCCGTCGCCGAGCTGGAACAGGTCGCAGGCGTTGGACGAGTCCTTGTCCACCACGTGCTCGGCGTGGGGCTCGCGGCACTGGTGCGCGGCCGACTCGTCGTAGTGCTTGCAGTTGATGCAGCGGTGGAGGTCGGCGTCGCACTCCGGGCAGGTGCTCCGCCGGCCCACCGGGCCGTCGATCCGGAGCACCGCGCCGCAGCCGTAGCAGCTCGTGGCCATGGCGGTATCATAGCCGGGACGCGCCCCTCCCTCATGCGGAAGCCCATCCCCTACGGCCGCTTCCTGCTCCTCGAGCGCATCGCGATCGGAGGGATGGCGGAGGTGTACGCCGCCATCCGCCGGGACGACCCGGCCGGCCGGCTGCTGGCGGTGAAGCGGATCCTGCCGACCCTGGCCGAGGACGCCGAGTTCATCACCATGTTCCTCGACGAGGCCCGCCTCGTGGTGCAGCTCGACCACCCCGGGATCGTGGCCATCCACGAGCTGGGCAAGCTCGGGGAGGGCTACTACATCGCCATGGACTACGTGGCGGGCCGGGACCTGCGCGCCCTCCTCGACCGGCTCCGGGGAGCGGGCGAGCGCCTCCCCGTCCCCCTCGCCGCCCTGATCGCCGCCCGCGTGGCGGATGCCCTCGACCACGCCCACCGGAAGCGGGACGCGCGCGGCGACGAGCTCCGCATCGTCCACCGCGACGTCTCCCCGGCCAACGTCCTGCTCGCCTTCGACGGCTCGCAGCGGATCATCGACTTCGGGATCGCCCAGGCGGCGCTTCGCACCCGGCGCCAGGATACCGTGCTGCGCGGGAAGTTCGGCTACATGAGCCCGGAGATGGTCAGGGGGCTGCCGGTCGACCGGCGCTCCGACGTCTTCGCCCTCGGGGCGGTGCTGCACGAGATGCTCACCGGGCAGAAGGTCTTCCGGGGGCGCTCGGAGCTGGCGGTGCTCGAGCGGGTGCGGAGCGCGGAGGTGGCGCCGCCCTCGGCGCAGCGCCCCGGGCTCCCCGCCGGCCTGGACGAGGTGGTGCTCCGCGCCCTGGCCCGCGAGCCGGAAGCCCGCTTCCCCTGGGCGAGCGAGCTGGCGGAGGCCCTCCGCCCCTTCGCCTGGGGCGCCGATCCCCCGGCCCTCGCCCGGCTCATGGCCACCACCTTCCCCGGCGAGCTCCGGGCCGAGCTGGACCGGATCGAGCGGGCCCGCGCCCAGCCGGCGCCCGCCGCCGCCGCGAGCCGCGAGCCGACCCAGGTCTTCCCGCTGACCCCCGGGGAGCCCCCGGCCCCGGACCCCGCCCCGGCCTCCCCCAGGGTCACCCCGCCGCCCGCCCCGCCGTCGGTGGAGCCCACCCTCCCGCGGTCCCCGCCGCCCCGCCGGACGGGGGCGGTCGGGCGCGCCGGCGTCGCCGCCGGCGTCGCCGCGGCCGCGGGGGCGATCGCCGCTGCGCTGGTCCTGGGCGCTTCGCGCCACGACCCGCCGGACCACCCGCCGCTCGCCTTCGCGCCGCCCGCCCCGGTCCAGGCGGCCGCGCTCCCCGCGGGCGCCGGCCGGTTGCTGGTCCAGGTCCGCACCGCCGCCACCCTCTACGTGGACGGCGCCGCGCATCCCCCGGCGCTCTACGTGGGCGAGGTGCGGACGGTGACCCTCCCCCAGGGAGAGCACCGGGTCGAGCTCCGGACGGAGGATGGGCGCCGCGCCGCCGCCACCGTGCAGATCCGGGCAGGCGAGAGCGCGGAGCTCCTCGGCGTCGACGTGCAGTGAGGGGCCCGGCCGCCCCGGGCGCTCAGGCCCGGAGGGCCATCTCCAGCGCGCCGAGGAGCTCGTCGCCGTGGGCCGGGCTCTCGGCCAGGTCGGCGGAGAGCACCGCCACGGTCTCGACGTCGAGCCGGATCCGCTCCCAGTCCTCGGGCGGGACGGCGAGGAAGGCGTCGACGATCCGCGGATCGAACTGCGTCCCGCGGCAGCGCACGATCTCCTCCTCCGCCTCCTGGAACGGCCGGGAGCGGCGGTAGGGCCGGTCGCTGGTGATCGCGTCCAGGGTGTCGACCACGTGGAAGATGCGGGCCCCGATGACGATGTCGTCGCCGCGCAGCGCCTTCGGGTAACCGGACCCGTCCCACTTCTCCTGGTGCTGGAGGACGATGGCGGAGGCCGGGCGGAGGTAGTCGACCCGCTGGAGGAGGGCCCACCCCAGCTCCGGGTGGCGCCGCATCTCGGTCCACTCCTCGCTGGTGAGGGGCCCGGGCTTGAGCAGCACCCGGTCGCGGACCCCGATCTTCCCGATGTCGTGGAGGAGGGCGCCGTGCTCGATCACCGTCAGGTCCGGCTCGGCGATCCCGAGCTGCTGCGCCAGCCGCCGGGCGTAGAGCGAGACCCGCCGCGAATGCCACTGGGTCTCGGCGTCCCGGTAGTCGAGGGCGGCGATCAGCCCCTCGAGCAGCGCCTGGGTGCGGTGCCGGACCATCTCCTCCAGCCGGAGGTTGATCTCCCGGAGCTGCCCGTTCTGCCGCTGTACCTCGGCGGTGAGCCGCTCGTTCTCCTGCCGGAGCCGGGCCGCCTCGGCCGCCTGGTGCACGGTGGCGAGGAGCTCCTGCTGGTGCCAGGGCTTCGAGATGATCCGGAAGACCTCGCCGGTGTTGACCGCCTGCAGCGCCACCCGGAAGTCCTCCGCCGCGGTGCAGAGGATCCGGACCGCCCCCGGCACCCGGGCCCGGGCCGCCTTGAGGAAGGAGACGCCGTCCATCGTCGGCATCATGTAGTCGGAGATCACCACCACCGGGGCGTCGGCCTCGAGGGCCGCCAGGGCCTCCTCGGGCCCGAGGTAGCAGCGGGGCTCGAAGCCGGCCGACTCCAGGATGCGCGAGAGGGCCCGGAGGATGAGCTCGTCGTCGTCGACGATCAGGACCCGATCGGCGGACATGGCCGGAGTAGAGCAGGCGCCCCGGGGCGGCGCAAGCCGTGGGGTCCTGGGAGGGCGCGCGCCGCGGGGTGCCTCCCTCGCGGCGCGCGCCGGGGCGGCGCAACCGCTCAGAAGCTCCCGAGGAACTCCTCGTTGGTGTCGAACTCGGAGAGCTTCTTGAGGAGGCGTTCCATCGCCTCCACCGGCTTCAGGGAGGCGAGGGCGCCGCGGAGCCGGCGGACCTTCTCGATCTCCTTCACCGAGAAGAGCTTCTCCTCCTTGCGGGTGCCGGTGGCGCCGATGTCGATGGCGGGGAAGATGCGGCGCTCGGCCAGCTGGCGCGAGAGCACGATCTCCATGTTCCCGGTCCCCTTGAACTCCTCGAAGATGACCTCGTCCATCCGCGACCCGGTGTCGATCAGGGCGGTGGCGATGATGGTGAGCGAACCGCCCTCCTCGGCCTTGCGGGCCGAGCCGAAGAGCCGCTTGGGGCGCTCCAGGGCGCGGGAGTCGACGCCGCCGGTCAGCGTCCGGCCGGAGGACTCCACCTCCTTGTTGTAGGCGCGCGAGAGGCGGGTGATCGAGTCGAGCAGGATCACCACGTCCTTGCCCCCCTCGACCAGGCGCTTGGAGCGCTCGAGCACCATCTCGGCCACGTGGATGTGCTCCTCGGTGGGGCGGTCGTTCGAGGAGCCGATCACCTCGCCCTTGATGTTGCGCTTCATGTCGGTGACCTCCTCGGGGCGCTCGTCCACGAGGAGGACCGTGAGGTGCACGTCGGGCCGGTTGGAGGTGATCGCCTGGGCGATCCGCTGCAGCATGATGGTCTTGCCGGCCTTGGGGGGCGAGGTGATGAGGCCGCGGGCGCCCAGGCCGATGGGGGCGATGAGGTCGAGCACCCGCCCGATCAGCTCGTCGGGCCGGGTCTCCATCACCAGCCGCTCGGTCGGGTCGGTGGCGGTGAGGTTGTGGAAGTGCGTCCGCCGCGCCACGGCGATGGGGTCGGTCCCCTCGAGCGTGTCGATCCGGGTCATGACGCGCTTCATGTTCCGGACGGCCGCCAGCCCCTTCACGTGCAGCCCGGGCTGGAGGTGGTTCCGGTCGACCATCCAGCGCGGGACCTCGACGTCGAAGGGCTGGGGGAGGTAGCTGCGCCGCGGGTCGCGGAGGTAGCCGTTGCCCTTCCCCTCGAACTGGAGCACGCCCTCGACCTCCTCGGTCACCTCGGGCTGCTGAGCGGCGCCGGGCTGCCCCTGCGCCGGGGCGCCGTTCTGGGCCGCGGCCGGGCCCGGCTGGCCGTTGGGGCCGGACTGGGGCGGTCCCCCGCCCGGGCCAGGCTGCTGGCCGCCACGACCCCGCCGCCCGCGGCGCCTGCGGCGCCGGCGCCCTGCGCCCTGGCCGGGCGCGCCGCCCGGCTGGCCCGGCTGGCCGGACTGCGCCTCCGCGCCTTCGGCCGGCGGCTGTCCGCCCTGCGACTGGGCCGGGGGGGTCTGCTGGGCCCCGCCCTCACCCGGGGTCGGGGTCTGCTCGTTCTCGCTCATGCTGTGTCTGCTCCGACCGCGGGACGGTCTCTCCCCCCAGCGGTCCCTTCTCGCGTCTGGATTCAGCGCTGCGCCCGGCCTGCCGGTCTCTCGGTGCGGTCCGGGCGCCGCCTCCCCCGATCCCGTCGCTGGCGCGCCGCGCGTGGATCGCGCAGCCTCAACTCACCGTCGCTGCCAGGGGCCGGTCGACCAGGGGTCGGTCTCCCCGCCGCCCTGGTCTTCTCTCACGGGCGGAGGCGAGACGCCCCCATGCATAGCAAAGATCCGCGGGAAGCGAAAGCTTCGTCGTGGCCCGGGCGGGTCCCGGCTCACCGGCCCGGCGCCGGGGGAGCCTCCACGGGGAGCCACTCCTCCGGCAGGGCCAGCACGGGGCCCAGCTCCGACAGCGCCGCCAGGGCGCGAAGCTCCGGGAGCGCGGACAGGAGCTCCGCCAGCACGGGCTCCGGGCGCTCCCCCACGAGCTCGGGGCCGAGCGCCGAGAGGGCGGCGGCCGGCCCGCCGCCCGCCCGCCGGATCTCGACCGGCGCGCCGGGGGGGAGCCTCGCCAGCTGGCGGGCGACGGCGAGGGCGTCGGTGAGCGAGCCCAGCCGGTCCACCAGCTTCCGGTCGAAGGCCTGCCGCCCGGTCCAGACCCGGCCCCCCGCGACCGCCTCGACCTCGGCGCGGGGGAGCTTCCGCCCCTCGGCCACCCGGTCGAGGAAGAGCGCGTAGAACGCCTGGATCTGCTTCTCCAGGGCGCCGCGCTCCGAGGGCGACCAGGGGCGGGCGAGCGAGGTGATCTGGGCGTTCTCCCCGCGGGTGAACGCCTCCCGGTGAACGGAGAGCTTCTCCATCAGGCCGGACAGGTCGGGCTTCACGGCGAAGACGCCGATCGAGCCGGTGAGGGTGGAGGGCTCGGCCACGATCGCGTCCGCTCCCGCCGCGACCAGGTAGCCGCCGCTCGCCGCCAGGTCGCCCATCGAGGCCACCACCGGCTTCCCCCGGCGCCGGGCGCGGGCCACCTCCCGCCAGATCAGGTCCGAGGCGAGCCCGTCCCCCCCGGGCGACTCCACCCGGAGGACGATCGCCCGCACCTCCCGGTCCTCGGCCGCGCTCCGGAGCTGGGCGGCGACGGTCTCCGCCCCGGCGATCCCGTCCACGCCGAGGAGCCCGCGCCGGCTCTTCCCCGGGGCGATCATGCCCTCCACCCGGACGATCTCGATCACCGGCGGACGCCCCCAGCGCTGGGCGGCGCGGAAGTCCGCCGGGTCGTAGCGGCCTCCCCCGTGTAGCGGCCGGCCGGCCAGCCCGCGCGCGAATCCCTCCAGCTCGTCCGGCCAGAGGGCCGCGTCCACCAGCCCGGCCGCCTTCGCCTCCTCGGCGGTGAAGAGCCCCTGGTCGACCAGGGCCCGTACGCGGTCGGGCGCGAGCCGCCGGTCCGCGGCCACGTCCCCCACGAACCGGTCGAAGACGTCGTCGAGGAGGGCGTTGGTCGCCTCCCGGGCCTCGGGGGAGGCGCCGCTGCGGACGAGCGGCTCGGTGGCGCTCTTGTACGCGCCCGCCTTCACCACCTCGAAGGCCACGCCGATCCGGGCCAGGGTGTCCTTGATGAAGAGCTGCGAGGAGGAGAGCCCGTTCACCAGGAGCGGCGCGCCCGGCGGCGCGGCCACGGCGGTGGCCGCGGTGGCGAGCCAGTACTCGCGCGTCCCCCCGCCGGTGAGGTACGCCACCACCGGCTTGCGCGCCCGGATCCGTCCGACGAGGGCCCGGAGCTCCTCCACCCGGCCGCCGCCCAGGGGGAGCCCGTCGATCCGGAGGAGGAGCGCGCCCACCGCCGGATCGTCGCGGACCTGGATCAGCCGCTCGACCAGGGCGCCGTAGGGATCCCGCTCCCCCACGGCGA
>Ga0335076_10005847_pt1 | contig 12410 bp, 15 predicted proteins | sample Lox_Sample_25_FD_206717 | JGI IMG/M metagenome (GOLD analysis project Ga0335076, IMG submission 206717) | Soil microbial communities from Loxahatchee National Wildlife Refuge, Florida, United States - Lox_Sample_2.5 | ecosystem: Environmental > Terrestrial > Soil > Wetlands | place: USA...
TTCGGCTATTATCAGTCTATTCATCGGAACTTGGTACCACAAGGGAATAAGGATTCAAGGTCAATCTCAAATCCTGCACACAAGTCCACGCCAATTCCGAATCGGGTGTCAAGGAATCACCTAAATCAAACAACATTCTTCCATGTGCATTACCATCCTTGAAATGCGGCACAAATACATAACCTTCTTGACTCACCAACTCACATTCCCTCGCAACGCTAATCGCCGTCAAGATATTGTCCCCTGTGCACATAATCCTCCGAATCCGTGCATCGCGTAGTTGAGCGAGCACCCCAGGTGTAGAAGGCTTGAGTTTATTCTCAAAGACGATGAAACCGAGGAATACGAGGTCGGATTCTGCTTCTTGGCGTTTCATGCGTAGCGCACGTTTATGGGAGATGGACTTTAAGCATTTTGTGGCGAGCGCGATCACACGGTAGCCATGGTGGGTATAATAATCAAGCATCTCATCGTAGTCAGAGGGGACTAATGTCAGCGTCCCTGCTAAAAATAACAAGAAAACAGAAGATAGGAGCGGGATGTTGATTGGGAGGTACAAGTTGATGGTTGGCAAATGTCGGGCATAATTTCGGGGGCTCCTTTGACGTAGACTTGTAATTCTTTTACACCTGATTTTCGAACGATGACACTCATCCTCCTCTTCGAGCTTTCAAATTCGAATATTCGGAGGAGATGTAACTCCAGATTCTTCGTCAGTCCCAGGTCTTAGACGGACATTTACCGAGCCCTCGGAGGCAGGAGGACGAACAGAGGGAAGACCTGTGCGTTCATTTCCTTCGCGGGTAACGTATCTTCCCCGCTGTACGGAGTCATCTTTATTCAATAATCCCATTTCATCGTCCTCCTTGACAATTGCTCCATCTCCTGCGTCCTGCACAAATTCATAAATACGTCCGCTTTCTTCGAACGTCCATCCAGTAAATTCAAACATCTTGGCGTCTAGGGGATCCCCGATGATTTCATCTGAGACGAGTTTGAGAGAATGACACGTTGTCATCGTATACAAGATCGCGGCGGAAGAATAAGAATCCTCTTTCCCGGGTTGTGTATTCAGCAAGGCCGACGCATCCTTTACGAGTTCCGAGAACCTACAAAGACGGGGATGAGTGCTCAAGTGGGGTATAAGGGGAATACATATTGGTGTCACGATTGACGGGTCTGGCGCCTAGCACGTCGAGCCCTTCTTCGGTTAACGTTCCTGTTTTATCGAAGCACATGCAATCTATCGTTCCCGAGACGTTAACGCGATTGGGACTTATGCAGTAGATTTGTCTGTTTCGAAGCCGGGAAAGGGCGAAAGATGTTCCGATTGTCAGGGTGGCGGGTAGTGCAGGAGGGACAATGATCGTAATCAAATCCAGGGCCCGTACAATAATAAAGTGCCAATGCATCTGTCGTCAGAATTGATCGCGCAAAACTCGCCAAAAACAGAAGCCTGCAAGGCGGCCATACCCCCAGATTCATAAAATTGACAATTGAAACAATAAACCCCAACCCGGCAATAACAGCCATAACCCCAATAAACCGAAAACTATCGGCATAAAAGCGGAACTTGTTTGGCCTCGGGAATAACATGCTCCTCACCAACGCTCCCTTAGTCGTATTGAACCCCGTTCGTACAACCATCGCCACGGCCGCCCCGCCACCATCCTTCTCACTCTCCCTTCGTACACGGACAATCTTTGTCCCGGAAAAAAGGAAATGTTTCCCTAGCTCAGGGGAAATAGCGGCCGTCAAACTCAACAGATGTAAAATCTCATTGCGGACGCAGGGGAGCTTGCTGACTGGCACGGATTCCCCCGTAAGCATGGATTCATTGACGATTGCATCGCCGGTGAGGAGAAGGGCGTCACAAGGGAAAATTGATAGGTGTGGATCGGAGATTTCGTAAATGTCACCGGGGACAAGCTGTGTGGATTGGATGGTGCGCCAGAATCCGTTGCGCAGGACACGGACTTGGCATATGTGCCGCGCCATTTCGCGCATGCGGCGCATTGTTGCGCGGGTTTCGATGAGGGTTGACGTTACACTTGTTACACTTATGATGAAGATGCAAGCCGCGTAATAATAATACTCGTCCATGGACCAGAGGATAATGGAGAAGACTTGGAAGATGTAGAACGGGTGCAGGATCTACAAAGGACGGTCTTAGTATTGGGTTCCACGAGGATTTCTACCTCATCGATCAAGAGCTGGATTATGGGTTTTTCGTCAATGTCGATGACGTTATCGCCGAAGAGGCCGGCTCGGGCGTCTCTTGTCTCTCCTTCGAGACCGTTTGTTATGTCTTTGAGGCTTCGCCAGGATGGGTCTCGCCAGTTGCTCATGAGTTGAAATTTTGCTCGTAGAGGATGAAAGACGAATCGAATGTAGCGGTAATCGAGGTATCGTATTTCCTCCAAGACAGGATCATCATCCGCTTCCTCCGGTGTAGAGGGTGCAAACAAACTCGACAGAGGAAGGCCATAGACCGTAGACTTGATTCGATGTATCGATAAATCGGAATACTGATTCTGTATATCGTCAGTCACAGCAGGAACAAGCGGTTTCTGTACCTCGACAACAACCCAATGGGCCTCGGATAAAGGAAGAGGATCAGCAAGGAGCTTTAATCTCCATCGAGGCATCCACCGCATAACCAAATAAACGATACCGAGACTGACCACACAAAGCAAATTATAAATCCATAATCTCTGCCTCCTTGTTCGAAACCCCGAAACAACGACCACCAAATCCTCATCGGCAATATAAATCTTTTGGGTCCTCCCGCCCTCGCGTCCCAGACTCCCCTCGCTCCGCACATCAGAACTCTTTCTCCGCACGCGCGCTCCAGACGCAGAGACCAAAAGCGGCCCAAATGAATCCCTGTGTTCAATGTCGGGACTCGAACTAATCGCCGCACTCGAGACCTCTGAAATCCGACTCGATGCCAGAGAAATGCTGTGCCGCTCCTCCTCCTCAGGATCAATCTCCGTCAGCACATCCTCGGCATCAGAATCAAAGTCGTGCGCGAAAAATCGCGGCCGTTCGATGGCGCCGTCCTCAGCAAAACTGGTCCTGCTGCCGCGGTGGGCGAATTGGGAGACGCTGGTGGGGACACTGGAGGCAGAGGGCCCGTCGAAGATGACGTCTTGGGGGATCAGGTCGTCGGTGTACGCGTCGGGGTCGTACGGGAGGAGCGAGGAGGCAGAGGACTCGTTGCGGGGACGGCCGCGGAGGGACGACGAGGAGCGGCGGGGGCGGGAGGCATGTGCTGGCTGCTGGTGCTGCCGGGACGTGCTGGCGGGGGGCATGTCCCAGGCGCGAGAGGCGCGGGGCGACGACATGCTCGCGGGGGCGACGGCAGCCGGGAGCGTCGACAGAGCGATCAGCGTGGGAGCATCGCGGACGTCGTGCGCTCGCGGCGGCTGCTGGCTGCTGCTGTCGTCGTCGTCGTCGTCGTCGTCGTCGTTCCTGCGAGGCCCGGCGTTGCTGCCACGCCTGCTGCTGCGTCCGAGCATGGAGATCACTCCGTCCGCGCTCGGCCGGGCAAAGTCGGTGGCGCAAGCACGGTACCCCAACGGACAGCACGGCCGCCGACGATGTATTCTGCTATTCAATGCCCGCCTGATCGTCAGCCGCGCCAGCGGTGGGACTAATCACAACAACCGTCAGTCACCGTTTCCAGCACAGTTCATCAAAGTCCTGCTCTTGCCCGTAATCAGGAAAAATGCCTCCTCTTGCCGCAGTCCACAGATTCCCCCCGAAACCTTGGGCCGACTACCAGCCATGACATGATGATGGGCTTGACCAACTACCGGTCTTGAATCCATTCGTGTCTATGGCGAATATGAGGGATGGGCTGACGGCCGCAATTCAGTAACCTCTGATATGAATCGCGCCCTGGATCTGGCTGGATTTGGACCGGACTATCTTGGTTGTCCGAATCGGCCTCAGACACCATCTTCGAAGCCTTCCAATGGTATCCCGCCACTGACTCGATATCCTTGTACGTAAGTAGTGATTCGGCATGCCTTGTTGAACCGGATTTAGATCTCAAGCGACCTCGCTTTTGCATGTGTCAACCTGGAAAATTGGAGGATCCTTCTCGTCCGGTTGAGATATTGAGAATGAGTTCGGCCCACAAGAATCACGGGAACGGGCGAAGACAATAATCCCGCACATCAAGGAAGATGAGATGTTCTTGCTTCATCCTATTGAGTGGGTGGTTAGGGATATCTGAAAAGGTGGGGGTCACGACACCATAGCAGAAGAGTGTAGTCCGCTTTTTTAAATATTATCAACACATCATCTCTGGCCGGCATTTCTGCTCCGGCGAATTCTCAACTTCCCAGTCCCGTCCATATTGTGCCCAAGATTGCAGCTACACCGATCCTTAATTCCGCACCTTTGGGTTTTATCTCAGAGCATTCATGGTCCAGTGGTCAATCTCGACTGCCGTGTAAATTTAAATATTGTCGTGGGCTACCGGGAATCTTCCGCAGTTGAACGTCGCAGGACGGGACTTGGAAACGCGAGTCTATTGTGATCATCTTGAGGGTGTTGCCGTGCCGAGAGCCATTTCGACGGCCAGACAGGTACTGTCTCCGTTCTGATGCACATTGGGATTTCCGCTTATGCTGTAGTAGCGGTGGGTTGGTGGTCAGCGGAATTCAATATAGATCTTCACATCCGAGTAATACTCATCATCTCATGAGCTATCAGGTCCTAGCGGACATTGTAGAGCCGCAGGAAAGAATGTCAGTTCACGAGCACAAGCATAATTTCAATACATTAACCGTTAAATAACGAAAATCGAAAATTCATCCACATGTTAAGAAAAGCTACACATGGCTTGCCAAGAAGCCGGAGCGGAGCTAACCATCTCAGGAATACGAGGTGCCAAATTGAGAGATTGAAAAGCGAATCCCGCGGCCATCAGATATAGTTAGCAAAATCACGAGGGGTGCTGTACATGCCACGAAATATGGCAATGAACTGGGTTCAATTAGAAACGACATCGAATGCGGGATGCTTACAAATCCATGCTCCAGGATTGTCTGACACGAACCGGATCCGAGCATAACCGTAACCTTGAATCGCAAGGGTATCGCGATAGGGAGGAACCTGTGCCAAAGGCATCGAGTCATTATACACGCCGTCCCCCTCCGCCATGATCCAGAACCTGTGTCCGTGAAAATGGAATGGGTGCGTTCCCTCATCAAGGTTATTGAGGAGGAAACTAATATCAGCGCTCGTTGAAGTGAAGATCATGTACTCGACGGTGTGTATCTCAGGAATAGAATAGACGAATTGAGTCCGCGTGTCAAAATCAGTGGTGTCGACCCCTTGAACAGAAAAATTTCCCCTTGGATTGGACGCAATCTCGAGGGTGTTCGTTCCATTTAACGGTACCCAACTCGTTCCGTTGACAATTCCCAGGTCTATGGAGTTTCCGCGGGGTTGGAATGAAAGATCGAAGCGCACGTACAAATCCGGTTCCAGAAGTGGTAGAGGATTCAGTGGGACTAACTCGGAGGAGTTGAGATCGCGACAAATCGGATCCAGAACGGGGTCCCAGGCGGATGTGTTTGGAACTGTGAAGCTGACTGTGTTATACTGAAGTATCGCGAAAACGTCTGGATTCAGAGCGGGATTGTCCGCGCTGAAACAGTTTGTGTTCATGGCGGCCCGGATCCAGTAGGAACCCGCCGTTTGATTGGTCACGAGAATGAAATCATATCGCTGGGCAACATGGATAACCCCGACTTCTAAATCCAGTGGCCTCAAGGGTGTGCCATCGGCTGCGATGATCTAGGATCAGAAGAAACCGTCAATAAATCATGCCTGCATGGGATGGTTATCGACTGAGAATTGGAAATCCGCAAACGCTCCTGTGTTAATGAGACGGAACCGGTATCGAGATGACGCATTGACGTTGAAGATAGCGTAAGAGTCGCTGGAATTATGGCAAGTTTGACCCTCTGGTGCATTATCGCAGTCAAAAACGTTCAGCCTTTAGTCAATAAATGAATCTCCTCATGGCCTACCCGTTTATTAATCCGTTGTCAGGTGTGGGTTCACTATTGAGATCAACCGGGACCGGTGGATGGCGAGTTACGTATTTTCATTGTCTGGGCTGAGATATGAAGGCAATAGGTCAAAAGCATTCTCATGGTACCAGTCCATGACCATGATAATGAAGTCGCCATCGACGTTGTAATCAGGTTCATTGCGATCGTGGATAATCAGAGGTCCCAGAATTCCATCTTGGTATTCTGTGGAATAATGGGAGTGCCACCAACTAGTCCCCGCAGGGTCGAGTGTAAAGTTATAGGTGAATGACTGATTCGGACGAATGCCGCATTGAGTAACGCCGTTTGTACCATCCATAAACGCGGTCCCTAAAGTCAACATTATTCGAGAACAAACGCACCGTTTTGGTACTGTCCGTGGAAATGAATAGTTGTCGGAACTGTCATGAAATTGTTAACTTCAACTATGACTCGATCTCCTTGGTTTCCCTCGATGACAGGTCCGGGAAATTTGCCGTTGACAAGGAACATGCGCTTGGGGACCCCGTCGGGGGCTCCGTCTGGGATTTCTGTGATGTTGAACACGTAATGTCGAGTCGTGTTTGGCGCCGTCAAGTCCCATTTTGGATCGAGAATATACTCTCCGGGGTCGCGAAGAATTGAAGGTCGCGTGTTCGGCAGGGCGGTGCTTTCGTTTTCGTTACGTGGTTTCAGCCCAAGTCCCAAACCCAAGCCGAGGGCGAGGGCGAGGACAACCACGCAGCAGCCGATGAGTAGAACGACAGCCTTCTTGTCGCGCCACCGAGAGACGTTTGCAGGCTTTGGCATAGGCCTTGAGGCCGCAGCCGTCTCACGTTTTGTCGCCATGGTTTGCGGAGCGACTCCGAAAGGCGGTCGGTGCGGCGGGAAAAGGGGCCAAGATTTCGTTACGCCTGTGTCACAGCCCCCCCGTGTTCCCGTCGCATCCCGGTACGTTAGGCGGCAGCCTTATCATTGCCTGGCCATTGCTCGCGACTGTTGCGAGTTTCGTGGCCAATGGTTCAGGCACGGGCAAAGATAGGGCGCGAAAGTTGCCATTCTGACGCTGCGATGGAAACGGTGACGACAGCGGACAGCCAACGTGATTTTGGCGGGGCTGTTGATTGGCTGCGCGGAATATAAAATTTGATCGTTCTCATCCAATGGCACGCCAGGCGTGCGGCATGGTTTGCCGGCTGGCTCGACGGGCTTCGTGGCCCAGGGGGATGGAGAGGCCCACCCAGGCTGTAGCCCAGGCGAGTCTATAAATGAGCAGCCGCCCCAGCACCCGGCAGCTCCTCGACTTGCAAGATGGATCGTGCTCTCAACGTTGCAATTGCTTTGGGCCTTTTGATTGGCGTGGCCTTTGCCCAAACAGGCACACCCACCCAGCTCTCGCCGTCGGCTTCCTCCGCCGCGGTGAGCGCATCTGCTGCAGCGGCAACTGCAAGCACTTCCAGTGAAACATCGAACGTCACCGGTCTTTGGTTCGATTCCCTGTTTATCATCTGGCTTGAGAATACCGTGCGTGATGATGTCTGGTCCGGACTGACCTTTAGGATTACGACAAAGCCGCCGGTCAGGCAGACTTGGCCGCCCTGGCCAAAGACGGGATTCTCTTGACGAACTATTATGCAGGTCGTCGCCCACAAGTGGGGTCGCTCAATAAATAGTAACCCATCCGTCTGAGCCCAATTATGTTGCGGTCGTCGGCGGAGACTACTTTGGAATTGGCGACGACGCCCTCCATGCCATTCCGCCTCAAGTCGCCACCGTCGTTGATATTCTCGAAGCCGGCGGTATCTCGTGGGCGGAGTATCAAGAAGACATGCCGTACACTGGCTTTCCGGGCTTCAATTACACCAACCCTGCTACCGACTATGTCGATTATGTCCGGAAGCATAATCCCCTGGTAATCTCCATTGAACCGCCATCCGATCTGACGGAAGATTATTTACGATTCGGTGAGCAGCGACCCGGCGCGTTACTCCAATATCAAAAACTTTACATTATTTTATGATGACTTGAAAAATAACAAGCTTCCTCAATGGTATGCGGACGTACAAACCTTCATTGATGTCAGGGCCTTTATCACTCCCAACATGCTGAACGATGGTCACGATACAACCGTCGATTACACCGGAAACTGGACTCGAAGTTTCTTGACTCCGTTGCTCAACAATACCAATTTTAATGGAAACAAGACTCTCATCCTTGTGACTTTCGATGAGAACGAAACATATGAAACCAAGAACCAAGTCTGGACTTTACTTCTCGGGAACGCAATCCCCCCCAACTTGCGGGGCACCACAGATCCGACGTATTACACTCATTATTCGTGTTTGTCGTCCATTCAAGCGAACTGGGGTCTATATCACTTGGTCTCCTCCTTTCCCAATTTATTCTAATTGTGCAGGGAAGAGGGGATGCCACCCCGCCGAACAACAACGTCTTCGCCCAGCTCGCCACGGTCGCGAATTGGACCAATGTGAATCTTACTGCGGGTCAAATTCCATTTAACAATTTCACGGCGAACGGATACTTTGACACGTCCCACCCTGCACCCATTCCCGCCGTTATCACCAACTACACCGGTCCGGGAGGGAAGGGCCTCTTGCCCAGCTTGAACGGCGTCAACGGAAGTTCAATCCCTCCGCCCAGTCCTTCCTCTAGTGGCAGTGCAAGTGCTTCCTCTAGCGGCACCGCAAGCCCTTCTGCGAAATCCGCAGCAATCCATGAATTTACCTTCTCCGCCCACGTTTTGGTCGGAATGGTTTGTATTTCCGTAGCCTTTATCTTTGGCCTGTTCGTGTAGTCTTGGTGTAGCAGTACCTCGCGGATTCTTCCGATGATTTCGAAAACGTATTCTTAGAAATTCAAATGTGTTTTGCTGCTTCAGTGTTATGTAGACGGGTTAATCCCGACATTTTATCGCCGACCTTCGATATCTGATCATCGAGAATTGTCTTCAATTGCGGAATTTTTGGACTCAAAAACAAGAGTGGCGTCGTGGAACCAGATGAGAACGAGGAAGTGAGTACGCTGGAGACAAGGTTGTGTCGTCGCATCTCTGTCGTGCTCCTCAAGTATTGACCCCTGTCGACGCTGCAAGGGTTAACTGTCGCGGTTACGTGCCGACCACGTGACGATCTCGGCGGAGGCCCCTCAGCTACATTCACTTTGAGATCGTTCAATTCATAACTACTGGCCGTGTTTATCAAGCTGTCAGCTGCCCCAAAACCATTGGTTTACAGGGAACTGAGAATACAATATGATCGTCCATTATACGCCTTATAGTTCCATCTGTCGTTCCTTGATTTGTACCATACTAAGGGTATGTTCCAACACCACGGATGTATTCTATTAGCAAGCCGGTACATTGCCGCTACTCCTCCGAGTCGGCCGTGATCTTCGCGAGCTAACATGATATTCCCATAAGCTTGTGAGGTCTATACGTTTCGAACGACCACGTTGACGGCCCCAGAACGGAATACGGGGGGTTGGTGGGTTGGTGGGTCGCCTCCGGCCCGGCAGAAGCGTAAAAGATATATATGGCAGATACGTTCCTTCAAGGAGGCTTGACTCGTCAGGGAATGGGGGGTCATCGATATCCATTGCCTCCGGTGAGGTGGCAGATGGGTGTCGTCGGACACGCTTCGCTATTCGAGGTGAGTTGCGTTCTTAGAGGGATGACTACGCTGACGAGGGCCCGGACTCTGGCAAACCCTGTACACGGCAGCCGCTTCCGAGTCGGGCGCCTCAGAAGGTAACCGATCTGAGGACCTGGATGGCTCGATTTCCTCGTCGGACGAAATGGAATATCTCCTTTTACCGGGCGGATGTATATTTGGGAAATCTAGGTTATGTGGGTCCCAGGAACGCGCATACCTCGATATTTCATTCTGCGACCGTGGTGTGCAAGTTCTCTATGTGTATTGAGGTGGTGCAGATAGCCATATGCCTTGTTACAACCGTGGTAGTTACATCTGTACCGTCGGTCTATTTCGTCCGCGGAACGACGGTAACGTTTTGGGGGGACATGTTTCTTGGTTTGTGATTGCAAGGGGCCTGGCACCAGGGAGCGGGGATCTGAGCGACGGAGTTTTATGGGAGAGCTGTTTGGCAGGGGGGGATTCTCGATCACTGGGGATCGTGTGGAAGCGTTCTTTGGCGGAGTACGTGAGGAGGGTAAACCCGAGGGCCGTGACTGTGTGATGGACACTTCGATGCGTGCAGCCGTCTGCGGTGGAGCGCGGCCGCGTTGCGCGCTGACAGATGTCGGCAGAACCGGGGTTGGCTCGTTGTTGGGGGTCGTGACATCGTGGTCATCCGCTGCAACAGAGGGGGCACCTTTCCGCGTCCTGGACAGGGCGATGATGTCGTCAAAGGAGCGGTATGTTGCAGAATCACGGATTACCCCGTCCTTGACAGCGGCATCAAAGACTCGGTTGAACGAGATGTGGATTGCCTCGAGCCGGCGGGGCGACATCAACCCCGAGACCGCCGGCCGTTCGTCGTCAGCCATCCCCGCCCTGTTGTTGCTCTGGCCGGCAGCGGCGGCGTTGCGGTTGGCTTTGAAATATTAAGGCGGTGATCTGATTTCTCGATATTTAGGGCTAGCCCTAGGATATTTCCCGCTCGTCGGCTTGACTGCTTTCCTCAGTTGGCCGGTGAAGGATTGCTGATCAGTCGATCGTGCCCCCGATCAGACATCTTCTTCACTGCCAACCGACGACAACCACCTCTCGCTACTCACCAACATTCGCCATCGACAAGGTCCTCCACCCATCCCCATCATCAATCACCCGCCTCACCCCTTGCGAGATGTCTCTGATATGTAGGACAGAGAGAAAGACCATCCATCCGCTCACTCAGACCTTCACGTCATACCAAAATGTCCCCGTCAACAACCGCCAGCCCTGCCCTCTCTATGAAACGTCGTAAGAAAGACACAGAAGAGGAAAATAAACAGCATCCTATGTACCGTAGCTTCTTTGCTGAATGTGATATCATCATTTATGAAGGGATGTTGGAGAATCTGAGCTGCGTCCCTGAGGAACTTGAATCCAACTTCAACAGCCATGCAACCGACGAATCATCTACTCAGGTTGACCTTGATGTCCATTATGTGAACTATTTGTTCCACGAACGTCATTTTTACATGGAAAGAATCGGAGTTTATGGCGGCGACGAATCTAACTGGAGGCATTTTACAAAAGAGATTGTACAGAAAGTTTTCAATCCTGATCAAAGATTTATGTCGCTGTAACACTCCGTTTCATATACGCGTTGACACCTAGTGGGGAGTCGATAACTGTACCGCTTCCACCGGCATATGCGCATATGGCTCAAATGATGACCGCCTCCAAACCAGACATATTATTTGGCCTCGCGGATCTTGCATTGAGAGTCCCTGACCCCTCGGAACCGACACTGGGCCAATTCGGGGTCGTCCACAACATATATGAATTTGACCCCCGTGTATATCGCATGTTTGGATTGACAAGTGAGGAGATCGGTATTCTCAAGTGTGGTATAAAAGGGCGCTTCCTGAGTTTCCCATTGCTTGTCATGGAGCGAAAAGCAGATGGTGGATCAGGGTACGCATGCAGAAACCAGTTGTTTACTGGTCTCATATCCATTTACGAGGCCCATATCCTCGCGCAACGGAAGATTTCTTCACAGCTACCATGTTTGGCTTTAGGAATGGTCAACGTTGGAGACAACTTCGAATTGTACTGTATGATAAATGATGAGGTACGCTTGTCTCTTATGACTTTCTAATCATATTAGGGCACAAAAAGGATCCTAAAAGTCGAGAGCTTCTCGTTGTCGAGTGAGGACCAACTCGCGTGGTTTATCAATACGCTTTATGGGATACGCGAATTTTGTGAACGGTACATAATTACCCTCGACAAAGAATTCAAAGCGCAATCCGAAGCATCATATAGATCAGATGTTGAGATGATTGATGAGGATGATGGAGAAGCGAGTGAAGGCAGTGATGGAAACAGTGGCGGTGGAGGGGAAAGTGGAGGAGACGACAGCGGAGGAGACAGCAGCGGTGGAGGAAATGGCAGTGGTAGAGGACAGGTGAGTCCAAAAGATGGTCGTAGTGGGAGGAGGAACACTGGCAGTTCTGGTGGCAATGTCTCTGGCAGGCAACGAAAATTAACCAAAAACGAGTACTTTAAAAGAATGAGAACTGAAGCGGTATGATTCCTGTGGGATTCGCTGACTGTTAGTTTCGGCTAATTGACGAATTTCAGAGTAATGCTGCAGATTCCGAAGAATCCAACGACGAATCCAACGACGAATCCAACGACGAATCCAACGACGAATCCAACGAAGAACCGG
>Ga0335076_10005851_pt1 | contig 12407 bp, 12 predicted proteins | sample Lox_Sample_25_FD_206717 | JGI IMG/M metagenome (GOLD analysis project Ga0335076, IMG submission 206717) | Soil microbial communities from Loxahatchee National Wildlife Refuge, Florida, United States - Lox_Sample_2.5 | ecosystem: Environmental > Terrestrial > Soil > Wetlands | place: USA...
TGGTGACGATGTATCCGTCGGGCGAAATGATCACGCCACTACCGAGGCCGTGTTCCACCCGCGACTGTGGCCGCATGCCGAATTGTCCGCCAAAAGGATTGCCGAAAGGGCCGAACTGCTGCATGTCGGGCTGTCCATCCCCGTCGCCGTCCATCTTCAAGTTGGTTTTCGAGGTGACGGTGACGTTCACGATCGCCGGTGTAACGCGCGACGCGAGCGCCTCCATTGCCTGGTCCAGTGAGAGCAACGCGCTCACGCTGTTGGAGTCGAGCGCCGGAGCGGCTGGCGCAGGCGCCATCGACGCAGCTTTAGCTGGCTTGGCGAATTCGTACGCGCCCACGGATACGAGCATTGCGACTGCAAACAGGGGAGCGACGAAGCGCCGGGTGAATTCTTTCCAAGTTGTCATTTCTTGCATTCTCCTTGTGTAACTAATCATTTAGTTGATACGACGAAATTTTTTTTACAGCAGGCTCGGGATCACCTGCTGCCGCAGAGCCGGACGATCCTCGTTGTTGACCGTTACCCGCCACACGCAGAGGCTCCAGATCGCTGAACCATCCAGTTGATACTGAGTCGTCTGCATCACGAACAGCAATTGCGGCGCGACAATTTCCGGCTGTGTATTTGCGCGGACCATCAGGGAAAGCGCGTTGCGTTGTATTTGCCTGGCATCGGGGACATCGCCTAGCTTGGCAAGATGGGTGGCCCGGTTCGGCGAGACACGTTTCCGCGCCATCGTTGCGCCCCCGGGGATTCCTGTGGTTCGCACGGCCGCTGGAATGACCGCGGCCTTGGGCAAGGCAGGCGTGGTGTCCGCCGCGGAAGCTATATTCGCGTCGCGCACCGGCACAGCATCTTTGAAGGCGATGAGCCGGGGGGCGGCTGGCAACGCGATCAAGCTGATCGCCGCTAACGCCGTCGCCAGACCCAGTGTTGGTTTGAGAATCCGAGAGGGGCTCGGCCGCCTGCCATCGAGAATCTGTGCCAGGCGCAACGAGATGTCATGGACGTGACCCAGGACAGCTTGTGCCAGCGCCAAGCCACGGCGGGCGAAGCTCTTTTCGGCGAGCGACACCAGGCATTCGGCGTAAGCCTGCGGGTCTTTCGTCTCCGCTAGCACCAGTTCGTCGCAAGCCATCTCCCGTTCGAGAGAGAGCCGTCTTTCAATCCACCACACTGCCGGATGAAAGAAGAAGACTGTACGCACGAACTTCTGGGCGAGGTTCGTCCAATCATCCCAGCGTCGGAAGTGGGCGACCTCGTGCAGCAGGACGACCTTCAATTCCTCCTGCGAGAGTTCCCGCAGAGCCCAGTCAGGAAGGAGAATCATGGGGCGAAAGAATCCGATAGCAGTCGGAACGTTTACCACCGGCGAGTTGCAGATCGCGATCCGGCGCGGACTCTGGAACTGCGCGACCAAGTCTCGAATTGCCGGAGTCAAACTCGATGCCGGGACGGGAAGGGACCCGCGGCGCAGGCGGCGCAACTTCCACAGCCCGACGACGATACGCATTGCGGCCAGCGCCGCAATCAGAATCCACAGGACAGAAATCACGACTGCCCAGGACTCTGGAAAGACAAACTCCGAGCGTGCCGCCTGTGTGGCCGGTTCGCTCCAGGTCGCGAAAGACAGGAGCGGCGCCCCGACAATCGCCAGTAACGCGCAGAACCATACCGTGAATCGCGTTCCTGAATTCTGCCTTCCGGCCACTCGCAAGAAGAGCCAGGCAAGGGCAGCGATCGCCAGTCCTCCGGGGATCGCGTTGAGGACGCGTTCTACCGCGAATGGTGCCAGTTGCAAGAACGGCATGCTCATTTCTTTGCACTCCGTTCGAGCATGCGGCGCAGCCGATTCAGTTCCTCCGGCTCGATGCCACGGTCTTCGAGGATGTTCAGCACCAATTGTTCGTGGGAGTTCTTAAAGAACCTGCCGACCAGGTGACGAATTTCCGATTCTCTGGCCTCTGTCTGCGCAATCAGGGGCCGATACAAGTGGGCGCGGCCATCCGTTGCATTATGCGTAACGTAACCCTTCTTCTCGAGGACGCGGATGGTGGTCAGAACCGAGTTGTAGGCGAGCGCCGGGCGGACCGCAAGATGCTGAAGCACTTCCTGGACCGTACTCGATCCCCGTTGCCAGAGCACATTCATGATGCGCAGCTCAGCTTCGGTCAAGGTTGTCGATTGCCGTGGCGGCACCTGGTTTCCCCAGTCGTGTAGAACGACGATCTAGAACTAATCGTTTAGTTGCAAGGCAAGCCATTTTCGTTGCATCGAGGGTTCGGATATCACTGCGCGGACAAGTCGCTGAAACCGGATGCAAGACCGGACATCATGCGAGGTGTCCGAGTTACTTCGGTGCAGGCCCGCGTCAACCCAGAGGGACTTGCGGGGCGGTGAGGAAAACATTTGTCTGCTATACTGTTCCTGACGCTTTTGCCACGGTTTGCTTGTCACGCGGTGGTCACTTTCTTAGACCAGCATCATCTCCGCCTATCCTGCCCGCCGTATTATTTGCGTGAACTTCCAAAAACTGAATGTGAGCGGATGGCGTCTCTAGACGTGTGTCAGAGTGTGTGAACGCAAGTCCCTCCAGAAAGAACAAAACTGAATGACCACATTTTCGGAACTGCCCCTGTCTTCCGCATTGCAGCGGAAGCTGTCGGCAGCTCAATTTACCAACCTTACCCCAATCCAGGAACGTGCGATTCCTCCTGCTCTTGAAGGCCGGGACGTGATCGGCACTGCTCAGACGGGCACTGGCAAGACCCTGGCGTTTCTTATTCCCCTCATCGAGATCCTGAACCTGGAGGCAACGCGGCACACGGCCGCCCTGGTGCTGCTGCCGACGCGGGAGCTCGCGATCCAGGTCCACGAGCAATACGAGAAACTGCGCACGAAGGCCATGCCGAAAGCCGCGCTGATCATCGGCGGCGTATCCGAGAAGGCGCAGATCCAGGGGCTTCGCGCTGGTTCGGGACTGGTGATTGCTACGCCGGGACGGTTGCAGGACCTGATGAACCGCAAATTTGCCGACTTGCGATACGTGAAAATCCTTGTACTCGATGAAGCCGATCGCATGCTGGATATGGGGTTTCTGCCGGCGATCCGGCGGATTCTAGCGGCTCTTCCGCAGCAACGCCAGACTCTTTGTTTTTCGGCCACGATGGAGCAATCCGTCGCCGGGCTGGTCAACGACTATATGCGCGAGCCCGTGCGGGTCGCTCTGGGCTCGGTGCTCAAGCCCGCTGAAAGCGTGGAACTCAACGCTTACGAAGTGCGGCCGGGAGAGAAACTCGACGCGGTCCGGCACTTGCTCTATGCCGAGAAGGGACAGACGCTGATTTTCACGCGCACCAAGCGTGGGACGGAGCGGCTGGCCAAGGAACTTGTCCGGGATGGTTTCAACGCAGCCATGATTCATGGCGACCGCTCGCAATCGCAGCGGAATGGAGCATTGAGCGGATTTCAGGAAGGCCGGTTTCAGGTGCTGGTAGCCACCGATATCGCGGCGCGTGGCCTGCATGTGGACGATGTCGCCCACGTCATCAACTATGACGTTCCCAAGATGGCGGAAGACTTCATCCATCGCGTGGGCCGTACCGGCCGGGCTGGATCTCAGGGGCGGGCTTCAACGCTGGTTGCTGGGGCCGAGGTCTTGGAACTGCGTCAGATCGAGCGCGCGCTGCGGTTGCGGATCGAGCGCAAGCAGATGGAGACTCCCGCCTCCGGACCGACGCGGCGAATCACTCAAAACACGCTCGCCTCGCGGACTCTGACGGCATTACCGGGTGAGGTATTCGTATAAATACGGATGGAGGTCGCCGAAGCCTCAAACTCCGGCGACTCGCAATAACGGGGCCGCGTTTACGGTTTAATCCGGATGTCACTGCCGGTGGCGGGTTCTTCAGAGGATCGTGATTCCTCGAAGCCAAGGTTGAACAGGGCCGCCTGCGCCGCTGCGTGTGCTCGCAGTTCGGCCATTTCATCCGTGTTGCCCGACAGGGGCTTCTCTTCTTTCCGCTGGATCCTGCGCTCTGCTTTGTCGCGTTGTTTCTGCTGCCGTGTCTGTTCCTTCTGACGCTTGGTAAACGTTGATCGGCCTCGTGGCATACCCTGTCTCCCAATCGATGGTGTGTGAGCGGCCGGCCAGTGATGTCGAAACTGGACCTGCCGGTCTGCTTATCCTCAAAGAATCTACCAGCGCGGTTCGCGCGGTTGCCGCGCGTGGCCGCGATAGTCGTCGCGCCCCCGGCCGCCTCCGCCTCCGCCGCCAAAACGCTGGCCGCCGCTTCGTGGCCGGTCCGTCTTGGGCTTGGCCTCGTTGATGGTCAAGGCCCGGCCGCCCAGTTCGGTGCCGTTGAGCGCCGCGATTGCCTTATCGGCTTCGCTGGCATTGGTCATTTCTACGAACGCAAAACCTCGCGAGCGTCCCGTATCGCGGTCCGTCACAAGGCTGACCTTTTCCACCGCGCCGTGTGCTTCGAAGAGGCTGCGCAATTCGGCTTCGGTTGTACTGTGGGGGATATTTCCGACATAGAGGTTCTTCATTGCATGTCCTTTCTCAGCAGATCGTCCAGAGTAGGAGGCGCGGCAACGGCGTACTCAGTGTACCGTGTCTCAAGATCGCGTGGCTGAGCCGGCCTGTTCCGCATTGCTCGGGTGCGTGCATTGGACGCCGAGCGAACTGCGGAGATTCGCCGCGAGGCCTCCAGGATCCCCCAGCGTTGCGGAAGGTCGTCAAGGTTGGCTGCAAGCGCTACTCCCACATCGGCCATCGGGACAACCTCATCATCCTGCTGAAGGGGAGAGTCCGGACTCGGCAAATGGGAGAGATATTCGGGCTTTCCGACCAGAAAGGCATAACGCTGCCGGGGCGTAGCGGTGCGAATGTCGTCGCAAAACTTGTCGCGGTTGCCCGGCGTGTTCTCGACGTTGATCAGAACCAGATCATACAGGTCGGCTTTCCACCAGCAGCGCGCTTCGCCAATATCTGCCGCGGAGTCGACGTCGATGCCGAGTTTTCTCATGACTTCTGCGCGGAGTTCGCGCTTATGAGAAGAGGTGTCAATCAGGAGCACCCGCTTCTTCTTGTCTGCACCCGGGATCGGTGCGGAAAGCTTCAGTGTCAGAGTCGTCATGCTGTCACCGGCCTGGGAGCCTTCCCGAGGGGACGGTTTGCCGATTTGCCTTGCGTGGCTGCGCGCTGCAGCAATTCACGAGTGCGTTTCCGTCGAGCGATCTTCTGCTTGCGCTCCCGGTGATACCTGGACTTGTCACCATTCAGTGAAGACATATGGAACTCCTCTTTTGTCGTGCGGGTTAAAGCGCCGCAGATGATCACAACCTTCGTGGCGGCAGGCCGGAGACGGTCGGCATCAGCGATCTTCTGAGCAGCATGAGCGAAGCGGTGAAAATGGAAGCCCTAGCAAGACGCGAACTCGTGCGTCCAGGTCTTGTGTTGGGAACAAGGGCGAGTTTTTCAGGGAGAACCGACGATACTGGCAAAAGCCTCCCGATCTCTCAATCGCGAAGGCGTAAGCTGCTCAGGTGACGTGTCTTCGAGGTTAAGTAGGTTCAGTATACCCTGTCTGACTCTATCCTGCCGGAAGATCCCATGTGGCGCGTTCCCAGCTCCCTCACTTGGACGCGTCCCGCTGGTTCGAGTGGCGCAAATCCCCGCCAATTCAGGGGGCAAGAGCGAATCCGCTTGCTAACGGCATGTTCTTCGGGTAGGATGCATCTGTGCGTTAGACCGAATCGGTCGTGAGCAGTTCTCGCCTCAACGGCCAGTAACCTGCCGAGTTCTCTTCCGAATCCCTCCAGCGTAACTACACAAAAGGAAAACGAATACAAGTCTATGGAACAAGGAACAGTAAAGTGGTTCAACGACGCAAAAGGCTATGGTTTCATCAGCCGCCAGAATGGCGAAGATGTTTTTGTGCACTTCTCGGCGATCCAGGCGGGCGGCTTCAAGAGCCTGCAGGAAGGCCAGACAGTGCAATTCGACGTGACCAAAGGTCCGAAGGGCTGGCAGGCAGAAAACGTCCAGGCGCTCTAAGCAGCGAATGATGCCGGAAGGCGATTTCCATCGAGAGATCGCCTTTTTCAGTTTTCAACACCCTCGTCATCTGATATTGAAACACCAATCGCACGATGCCACCGCTTCCTGGCTCGCTTTCGGATACGCGGTGAAGGACTCTCTCTGACACGCGACGACTTCAGCGCTTCTTACGCCATCATTCGCCATAACATCCGAACTTATCGGTCCGACGGAGTTGTCGAAGTCGTCAAGGGCAAACAGAACGCGGAGTTGGAATTAAAGAAGCTGGAGGGTTTCCAGCGCCCAGCGGACCGCCACGAAGGCTGGCGCTACTTCATCGAGAAAACCGACCTCAAAGCGGGAACAGACCCCGCCGAAGCCACCCACAGGCGCCAGGCGGCGTTGGAAGTGCGAGAATCAAAAGCGTTGGAGGAAAGCAAAAGTCCCACCGCCTCTTCCGCAGATCCTCAGAGATAGCAAGACCGGCCCGCGGACACACAGCAGCTACCGCTTGAACAGGGGACTCCCGTCCCAGGGGTCAGCACCGTTTGACCGGCGCTCTCCGTTTGCTGCGTTTGCAACCGGCCTGAGCCAGACGCTCGGCAATGATGGCGTAGACGGAAGGGTTAAAAGCAAGTCCGACATGCGTTCCTGAGACCGAAAAGTCCGCTTCGGGTCGGTTTGTCACGCAATAGCGCCAGTCCACGACTCCGTCGCTTCGAGTATAGACGGCAGTCTCTGCTACCGCCGCGGGCATGGACCGCCTCAACGAATCCAGGAAAGCGCAAGTGCAATGGCCGGTGTAGCAGGCCGGAAGTACACTGCTTCTGTGTTTTGCCAGGATGCGGTTTCGAACCATTTCCGCCGCGTGCAAAATACTGCGATGGGCCACGGTGCCGCGAAATGGGGCGCCCAGCGTGATCACGGATGCGATGTCCGCTGGACGTTGCGCTGCGATGGCGCGCGCGATAATACCTCCCAGACTGTGGCCGATCAGATGGATCCTGCTGCCTGTTTTGGCGAGAGCCTTCTCGATGGTCTCATTCAACTGCCGCTGAATCAGGAGGTTTGGACACTCATTGTTGAACCCTATGCCGGAAAAGAAAGGTTTGTATCCGATTCGAGCCAGCCACTGACGCATTGGCGTCATGTAGACATCGGGGCAAAGAAAAGCGGGGATGAGAACTACGGCGGAACCGTCGCCATGAGGGATTCCCAGACCGTAATACAGAGGCGCGGCATGGAGCAGCACCAGTTCCGCGGCAAACAGCACCTCGCCCAAGATCGGTACGTCAGCTTCTTGAAAATCCTGAATACGAACAGGGGAACCGGAATCCCGAGGGGCAACGTGGGTTCTCATTGCAGGGCTGCCCTACTGTACGTGAGATCCTGAAGGTGCACAATGAAGAACTGGCGGTGGATCTCGCAACGTCGTAGAGAGACAAGCCGTTGTGGTCGGATCACGATTCAGTGGATTGGGAGCCATGGCGCAAACCGTAAAGCCTGTGCAACTGAACGCCCGGACCCTTGAAGCGTTTGCTACGCACATTCAACAAGCGGAAACGGAGATGGCACACACGCTGCGCGGAAGTGAGCCATTTCTGTGGTCGGAGTTGGCGCCCGGCCGATTTGAGGAAGTCAATCAAGGGCGCGTGGTTGCCCAATTCTGGTCTGGCAAAGGGCCAACCAAGGTGCCGAATGGTCTGATCCACGACTGGATCGCTGCCGCATTCATGCCTGATTCCACGATCCGGGAAATATTTGGCGTGATCCAGGACTACGATAACCACAAAAACATCTACAAGCCCGATGTGATGGATTCGAAGCTAATCAGCCGTGACGAGAATGATTTCAAAATCTATCTGCGGCTTCTGAAAAAGAAAATCATCACGGTGGTGCTGGATACAGATCATGAGGTGCACTATCGTCCTGTGGACCGGCGGCGCTGGGTGTGCCGCTCACACACAACGCGAATTGCAGAGGTGGAGAACGCCGGAAGGCGCGACGAACGAGTCTTGCAAGCGGACGCCGGTTACGGTTTCCTCTGGCGCTTGTATTCCTACTGGCGATTCGAGGAGCGTGATGCAGGTGTAGTCTCGGAGTGCCGAGCCATCTCGCTGACACGTGACGTGCCGTTTGGCCTGGGATGGGCCATTGAACCGATCATCCAGAAACTCCCCAAGGAGTCGCTCATCAACACCCTCGAGGCGACCCGACAAGCACTGCAGGTCAGAACACGATAGACCGGTTCGCGACTGAATATAAAAGGGAAGACGCGTCTTACTGCGTGCCTTGAGATGCGCGCAGTGATCCGCGTCGCTATTTTATGTACCGACTTGCAAAAGTCAGGAAGGTGGGCCAATTTGGGCCGGTTGTGTGTCCACCGCGATGCTGACGGAATGCGACATCGCCGTCGATCAGCGTGGTCTCGATCGGCGGGAACTCCGCAGTTCCCAAATCCCCCTTTCCGAGTAACGTGTAAACGGGACCCGCTCCGACTGCGCCCAGGAACATCCCCTTGGCATCGACCCACCCTCCTTCCACCTGCTGCGAACCACTGCTGATGAAGACAGGTCGAGGTGCGCAGAGCGCGATCAGTTCGTGAGCGTCAACCGGCAGATCGTTTACCGTGAGAGGGCCTGCATACTTGAGGAAGTTACCGGCCATCCAGTGGTACTCCGAAGTGGACGCGATGTTTTCCACCTGTTCACCGAAGTTCCGGCGGAGAATCTTCGCTCCGCCAGCGCCTGACGAGCCGATGAATGCAATCGCGAAACGCGGTTCATAGGCCATCGCGACCAATGCTGCCTTCCCATAGCGCGACAGGCCTTCGATACCGACCTGGTGGGAATTTACGGATTTGTCGGTTTCGAAATAGTCGAGAGCGCGGCTAGCTGCCCACGCCCAGGCGCGCAACGCACCCCAGTCGTCCAATTTTCGCGGCTGTCCGTGATTCACCAGACCAATGATCCCTTGCGTTAAGCCGTCGCCGTTATCCGGCTGCGCGGTGGTAGGAATGAGAATGGCGTATCCCCATCCCCGGGCCAGGACCTGCTGCTGCCAAGTCGGACCGGCGCCTTCAATTGCGGCTAACTGCTCCGCCGACAAACGTTTTCTGATCGCCGCCCAAACCTCGGGACTAAGGCCAAACTCCATCATGACCGGAACGGGGCCCTTCGCGTCAGCCGGAACGGTCAAGCTCAGCTGAATGTCCAGCGTAATGAGGGCATAGCCGGAATTGTCGACGTGCCCTACGAGTTCCTTGGTGATGACGGGTACTCCGCCATTGTTTCCCTTCGTCGTGCGCACCACTTCCCAATTGACGTTGGGGGGATTGTGCGGCACTCGTCCGTAGATCTCACGGTCGAAGTCTTCCACGATTTCCGGACGGCGTTGCTTCCACCACATCTCAGCACTCGTCGCCTTCTTGCCGTTCTTCATTACCAGCGGATCCGGAAGGGTATAGGCAACGACTTTGGACTCGTCGAAGTTCGCTGCGTTGGGGGATTTGGGATCACCGTCCGGCCCTCGACGCAACGCGAGAATATGCAGGAGATCGAGGACTCGCTGATGATCCTGCTCGGCAGTCCGGTGCGGGGACTGATCAAACAGGGACAGTGGCACGGCCTCCGCCATGGCGGCGTATCCGGCGGGTGAAGGATGGAGGTGGTCACCCGAATCGAATGCCGGCAGCAAATGGTCAGGACGCGCAGGATCGCGCATTACTTTGTCAAAATCAATTACCGCATCGAAATGGCCCGGGGTCCGTACCCACTCGTTGACGCTTTGGCGGTCCGCCTCGGTAGCTGGTGAAGGATGATAAAAGGCGGAGCTGGCAAAGGGCATAATCGTGCCACCGATCACACGGAGGCTATGGGCGTGACCGCGCACGATGAACTGCTCGTATGCAGCAATAATGCGATGAACGAGTGCAATGTGCTCTTCGCGCGGAACGTCATGTTCGCGCGCCAGCATGCCGAGATCGTTCACGCCTTCCAGGACAATCAGGCAGCGTGCACCGGTCTGTGCAACAACATCGTGGTCGAAACGCGCCACGGCATTCGGACCGAGCCCATCCAGCAGCACACGATTGCCGCCGATGCCTTGATTCAGTACTGCGATGGCTTTCGTCTCGCTTGCCGCCTGAAGACGTCGCGCGAGGAGGTCAGGCCATCGGTCATTTCCGTCGGTCGTGGCACCGTGGCCGTCGGTAATGGAGTCTCCCAGGATAATGACTGCGTTGGCCTCGGGCGGCCCCGCGACATCAATGCCCGCGATGAAATACCAGTGCTCCAGTTTCTTTGCGTCAGGGACGTCCGCCGCCGAAACGAAGTCCCCGTGGGCCAAGTAGGAGGTGGCGCGAGAGCCTGGATGCCCTGTTTGATTCGGGAGTGGCTGGTCAACATGCAGGGTAATGGCCAAGTCGGATAGCGGTGGCATCGGGAACGCGATGCTGTCGGAGACATAGTCGGCTCCCGCGGGGATGGTCACGTCTGGAACGCCTGAGAACGTAAGAGAACGGTCGCTGGAAGAGTCGATCTTCCCAGACCAGGGTTGTGCCGGACGAGCGATGTGAACCGACGTGAAGTGCAGAGGCGCCGTTCCAAACCGGTTGGACAGACGTACCCGGAGTTCTTCTCCTCCGAGGGAGAGATGGACAATCTGGCGCAGCGAAGCATCCCTGAGATCGTCCGGCGCAAGGGCATTGGCGGGCTCGGGAAGTTGTTGAGACGATGCCCACGATCCGACCCATCGGTTCTGCGCGTCTGCGGCTCGTGACGTACAGACCAATAGCAGTGTGCCGGCCAGCAGCCTCCCGAGCAGCTTTTTCATGAGGGGATGAGCCTTCAAAGTGTCTCTCAGCGGTATCTATCCGACCTTCTCGGCGGCGCGCTCCAACGACTCCATCAGGCGAAGAGCCGGTCTTTCCGTCGACTTGCGAACGATGAGACTCGGCTCCAGCAAGATCACCTTGGGCCGGACTGGTTCCCGCGCCTCGACCAGGCGAATGGCGAGTTCGGCCGCCCGCTCGCCCAGGGCTTCACTGCGCTGGTCGATGCTGCTGAGCGGAACGTGAAGGGCACTGTCGTAGTGGAGATTGCCGCAACCAATCAGTGCGATGTCGCTGGGAATGCGAAGGCCGGCTTCGAAAATCGCCTGCATTGCCCCGATAGCCATGGGGTCGTTACAGCAGAAGATGCCATCGGGACGAGGATCACAGAGAAGCAATTTCCGGGCTGCCGCGTATCCCCCGGAGACGGCGGCCTTATCCAGTTGCTGCACGCTGACGATATGGTCGTCATTGATCGGAATGCCGTACCGGGCAAGCGTCTTCGTGTAGCCCTCAAGTCTGCCCCGTGACGTGCTGACACCGGTTCCGCTGATGTGAGCTACGTGGCGGCATCCGATCTGCAGCAGGTGTTCGGTGGCGATGGTGCCGACTTTTTCGTCGTCCACGCCGACGAAATTTGCCGACAGTCCCGCGAACCACCGGTCCAGCAGCACACATGGGGTATTGGGATCAAGGATCGAGTGAAAGGTATCGGAGGTCGGCTGGGTCGAGGCAACCAGCAGCGCATCCACTCCTCGCGAAACGAGGCGGTCGATTTCTTGCCGCTCCAGTTCCGCGTCTTCATCTGAGGAGGCGATGAGCAGATTGAACCCGCTCCGGCGCAAGGCTCGCGACAGAGCCACGGCCAGTTCTGCAAAGAACGAATGGACAAGGTCGGGGACGACCAGTCCCATCAGGCCACTGCGGCCTGTGACCAGCGCTCGCGCAACAAGATTCGGGCGATAGTTGAGTTCGGCCGCGCGCTTGAGCACGAGGGCGCGCTTTTCGGAACTGATCTCACCACGATTCCTCAACGCGCGCGAAACTGCGGCCACTGAAACTCCCAGATCGTCGGCAATATCCTTGATGCGAACGGGCGCGCTGCGAGCGTCTCCAGGCGTCTTTTTGCGGGGGTCTGCCAAGGTCGAAGCCCTCCAGTGCTCCAGTGCCATCAGCGGTGATACGACTCGATTTGTGCAACAGTTCCCATCAATTGCTCTTGCCCTCCGGGCCAGGTAGAGAGGGCGGGGACGCGGACATCTTCCTCACCAGGTCTTCGTCGGTCTTCTCATGCAGCTCTCGAGTCTTGGCCAGCTCTTTTTGAGCCTCGTCGGATTTCCCCATAGCTTCATAGACGCGCCCGAGACGATAGTGGGCGTCGGGCTGCGTGGGGTCGAGTTCGACAGCTCGTTGCAGGGACTTCAAAGCATCGCGATACTGTTTTTGTTGCAGGTAAATCGCTCCCATGTCCAAGTAAGCGAGCCGAAGGTCACCTTTAAGTTGCACCGCCCTTCGCAGGAAGTCAATCGC